>Ga0068707_1000450_pt1 | contig 26463 bp, 23 predicted proteins | sample YNPNPMetaG_FD_66600 | JGI IMG/M metagenome (GOLD analysis project Ga0068707, IMG submission 66600) | Anoxygenic and chlorotrophic microbial mat microbial communities from Yellowstone National Park, USA - YNP NP MetaG | ecosystem: Environmental > Aquatic > Thermal springs > Hot (42-90C) >... | reverse complement strand
CCGGGGGATGCTTGCCCCCTCCCTCGGTCGGCCTCAGCTTCGCTTCGGCCGAGAGGGCTTCCCCCAGGTCCAAATCCTGGAAGATCGAAGCGCCTCCGCCAAGCCGCTCCGAGAAACGCCATCACCCCGTTATCGCTTAGGATCAGTATGTAGATGGAGCAGTACAACCATCTGAGGCCTCATCAGGCGCTCGACTGGGAGACGCCGGCCGGGCGCAGGGCCGAGAGCCTCCGGCGCAAATTGGAGCTAGCGGCCCAGGCCAAAAGAAGGGGATTTCCATCATGAAAAAGTGTCTTGACAAAAGGGCTACAGTACACCATTCGCCAGCAACGCAACACTCCTGATCGAGAAAACAAAACACCCTGCCGGAGTCCGGCAGGGCGATTACCACTTCTGGCTCCCCGAGTAGGACTCGAACCTACAACCTAGTGGTTAACAGCCACCCGCTCTGCCGGTTGAGCTATCGGGGATCCGTCGTTCTTTATTATTACCGAGAAGCGTCCGTCTTGTAAAGGCCCGCCGCGTCGCACGGCTCCATCCCGCGCATCCCCAAGGCAGTGCCCCAGGTCCCTTGCCAGGCCCTCTCCGGTTCGGTAATCTTGGTCTAGCCGTCGTCATCTCATCTTCGACCGAGGAGCGCGCCATGGACCCGGCTTATCTGGAACTCCACGCCAAGGGCATCCTCATGGAGAGGGTCAGGGGCGCCCTCCAGATACTCCGCTCCTGCGTCATCTGCCCCCGCATGTGCAAGGTGAACCGCTTGGAGGGGCAGCTGGGATACTGCCGCACGGGGCGTCTGGCAAAGGTCTCCAGCTTCAGTCCCCACTTTGGCGAGGAGTCCCCCCTCGTCGGCCGGGGCGGCTCCGGGACCATCTTCTTCACCCACTGCAACCTCCTTTGCATCTTCTGCCAGAACTACGATATCAGCCATCTCGGCATCGGCGAGGAGGTCGATGCCGGGCTCCTCGCGCGGATGATGATCCGCCTGCAGGAGCAGGGGTGCCACAACATCAACTTCGTCACCCCCACCCACGTGGTCCCACAGATCCTGGAGGCCCTCCCATTGGCCATCGAGGGTGGACTCAGGGTGCCGCTCGTCTACAACACGGGCGGATACGACCGGGTGGAGACCCTCCGACTGCTGGAGGGGGTCGTCGACATCTACATGCCCGATATCAAGTTCCTGGACCGGAGGACCGCTCAACGGATGTGCAACGCCCCCGACTACCCGGAGACCGTCAAGGCCGCCATCCGCGAGATGCACAGGCAGGTCGGCGACCTGAGGACCGACCCCGAAGGGATCGCCGCCAGGGGCCTTTTGGTTCGACACCTGGTGATGCCCGAGGGTCTGGCCCAGACGCGAGAGGCCATGGAGTTCCTGGCGGACGAGATCTCCAAGGAGACCTATGTCAACGTCATGGACCAGTACAGGCCGTGCGGCGAGGCCCACTCTCACCGAGACCTCTCGCGCCGGATCACCAGAGAGGAATACGCGGAGGCGCTGGAGGCCGCCCGCAGGGCGGGGCTCCACAGACTGGATTCAAGGGAACGGCCGCTGATATTCAGGATTTGGTGAAGGTCCGCTATCGGGAAGAACGAGGCGCCCCCAGCCAGGACACGGCTCCCGAACCGCCTCCCCGTTCAGGGAATGAGAAGCCTCTGGCCCGGTTGGATGCGCGACAGATCTTTCATCTGATTCGCCCTCTTGATCTCCCCCACGCTCGTATTGTAGAGTCCGGCTATCTGTGAGAGGCTCTCGCCTCGCCTCACCACGTGGGTCCTCTGCTTGGGCTTGGGGCCGTCGACGTGGGCCGGCCGGGAAGGCGGCTCCGGAGATTGCTGCCCGAGAAAGAGCAAGGCCGAGCGCTCCAGGGAGTGGGCCACCCGATCCTGGAAGGAGGGGTTCCTGAGAAGGGCCTCTTCCTCCCAATTGGTGATGAACCCGACCTCCACCAGGATCGAGGGTGTGTCCGGGGCCTTGAGCACCCGGAAACCGGCCTGCCTCGGCGCGGAGAACTTTACAGCCTGGACATTGCCTATCTCCCTGAGCACGATCCCACCGCACTTCAGACTGTCGTTGATGGTCTGGGTCTGAACCATGTCCAAGAGGATGGTGCTCAGGTCTTGATCGCCACTCAGGCGAACGCCACCCACCAGGTCGGAGGCATTCTCCCTCTCCGCCAGGATCCGAGCGGCTTCGTCCGTGGCCCCCTTGAGCGAGAGACAGTAGACGGAGGCCCCGCGGGTCCCGGGATTGGGTGAGGCGTCCGCGTGGATGCTCATGAAGAGGTCAGCGCCGTACTCCTGAGCCACACGGACCCGCTGTCTCAGGTCGAGGAAGTAATCTCCGTCGCGGGTGAGAAATGCGCGTACCCCAGGGGCCTGGCAAAGACGTCTGTGCAACGCCCTGGCAATGGAGAGGACCACGTCCTTCTCCATGGTGCCCTTGGGACCGATGGCCCCCGGATCCTCGCCGCCGTGCCCTGGATCGATGACCACCACCCGTACCCGCGACTTGCCCGCCTTGTCCCTTTGGACCGTCCTGCGCTCCTCCTGAATCTGTTGCCCCAATATGGGGTTCTCTACGTCGATCACGAGCCTAACTGGACGGTCTTCGACCCGAGGGAGGAGAAAGGCGTGATAAACCAAGCCCTCCTTCTTCAACTCCAGCGCTATGCGAACCCCGTGCGGGGGATCCGCGGTCAAGCGCGCCTGCGACACCAGCATGTCCTGTATGGGGAAAACCCTTCCCATGCCCTCCGTGATCGATCCCTTGACCTCCACCGTCACCAGCGGGGGCCGCGTCGAGGACGAAGCCCTGAACTCCGTTTCACCGGAAAGGTCCACAACCACCCGCGTGCACATGGGGGCAGACCAGTGACGCAGTGCCAGGATCTTCGGGGCGCCCCGGGCCTCGCTGACTGCAAAGTGCCACACGAGCCCCGAAATGGCCAGCACCAAGGCACATCTTTCGGCCTTCAGAATCGACCTCCGGGACATCCTCCCCTCGCTCCCCTGAAACATCGCCACAAACGATAATAACATTCTTTCGACAAATCAAGAGGTTTTTTTTACGACCTTAATGCACTTTAAAAGCTTTATCGTTGCCTCCGGCACCGGACCTTCTCTCTCCTAGCCCGCCAAGGCCGGCACCGGGCCGTGTCGCGATCTCCGTCGGGGTCACCTCCGGCCCCGGCGTTGACGCCCATCTCGGTTTCATCTATGTTTATGCTGTGAACGCTGGCGAATCGGCGAAAGGCGTCCGAGAGGAGAACCGGGCGCGGTCCCGGAGGGATGAGATGGCTGAGATCATCGATCTCCATGAACAGAAGAGGAAGGAGCAGGCCCGAAGGGCCATCCAGGAGAGATCGCGGCGCATGAAGATGGTCCTGCAGATGTTCCAGTGCTCTCGATGCGCCATGAAGTGTATGAAGTGCGGTAGCCAGATCGAGGTCTCCGCTCCCCCTCAGCAGGCACCTTCTGTCCCTTATCGTTTCTGCCAGAGCTGCCGAGAGGAGTACGAGGAGTTCCTGGAACGCCTACACGGCCGGGGCGACCCCAGACTATACTGGTACAACAAGGAATGGATGGAGGTGTGGAAGGCCTGGATGCATTACCAGGAAGCCCTGAGCCGTTTCGAGCTATCCGAGGGGTTTCGCCGGCTGCTCAAGGAGCTCGAGGAGCGTTGATCACCACTTGAAGGATAGACAGGGAAGAGGCAAAGCGGTGACCGGGCTTTGACCGTCATCCGTCGCCTTCCTCTCCAGGCTCCTCCCTGTGGCGCACCCGGACAGCAACAAGACCAACAAGACTATCCAAGACCATCTGGCCATTCCCTCTCCCCCCTGGCGAATGTATGTATGTCAGTCGGTCACGAGGGGTAACGGCATTTCTCTTCCCTTTACCTCTTCGGCTCCCGTTTTCCAAAGGATTCGGCCTTCGGGGAAACCTCGCCCTCCTCTACCTCGATGGGCCTCGGCTTCGCTTCGGCCGAGAGGGCTTCCACCAGACCCAAATCCTGGAAAACCAAAGCACCTCCGCCCTGCCTGCGCCAAGCGGGGCGCGCCAGGCAGGCAAGCCGCTTCGGGAAAGGCCACCGCCCCCTTGTCGCTTGCAATCTACGAAATCCCCTCCTCCCGCTTCGACGTCATTCTACCAGATCTCCCTCCCGGGGCACAGGCCCTTACGCAGGCGGCCCCCGGAGGGACCATTGATTTGGACGGTCCCATGGGTTACCATATCAGCGGTTGCATCTTGCCGCATACGACGTCTTCAAGGGGCGCTGAAAAATGAAGATCAGGGACATCATGGCCAGGGAAGTCGCCACCCTCAAGGTGGACGACGAGCTCAGTCTGGCCGAGGATATAATGCATCTCGGTCGTATCCGCCACCTGCCCGTCATGGACGGCCCCAAGCTCAAGGGCATCATAAGCGAGAGGGATCTCTTCAGGGCCTCCCTGGCCTCGGTCATAGACTACGACCTCCAGACCAAGCGAAATTACATGAAGACGGTAGTCATCAAGGAGGTGATGAAGACCGACCTGATCACCGTCCACCCCGATGCCAGCATAAAGGAGGCAGGGGAGCTGATGTTGCGACACAAGATCGGATGCCTTCCCGTCGTGGAAGGGGACAAAATGGTCGGTCTCGTCACGGAGACCGACGTGCTTCGCTATTACGTCGAAAGGGACCTGTCGTGACCCGGGGGATCTTGGTCCCTCCCCTGTGCGAGGAGCCTCCTTTCCTGTCGGAGGCTCGAGACGGAAGATCCTCCGGCGCCCCTCCTTTGCAGTACCTCCCATTCCTTGCGCCGCAGGTACGTCAGATGGGGAACGGCGGTCTGCCATATGTGCTCGGGACCCAGGTAGCGGAACGGGACACCTTCCTGGAATCTGATCCCGGCCTCCACGAAGGCCTCCTGGACGAAAGCCGAACAGAACAGCTCCCTGGGTCGGCCCTGGCCCGCCCCGGGGATAGCACCTCCGAGACGGTAGAAAAACCCGGCACCCAGGAGACCCCGGACGGCGTAGCGGACCCCCGCTTGGATCATCGTGCGGCACGCGTCCACTACCGCCCGGATCTGTGATTCGGTCAAATGGAAATCCAGGATGGACATGTACGGCCAGCGTCTCGCAGAGAAGTATTTCTCCACGGGGCTCATCTGAGCACCGTTGCGAAGGCCAGGAGGAAACAGGCGCAGGTCGAAATCGCTCTCGTAGAGCACCGGCTCTCCGTTGTCCTCCGCGAAGATCACGACATGGGACCAGAGGCTCCAGCGTCCATCCGACGTCAGGGGCGCTTGACCCCAACGAACCAACTTGTGCCCCAAAGGGGACCCGCCCAAGAGCCCGATACGACCGCTTTGCCCATGCCGCAAGAGAAACTCCCTGGGAGACTCCTCCTCCACCAAGACCCAACCGCCAGGCAACGATTCCATCCCTTCCGTCCCCGATGCCCTCAAGAGGGCGGTCCTTGACACCGCAATACACTGGCCCTAGGATCGAGCGAGACACTTGGGAAAGGCCCCATATCGAGATGGCCCTCAAGGCGGACCTGTATCGCGATCGCATCGAGGCTCTCCGGTATTTCGACGCCCTGGACTGCCAGCGCTGCGGCTTCCGTTCCTGCCGGGAATGGCTCCAGACGCTCCAGCGAAAGGGAGCCACCACCGCGCATTGCCCCTCCTTGGGCCCCAATGAGGCTTACGCCTTGGAGGTCTTCGCAGCGCTGGACAGGATCCTGCCGCTCGTGGAGATCACGCAGCATCCGATACAGGGGGCCCTCGGGTTGCACGAGATCAACCAGCCTGGCCCGACCTCCCCCGTTCTCGTCACCGGAAACTCGGCCGCGACCCAGGAGGTCATGATGGCCATCCTCGCGACCACCGCCGCCCCTTTTCATCTGCTCTTCGTGGACTGCCAGGCCTACACCGTGGACATGGCCATGATCCTCGGGACCTTCACCCCTTCCAGGCTCGAGTCCGCCCTCAAGGACGCGCGGCTCGCCGAGCGGCTTTCGCACAGGGAATTGCTCCTGCCGGGGTTGACGGCCCCTCTCAAAGGGGAGATGGAGGCACGCACCGGCTGGGGGATCCGGATCGGCCCCGTGTGCGCAGGCGAACTGCCCCTCTTCTTCAAGGAATTGTGGATCCCCCCGCGCGAGGGCCTCAATAATCCGGGCCGAGCACCTTCCTGGTCCTGACGGATATCCTCATGCGCGACTCGTCGATCAGCTCCTTCAGGACGGCACGCTGTTCCTCCTGGTCCCCGTGCAGGTAGGACTCCCACCAATCCCGCCTCCTGAACAGGAAGACCTCCCCTACTCCCTCCCGCGTCAGTACGACCCACAGGTGCGTGTCTCTGTAATCGAGCCTGGGACGGACATGGAGCCCCCTCTTGCGGAGACCCTCCTCGAGGAGCTCCATCATCCGATCGGCCGCGGCCTCGTCGAAACCCATCCTGTACCCCCTTGAACCCACTTTAAGACGGGACGCAGGCCCCATTCAACCCCAAAGCCGCAGACCTGTCAACAAGCCACTCGCACCCATGCCTTGATTTATCCCTGCCCTTTGACTAACCTCTTTCTTCCGGGCGAGAAACAGGAGAGATGGCGGAGGATCGGGCCCTCGCGGGGGCCGTGGTCCGCTTCCCCTCGAGGCGATAGGCCAACCCGTGATGACTTGCTTTACGAGGCATGCCATGGGCAGGACTCTCATCCGAGTGGTGGGATCAATGGCGGGGCTCTTGGCGCTCGCCGCGGCGGCCATAGTGGTCCTGCCCTATTTGATCGATGCACAAAGATGGAGGCCCTACCTCGAGGCAAGGGCCTCTCGCTCCATGGGACGCCGAGTCTCCATAGAAGGGGAGATCGGCCTGACCCTCTTCCCGCGGACCGAGCTCAGCCTCTCGGGAGTGAGAGTCGCGAACAGCGAAGCATTCGGGGCAGAAGACCTGCTGGAAGTGAAGAGGATGCAAATCCGGGCGAGGCCCCTGCCGCTCCTTCTGGGTAGGATCGAGGTCGAGCGACTCACCATGGAAGGTCCGCGTCTTGTCCTTGGGAGGGACAGGGACGGCCGTTGGAACTGGAGGGCACGCTCCGCGGCTGCCCTCGAAGCCCGGGAGGGTGAAGGACGAGGGCGCGGAGCGACCCCCGAGAAGGGCCTCCTTTGGGCCGCGACCTCGAAGGGGCTGCTCCTCACTGGCGGGAGGGTGACCTGGATGGATATGGCCACTGGGGACAGATACGATCTCGAGGAGGTCACGGTGGCGTTGTCGGATTTCTCTCCCGGTCGAAGGGCCCGGCTCTCAGCATCCTGCCTCCTCAAGGGCAGAAGGATCTCGCTGGAAGGGGATCTGGGCCCATTGACGGGCGATCCTTTGCGCGGCGATATGCCCCTGGACGCGGCCCTTCACGTGGGGGGACGAACGGTACTGAAGGCCCAGGGGACGATCTCGGGGCCCTCGCCCCTGCCTCGTTTCGACCTTTCCCTCCAGGTCTTGCCGTTTTCTGCCGGCGAGCTTCTGCGGATCCTCGGCAAGGATAGGATCAGGGCCACCGATCCCGCTGTCCTGAAAAACGCCTCCTTCCAGTGCAAGGTCCGTTGGGACGGGAGGGAGGCGGTGGTGGAACGGGGGATACTCCATCTGGACGACTCCACGGTCACCCTCTCGGGGAGGGCCTCCTTGTCTCCCTTGAGGCATATCGAGTTCGACCTCTCCGTGGATCATCTGGACGTGGACGCCTACCTGCCGCCTCCCGCCCCGAGGGGACGGGTGAGGCGGGCCGAGGAGGCCGACAGGGGGATCGGTACCGACGCAAGAGGGGATGGGGGATCCTTAGGTCTGTGGAGCGCGCTCTCGCTCCAGGGCGGCCTCCAGGTCGGGGCGCTCCGATTCCGCGGGGCAAGGCTCCAAGAGGTCTCCATGAAGCTCTCGGCCCAGCATGGGGTCTTGTCGCTGTCTTCCATCGAGGCCAAGGGATACGGGGGCTCCTGGGCCGGCAGCGCCCTTCTGGACCTGACCGGGAGGCACCCTAAGGTGGATCTTGAAGTAACGATAGCGGGCGCGCAGGTAGGCCCTCTGCTCCACGACCTCGCAAGAAAGGACTTCTTGAAGGGTACCCTGAGGGGCCATCTGGCCTTGCATTCGGACCACCTGGATCTGCAAGATCCATTGCGATCTTTGCAGGGGCAGGGCGATCTCTCCGTCGTGGAGGGGGCCATCCTGGGAGTGGACTTGGTGGACAAGGTTCGTCACGTCATTGCCCTGAGACAGAGGGAAGGAAAGACGGCACAGCCCGAGACGCCGTTCTCGGAGCTCCGCTCTCTCTTCGGTGTCTCAGGGGGGCTCCTCGAGACCCAGAGAAGCTCCCTCGAGGCCCGTGGGTTGCGGATCCACGCCAAAGGAAAAGCTGACCTGATCGGACACACGCTGGAGTTCCGTTTGGAGCCCGAGCTCGGCCCCGAACTCAAGGGAGGCGAGAAAGGCGAGGGGATGGCCATGCTCGCCGTGCCCGTGATCGTGAGCGGGAGTTTCTCTTCCCCCACCTTCCGGCCCGATCTGGAAGGGATTTCCAAGGGGCAGGGCAGGATAATCCTCAACATACCCAGCCGAGGGAGGCTCAAGGATCACCTGAAGTCGTTGACAAGGTGACTTCGACACCGGGGCGCGCGCCGGGCCATTGGGGTCGTGGAGGCATGTGATGGAGGCCGTTTCCCATTACTTCTACGAGTTGGGATTGTTGAAGAGGATCCGGAGGACGGGCTGGTGGGTGGCGGGCGTGAGAGACCCCGAGAGCGTGGCCGAGCATACGTTCCGCGCGGCGGTCCTGGGCTTCGTGCTGGCGAACCTCGAGGGGGCCGATCCTTACAGGACGGCCGTCATGTGCCTGATCCATGACCTGCCGGAGACCAGGATCGGGGATCTTCACAGGCTCAACAGGCAATACCTGGACCCAAAGGATCCCGAATCCATGGCCTTCACAGAACAGTCGCAGTCCCTCCCGCCGGGGATCGCCGAGCAGTTCAGGGACCTGTTCTGCGACTTCGAGGCCTCGGTTTCCAGGGAGGCCGTGGTGGCCAGGGATGCGGACTTGCTGGAATGCCTGATACAGGCCAGGGAGTATCAGGCCCAAGGCTGCTCTTCGGTGGCGGACTGGATCAACAACGCCTTCTCCCAGCTACGCACCTCGTCTGCGAGGCGTCTGGCCGAGGTGTGCATGTCCGTGGACCCCAAGGATTGGTGGCACGCAAAAAGGCCCTGAGGCCATCCCTCATCCCTTCTTGACCTTGGCCCACTCCTCGTCCCTGAGTTGACGGCGCAGGATCTTCCCCACCGGCGTCATGGGCAGGGCCGAACGAAACTCCACATATTTGGGCCTCTTGTATCCGGCCATCTTGTCCCGACAAAACTCGATGATCTCTTCGGCCGTGGCAGACTCCCCTTCCTTGAGCTGGACGAAGGCCTTGACGGCCTGCCCGGAGTGGGGATCAGGGACGCCCACCACCGCCGCGTTGGCCACCTTGGGATGGGAGTAGAGGACCTCTTCGATCTCCCTGGGATAGGCCTTGAGCCCGCCGACGTCGATCATGTCCTTCTTTCGATCAGTGATGACGGTGAACCCTTCCTCGTCTATGTGTCCTATGTCGCCGGTGAGGAAGAACCTCTTGCCGTCGATATGCCTGAAGACCAGCTCGTTCTCCTCGGGCCGGTTCCAGTATCCCTTCATCACCTGCGGACCGGACACCGCGATCTCCCCATCCTCCCCCTGGGGCAACTCCCTCGTACCCGTCTCCAGGTCCAGTATCTTGACATCCGTGCCCGGGATCGGCAGGCCCACCGAACCGAACTTGCGATCCTCGGGGTTGGTGGGATTGGCGTGGGTGATGGGGGAGGTCTCGGAGAGCCCGTAACCCTCGAACAGCACCGCCCCCGTCTTTTCCTCGAAACGCTTGGCCAGTTCCACCGGAAGGGGAGCGGCCCCGGATGCGCATGCGACGATGCTGCTCAGGTCGAACCTGTCGACGAGAGGATGGTTGACTACAGCGCTGTACACGGTAGGCACAGCGTGAAGAAGGGTAGCGTGGTGGCGCTCGATCAAACGGAGCACCTCGGTGAAGGGGGGATTCCCGGCCCGAGGGTCCGGCACACACACCAGTCTGGCGGCCAGGCGCACGGCACCCAACATCGTCACCGTCAACCCGTAGCTGTGGTACCAGGGCAGCACCCCCATGTAGCAATGCTTGCCCCCCCGTTCGAACATTTGGGGCTTCTGCCCGGGGGCAGGCGGTATCCTCACCCATTGCTCGAGGGCGTAAAGGTTGGCCACGAAATTGTAATGGGTGAGGGAAGCACCTTTGGGCACGCCCGTGGTCCCCCCTGTGTAAAGGATCAGGGCCAGGTCCTCCTTCGGGTCCACCCTGACCTGGGGGGCTGCCTTGGAACGACCGGAGATGGCCTTCTCGAAAGAGATGTGCCCCGGCTCATGGCTGGCGGCCTGAGGGATCTTCTTGAGGAGGCCCCCCAGGAATCCCTTGAGGGGAGGCAGAAAAGGTTTCACGTTGCAATAGACCAGGAATTCCACATCCGTCCCCTCTATGGCCTTGCATGCCGTGGGGTAAAACTGGGGATGATCCATGACGAAGACCCCCCTTGCCCCTGAGTCCTTCAACTGGAAGTTCAGCTCGCCCGGCGTGTAAAGCGGGTTGCAGGTCACGCAGACACCACCGCATTTGAGAATGCCGAAGAATATGATGGGATAGTGAGGTAGATTGGGGAGGAAGATGGCCACCCGATCCCCCTTCTTGATCCCCTTGGAGATCAGGAAATGGGCCACCTGGTTGGCCATCTCGTTGACCTGCCGGAAGGTGAGGGTGGCATCCTGAAAGATGGTGTACGTAAGGTCCCCGTACTCCCTGACGGTGTCCTCGAGGACCTGAAACAGGGGTATCTCCGGGAACTCCGGGTCCCATGGGACCCCTTCAGGCCACTTGTGTTTGTGCCAAGGCTTCGCCTCCATCGCATTCTCCTTTCGTGCCCAAGGTGTCCTCTGTGCCGCTGCGCTTCGAACCCGGGCTGTCCTGTCCATGATACCTCGACACCGAGGGACCCACAAGCGAAGCCGCAAGTCGTCTCGATGGCCGCCGCCGGAACCGGCCGGAATCGGTGCAGCGGCAAACGCCTGCCCCCGGGGGGACAGCCCGGCCCCACTGCGCCAGGGAAACAGTACCACCTTTCCCCTTGTGGGAAAACCCCATGCCCGGACCGATGCGGATATAGGCCTTTCCGACCGACCCCTTGAAGCACGGCGTCATTGCGGGCTATGCTCTAACGGGGCCCGGCGTCGTTCCGGGTCAGGGCCGGCCATGCCGTTCTTCCAGGGGGGAGAGAGATGGAGGCGCCCCTGCTCCTGGTGGCCCTTGGAGGCAATGCCCTCGTCCGCAAGGGCCAGATCGGTACAGTGGAGGAGCAGTTCGCGAACCTCCGGGTGCCCATGCGCCAGATCGCGCGGCTGTCGGACCGCTTCAGGATCATCATCACCCATGGCAATGCCCCGCAGGTGGGGAATCTCCTTCTTCAACAGGAGTGCTGCAAGGATCTCCCCAGACTGCCCCTGGAGATCCTGGTGGCTCAGACCCAGGGACAGATAGGCTACATGATCGAATCCGTTTTGGACTCGGAACTCACGGCCCTGGGCAAAGATCAGACCAAGCTCTTCCTCAGCCTGATCAGCTACGTGGTGGTGGACCCCGAAGACCCGGCGTTTCTGGAACCCACCAAACCCATCGGGCCCGTGTACCAGGAGCACGAGCTTCCAGCCCTCCCCTTTCCCACCCGCAAGACCCCCAAGGGTTACAGACGGGTCGTGGCCTCCCCCAGGCCTCTCACCATAGTGGAGAAGAGGGAGATCCGCAAGCTGGTGGAGATGGGATTCATCGTGATCTGCTGCGGGGGCGGGGGGATCCCGGTGGTGAGGGACGGGAGGGGCTTCTCCGGGGTGGATGCGGTGATAGACAAGGATCTGGCCAGCGCATGTCTGGCCAGGGAGGTGGGTGTGGATCTCTTCGTGATAGCGACGGACGTCCCCGGGGTGTTTCTCCACTACGGACAGCCCGAGGAACGTCTGTTGAGGAGACTCGGGGCGAGGGAGGCGAAGGATCTCCTTTCCCAGGGGCACTTCCACCCGGGTTCCATGGCCCCCAAGGTGGAGGCGTGCGTGGAGTTCCTAGATGCAGGGGGAAAGAGGGCCATCATCTGCTCCCTGGAGGAGATAGAGGGCGCCCTGGAAGGGAGGGCAGGAACCGAATTCTTCGTGGAGCACGTCCGAGGTGGATCCTTGTCCGATGAAGGGACTTCGAGTATCATCCGTTTCAGCAGGTAACTCGGGACCCCTGACAGGTATGAAGCTCAATTCGATCCCGGCTTCCATGCTTGTCCCACTGCAGCGCGCTCTCGTCGCTGAGAAGGGATGTGATCCGTGAGCCTCAAGTACGTCCTCCAACCCATTGCCATAGGATCCTGCACCGTGCCCAATCGCGTGGTATTCCCAGCACACACCACCAATTTCGGCCGCGGGGCCTTGAGCGATGACTTGATCGCCTACCACGAGGCCAGGGCCAGGGGAGGGGTCGGGCTGAGCATCCTCGAGATCCTCGCGGTCCACCCCAGCAGCCCTGCCTCTCTCAGGGCCTGGGACAAAGGGCTTCTCGACACTTATCGCACGCTCATGTCGGCAGTGAGGCCATACGGCATGAGGGTCTTCCAGCAACTGTGGCACGGAGGGCATCATGTCTCCCCGAGGGACGGGTCTCCACCCTGGTCCGCCTCCGACGTCCCGAGCGTCAGGGAGGGCGTGGTCCCCCGTCCCATGAGCCGCGGGCAGATCCGCGAGATCGTCGAGGCCTTCGCCAGGGCCGCACGCCTGTGCGAGGAGGCGGGGCTCGACGGGGTCGAGGTGCATGGCGCCCACGGCTACCTCCTCCAGCAATTCATGTCGCCTCTCACCAACAGACGCACGGACGAGTACGGGGGCAGCTTCGAGAACCGTATCCGCTTCACCGTGGAGGTCTTGCGGGCGGTGCGCTCCGCCGTAAGCCGGGGGTTCGCCGTCGGGATCCGGCTCAGCCCGGAGGTAACCCCCGGCGGCCTCGACCCCGAGGAGAACGCGAGGATCGTCAGGGCCCTCCAGGACGAGGCCCTGGTGGATTTCGTCGATGTCTCCATGGGCGGTTACCTGGCCTTCCCGAAGCTCGTCGGTGCACTCCACGAACCAGCGGGATACGAGCTCCAAACGAGCATCCCCATCACGGCAGCCGCAGATGTCCCGACCATCGTGACGGGCCGTTTCAGGACCCTGGAGGAGGCCGACACCGTCATCAGGGACGGCCACGCCGACCTGGTCGGCATGGCAAGGGCCAATATCGCCGACCCTGACCTCGTGGCCAAGACCCGTCAGGGACGCGCACTGCAGGTCCGTCCTTGCATCGGGTGCAACCAGGGATGCGTCGGGGGGCTCTTCGGTCCTGCCGCAAGGGTGAGCTGCACCGTGAACAGCGCCGTGGGCAGGGAGCGCCTGCTGGGCGAAGACAGGCTGAGAAGGGTCGGCAAGCCAAAGAGGGTCTTGGTGGTGGGCGGAGGCCCTGCCGGGCTGGAGGCGGCACGAGTCGCGGCCTTGAGGGGCCACCGCGTCACCCTGATGGAGGCCAGGAGCAAGCTAGGGGGGACCCTGAACCTGGTCCGTTCGGTACCCAGACTCCAGGGCCTCTGCGACATCATCGACTGGCAAAAAGAGGAGATCGGTCGCCTGGGGGTGGAGGTTCACACCAACACCTACGTGGAGGCGGCAGAGATCCTTGAGCAGGCCCCCGATACGGTCATCATCGCCACGGGGTCGACGCCGCGAATGGACGGCGTGCAGTCCGCCTGCCCGGGCAGGCCCGCCAGGGGGATCCAACGGCCACATGTCATCTCCTCCATAGAGCTGCTGTCAGTTCCGGACAGACCCTTGGGGAGGACCGCCCTGGTCCTGGACGACGCCGGCCACTACGAGGGGATCGCGGTGGCCGAGTACCTGGTGGAGAAAGGCGTCGAGGTCACCTTCGTCACCCCCCACAGGGAGTTCGCACCGCTTATGGAACCTGCTTTGCGGGCGCATCCAGCCCTGGAAAGGTTGTCCCGCGGGAGATTCCATCTCATCACCAGGGCCATCCTGTGCGAGGTCTTCGAGAGGGATGCGGAAATCCAGTACATCTATGGGGGCACCCCCCTGAAGGTCCCTGCCGAGCTCGTGATCTTCATCTCCCACAACCGCCCCGACCATTCCCTGAGGGAGGCACTGTGGGACTACCCAGGCGAGGTATTGGTGGTCGGGGATGCCAACTCCCCCAGGTTCCTCAACGCGGCCATCCGCGAAGGCTACATGGCGGGAAGCAGCATATGAGGCATCCCGCGACGACCGAATCTTTCTTCCCCTTCACCTGCAAAGGCCACGGGGCTTGGGCACCATGTTGGCCAACAGCTCCTGGAGGAGATAGAGGGCCGAATGGTCCATTTCGGCCATTCCGTGCGCCAGCATGGCGTCCATCATCTGGGCAGCCTGGGCGGTCCCCAGGAGGGGGACTCCATGCTCCCGCGCTGTCTGGAGGGCTATGCGTAGGTCCTTGCGGTGAAGCCTGGTCTTGAAACCGGGCATGAAGTCCCGATCCAGCATGCGCTTCCCGTGCACGTCCAGTATGCGACTCTGGGCGAACCCCCCGAGGAGCGCCTCCCTGACCTTGCCCGGATCGACCCCCGCCTTCCTGGCCATGACCAGGGCCTCGGCCACCCCCTGGATGGTCAGGGCCACCATGACCTGATTGCATGCCTTCGTGACCTGTCCGGCCCCGGGCCCCCCCACGAGCAGGACGTTCTTCCCCAGGACCTCGAAGATAGGCCGCGCCCTCTCAAAGGCCTCCTCCTCCCCCCCAACCATGATGGAGAGGGTCCCAGCCTTGGCCCCGGCCTCCCCCCCGGACACAGGCGCATCCAGGGATCGGACCCCTCTTTCGGCGAGCTCCCGATGGATCTTTCGGGCCGTGGCCGGGGCCACGGTGGACATGTCGATGAAGAGGGCCCCGGGCCGCACCCCTTCCCGGACCCCCCCGGGACCCAAGACCACCTCCTCCACTTCGGGCGAATCCGGGAGCATGGTCATGATCACATCGCTCTTCCGGGCGACCTCTCTCGGGGACGAGGCCGCCACGCCCCCTTCCGCGGCCAGTTCCTCCACAGGCCCCTTGCTGCGATTGTGAACAGTCACGGCGTATCCGGCCTTGAGGAGGTTCCTCGCCATCGGTCTGCCCATGATCCCCAGTCCTACGAATCCCACACGTTCCCTAATCGAATTTTCTCTCACATGGGAACCCCTCCCCTCCGGAGGATGGACGGCACAAGCCGGCTCCCCGGGTTCCGGCTCCGTCCACACCTTCGGTCGCGGCCGTGGGCCGCGGAATTACGCCCTGTCATATGGCCCGCTCGGGGCCTGCATGGGATCTCGTCAGCCTCGCCCCCCAGAGGTTCGCCGCGGCCCGAGCCGCCCTCTCCGGGGTCGGGAAGTTCACCAAGGCCCCCATCCCCTCCAGCCTCTCTATCTCCCCGTCCCATACCCCTGGTGGGGCCGTCATGCACGCGAGCACAGGCTTCTGCCATCTCTCCTCGCCCAGCATAGCCACTAGGCCCTCGGCCAGGGCCGCGTTGGCCGATGCGTACGTCATCAGGAGCAATAGGGAGTGCACACCCTCGTCCTCGATGGCGGCCTCTACTACCCCCTTCAGGGCGGCCATGTTGTACCACGCCGGCCCCATGTCCACGGGATTGTCCCGAAGGGAAAGGGGAGACAATAGCGCCTCTATCTTCTTCCGCGTCTCGGGACTGAACCGAACGATCCGCAATCCTTCCCTCTCGCACACGTCGCAGGCGGCCATGGCCGGCCCGGCCTGACCCGTTATGACGGCCACCCCAGGCCCCTCGGGCAGAGGGCACATCGCCAGGGCCTTGGCAGCGTCCAGGAATTCCTCGGCGCCATCAACGGCCAATATCCCCGCCTGCCTGAACGCCCCCCTGTAAACACCGTGGTGCCCCGCCATTGACCCGGTGTGAGAAAGGCTCGCAGGGTCCCCGACGGTGGAGGCGCCGACCTTGTACGCGATCACCGGCTTGGAGCCGGTGCAGCTCCGGGCCTCCGCCATCATCGGGCGCGGGTCGTCGATCCCCTCCATGTAAAGGGCGACGACCTTCGTGGCGGGATCACCCTGCAGGTAACGGAGGAGGTCCCCGAAGTCCACATTGCACCGATTCCCCAACCCCACGATCTTGCTGAACCCGACACCAGACCTCATGGCCAGGAAGGCCAAGAGGTGGCACATCCCTCCGCTCTGGCTCACGAGGCTCACCCCCCCTTTCTTCACGAGGCCGAACTCGGGGGTGAAGGAGGCATTGAGGTCCGCGTGACGGTTCACCAGGCCGAAGGTGTTGGGCCCTATGATGGGGATGCCTGCCTCTGTGGCCATCCTTCCAACCTCTGCCTGCAGGGCCGCCCCTGTCGGGTCATCGATCTCCTTGAACCCAGATGTGGCCAGGACGGCCCCCTTGATCCCCTTGGATATGCAAGCACGGACCTGGCCGAGGATCCGCTCGGCCGGCAAGACCATGACACAGAGGTCCACATCACCGGGCACCTCCGAGAGCGAGGGATGAGAGCGCACCCCCATCACCTCGCCCCTCCCGGGATTCACGGGATAGATCGCCCCTTTGTATCCACCAGTGAGGAGGCTCCTCATGACGTGGAATCCGAGCTTGCCCGGATCCTCCGAGGCCCCCACGACGGCCACGGATCCGGGATCGAAGAGGACCCCGAGATCAGGCTTCCCAAGTGCCGCAATACGCCGCATCCCCGCTACTCCCCCTTGAACGATGGCCGCCTCCCCTCCATCTTGGACCTGACCCCTTCCAGGAAGTCCCCCGTCCTCATCAGCATGCTCTGGACCTGCGTGGTCAGATCCTGTGCAGACATCAGGTCCATGTCGGCAGACTTGTCCAGGACCCGCTTGCCCAGGCCCACCGACAAGGGCGGAAGTCCCAAGATCTCCTCTGCCCAGCGACGTACCTCGGCTTCCAGTCCCTCTGCCTCCACCGCCTTGTGCACCAGTCCTATCCTCTGGGCCTCTGCACCGTCGATGGTCCTCGCCAGCATGACCAACTCCTTGGCCTTGGCCAGCCCCACCACCCTGAGGAGCCTCTGACAACCGCCCAAGTCCGGCAGGATCCCGTAGCGGACCTCGGGCAGGCTGAACCTGCAGTCGAGGGAGCATATCCTGAAGTCGCATGCCAGGACAAGCTCCATGGCCGCGCCCAGCGCATAGCCGTGTATCTGGGCGATGACCGGCTTCTCCAGCCTCTCGATGGAATTGAAAGTCCCCTGCATCCTGGTGATGTGGTACCTGAACCCGGGGCGGGTCCTGTCCATTTCCCCCCCTGCCAGGGACTGGAGGTCCGTGCCCGAGGAAAACGCCCTGCCCTGCCCCTTGATGATCACGACTCGGACATCGGACATGGCGTTGACCTCGTCCATGGCCATCCCCAGCTCCGCGAGGAGCTCGTGGGTCATGGCATTGAGCTTCTCCGGCCTGTTGAGGATCACCGTCACGATCTCCCCTTCCTTCTCCATGATCAAGGTGTTGTAGGGCATGGTCTCCTCCTTATCCGCTCGAGATCGAATCCGTCGCCCCCCCTCGCCGCCGAGGCGCCCCTCGGAAGCAGGAGCCGGTCGTGCGCCCAAAGCGCCCCTTTCCCCCCGTCGCACGAGCAGGGCCCGCAGGGGCCATGCGCCGGCCTTCAGGCCCGCTATGATATCATCGATGCACGGTCCGTACAAAACCCTCGGTTTCAGAAGGAGGAGGAAGCTTGCCAGAAGACGACCATATGGTGGGATCGCGTCTCATGTTGGAGATCCAGGATATCGGCCACAGGGGGGTTGGGATTGGACGTCATGGGGGAAAAGTAGTCATGGTCCCATTCAGCGCCCCAGGGGACAGGGCCGAGGTGCAGATAGTGAGCGGCCACAAAAGCTATTGCGAGGCCAGGGTGGTGAGGCTTGTCGAACGGTCTCCCCTCAGGAGGGTGCCGCCATGCCCGTATTTCGGCCGGTGCGGGGGATGTCAGCTCCAGCACCTGGAACTCTCCTACCAGAGGTCCTTGAAGGAGCGGCTCTTCCGCGAGACGATGACCCATCGGGCTTTGGTGGACCCCGGCGCGGTGGGCGAGATAATGGGCGCCCCGGAAGGGCTGGGATACAGGTCGAGATTGGACATGCATCTGACGCGGGGTGACAAAGGACATCTTGGGTTCATGGAGTGGGGGTCCAGGAGTGTTGTCCCTGTAAGGCGCTGCCTGGTCGCCTCCCTTCGGCTCAACCGTCTGCTCGCACCGGCTCAAAGGCTCCTGCGCAAGACCACGGCCTCGCATATCACAAGGGTGGAGATGGCCTGCGATGCCTCCGGCAGAGGCGCGACTTTGACCCTGTATGCCCGCGGCGGGGACGTCCTGTCCGAGGGCAACGCCCACGTTCCATGGCTCAGAGGTCTCTACACCGTCGAGGGGCGGGGAGGCCAGCTCCGGACCCTGTGGGAAAGGGAGGGAGAGCCGAGGGGGGTCATTTACCACGTGCCCCATCCCAGATCTGAGAGCGAGTTGTCCCTGGCGGCATGGCCAGGGGTGTTCAGACAGGTCAACCCCACGGCGAACCGGATGCTCGTATCCAAGGTGTTGGAATGGGCGGCCGAGGCGCATCCTCGCCGGGTGCTGGATCTCTATGCGGGGATGGGCAATCTGAGCCTCCCGGTGAGTTCGTTGTGCGAGGAGGTCACGGCAGTCGAAATAAACCCCTTGGCCGTGGACAACGGAAGGGAGAATTGCCTCCGCAACGGTGTGGACAACGTCCGATGGGTCCGCGGATCCGCAAAGAGGGTCATGGGCAAAATGGTCGAGGACGGAGAGCCCTTTGACCTCCTCATCCTGGATCCCCCGCGGGCCGGGGCGAAGGAAGTCATCGAAGAGATCGTCTGTCTGCGTCCCGAACGGATCATCTATGTCTCGTGCGATCCGGCCACCCTCGCGCGCGACCTCGTGGAGATCCAGGGACACAAAATCTACCGGGTGAAGGAATCTTTCCCTGTGGACATGTTCCCCCAGACCTTCCACCTCGAATCGGTCACGCTCCTGGAGAGGCGGTGAAGATGTGGCTGCGCGACGCGAAGTCGCGCTGGAGGGCCATGCGGGTTGCGAAGGCGCGCCGAGAAATTTTTTCTTGACGATTCGTCCCCGTTGGCTTAGTATTTATCGATCCAGTCTCCGGAGTCCCCTTTTTTTCCGAGAGGGGACCCAGGAAGGGGCGTGATCATCAAGGACACTTGAACTACATCGGCCGTGGGGGGGCAGGAAAATGACCGGATTGGGGACCCATGTTTTGCTCGATCTCTATGGCTGTGATCCCGGTCGTCTCAACGATCTGGAGTTCCTCCGCCAGATGTCCCTTGAGGGCGTGAGGCGATCGGGTGCCACTATCATGGGGGATCACTTCAAGCAGTTCCAACCTCAGGGCGTCAGCGGCGTGGTCATCATCGCCGAGAGCCACCTGACGCTTCATACCTGGCCGGAATTCTCTTATATCGCCATGGATTATTTCACCTGCGGCGCGCATATCGACATCGATGCGGCCGTCGCATTCTTCGAAGAATGCCTCTCTCCCAAGAGGACGGTGAAGTCCAGACATATGAGAGGAACCGAGCTCAACGAAGAGGCCTGGCTCGAGACAGGGGCCGAAGAGTGCCAGGGACTAGCTTCGTCGCTGGCGGCCCTTCTCCCCCTTCGGCATTGACTGTGTCGCTCAAATCGGCTTGCCCGATTTGGACGGCCCCGGAAGCACCTCTTCCGGGGTCTTTTTTTGGAGAGGGAGCAAGCATTTGGCTGTGTTGCAGTCACTGCAATTGGTGACGGGAGTGGCGGCATTTCTCTTCGCTTCACGTCTTCGGCGCTTGATTTTCCAAAGGATTTGGCCTCCGGGGGATCCTTGCCCCCTCCCTCGGTCGGCCTAAGCTGCGCTTCGGCCGAGAGGGCTTCCCCCAGGTCCAAATCCTGGAAGATCGAAGCGCCTCCGCCAAGCCGCTCCGAGAAACGCCACCACCCCCTGATCACTTACCAGTCGCTCCACCGTCAGAGGGACCTCGCGATGAGCGAGCCTTCGTAGATGGCCTCTTTGATGCTCCTCGGTTGAACACAGTCGCCTATCTTGTGGACCTCCACACCCGCCCTCTTCAACGGCTCGAAAAGGGCATCTTCGGGCCTCGTGCCCAAGGCCAGGACGAACAGCTCGGCCCGGAGCGTCGCCTCCTTTCCATCTCGTCCCGTGAAATAGACCTCGTGCCTCTCCAGCCCCTTGATCTCGCACCCGGTCATGACCCTGACCCCTAGAGAACGGATCTCCTGAAAGATCAGCTTCCGCGTCATGGCCTCGTGTTCCATCCCGATGGCATCCCTCATCTCCATGATCGTCACGCGATGCCCCATCTGTGCCAGGTGGATGGCCAGTTCGCACCCTATGGACCCGCCCCCGAGGACCACGACCTCCTGCGGCAGCTCCGACGCCCCGTTCAACGCCGTGACATAGGTCTGAACCGTTGGACCCTCCCTCACAAAGGGGGGCACGATGGGACGGGCACCAGTGGCCAGGATCACCACATCGGGACACTCCCTCAGGAGTTCTTCGGCGCCTACCCGGCGCCCGAGGTGGCATTTGACACCGTGCTGGCGAAGCTGATGCTCGTGGAATCTGACGATATTCAGGAGATCCTTCTTGTAAGACGGCACGGCGCCTAGGAGGATCTGTCCCCCGATGGATTCGTTGGTATCGAAGAGCTCCACTTCGTGTCCCCGGCTGGCCGCCACCCATGAGGCCTCCGCCCCGGCGGGCCCCCCGCCTACCACCAATACCCTCCTGGAACGAGACACAGGGAGGACCCTCATTTCCTCCTCTCTGCCCAGCTCCGGGTTGACCAGACACTCCACCCTCCCCTTCTTGAATATGGAGTTCATGCACGTGTTGCAGGCCACGCAACGACGTATCTCACTCAGACGATTCTCCTTGGCCTTGACGGGCAAGAACGGGTCTGCCAGGAGCGCTCGACCCATGCACACCAGATCCGCCTTACCTTCCCTTATGATCTCTTCGGCCAGGCGGGGTCCGTTGATCCTGCCCACTGCCATGACAGGGATCTGCACCGCCTTCTTCACGGCGAAGGCCGTCTCCACCAAACAACCCCTCTGGACCAGCATGGGCTGGCTGATCCACTCCGGGGTGGCGTCATTTCCCGCCGACACCTGCACCACGTCCACCCCCGCCTCCCTCAGGCGTCGAACGATCGCCACGCTCTCGTCCACCTCCAGCCCACCGGGCACGAATTCCCTGGCGCTGATCTTGAAGGAAAGCGGGAAGGAATCTCCGACCCTCCCTCGGACCTCCTGCACCACCTCCACGGCGAAACGCGCCCTCCGCTGTGTGTCCCCGCCGTAATCGTCGTCGCGGACGTTCGAGAAGGGCGACAGGAACTGGTTTATGAGGTACCCGTGGGCCCCGTGGATCTCGATGAGCTCGAATCCCGCCTCCACTGCCCTGCTCGCCGCATCCCCGAAGAGCGAGACGATCCTCCGGATCCCCTCCGGCCCCAGCGGCTCCACCTCCCCCGGGATGGTCGGGCAGGGCAGCGGCGAGGGCGCAAGGGGGGGCCTCCCTATCAACTTCGCCTTGGTCTGCCTGCCGGCATGATGAAGCTGGATCGCAGCCCTGGCCCCCGAGGACTTGATGACCCGGGCGAGTCGCGAAAGGCCATCCAGGAATCGGTCATGATCTATCCGGAGCTGGTTTTCCGACACGATCCCCTCCGGGGCCACAGCGGCCGCCTCCACGATGAGCATGGCCACACCACCGGAGGCCCTCCTCCGATAGTGCTCCAACGTCTTGTCCGTGACAGAACCCCCTGGTGCCACCAGGAACGAGGCCAGGGCGGGCATTACGATCCTGTTGTGCAGCTCTAAGTCACGAATGGCGAATGGCGAGAAAAGATGTGGCAGCATCATCAGACCTCCTGGACCGACCTCGATTGTCCTCCCATCAGTTGACCCCGAGTAGCGCCCAGGCATGCCGCCAATGAAGGCCCCTTAGCCGGTTTGAGAAGCGAGCCGCGCCGCCTGCCTCCCGAACCGGCCGAACGGATCAGGCGTTGAATAAATCCCCTTATGGCGATCGTGCCCGGGTCCCGCCGGGGATCCTTTGGCAGACAAGGGCAAGGATACGCCACGGATAGCCCTCTTTCAACCCCTCCTCCGATGGACACAGCGCAAATGGGCAGGGTCTACTCTCTGCCTCGTCGCCTTCGCCGCCTCCAGGAGCGCTCCTTCTCCCGGTGTCCACCGGGCTTCGAGCGGCTCAGCCCGTTTCCAGGATCCAGAAAGAAAGATCCAGGCGGCTCCGCGACCAAGGCCTCCTTGGCCCTCCTGCGACTCTCCTCTTTGTTCAAGGGGGCCGCGGGTGGCCCAGCCAGGTACTCCGGCGGTACGAACTGCGCCAGGAAGAGGATGCCCTGGGTGGCGTGGAAACGGACCCCCCTTCCTAGGGCTTCCTCGGCCTTGACCTCCAGGATCACGGGATCCGGGTCCCGCCGCTTCCCGATCCTCAGCGCCATCTCGGCCGTGGCCGCCATCACCACCCAGGGCCCTTTGCTGGGGCGCAGGCCGTGCTGGAGGACCACGGGATGGGCCCTGCGCCGCACGGCGTGGAAGAGTCGCCGGGGAGGGTATCCCGTGGCCTCGGGTACCATGGAGATCATGGGGTCCTTGGCCCGGAGGCGGTCGGCCTGGAACTCGAAGCGCGCGCCCTCTGGGCTGTGGATTAGTTCGGCCAGGTGGCCTAGGTTCAAGAAGGACCATTCAGGCTCCTCCCGCAGGGCCTGAAGCAATAGCTTGTTCTCCACGAACCCCTCCAGATCCGGCACCAGGCCGAACTCGTCCGGTCGGACGGCAAGTACATACCACAAAAACTTGGCGAAACGGGCAAGTTCCTTCCTGTGCATGAAAGGATCCCTCGAGGGGTATCCGGTCGCTTGGAATGTAGCACATGCGCCGGAGAAATTGGAGGGGGCCGCCCTTTCCCCTAGAACCTCCCGAGTCGGAGGTGTGATGAGATCGACGGCCCGGCTTGGCCCTGACGAAGTGCGGCTGGCCTTGACCTGTCGGCCATTTTTCGATATCCTTGGGCATCCAGGGCGGTGTAGCTCAGGTGGTCAGAGCATGCGGCTCATATCCGCAGTGTCCGGGGTTCGAAGCCCTGCACCGCCACCAAGAGGCGCTGTGTCGGCCCCCGGTGAGAAGCCGGGGGCTTTTCCCTTCCGGGGAGTGCCCAGGCCAGGTCCATGTACCCCGCTCACGACGAACGGCGTGCGAAGGCATCCTTCCCAGCCCAGAAAGACGGCCAACCACTCCCCCCCTCGGCGTGAGGACCAGGAGGTGATCCATGATCGTCGATGCGCATTGTCATCTGGTTGACGAGAGGTGGCTTCCGCGGAGGTGGTGGGAGGGGCTCGCCAAGGTGGCCATCCCGGTCCTGCAGAGGATGGGGATGAAGGACGTGACGGCGGACTCCGTGATCCAGAACCTCATGCCGGCTTTGTATTTCGACCCGAGCGGGGAGCGCCAGTTGAAGGCCATGGAGGAGGCGGGGATCGACAAGGCGGTGCTGCTCCCTCTGGACTACGGTGTCCCCCTCGGGGATCCCCCCGTCCCCATAGAGGAGGTGAATCGAACGTTTGCTGAGCTTCAGAGGCGCCATGAAGACCGGTTCCTGGCCTTCGCCTCGGTGGACCCGAGAAGGCCCGAGGCGAGGAGCCTCGTGCTGAAGGCCTTGGAGGAATGGGGGATGAAAGGGGTCAAGCTGCATCCAGGTTCTGGGTTCTATCCCAACAGCAAGGAGTGTTATGCCTTGTTCGAGATGCTTTGCGATCGAAAAGCGCCTGTGATCGTCCACACCGGCCACATCCTACAACCGCTCTACAGCAAGTACTGCGACCCCATGTGGCTGGACGAGGTATGTTCGGACTTCCCTGACCTCATAGTGGTAGCCGCGCACATGGGCCACGGTTTCCGTCACCAGCTCTTTCACATGGGGGCCTGCAAGACCAACTTGTGGACGGACTGCTCCGACTGGCAGCGCAGGGCTGCCCACGAGTTTCGAGTCTTCTGCGAGTCCCTGAGGGCCGCCCTGGACAGCTTCGGGACGGACCGGGTCATGTTCGGGACGGACGGACCGTATCTCAGACCCGTCCTTCCGGACAAGGACTACGTTGAGCTCATCAAGGGGTTGCCGGAAAATGCCCCGGAGGGCATCCGTTTCACCCGCGAGGAGATCGAGGCGGTGCTGGGCCGAAACGCGGCCCGACTCCTCGGGCTCGCCTAAGGGACACCCCTCGAACTGAAGTTCTCCAGGGTCTTCTCTGGAGGGCCGGACTTGCGTTTCATCCTTTTCCTTCTGTATTCCCTGACGTGCCACAACCTGAACAATCTCTCCAGCTTGTCCCTGTATGCCATGGCCAAGAAGAGGACCACCAGGGCCACGCCCACCAGCACCGAAAACCTGCCGTACTGGTGGTGCCTTATGAAATCCCCCCCGAGGGTCAACATCACCGTGCCCAGAAGGCGTCCGGTCCCACCTATGACCAGGAACTCCACGGCGGTCAGGTGCCCCAACCCCAGGAAGTAGCAAAGGGTGTCCTTGGGGAAACCCGGGATGATAAAGAGGAGAAAGACGATGAAAGCCCCTTTGTGATGGAGGAGATAGTCGAACCGCTCCATCGTCGATTTGCTGACGAATTTCTCCACGAGCGGCCGGCCGTAACTCCTGGACAATGCAAAGGCCACATACGACCCAAGGGTCAGGCCAGCGGTAGAGAGGAAGATCCCTCCCATCTTCCCGTAGAGGTAACCGCCCAGCAATCCTGTCACCTCCCCTGGGACGGGGGCGAGGACCACCTGAGCGGCCTGCAGCAAGACGAATCCCAGGACCGCCAGGGGGCCCAAGGACTGAAGGAAACTGAGCAGACGCTCTTTCTTGAGGAAGAAATGAAAGAGTCCGGTCTTGTAGGAGACGAAGGATAGGCCGCCGACGACGACCACCAGCACAACGGGCCTGACCCAGAGATAGTTGCGCTTCCCTCCTGTGCTGCTATCCTCGTTCATGTACCCCCCAGGACGGCCTCCTGTTGCGACTCTTGCAACGACATTTCTAAGTGCCGATATTATTCACCTTCCCGGGAGAAATCACAACGATTCAATCTCTCTTTTCCTTCATCACGCAATGGACGCCCTCCCCTGCCAGACCGGCCGCCCGGCACTTGCTATCCGAGAGGCAGTCCGCCCTGCGGGTGTCCCCGGACTCCCACCTTTTCACTATACCGGGCTCCCTGATAAAAGGGCGGCTCATGGATATGTAATCCGCTGTTCCCCCCTCCACCAGACGTCTCGCCACTTCGTAAGAACGGATGCCCCCCACGAGGATGACAGGGACATGGACGCGCTCCTTGAAGGCCTTGGCCGCCTCCTGAAAATAGGCCTCTTTCTCAGGCGACGATATCCCAATCCTCGACGGGATGAACTTGCCCGAAATAAGGGTCCCTCCGCTGACCTCTATGCCGTCCACCCCACCGTCGGAGAGCATCTCGGCCACGCGTGTGGACTCGTCCAGGGAGAGGCCGCCATCCAGGTAGTCCTGACAGTTCATCTTGACCATGACTGGGAAGTCGGGTCCCACGGCCCCCCTGACACGCCCGTAGACCTCCATGAGGGCCCTGGCCCTATTCTCCAATCTCCCCCCGTACCCGTCCTTTCGCCTGTTGAAGGCAGGCGAGAGGAACTGGCTGAGCAAATAGCCGTGCGCCGCATGGATCTGGACGCCGTCGAAACCGGCCTCCTTGGCCCGCGAGGCTGCCAGGCCGAAGGCCTCCATCACCCTCTGGATGTCTTCAATGGACATCTCTCGATGGGCATGGGACACCAGCTCCTGGACCCTCGAAGGGCCCATGGGCTCCAGCCCCGAAAGCTGAGGATTGGCCAGCACCCCCCCATGCGCGATCTGGGCGAAGATCTTTCCATCGCGTCCGTGGACTGCACTGACCATCTTCCGCAGCCCGTCGATCATCTCATCCCTATGGATCCCCAGCTGCCACGGGCTTGCCTGCCCGTCCTTGAGCACGTATGCATGGCTCGTGATGATCAGACCCACCCCCCCCTCGGCGAGTCCCACCATCAGCTCCGAGAGCCTGGGCGTGCACGCCCCTTCTTCTGTGGCCATACCCTCCCATGTAGCGGAGCGAACGAACCGATTCCTCAG
>Ga0068707_1000448_pt1 | contig 26497 bp, 27 predicted proteins | sample YNPNPMetaG_FD_66600 | JGI IMG/M metagenome (GOLD analysis project Ga0068707, IMG submission 66600) | Anoxygenic and chlorotrophic microbial mat microbial communities from Yellowstone National Park, USA - YNP NP MetaG | ecosystem: Environmental > Aquatic > Thermal springs > Hot (42-90C) >... | reverse complement strand
CAGGCCCCGGGGCCCATGCTCGATCGCTGCTCCCCTTTGGGGATACTGGAGCCCATCGACCCCCTGTCCACAGGACCCGAGAAGGTCGCGGCCTTCATAACCCTTCAGCGGGTCTGGAGCCTTTACAACTCTTTGGGTGTGTGCAATTTCGTGGCCGGCCCCGTCTACGCCATGACCTTTCCCCGACTCGTGGAGGCGGTGCAGGCCATCACCGGATGGGAGACGGACCTGTGGGAGCTCCTCAGGGTGGGGGAGAGGGCCATACACATGGCCAGGGTCTTCAACCTGCGGGAGGGGATCGGAGCCGAGGAGGACCGGCTTTTCCGCAGGCTCCACGAGCCGCTCCCCAGCGGACCGCTCCAGGGGAAGAGGATAGACCCGGAGGCCTTCCAGGGCGCAACGAGGATCTACTACGAGGGGATGGGGTGGGACACACAGGGCAGGCCCACGCGGGGCAAGCTGGCTGAGATAGGGCTCTCTTGGCTCATCCCTCACCTCTACAGGGATCCCCAGGATGGGCGCTGAGGGCCGGCAGGCCCCCACAAGGCACCACCCTCTCCGCGAAGCGGCAACGGCATGGGGCTAGGTCCCCTGGCGATCCCTTTCATAGGGGAAGGTGAGCTGCCCGCCATAGTAGCCCAGCATCAGCGCATCCAAGGCGAGAAACAGGACCAGGCCGAAGTATAACCACCCCAGGATCCCGCCGTGCACGGGCCCGCCGATCCTCAGGGCGAGGCAGACGATCTCGGCCAGGGCCATGAGGACGGCCAGCTGGAGCTTGCGCGTCACTTGATGGATCCTCCGCCCAGCGTAGTTGACCCCCCAGGTGAGGAGCCCGGTCCCTATGGCCAGGGGCGTGAAAAAGGCGGCCATCACCACCATGGCGAAGCTCATCTGCTCGAAGGGCCCCACCTTCGGAAACACCAGATCCAGGAACATGAAGATGGCCGCACCGATGGAGTAGGCCATGGGGAAGTGGACCATCATGGGATGGGGATGACGTCTCAGGATGGGATAACGAAGGAAGAGCCGTTCCAGGAGATCCGGGGTCGGTCCTCCCTCCTCACGGACCAGGATCCCCACTTCTCGGACCACCTCCCTCGAGAGGACCTCTTTGCCATGAGGCGCCGCGCTGAGCTCCGCGCTCAGGTCGCGGCCCGACGCATGGCGCTTCATATGGATGCCAGTGGCCCACAGTTTGCTTCGCGACACGTCGTACACCTTCCCGTCCACCGCCACCCAGACGGGCCTCTCTTCGGTGCCGTTGAACTTGGCCAGCTCCCCTTTTCCGATCTCCCTTCCCATCCATCCCTTCCTTTCCAGTCCACCCCGAGACGCAGGTCCCATCGGCCTTCCCGACGAGCCCCGCAGATCCCTTTCTCAATGGCTCGCTGCGCCCTCATGTGCATGGCACTCGTTTTCGTGGCTCACGAGATCCCCGCCTCCTTCAAGACCCACAGCCCTTCTTCGAGCGCCCTTTCGTCCCCTTTGGGATGGACCTCGAGGACCTTGATCTCCACTTCGGACAGAAAGGGCGCGAGCGCTCGAAAATCGATCTCCCCCTGTCCCGGGGCCAGGTGGTCCTCGAGCCCTTTGGCGTCGTGGAGGTGGATCCCGATCATGTCCCTCCGGTAGGTGGAGAGCAAATCCATCTGTTTCATCACACCCAGGACCTCCAGGGCCGCGGCATGGCCGACGTCGTGCCAGTACCTTATCGAGCCACCCCTGAAGGCGTGGAGGATGAGCCCGATCTCCTCGAGATCGGGGATTTCATGGAAGTGGTACCGGTTTTCGATCCCCAGCAGGACACCCTTTTTCTCCGCCTCCCGATTCAGCCTCTCGAGGCTGAAGAGGACCGCGTCCAGGTTCCTCTGCCGCTTCTCCCCTCTCAGCCGTCTCTGTGTCTCCAGGAACTCGCAGACCTCCTCTGCCTCCATCCCTCTGCCTGACTCGTAGAACTTCTTGAGCCTTCGCGTGGGGTCGTCCATCTCCACCTTTCCCAGATGGAGGACCACTGCCTTGGCCTCCACCTCATGGGCATGTTCGATGGTACGAATGCCGTACCTCACTGCCAGGGAACGTTCCTCGGGATCCAGGGAGGACAAGAGGAAGTGATCCGCTATGCCCGCCCGGATACCTCGGTCCTGCGGGACCGGGAAGATGTTGTGGACGCTCAAGACCGGGACGGAGCGCCTCAGGACCGGCTTCATCCTTTGGAACATGGCCTCAGTGATGCGGTAGTCCAGCTCCAGCCCTGCGAAACCGAGGTCCACCGCCTCCGAGACGATCTCCTCCCCCCTGAGCCCCCTGTCCTGCCACCAGGATGTCGATATGCCGAGCATCCGTGTTTCTCCGAGCGAGCCGATCTGCGGATCTCCGTCGCCGGTCCCCATGCAAGACACTCTACCGGCCGTTCGATCCTCGCAGAGCACATTGCGCCATGGACATTTTAGCCTTTCGGGACCACGCGGACAACGCCCGCACCGAGGCCGATCCCATTTCGTTGACCGGCCTCTTTAGGCCTGCTAGCATCTGTGTGAGCTGCGGAAAGGCAAGAGAAGCGGAGTCGACACGCCTCACTCCATCCGGAAGAGAGAAGAGGACCATCAGATGGTGCGTACCGACAATGAACTGGATTCCATCTTCGCCCCGCGGGCCGTGGCCCTGGTCGGGATCACCTTGTCAGAGCCCCAACACTGGACCAGGACCTTTTTGGATGCCTTGCTAGCATCCGGCTTCGAAAGGCCCCTCTATCTTGTCAATCCCAAAGGAGGGGAGATCAGGGGACTCAAGGTCCACCGAAGCATAACGGAACTTCCCAACCCAGTGGATCATGTGATCGCGACGGTGCCCGCCCATGTCGCACCGGGACTGGTCCGGCAATGTGCGACCAAAGGTGTGAGATGCGTTCACTTCTGCACCGCAGGATTCTCCGAGACGGGAGAGGAAGAAGGGATCAGGCTGGAGGCCGAGCTGAGGCGGGCCGTGATGGAGACAGGCGTCAGGGTCCTGGGCCCCAACTGCATGGGTATCTATTGCCCCAAGGGCCGCATGAGCTTCGACTCTGATTTCCCCATGGACCCGGGTCGGGTCGCCTTCATCAGTCAAAGCGGAGGCAATGTCAACAACCTCGTCAGACAGGCCAGGTGGAGGGGGGTCCGATTCAGCAAGGCCGTGAGTTACGGAAATGGTTGTGACATCGACGAGAGCGATCTCCTCGAATACCTCGCAGGGGATCCGGACACAGATATGATAGCCCTTTACCTCGAGGGGGTGAGGGACGGCGGACGGTTTCGCCAGGCCCTGGAGGGGGTCCCGAGGGACAAGCCCGTGGTCTTGTTGAAGGGAGGGGTCACACAGGGCGGCGCTCGGGCGGCGGCGGGTCATACCGGGGCCCTTGCGGGGTCAGAGGCCACCTGGGACTCACTTTGCAGGCAGCTGGGAGTCATCAGGGTCCACTCCCTGGACGAGTTGGCCGACGTCCTGGTTACCCTCCAGTTCATGAAGCAGCCCAAAGGACGCAAAGTCGGCCTGATCGGCGTGGGAGGAGGATCCAGCGTCCTGATCACGGACGCCTTCGAGGCCAATGGTTTCTTCGTGCCCCCTCTTCCCGAAGGGATCAGGGCACGGATCAGGGAGTTCACCCCGGCTGCAGGCAACATCCTGAGGAACCCGATAGATTATGGGCAAGGGATCGGCGGGGCAGAGGAGCTGATCAGGACCGTCGAATTCCTGGCAGAGTGGCAGGAGACCGACTTCATGGTCGGCTTTCTCAGATTGGGGCTTTCCCCCCCCAGCCAGTTTCTCCCCATGCTGCAGATGGCAAGAGGCTTGGTGGAGGCGAGCCGCCGGATCTCGAAGCCCATGGCCATCGTCGCCGAGTTCGTGGTCTCGCCCCGTTTCAGGGAGGAGGTCTTCCCGATGATAGAGGAGTGCGTCCGAGGGGGTCTTCCGGTCTATTACTCCTTCGCCAGCGCTGCCAAGGCCATCGCACTCTGCATGAAACGGAATCCTCATACCTGGCAGTAGCTTTCCGGTGGGCAGGGCGCTGCGGGGCCCATTGCACCCCCGGGGGGAGCGGGGAAAGAAGGCTCATCCCATGAACGACTCACAGGCATGTGCGGCATGAGGCGCTACAGAAGAGGCCAGGGCCCATGGGTCAGCGCCTTCAAGGACAGGCGCCCCCTCATTCATCCGGGTGCATTCGTGGACCCCTCGGCCAGGGTCATCGGATCCGTGACCATCGAGGATGGAGCCAGTGTCTGGCCCATGGCAGTGCTGCGGGCCGACAGCAACGAGATCCGGATAGGAGCGAGGGCAGCCATCCTCGATCTGGCGCTTGTAGAGGCACCCGAAGGGCATGGAGTGACGGTGGAGGAGGAGGCCATAATCAGCCACGGCGCCATCGTCCATGGCGCCCTGATCCAGTGCGGGGCGATAGTCGGGATCGGCGCCATTGTGTTGGACGGGGCCGTAATCTCCCCTGGGGCCATCGTGGGGGCAGGGGCCTTGGTCCCTCCAGGATCCCGGATACCGGCCGAGTCCCTGGTCATGGGAGTGCCTGGGAAAGTCATCCGGCTCACCACCGAGGAGGAACGGCAAAGGACCCTGAAACAGGTCGAGGAACTCTACAACAAGTCCCGCCTTTACATGGAGACCTCGGGCCGTTGAAGAGGTGCGGCTTTCTCACGACCGCGGTCTTCGCTGGCCCTCCAACAGGCCAAGCAGATCGGACCACACCGATATCCTGGGCACGGATACCTCCACCGGCCCCCCATCTCCCGAGACCCCGGCGGGCAAAAACCTCAGGCCGCGGTCACGGGTGTAGGTGCTCCAGACAGGTCTGATCCCGGCCCTCATGGCCCCGCAAACGTCGGCCTCAGGGTCATCGCCCACATAGAGAAGCTCCCCTTTTTCGACCCCGAGGGATGCTGTGAGCCTTTCGAAGACCAATGGATGCGGCTTTCTGTAGCCCAGTTCCCCGGATATCAGGATCACATCGAAAAAATGTTCAAGTCCCATCCGCTCTATGATCTCCCTCCCGGCCGGGGCATGGGTGAGGTTGGACAGAAGGCCCAGACGATACCGGGCCTTGAGGGTCCCAAGGGTCTCCAACGTCCCCGGGACCAGGTGACAATTGGCATAGAAGGCCGAGAAATATTCATCCACGCCGAGGGCGATCCTGGGGTCCTCGGCCGTCACATCCTCCCCCAGGCCCCGTAAGGCCTCCCTTATCCAGAAACGGTTGTGCGTCTCGATGCCGTCGCGCCGCGCCCGTTCCAAGAAACGCGTGGCGGCCTCTCTGTAAGCCTTACGAAACTCATCCACCTCTACACGCAGACCGCTCTGCCGCAGGCTCCGGATCAGTCTCTCCATGGCCTCGTGCAGGGTCTGGGGCTCGAGGGTGACCAGCGTATCGAAAAGGTCGAATCCTATGGCCGCGACATGACCCATGGGGGCACTTCTATAGTCGATCCTTCCCGAAAAAGCAATACCTGCCTGGGAGACTTGACAACGAGTCCGGGAGGGCCTCACGATAACCTCTACGAGACGGCGACCCGGCCGAGGCACGAGGCGACGATGCACGAAAACTCCTCAGACAGCGCCCTCGAGGTCCTTCAACGCATCCTGAACCCTCGTGCCGTGGCAGTGATCGGGGCCTCCTCGAGGGAGAACAGCCTCGGATACTGGTTCGTGGAGTCTCTCCTCAAGGGCGGCTTTCCAGGCCGGATATTCCCTGTCAACCCGAAGGGGGGTGAAATCCTCGGGGTGCCCGTTCGCAAGGATCTGGAAGGTCTGGCCGGCCTGGTGGACCTGGGGATCCTGGCGGTGCGTTCCGAGGACACTCTCCATGTCCTTCGCGATTGCGGGGGGCTCGGGATGGCGGGCGTGGTCGTCACCGGAGGTGGTTTCGCCGAGTTGGGTCCAGAGGGAAGGAGGGCACAGGATGCGCTGGTGGAAATGGCAAGGGGGCTCCGCCTCAGGGTCGTAGGGCCCAACAGCATGGGGCTGATCAACACGGGGGCGCGTCTCAACGCTACGTTTTCCAGGGAAATGGGGGGGTCCCCTGCAGGGGGCATCTCCGTGATATCCCAAAGCGGATCCATGTGCGAGACCCTCTATTTTCGCTGCCGGGAACGTGGCCTTGGGCTGTCGATCCTGATCTCCTCGGGCAACGAGGCTGATCTGGACCTGTGCGATTATCTGCACTATGCCATGAACCATCCCGCCACCTCTGTGATTGCCCTTTACCTCGAGGAGATAAGGAGACCGTCCCGCTTCATGGAGCTGCTCGGCAAGGATCGTCGTCGCAAGCCGGTGGTCGTCTTCGGTACCGGCCGAACTGAAAGGGGCAGGGCGGCAGCCTCCTCTCACACCGGGGCCTTGGCCGCGAGCGACCTTGTCATCAAAGGCCTCCTGTCCCAGCTCGGGTTGGTGGAGGCGCGATCCTACCAGGAATTCGTAGACTGGACAGTCGCCCTGGCCGCGGGACGCTATCCCAGAGGCGCACGTCTCGCTGTCATCACCGGGCCAGGGGCCCCTGGCGTGGCGGCCACTGATGCGGCCATCGAGTGCGGGCTCCAGATCCCCGACTTCAGCCGGGAGACCTCGGAAAGGCTCAAGGCGGCCCTCCCCAGGATCGCGTCCGTCAGAAATCCCGTCGACCTGACCGGCACCGCAGCCACCAACCCGGAGATCGTCTCCTGTGCGCTGAGGACAGTCCTGGAAGAGGATTCGGTGGACGGGGTGATCCTGGTGTTCGGTGCCCTCTCCCCCTATCAGGGTATAGGATCGGTGGTGCAGATCGCGCTCGGGCAGGCCAAACCGGTTCTGGCGGTCATGGTCGGGTCCATCACGGAGAACCAGCAAGCCAAGGCCATCGTTCAGGAGTTGGGCCGCAACGGGATCCCGTGTTTTTTTTCTCCCGAGGAGGCCGTGCGGGCATTCGGGATGCTCGTGACGGAGGGGAGACGTCTCGCTTGGGGAATTACGCCCTCTTGAGGATCTCCAGGGCAGCCCTTTTCACCGACATGTCACGGTCCTGCACCATCCCCTCGATCTCCCCTCTCAACCCATCCAGGACGCCGCCTTCCTCCTCTCCCAATCTCCTCAAGGCCAGCAGGCGGATCCTCTCGTCGCTGTCGCGCAGGCACCTTCGGTAAACGAAGAGGTGATCCCGCACCTCTGCCACGTGGGCCAGCAGGGCGAGGGCCTCCAGCCGGAGGTCCGGATCCTCGTGACCCAGATACCGGAGATAGACCGCGGTGACCTCTTCCCGCTTGGACTGAAAGCGCCAGAGATTCATGAGAATGCAGCGTTTTTGAGGCAAAGGGCCATGCTCCAGTCTCTCCAGGAGCATGTTCAAGATCCGGTCGTCCTCGAGATTGGCCAGGGCATTGACGGCGGCTTGCTGCACCCTGAGGTCGGTGTCGTAGAGACGCTCGATGATCGGTATGGCAGCCTGCACGTTTCCCTTCCACCCGACGGCAAAGGTTGCGTGCAGCCTCAACTCGGGATCCGGGCTCGCCATGTCCTCGAGAAGCCGGTCCAAGATAGCCTGCGGCTCCTTGAGACAAGGACAGATCAGGCTCAACTGGATCGCCGCCTGGTTCCTGATCCCTTCATCCTCGCAAGGATCGGACAGGATCTCGTAAAGGGGCCACGCCACATCCTCCTTGGCGAAGCTCCCCAACAGCAGCATGATTTCCCGCTTGAAGTCTCCCTCACACAGCCTCAAGGCCTTCAACAACAGGGGGACCGAATGCCCGCGGCCGTCCAGAAACGTCTCCACCGACTCCAAGCAATCCCTGGCCCTGCGTAGGATCGCTTTCTTGGGCTCGAATTCGATGGGGCCATCTCCCCGGCGTGACCTCTTCTTCCTCACCAGGCCGCCTCGATCTCCTCCGCGGGAGCGTCCGAGGAGGATCGTCCAATCGGTCCCTCAGGTCCCTCCCGGACCGGCCTCGCCGCCTCCGCTGACGGACCGGGGCGCCTCGCCCTGTGCCGCCAGGCGTCCGACTGTGCCCGCGTACCGACCCAGGTGGGTGCTCGCAGTGCGAAATGCCTCGTGGGCCTTCTCTATCCCCTTGCCCAGCTCCTCGAAGCGCTGCTGGAAGAGATCGAAGTGCCTCTGCGCCTTGCGTACCTCCTCGATGGTGCGCTCCACGTTTCGCGCCATCTCGTAATAGTCGTGGGCGATGGAGATCCCCCTCAGGGTCACCGCCAGGGTGTTGGGCGACACGGGATAGACCTTTCTCCTGCTCAGCTCCTCCCACAGCCTGGTGTCCCTGATGGCCTCGAAGTACAGGGTCTCCGAAGGGAGGAACATGAGCGCCATGTCCATGGTCCCTGACTCTGGACGTATGTACCTGGAGATCCGCGCGGCCTCGGCCCGCAGTACCTGCGAGAGGGCCTTGCGCGCCTCGGAGAGCCTCTCCGGGGCCGCCTCTTCGAACAACGGGAGGACCTGTTCTCTGGGGAACTTCGAATCGATGGGCAGGCTGGCCTTGGGAAAACGCACGAGGGCGTCCACCCTGCCGACATTCGGTATGTTGGCCTGTAGCTCGAAGAGGTGGGCTGGCAGGAAATCCGACAGGAGCCTCTCCAGGGTGGCCTCTCCGAATCCACCCCTCAGGTGGGGCAGTCTGAGCAGGGCACTGAGTTCATTGATGGAGGCGCCCACCTGCCCAACCCCTTGGAGCTGAATCTCCGCGGCCCTCAGATGTTCCTGCACCTTTTCGAAATGCTGGAATCCCTCCCTCAGGTTCTGGTCCAGTTTGGTCTGGACCTCCTTCCCGATGGCCAGGAGCCTCTCGTCCACGCGGTTGCGGATGGCCTCCAGTTCCCTTTGGGTGGCCTCCTGAAGGGACGCGAACTTCCGTTCCAGGGCGTCGGTGGACCTGAGCAACCCCTCCTGGAGTTCCATCCTGCCCTGGGCCAGCCTGGACTCCAGCCTCTCCTGCACCGCCGTGAAGTCCTCGTTGAGCCGGTCGGTCAGTGACTGGCGAAGCTCGGCGGTGGCCTTGGCGATCCGCTCAGCGAGGTCTGCCCCGTGCCTCTGCAGGGACTCAGCGGAGTGGACACGCTCCTCCAGGAGGACACGCGTGAGGATGCCCTGGACCTCTTCCCCTACCCCCTTCCTCTGAGCCCATGACCTCCACGTCAAGAGGGCGAGGGCGATGAGGATCAGGGCCAAGAACGACCAGAGTATGAATGCCTCCATGGCCCCGGCTCCTGCTGTGGGTTTGCCCAAGTCTAGTCCCAAGGAAGGCGTTTGTCCATGGGATCGCCGCACCCACACCTTTTTTCTTGACACGGTGGGAGCCACCGGTTTAATCTACCTGTGAGATCCTCGGGAGGGTACCGTGGGGAAGATATCGGGCGTCTGTGGCCGGATCGAGATGGGCATCATAATTATTAGCGGCCTCATACGCCCATGTCCCTAGATCTCACGGAGACGGAGGAAAAGGGCCATGGGTGATCCCCATGGCCCTTTTGTTTTGAGACGAGGCCATGGGGAGCTCCCCGTGGCCTCGTCTGGTTTGTAAATGGTCGCAGGGTGACGGCGTTTCTCGGAGCGGCCTGGCGGAGGCGCTTCGATCTTCCAGGATTCGGACCTGGACGAAGCCCTCTCGGCCAAAGCTAAGCCAAGGCCGACCGAGGCAGGGCGCAAGGGTCCCCGGAGGCCAAACCCCCAGGCAGTCGGGCACCGAAGACCCGAGGATCCCGCTCCTCGTCCAGACGGAACAGACCAGACAGACGGACCGGACGGAATAGACGAGATGGACGAGACAGAGCAATGCGCCCCCCCTTGTCCAAGTTGCCCTGGTTCTTTGGAGGGGGCCACCGTGAGCGGCACACGCAAGGTCCGACCTAAAGGAGGTCAGGGGGGATGCGGCTGGAGCTGGACATGAAGCACACCGTAATCCGGAAGATCGCGAGGGGTTTCGCCGAAAGGCACCTGGGTCCTGCCGCGGGGGAAATCGACCGCAGCGCCCGGTTTCCGAGCGATTTGCTCGCCAAGATGAAGCCCTTGGGTTACTTCGGGATCCAGATCCCGCAGCAGTGGGCTGGGGCGGGGCTGGACACGCTGGCATATTCCCTGGTCATAGAGGAGTTCTCCAGGGCCTGTGCTGCCGTAGGGCTGATGCTTTCCGTGCACAACAGCGTCGCCGCATATCCCATCTGGCGTTTCGGCACAGAGGCACAGAGACAGAGATTCCTTCGGCCCTTGGCCAGAGGGGACCTCGTGGGCTCCTTTTGCCTCACGGAACCCAATGCGGGCTCCGATGCCTCGGCCGTGGAGACCTGCGCTGTCTTGGATGACGACCATTTCATCCTCAACGGCAACAAGGTGTTCGTGACCAACGGCGGCCTGGCAGGCATCGCCCTGGTCTTCTGCCGGACACGCCTCACCGGCAACCCGCGCGAGCTGAGCGTGATCATGGTCGAGACGGACCGCCCGGGGTGTGCGAAGGGACCTCAGGAGGAGCTGTGTGGGATGCGGGGCAATCCTGTCTGTTCCTTCGTACTGAACGACTGCCGGGTGCCGCGGGACAATCTGCTGGGAGCGCCCGGAGAGGGCCTGCGCATCGCCTTGGCCACTCTGGATGCAGGGCGTATCGGGATCGCGTCCCAGGCCGTCGGCATTGCCCAGGCGTGCCTTGACGCCTCTGTGAGGTACGCCAATGAGCGCAGCCAGTTCAGGCAGTCCATCGGCGGATTCCAGGCGGTACAGTCGAAGATAGCCGAAATGGCCGTGGGCGTCGAGGCGGCCCGCATGCTCACTTACAGGGCGGCGGCCCTCCTGGACAAGGGAGGTCGAGTCACCATGGCCAGTGCCATGGCCAAGCTCTTTTCCAGCCGCGTGGCGGTCCAGGCCGCCACGGAGGCGATCCAGATCCACGGCGGCTACGGTTACACACGAGCCTACCCGGTGGAGAGGTATTACAGGGACGCCAAGGCCACCGAGATCTATGAGGGGACTTCAGAGATACAACGCCTGGTCATCTATAGGGAGTTGGAGTCTGGAAGGGAAGGATAGTCCATGAAGATCGTTGTCTGCATGAAACAGGTGCCGGCCCAAGCCGACATCAGGATCGACCAGAGGAGATGGACCTTGGTGCGGCAGGGCGTGCCTAGCAGGATCAATCCCCATGACCTCGAGGCATTGGAGACCGCCATGACCCTGAAGGATCGCCTCGAGGGGGAGATACTCGTCATGACCATGGGGCCTCCTCAAAGCGAGGAGGCCTTGCGAGAGGCGCTCGCCATGGGGGCAGACCGCGCCGTTCTCTTGAGCGAACCGTGTCTTGCGGGGGCCGACACGCTGGCGACCTCCTTTGTCCTGGCCACGGCCATCCGAAGGCTCCCCTTCCGGCCGGATCTGATCCTGTGCGGGGCCCGTTCTGCGGACAGCGACACCGGACAAGTGGGCCCCCAGATCGCCGAGGAGCTGGGACTTCCTCATGTGGCCTATGTGCGGGAGGTGAAGCCGTGCGGCGATTCCCTGACCGTGCGCCGCAGATTGGATCGACACATGGAGACCATACGGGTGCGCCTTCCCGCCTTGTTGACTGTCGCTAGGGCCTCAACACAGGTGCGGGAGATCTCCCTGCGGTCTCTCGAGGGGGCCTTCGAGGAAGGGGCCGTGGAGCTGTGGGGCGTCGCCGAACTGGGCCTGGAACCCCACCTTGTGGGACGCATGGGATCGGCTACGTGGGTCAGGAGGATTTTCCAGCCCCAGGGGGATCACAAGACCAGGTGGGTGCGGCAGGATCCCGAGCAAGCGGTGAGGGAGATCCTCCGGGCCCTCGTGGAAAGACATATCATCGATTGACGCGAAAGGTCTTCGAGGCGGCCCGGGTAAGCAGCGTCCTCCGGTCCCTTTACGGCCGGAGCGGGTGGGAGATGCTTGCGACGCAGGCTGAGCGAAAGGCGAAGCGCCGGAACCAGTTCTCGATGGACCAGAGGAGTTGAGGCACCCGGGCCGTGTGCCTGGACGAAATGCCTCGGATCGACACGGAGGGGAGGGCATGAAGCCACAGGGGAATCGCGGCGAGGTATGGGTGTTCGGCGATTACAGGGATTACCTGAAGAACCGGGTGACCCTCGAGCTCATCGCCAAGGCCCGGGAATTGGCCCGTGGTCTCCGGACGAGATGCGGGGCCGTGGTCCTGGGAGACGATGTGGAGCCCTTTGTGATGGAGTACATCGCCCACGGGGCAGAGGTGGTCTACGTCATGAAGGCGCCCCACTTGGGCCAGTTCAAGGCGACCCTCTACGCCAAGGCACTGTGTCGCCTCGTCGAGCTTTACGAGCCTGAAGTGCTCCTGGTGGGGGGGACCGACTTCGGGAGGGAGTTCGCCCCCAGGGTCGCCAAGAGGCTCAACACAGGGCTCAGCGCCGATTGCGTGGCCCTCGAGATCGACCCCTTGGAGGGGATACTGGTCCAGATCACCCCGGCCTTTGACGGGCGTCTGCTGGCGGAGGTGATCACCCCCGCGAGGCGCCCCCAGATGGCCACTGTCCGGCCCGGGACCTTCCAGGAGCTCCCCCATGATCACGGGGCCGCCGCCCCGGTGATCTACGTGGAACCCGTGGACCCGGACGGGGATGACTCGATAGAGCTTCTGGCCAGGGAGAGGATGGAAGATCCCGGGCAGGTCTTGGAAGACGCTGCCGTCGTGGTGAGCGGGGGGCAGGGCATGGGCAAGGCCGAGGCCTTTCGACTGCTCTTTTGCCTGGCCGGGCTTCTGGGCGGAGAGGTCGGGGGGACGAGGCCGGCCGTGATCCAAGGATGGATCCCTGAGGACCGCATGATCGGACAGACCGGTCGAACCATCAGGCCCAAGGTCCTGATCACCTGCGGGACCTCGGGCGCGCTGCAGTATACCGCCGCATTGGGGGCATCGGAGTTCATCGTCGCCATCAACCGGGACCCCGATGCCGCCATCTTTCGGATAGCTGACCTCGGTGTTGTGGGAGACGTCAACGAGATCCTGCCCCGACTGATCCGGGCCATAGAAGGGAGACGGGAGAGCCAGGAGGTCGATCTCCATGCCTGAAGAGAACCTGGTGAGCGCATATCACAACTACCTGGTGGAAGGGAGACTCAGGATGGGGCTGACGGTGGGGGACCCTGGGGGCGAGGGCTTTTTCTTCGTTGCACATCCGGTCCGTTTCGGAGAACCCATGCCAGTAGTCTCCGCAAGGTTGTTCGGACGGGACGGAGGATTCATCTTGGAGATGCAAAGGAACTCCCTCGTCCAAAACCCCGATGGCATAGCGCTCCTCGAGACAAGCGGTGGGTGGGCCCTGGTGGACGGCTTGCTCCAGACCCTCTTCTCTGTGGAGGTGCGCGCCTTCGACAATTGCTACATGACGGTCATCAGGGGAACCCTTTTCGACCCCTCGGGGAGGGCCGTTCTCCAGGGAGACGACGAAGGTCTGCATATACTTGAGGAGTAACTGGTCACGGGGGGTGGCGGTATTTCTCTCCGCTTCAAGTCTTCGGCGCTCGATTTTCCGAAGGATTTGGCCTCCGGGGCATCCTTGCCCCCGCTCGGTCGGCCTCGGCTGCGCTCCGCCCGAGAGGGCTTCCCCCGGGTCCAAATCCTGGAAAATCGAAGCGCCTCCTCCAAGCCGCTCCGAGAAACGCCGCCACCCTGTGATCACTTACCTTGAGGTCCGACCGACCCTTCGCCACGATGGAGCTGACCCGCTTTCCGTGGCTAGAGGCTCGCATTCCATGAACCTGCTGTCCCTCCCGGACAGCGCGAGGTCCTCGGACCGGCCTCGGAGGCCCGGCGAGGCGGGCCGGTGGAGTTTCCTTTGTGGTAGAATCGCCCCATGAGAGTCGGCGACACGAAGAGGAGGAGGGACCTGACTTTGGTTTGGCCCTTGCTGGTGCTGACCCTGCCAGGGCTCGCCGGGTGCGAGTTCCGCTACGCGGTCCAGCAAGGATGGCACCAAGCTCGCCTCCTGTCACAGAAAAGACCGGTCCAAGAGGTGCTCGACGACCCGTCTGTGGATAGATCCATCAAAGAGGGGATCCTCCTCGTACAGGAGGTCAGGGAGTTCGGGGAGTCTCGTCTGGGCCTCTCCGCATCGCGTAACTACCGATCCTTCATCGAGATCCAGGGAGACGTGGTAGCCTTCGTGGTCTCAGCCTCCAGAAAGGATCGCCTGGAACCCTTCATGTGGCGATTCCCCATTCTGGGCCTTTTCCCTTACAAGGGTTTCTTCGACAGGCACGAAGCAGAAAAGGAAGAGGGCATCCTCGAGAAAAAGGGCTACGACACCCACATCTCCGGGGCCGTGGCATTCAGCGCCTTGGGTTGGTTCACGGACCCGCTCTACTCGTCCATGTTGCGGATGCGAAAGGTCGATCTCATCTACACCGTCCTCCACGAGATGGTCCACGGAACCGCGTTCTTCAAAGACCACGTCGATTTCAACGAGCGGCTCGCCACGTTCGTCGGATGGAAAGGGACCGTCTTGTTCGCACAGCACAAGTATGGCAGGGATTCACGGGAGGCCAGGGAGGCGGTCGACGCTGTCGAGGATGAAAAGAGGGTGGCTAGGTTCCTGGAATGGGCCAAAGGGCGCCTCACATCTTTCTATGCCCTCCCCCTTTCAACAGAGGCAAAGCTCCGAGAGCGGGAGGAGATATTCGGGGAGATCCGGGAGGAGGCCCGACGTCTTCTTCCCGAACTTAGGACCCGTCGCTTCGCGGCATTGGACGAAATGACCTGGAACAACGCCTCGTTCATGGCCCTTTGGAGATACCGCTACGACGTGGGCGACCTCGATTCGGCCTGTGCGCGCTCGATGTGCGACCTCCAGGCGCTCATGGCCAAGGCCAAGGAGTGGATGGAACTGGGGATCGACCCCGAGGAGGGGGTGAAAAAGGAGCTCCTCGGGACCCAGGAGTGAATCACGGCCTGACCGCCGCGGGTCCGGTCTCGGTATCCCTGAGGAGCGGAGGGGAGCCGACGAGGGCTTCCCGCCTACCGGGAGGTGAGGGGAGCACTCAGGCCCCGCCATCGAGGCTGTGTCGTTCCTTGGCGGTGTACCACCCCTCCGGGTCCCTGAAGAACTCCTGCGTGTCCTTCAGGGAGACCAGGTGCTCGTGCTCCAGGGAGGAGAGCAGTGCGAAGAACTCCTTCTCGCGGGGATCGTCCGCCTTGCGGGCCAGCTCGGAGTAAAAGGCCTCCCCCTTGGCCTCGAACTCCATCGCGACTCGCACCGCTTCGAGGTCGTCCCGCTCGGCATCGGGGATCTTCCGGATGGACTCGACCACCGAATCCAGGACGTTTTTCACACGGGTCCCCTTGAGTTCCACAGGCACGTCCTCGGGCCAGCGCCCCTGTTGCTCGAGCCTGCGGTGCAAGAGCCTTATCCTCTCCATATGCTCCTGTTCCTCCTCGGCCAGCGTGCGGAACATCTCCTTGCCCAAAGGGTGCCTGGTCCGTTCGCTGTGCCTCAGGTAGAACTCCCGCTCCCTGGCCTCGTTGTTCATGGCCACCTCGAGGGCCTTTATCCTGTCCTGCTCCTTCTCATCCATGTCCGAGTCCTTTCTCTGCCCTTTCATCGCGAAGGCAGGCTCACGAACCCCTCACTCCCCGGGGACGCTTCTCGAATGGGGCTCGCCAGCCCCCGGAGAAGGATGCCGAGGCAGGGCTAGCAGGAAGGTGGTGGCCTCGTCCGAGACATGGACCTCCAGCCTCCCTCTGATCAGGTGCACGATGCGATGGGTTATGGAGAGCCCTCGCCCCCGGCTCTCCCCTTCCAGAAGCCTGACCCGGTCCTCCTCGGATATGCGGCCCGTGTTGCTGATCTCGGCGCACGCCCATTCCCCGTCGCCGTAAGTCCGCACCGAGAGGGTCCCGCCCTTCGAGGGAATGGCGTTGGTGGCATTGTTGAGAAGGTTGTCCAGGATCCTCTCCAGATGCAGAGGGTAACAACGCACATAGAGGGGCTCCTGCGAAAAGAACTGCTCCAGTACCACGTTCTGCTTGAGCTGCTCCTTTATGGCCTGCTCGTTGATCTCGAAACGTCGCCTCATCCTCTCGGTGAGATCCACGAGCTGTTCCTCCCCCACGCGATAAACGCTCAGGGCGAGCTCCTGCAGCCGGCTCGTCTCTTCCAGGAGGATGTCAACGCATCTCTGTATCTCTTCCTGCCTGCCCCCGTCGAAGCCAAGCTGGAGGAGCCTCTTCAATCTCCTGGCGAACCCTGCAGTAGCAATGGCCGGGTTCTTGAAATCGTGGAGGATGTCGTCCAGTCTCTCCATCCGATGGGCCTTCATGAGCTCCCTGCCCAAGAAGAGAAAGATGTCGATCTCTTCCTCCGAGTAGCGCAAACGTTTGTCCACGGCGTCGAAGGTCATGAAATGGTTGACCTGTTCGCCCACCTCCAGGGGAACGTACAGGATGGAGTTTATGTTGTGGACCCTCGCGAAATTCTTCATGTTTGCCGACAGCAGCGGGCTTCTTTGCGGATCCATCACCAAGACATACGACGGCGTGATCAGATCATAGGCAGAGCCGCCCACATACTCCCCCAGGTTGAGGACCAACTCGAAGGCCGGCTCGCTCTTTATGGAGAACCTCTTTCCTATGCCGTGATAGCCCTCGGCCTGGGGATAGCCGGCCTCGAGGACCACCTGCTCTCCATCCTCCGAGACGGAGAACAGGGCGCAGCTCTGCAGGTTGATGATATCGGCCAGTTCGGGGATGACCCGGTTGAAGACCTCCCCCATCTTGATACCCTCTTTGCTCCCGAGCTTCAAGAAGATCTTCCTGACGATCGCCTCCTTCTTCTCGCTGGTCCTGTACAGGGATAGGATCTTCTTGCGGGCGAAGACGAAGCTCAGCCTCTGGGCCATCAACTCGGCCACCCTCACCTCCAGGCCGTCGAACGCGCGGCCTCTGTCGGGGAAGTAGATCTGGATCACCCCCACGGTGTCCCTTTCCCTGGGGAAAAAACGGGGGATCTCCAGCGGGACGGCCATCATGGAGAACACCCCCTTTTCCTGAGCGGCCTCTTTGTCCTCGTACCGCTGCTCCTCTAGGAGATCGCCCACGAGGTAGGTGCGACGGGTCCTCACGACTTCCCCAGCCACGCTCCCCTCCAGAGGAATGTGTGCCCTTCTGCTCCCTTCCTGAGACGGGTAGGACCCATAGGCGAGCATCTTCTCGGTCTGGGGGTCATAGATGCGCACAGAGGCCGAGTGCGCACCCAGGAACTCCACCATGTGCCGTGTGGCCAGCTCCAGGATCAACTGGTCGGGCAGCTCCGGATCGATCTCCATGATGGAGTGGACCTTGTCCACGATCATGCTGAGGAACTCCTCGAGGACGTTTCGCTCCACCCATTCCATGACCCTGGGCCACAGATCCTGGCCCTGAGGCAGGCCCTTTGCCCACGGTTCCTCCTGGATGGCCTTGAGGAGTTCCTGGGATCTAACCCACATAGTGGGGCCTCCCGTGGGATGTCGGCCGCTTTCACCGCCTCTGTCCTGTGGATAACAAAAAGCCCCGGCGAAGTCAAGGACGGCCCGTTGCTTGACAACCGATGTCGGGATGCTTATCTGAGAATTGGGCCCTGTGACAAGAACCGTCGACGGACCGACGTGAGCGAACGAAAGGAGGGAAAGACATGGCCATCATACGGTTTCATCAACCTTTCACAAGCCCTTTTTCCGAACTCGATCGCATCCGAAGGGAGATCGATCGGCTGTTCAACGACATGGTGGGGGAGGCGGTCCCCAGGGATTTCAGCGGGGTGTTCCCCCCGGTAAACGTCTATGAGGGTAGGGATCATTATCTGGTCACAGCCGAGCTACCGGGCATCGACCCCTCGGATCTGGAGATAACCCTCGCGGGCAACTCGCTCACCCTGAAGGGGGAGCGGAGGCCGGCCGACGGCGGGGAAAAGGCCAGTTACCACCGCAGGGAGAGGGGCTCGGGGACGTTCAGGCGCGTCGTCAGCCTCCCAGAGAAGGTCGATCCGAATGATGTCGAGGCAACGAGTCGCCACGGGATCCTCTACGTGAAGTTGGCCAAGGCCCAAGAGGTCAAACCCCGTCAGATCCAGGTCAAGACCAGCGAGTGAGCGGCCTCGTCCCGCGGCAAGAGGAGGTGAGAAAATGGCCAGCAAAGAGCTTCGACCCGCAGAGAAGAAGGAGATAAGGGCGGTGCGGCCCGAGGAGACCACCGGGGTACCTTATTTCGCCCCGCAGGTGGACATCTACGAGACCACGGATGCCCTGACCATAGTGGCGGACATGCCTGGGGTTGACGCATCCGATGTCGGCATCGACCTCAAGGACAATGTCTTGACCTTGCAGGGCCGTGTGAGCAAGGCCGAGATCGAAGGTTTCGCGCCCCTGTACAGGGAGTACAGGGAGGGAAACTATTACAGGCAGTTCATCATCTCGGAGATCGTGGATCAGGAGAAGATAAACGCCCAGATGTCAAAAGGGGTTCTCCAGGTCACCTTGCCCAAGATCGATCGTGCCAAACCTCGAAAGATCGAAGTGAAGACGGCGTGATAAACCGGTGAAGGGGGGGCCACCCCCTCACCGGAGACCTTCCAGATAAGCCTCCGCCTGCCGTACCCGTTCCCTGGATATCTGGTCGTACGGACGGGCGTGCATCAGGAATCTCTCCAAGTGCTCCTTGGCCAGGGTCTTTTCCCCCTTGGAAAGATAAGCCTTCCCGAGGAAGAAATCCACGGCCGGGATCCCCGGTTGGGAACGCTCAACGGCCTTCAACTCCTGGACGGCCTCGTCCAGGCGCCCCTCGTCGATCCACGAGGCCGCCTCTTGAATCCTCCGCAGTGCGATCTGGTACGGAAGCAGGGCGGCCTCCAGGGCGCCGTCGCCCTCCCGCCCCCTTCCGCGGATCCGATCCAGGTTCCTGTAGATCGCCCATAAGGCGCAAAGGATGGCACCGATCAAGAAGAGGAGAGGAATCCACAACCCCTCCCGAATGAAGGCAGCCATTCTCTCGTCTCCCAGGTGGCTATGGAAAGGCGCGAGGGACCCTCCAGTTCATTCTCGTCGGCTCGCAAAGGACCCTGAACCCTGCCACCGGATATGACGATCCTGGGAGGCCTCGGCGATCAATGGCCCCTCTTTCGCCTTTGATGACGCATCTTTTCCCTCAATTTCTTGTATTTGTGCTTTCTGATCTTCTTGCGCCGTTTCTTGATCACGCTCCCCATGCGAGATTCCTCCCATCGACCAGCCGACAGACAGTGCCAAGTCGCCCGGTTACACTCACTGGCCCTATGATCTTCGCCCCCCACATCAAGCCGCTGTGTCCATTCTCAGAGCGGGAAGAGCCAACCGCAAAGGCGGTCCGGTCACCAGGGCTGGGCCCCTGAAACCTTTTCAATTCCCAGAATGTCCGAATCCACCCTCGTCCCGTTCCGTCCGCTCCAGGACCCGCTGCGGCCTCAGAACAGCCCTGAGGACGCCGCCGCTGAAAACGATCTGGGCGATGCGATCGCCCCTGCACACCTTGTAAGGCCTTCGACCAAGGTTCACCAGCAACACCTTTATCTCCCCGCGATAATCGGCATCTATCGTCCCTGGGGCATTCAGGACCGTAACGCCGTGTTCCATGGCCAGCCCGCTCCTCGGGCGCACCTGTCCTTCCACCCCCGGAGGCATTGCCAGACACAGACCTGTCGGGACCAGCTGCCGCTGCCCCGGCTCTATCAAGACCGCCTCCTGCACGGCCGCGTGAAGGTCCATCCCGGACGAATGAGGCGTCGCGTAGCTCGGCAGGGGAAGACCCTCATGATGGGGCAGCAGCCGAACCTCCACGATGACCTCCTCCATCGAGTCCATACCTCGCGTCACGCCGTTCGCATCCTCGAGCGCCTTTCACTATCTCCTCAGGCGAGCAACGCCCTGATGCTGCATGGCAAATCAGCCATGGAGACCCGACCCAGGATGACACCGGCCAGAGCGTCCAACCTGAACGCCTCCTGGGCGGCCCGCAGCACGGCGGTGGAATCCACCGCATCGAGTTCGTCCAGGAGCTCCTCGAGGGTGATTTCTCTGCCGAAGTAGAGCTCGTTTCTCGCCAGCCGCCCCATCCGTCGCTCCGAACTCTCCATGCCCAGGATCACCCCCCCTTTTATCTGCTCCCTGGCGCAGCGAAGGGTCTCCTCGTCCAGCGGGGCCTGAGCCAACCGCTCCATCTGGGAAAGTGTCGCCTCCAGGGCCTCTCGGAGCCCCTCCCTGCTGGTCCCCATGTAAACGTTCATGGTGCCCGTGTCGGCATAGGGGTTCACGAACGAGTAAATGGAATAAGCCAGCCCCCTCTTTTCCCTCACTTCCTGGAAGAGACGAGAGCTCATCCCACCGCCAAGCACGGTGTTCAAGAGCCAGTAGGCGTGCCGATCGGGATGGGCAGCGCAAGGGGCCGCAGTCCCCAGGCATACGTGGACCTGCTCCAGATCCTTGTGGACGAGGCGGATCCCAGGATGAGGTTGTGGCCTCTGCAGGTCGGGCTGCATGGGTCCGACGGTCAATCCCCCGAGCCGGCCCTCCAGCTCGTGGAGCACCTCCGAGGTCTCGAAACGTCCGGCCACGCACACCATTACCTCGCTGTGGTGGTAATGCCTCTGGAGGCGGGCCAGGAGCTCCTCCCTGCGGAGGAGCGAAACGCTCTGTGCATCTCCCTGGATGGGATAACCCATAGGAGAACCCCTCCAGAATCCCTCGTAGAACAGGTCCACCACGTGTTCCTCGGGGCTGTCCTCGATCATCCGGATCTCCTGAAGGATCACCCCCCTTTCGCGCTCGAGCTCCTGAGGGTCGAAGACAGAATTGAGGTACAGGTCCGTCAGGAGGTCCATCCCCACCGGGAGCTGCGTGTCCATGACCTTGACGTAGAAACTCGAGTACTCGCGGCTCGTGAACCCGTTGAGGACCCCCCCCACAGAGTCGATTTCCAGGGCTATCTGCCGGGCTGTGCGCCTCCGGGTGCCCTTGAAGAGCATATGCTCGATGAAATGAGAGGCGCCCCTGTCTCGATCCTCCTCCTGCCTCGAGCCGGCCGCGACCCAGATCCCAGCCGAGACCGACCTGAGGTGCGGGATCTGGTCCAGGAGGACCCTAACGCCGTTCCCTAGAACTATCTTCTCGGCCATGCCCCCGTCCCGATCCCTTTCCGTGACGCATCGGTCTCACATCCCGCCTTTCGCCCGACGTGCCTCTCGGGCCCCTTTCCCCCTCCGGAGAGGCCCTGCCTTCGGCCGGCTCCTCCAAGAGCGCCTTGCGGCTGAGCCTGATCTTGCCGTACTCGTCGATCTCCAGGACCTTGACCTGGACTTCGTCTCCCTCCTGGATCACGTCGGTGACCTTCCTCGTGTGGGTGTGGTCCAATTGGGAGATGTGCAGGAGCCCATCCGTCCCGGGCAGGATCTCCACTATGGCCCCGAAGTCCAACACCCGTTTGACCTTCCCCGTGTAAACCCCGCCGACCTCCGCTTCCTCGGTGAGCCTGCGGATGTACTGCACGGCCTTTTCCGCCTTTTCCATGTTGGTGGAAGCGATGTGGATGGTGCCGTCGTCTTCCACCTCGATCTTGGCGCCCGTCTCCTCCGTGATCTTGCGGATCACGCGCCCACCGGGGCCTATCACGTCACGGATCTTGTCCGGCTTTATCTGGATGGTCAGGATCCGCGGGGCATAAGGAGAGAGTTCTGCCCTGGGGGCAGGGATGACCTCGGTCATCTTCTGGAGGATATGGAGGCGGCCCTCCCTCGCCTGCGCCATCGCCCCCTCCATGATCTCCCTGGTGACCCCCTGGATCTTGATGTCCATCTGAAGCGCCGTGATCCCCTCCGAGGTCCCAGTGACCTTGAAATCCATGTCCCCGATGTGGTCCTCATCCCCCAAAATGTCGGTCAGGATCACCACCCGATCCCCTTCCTTGACCAACCCCATGGCCACGCCCGCCACGGGGGCGAGTATAGGGACCCCCGCGTCCATGAGGGCCAACGTGGTCCCGCACGTCGACGCCATGGACGAGGAACCATTGCTCTCCAGGACCTCGGCAACGACCCTCAGCGTATAGGGGAAATCCTCCCATCGCGGCAGGATGGGCGAGATGGCCCTCTCGGCGAGGGCCCCGTGTCCCACCTCCCTCCGGCTCGGGGCCCTCAGCGGCTTGGTCTCCCCGACGCTGAAGGGGGGAAACCGATAATGGAGGATGAAGGACTTGCGGGCCTCCTCCTCCGAAAGGGTATCGATCCTCTGTTCATCGGAGGCAGTCCCGAGGGTGGCCACAGCCATGACCTGCGTCTCTCCCCTGGTAAAGAGACCGGAACCATGGGCCCTGGGAAGCAGACCCACCTCGCAGCTGATCGGCCTCACCTGGTTGAAGGCCCTGCCATCGATCCGCCTGCCCTCCTCCAGGATCATCCTGCGGGCCACCTCCCGCTCGATCCCCTCCAAGAGGGCCCTGATGGCGTTCTCCTCGCCCGGGTAGGCGTCGAGCAACGCCCCGAGGACCTTGGCCTCCAGTTCCGCTATACGGGCACGGCGCTCTTTCTTGTGCTGCAGCCTCAAGGCACGGTCCATCTCCTCCAAGGCCATCTCCCGGACCTTGGATCTCAACTCCTCGGGGGGTTCAGCAGCTTCGAAGGCCCGTTTGGGTATTCCGGCGGCCCTCCTCAGCTCCTCCTGCATCTCGATCAGGGGCTGAATCGCGTGGTGCCCTAGGAATATCCCGTCGAGGATCTCCCGTTCCGGCACCATGCGGGCCCCTCCCTCCACCATGACCACTGCCTCCCGAGTGCCGGCGACAATCAGGTTGACGTCGCTCTCCTCTAGCTGCTTTTCGCCGGGATTCACTATCCACTGGCCACCGACCCGCCCCATGCGCACGGCACCGATGGGTCCAAAAAAGGGTATGTCCGATAGGGTCAACGCCGCAGAGGCACCGTTGATGGCCAGGATGTCCGGGAGGTGATCCATGTCTGCTGACATCACGGTGGCTATCACCTGCACCTCATGGGAGTAACCCTTGGGAAACAGGGGACGGATGGGACGGTCGATGAGGCGCGACACCAGGATCTCACGGTCGCTGGATCTTCCCTCCCTCTTGAAAAACCCACCAGGGATCTTCCCGGCCGCGTAAGCCATCTCCTGATAATCGACTGTCAGGGGAACGAAGTCCACCCCTTCTCTCAGTCTGTCGGACACCGCCGTGACCAGGACAGAGGTGTCTCCGTACTCGATCCATACCGAGCCATGGGCCTGCTTGGCGAGACGGCCTGTCTCCACCGTGAGGACGGATCCTCCGATCTCTCTCACTTCCTTGTGCATCTGTCTCTCCTTTTTTGCGAAACGATCGTCATACCGGTCGCCCTGTAACGCACCGCGGCAAAGAGCGCCTTGGACCGAATGGCCGCTCTCCATGACGATTTCCCGCCCACATGGCAACGGGGACGCCCGCGTCTGCCCACCGAGGCCCGGGACCCGAGGGCCCCGCAGAGGCCTTTGGCTTCGCTACTTGCGCAGCCCCAAATCCTGGATCAGCGCGCGATATCTGTTTATGTCCTTGGATTTGAGGTAGTCCAGGAGCCTGCGGCGCTGACCCACGAGCTTCATGAGCCCCCTTCGTGAGTGATGGTCTTTCTTGTGGACCTCGAAGTGCTGGGTCAGCTGGTTTATTCGATCCGTAAGAAGGGCGATCTGGACCTCCGGCGAACCGGTATCGGTCTCATGCCTTCTGAACCTCCCTATGATCTCCGTCTTCCTCTCTGGCTCCAGCGGCACTTCTCTTCCTCCTGATCCTCGATGATTCGGGCCAATTGCCCACAGGGGCGCGACGGGCAAGCCGCTCCGAGAGACGCCGCCACCCCCTGATTGCTCACGATTCAGGATCCGCGGCCGGGATCCATCCCAGGCGCCACAGGGCTGCCCCTCAAACGTTCACCAGCGCCTCGCGCGACGCCTGGGTCGCCCAGACCTGCTCCGGGTGCAGGGACAGCCCCGAGGCGCCGCGCACCACCTGCCCGATGGCTACGAGCTCTCCGTAATCCCCCACCAGGCGGACGTACTGCCCCTCTGTGAGCGACCGACCCATCGAGCCCTCCAGCTCTTCCAAGGGCAGGTCCTGCCCGTTGCAAACCTTCCATCTCTGCAGGCCGCTCAACGAGATGGCCTCCCAATGCGAGAGTACGCGCTCGGCCGGCCAACTTATGCCGTCGAGCCCGACACCGCGCATCCCCCTCAGCGCCTCCAGGGAGATGGCGTCCTCCACGTTGAGGTGCCCGATGGCAGTCCTGCGAAGTTCCGCCAGGTGCGCCCCACAGCCCAAGGCCCGGCCCAGATCCCTGGCGAGCGATCGCATGTAGGTCCCCTTGGAGCACCGGGCCCTGAATCTCAGCACGGGGAGCTCGAAGGAGAGGAGGTCCAAACTGTAGATCCTTACCGGAACAGCCGGCAGATCCACCTGCTCACCCCTCCTGGCCCTCCGATAAGAAGGCACACCCTCCTTCTTCTTGGCGGAGAAACGAGGGGGAACCTGCTGGATGACGCCCCTGAACCCCTTGAGGGCCTCCTCAACGTCCTCCCGTCTGAGATCCCTCGGATCGCAACCCGACAAAACGGTCCCTGTCGGATCGTCCGTGTCGGTCTCCTGGCCCAGTCGAATGGCCCCAAAGTACTCCTTGTCCCACTCCGTGAGAAACCTGGCCAAACGGGTCGAACGCCCGAGGCACAGGACCATGAGCCCGGTGGCAAAGGGATCGAGGCTGCCGGTGTGCCCCACGCTTCTTATCCCGAACCACCGCCGGACCCTCTCCACCAAGCCGAAAGAGGTGATGCCGGATGGCTTATCGATCAACAGGAGCCCCTGCCCGACACTGCTCACGGCAACGCCTCCCCCACCGCCGCCAGCACGGCCTGATACGCCGCGACTCGGTCCCCTCGAATGGTGCATCCGGCAGCAGCGGGATGGCCGCCCCCCTGAAAGCGGGAGGCGATCCGGCCCACATCCACGCTACCTCGGGAGCGCATGCTGACCCGTTGCTCCCCCGAGTCGACCTCCCGAAACAACAACGAGACCTCCACACCTCTGATGGAGCGTGGTATGTCCACGAACCCCTCGCTCAGGTCCTGAGAGCCGCCCGCCTCCTCGGCCATGGTCCTGGTCATCTGCAGCACGGCCACCCGTCCGTCGTGCGCGAACTCCAGGGTCTCCAAGACCTTCGCCAAGAGGGTGAAACGCTCCTTGGGATAGTTCTCGTAAAGGGAAAGCATCACCGTGCGATGATCGGCGCCCGCCTCGAGGAGCTCGGAGGCCACGGCAAGAGACCTGGCCGTGGTATTGCCGAAGCGGAAAGAGCCCGTGTCAGTGACCAGCCCGACGTAAAGGGCGGTGGCCACCTCCGGGGTTGGCCTCCCGCCAAAGGCCACGATGACCCGGTAAAGCAGCTCGCAGGTGGCCGCCGCCGAGGTCTCTATCAAATGACGGGCCTCGACAGGGGCCAAAGGGGGGTGGTGATCGACGATGACGACCTCTCCCTTCCCGGGGAAACCCTCGAATGCGGCCCCGACCCTCGACGGGCTGGAACAATCCAGCAACAGACTCAGGTCGAAGGCTCGACCCCGAGGGAGATCTTGCCTGACCCGCTCCGCACCCGGGATGAAACCGTACAGGGGAGGGAGCGGGTCTTGGTTGTAGACGGAGACATCCTTCCCCTCCCCTTCCAAGAACAGAGCCAGGGCCACAGAGGCACCCAGCGCGTCGCCGTCGGGATTGATGTGAGAACAGATCAGGAACGACCGGCGGGTTCTCAAAAGATCCGCTAAGCCCTCTTCAGTTACTCTCACCGCCGTCTCTCCGGATCTCCATGAGCAACCGCTCTATCCTGTCCCCGTACTCTATGGAAGGGTCATAGGCAAAGACGATCTCAGGCATGAACTTGAGCTGGAGTCTGGCCCCCAGCTCCAACTTGATGAAGCCCAGGGCGCTGGCCAACCCGTCGGCAGCCCGCTGGCGATCCTCGGGTGCGCCCAAGACGCTGTAAAAGACCTTGGCCGCGCGCAGGTTCTTGGAGACCTCCACCGCCGTAATGGTCACGAACCCGATGCGAGGATCCTTGACCTTCCGCAACAACAGGTCCGAGATCTCCTCCCTGATCCTGTCCCCCACCCTCTTTGACCGATTAGAGACCATCTTCACCGAAATTCAGTATCTCCGTCTCGACATCCAGGACCTCGCAAAGATGGAGATCCTCTATGAAATTCACCACCCTGTCCATCACCGAGCGCACGACCCTGCTGTCCGATCCCACAAGGGAGAACCCGAGCCGCACGCTCTGCCATAGGTCCTGGTCTCCGACTTCCGCGATGGCCAGGTCGAAGCGGCTTCGGACCCTTTCGATAGTCTTCCTGACCACCTGGCGTTTGCCCTTGAGGGAGTGATTATCGTGAATCCTCATATGCAAACGTCCCACA
>Ga0068707_1000440_pt1 | contig 26690 bp, 24 predicted proteins | sample YNPNPMetaG_FD_66600 | JGI IMG/M metagenome (GOLD analysis project Ga0068707, IMG submission 66600) | Anoxygenic and chlorotrophic microbial mat microbial communities from Yellowstone National Park, USA - YNP NP MetaG | ecosystem: Environmental > Aquatic > Thermal springs > Hot (42-90C) >... | reverse complement strand
CCGACCTCATGAGGAGGGCGAGTTCCCCCAGCGTCATCCCGTGACGCATGGGCAAGGGATGGGGACCGACGAAGGAGGTCATGGATGGGAGGAGGAGATTGCCCTCCACCTCCACCCCGCCAATGGGGTTCGGCCTGTCGGTAACCACCACCCGCACCTGGGCCTCGGCACAAGCCTCCATGCATCCGAGGAGGGTGGCCAAGAAGGTGTACACACGGCAACCGACATCCTGAAGGTCCACCACCAGCACATCTATCCTGGAGAGCATCTCCTCGGTGGGGACCCGGCTCTCCCCGTAGAGGCTGTAACAAGGCACACCCCAGGGGGTCACATCCTCGTGGGGGGATTCCACCATGTTGTCCTGCTTCTCCCCCCAGAGGCCGTGCTGCGGCCCGAAAAGCGCCTCGATCCTCCCGGGAAAGGCCGCAAGGAACCTCTCCACCGTCGGACGAAGCTCGCGATCCACGGAGGCGGGATGGAGCAAAAGCCCAACCCTGGCGCCCCTCTTCAGCCAGGCCGGGGGATCAGCCAGCAGCTTCTCTACGCCCAGGACGGTTCTCGCCACTCAGAGACCTCCCAACCTCTCGACGACCCGCCCCGCCGCCTTGGAAGCCGGAGGGACGAGGGGAGGGCTCCATCGCTCGGGGATCCATCGCCTCTTGAACTCCCGGACCCTGGATACCGACTCCAGGACCCTGCTTCGCTCCAGATCCCCTCTCCTGACCGCCTCCTCCAACCCGCGCGAGAGATCCTCGAGGGAGATTCCCTCGCCCGAGCTCCTGGCCAGCAGCGCCATATCCGCTCCAGCCCGAAGGGCCCGTATGGCGGCCTCCACCGGGCCCACCCTGGGGCTGATGGCACCCATCTCCAGGTCATCCGTGATGACCAGGCCATCGAACCCCATCTTCTCCCTCAGGAGTCCCGTGATCACCTTCCGGGAGAGGCTCGCGGGAACGCCGGGATCCAAGGCCGCGTAGGCCACATGGCCCACCATCACCGCGGCCACCCCAACAGCTATGGCCGCGGCAAAGGGCCTCGTGTGCAGGACCTCCATCACCGAGAGCGGGGCAGTGTCCACAGGGAGACATCTGTGGCTGTCCCCTTCTGCCCCCCCGTGCCCGGGAAAGTGCTTGGCGCAGCCGGCCACCCCTGAGCCTTGAGAGCCGCGGATCCAGGCCCTCACATGGCACGCCACCGAGGCAGGATCCTCCCCGAAACACCTGCCTTCCAGGACGGAGGAGCTCACCCCGGGCCTCCACACATCGGCCACAGGGGCCAGGTTCAGGTGCACCCCGAGGGCCGCCAGCTCCCGATTCACCAGTCGCGACACAAGCTCAGTGGTCCTGGGCCGGTTCAGGGCCCCGAGGACCTCCGCACCGGGGAAACGGGTCACCCCCCGCGTGATCCGGCAGACCCTCCCCTGTTCCTGATCCACGGCCACAATGGGGAGGGCCGAAGCCCCACGCCCCCCAGCCGCTTCCCTCAGGACGCGACACAGCTCGGCCACTGTCATGGCGTCGCTGCAATTGCGGCCGAGCAGGATCACCCCGCCCAACCGCCCCTCGGACAAGAGGGAGCAGACCAGACCCTTTTCCTCCTCTCTGAACCCCACCAGGAGGAGCTGACCCGGGGAGACCTGTGCGCCTCGGAGCATCGCCCTCTCCTCTGTCAGGACCCCAGGCCCTTTTCCCATCTCCCCCGCCAGCTTGCTCCTCAAGATGGGAGCCCGGCCAAGGCTCGGCGCAATCGCTCCCAGTCGAATCGCGGTCCCGGATCCCACTTCCTCCCTGGGGAGACCTCCGAGTGGCCCACTATTCGATCCGCGGTGATCACTGGGTATCGCCGCCGGATGGCCGCACAAAGCGATGTCAGGGCCCGATATTGCTCCGCGGTGAAATCCCGCCTTCGGTCCCCTTCCAGCTCGATCCCGATGGAGAAATCATTGCAGTTGCGCCTCCCCCCGAAACAGCTTTCCCCAGCGTGCCAGGCCGTGTCCTCGGTGTCCACGAACTGGTGGAGCCTTCCATCGCGCTCCACGAAGAAGTGGGACGAGACCCGCACGAGGGCCAGTTCCTCATAAGAGGGGTGGAGGCGAGGGTCCAGCCTCCCCATGAAGAAGTCGATGACATGGCCAGTGCCGAAGACGCCGTCGGGCAGGCTTATGGCGTGGAGTATGACGAGCTCCACCGGGGCCTTCCTCCCCGGACAGAAGTGGGGGCTGGGCCACCACTGGATCGGCACCACTGAGGATATCGGCGGCATGATCGCGCCCCGAGCGGCTGGGACTTTGGCTGACACAGAGGCCGCCTCCGCGGCCGCTCACCATGGCCTAGAGGCACCGGGGCGGCCTTTCGTGTAAACCCGTCCGCAGGCCGTCTGATCAGAATGAACGATGTTGAAGTATAGCACACAAGCGCGGGCCGGGCACCTGAGCGGTGGCCTAGCGGTGGCCGTTGACACGGGGGTCCTCAGATCCTACAATCCTTTGCGTCTGTCATGCGGGCAGAAGGCCTCTTCCCCTGGGGACCGAACCCCGTTTTCTCCGGATATGAACCGCAAGCGGGTCAAACGAGCGATGGTGTCCGTTTTCCTAGGACGGGGCCCCGACGAGGGCCGGGGGCGCACGCGGCTGGGCGGGGCGCTGCGGGGTCAGGCCTGGATCATCCTCATAGCAGCGGCCCTTTCCGTCGGGGCCTCTGACCTGAGGCGAAGCGCCGTCGTCAAGGCCGTGGAGAAGGCGAGCCCTGCCGTGGTCAATGTGAACTCCGATCAGGCCATCAGCGGACGACCTACGCCCTTCCGGGGGATGTTTGGCGATTCCTTCTTCGACGAGTTCTTCCGTGACTTCCTCGCCCCCGTCCCGAGGGGGCAGACGAGCACGAGCCTCGGCTCCGGGGTGGTGATCGACAAGCGGGGGTACATCCTGACCAATGAACACGTGGTTCAGGGGGCCACCAGGATCAGGGTCACCTTGGCCGACCGCAGGGAGTTCGTCGCCAGGCTCATAGGGGCGGACCCTCCCTCCGACCTGGCTGTGCTGCGTGTTGAGACCAAGGAGGACCTCCCTGTGATCCCCATGGGCCGCTCGGACGACCTCATGATCGGTGAGACGGTGATAGCCATCGGGAATCCCTTCGGCCTCTCCCATACGGTGACCACGGGGGTCATCAGCGCCCTCAACCGGTCGGTCCGTACCGAAGCGCGGGTGTACCAGGACTTCATCCAGACCGACGCCGCCATCAACCCAGGCAACAGCGGAGGCCCCCTCTTGAACATCGAAGGGGAGTTGATCGGGATCAACACCGCCATATACCAGAAGGCCCAGGGGGTGGGCTTCGCCATCCCCATCGACAGGGCCAGGAGGATAGTTCAGGACCTCATACATTACGGCGAGGTCCATCAAGCTTGGATCGGCCTGGAGGTCCAGGACCTTGACGACCGTCTGGCCAAGGCCTTCGGCCTGGAAGGAAAGGGGGGAGTCCTGGTCACGGATGTGGCTCGCGGGGGGCCCGCGGACAGAGCCGGGCTGCGCAAGGGTGATCTGATCACAGCCCTCGGCCCCAAGGCGGTGACCTCCAGAAAGGAGTTCACCCGGGCCATTTCCGCCTATACGGCCACGAGCGACATCAGCATCCAGTATGTCCGGGAAGGTCGGACCAGACAGGCCACCGTCAGGGCCGACGCCCTGACACCAGAGCAAGCCATGAAGGAGGCTGAGGCGAGGCTCGGCCTCGCGGTCGGCCCTGTCACCGAGGCCCTGCGCCGGGAGCTTGGTCTTTCATCGGAAAACGGGGTCCTGGTCCTGAGCGTCCAGCCCCAGGGACTAGCCCAAAAGGCCGGGATCCGCCGCGGGGATCTCATCCGCCAGGTGAACGACCGGGAGATCTCGACCCTTCACGATTACCAGAAGGCCATGGCAGCGGCCTTGAGGCGGGAAAACGTCCTTCTCTTGATCCAGCGCGGGGCCTTCGGCTACTACCTTACCCTGGAGATGGGAGAGGCCTAAGGGCATGATCGGTCCCATGGTCAAGGCCCAGCTCGACCGCATCGGGGAGCCTGTGTTCCGACGGATCCACCTCCTCGGGGTCTCCCCCAATGCCTTGACCTTCTTCGGGCTCGGGATCAGCCTCCTCGCCGCCGTGCTGCTGGCGGCCGGGCAGTTCTTTTGGGCCGGTGTTGCGACCCTCGGGGCCGGGCTCTTCGACATGCTCGACGGCGGGGTGGCCCGTGCCCGGGGAGGGGCCGATAGATTCGGCGCCTTCTTGGACTCCATCGTGGACCGCTATTCCGATCTCTTCCTCCTCATGGGGGTCCTGCTGTTCTACGCCGGGGAAGGGAGGCTCGCTCTGGTAGGACTGTGCTGCCTGGCCATCCTCGGGACCGTCCTGATCCCGTACGCCAGGGCCAGGGCCGAGTGCTTCCTCCCCCTCTGCAACGTGGGATGGATGGAGCGTCCCGAACGGATCCTGCTTCTGGCCGCCGGGGCCCTCTTGGGATTGATGCCGTGGGCCCTGGGGCTGCTCACCTTGCTCGCCCACGTCACCGTCGTTCAGCGCGTGCATTACTGCTGGAAGCGTCTCTCCGCGGAGGGCCAGGGGATCGAGAGGACAGGGGAGGGGCCATGAAGTGGCCCAGCTTCCTGAAGAAGAAGGAGATCCTCTTCTCGGCCAAGACCTCGCGGGAGGATCTCATCATGTGGGGAGACAGCTTCTTCGCGGGCATGAGGCTGCACGACGCCTTGGCCTTTTACCGTCAGGCGGGTCACGCGGAAGGGGTTGCCCGCATCAGACAAGCGGCGGTGGAGCGGGGGGACTTCTTCCTTTTTCGCGAGGCATCCGAGGCCATGGATCCCGGCGATGCCAACCGCGAGGAACTCGCTGGCCTGGCCCGCAGGGCAGAGGCGGCCGGCAGGTGGCACGATGCGCTAAAGGCCTTCGAGCAGCTCCAGGACCTGGAGGGGCTTTCCAGGGCGCGGGCTGCCTTGGAGGCCATGAGGGCGGAACCCCCTGTGAAGGGGGACGGTGGGGGGGACTGAGCCTCCGCCTCCGTCCGCCTCTCCTCGACAAGGGCCCATCGAGGAATTATACTCTCCCTTGGGCGGCCCCTTCGGCCCGGGACGGTTAGGGGTGCAGCGAGGACCCCTCGACGTGCGAGAGAGAGGGAGGAAACCATGGAAGAGGCGAAAGAAGGCCAGGGTTTCAAGGTGAGGGATCGCCGGATCTTTTCACAGGAGGGTGGCGAGCCAAAGGGGCAGGAGCAGCGCGAACAGCGAGAGGAGCCGCGCTCCCGGGCCCAAGCCACCAGAGAGGTGCCGCTGCCCGAGCCCTCGTTCTCCGCATTTCTGACCTTTTTCTTCTTCCAGCAGGCGCTCATGTTCCTCGGAGAGATCCCCCATGCAGAGACCGGACAGATGGAGAAGAACCTCCCCATGGCCAAGTACCTCATCGATACCTTGGCCATCATCAGGGAGAAGACCAAGGGGAACCTGACCCAGGAGGAGCAGAGCCAGTTGGACGCCTTCCTCACCGAGCTTCGTATGCGCTATGTGAAGGCGGCAGGAGGGTGAAAGAGGATGACCAATCGAGGAGCGTGGATCATGAAGAACAAGGGCTTCAGGAGAGGGAGGGTGGTGGCTGTCACCGTGCTCGCAGGACTGCTCGGGCTGGTCCTAGGCGGCCACAGGAGCATGGCCAAGGAGGAGAAGGGGTTTTGGAGGGAGGCCTCCCCGGTCGCCGCCGTCAGGGCCTCCGTCGGCTTCCCCAGCATCGCCGATCTGGTCGAGAGGCTGAAGTCCTCGGTGGTCAACATCCAGGTGAGCAAGAGGATCCAGACCACAGGGCCCTTTCCGTTCTTCGGGGGGCCCCAGGGGGAGCGAGACCCCTTCAGGGACTTCTTCGAGAGGTTCTTCGGGGAGCAGATCCCCAGGGAGTTCGAACAGAAGGGCCTGGGTTCCGGAGTCATCGTCAGCAACGACGGATACATCCTGACCAACAACCACGTGGTGGAAGAGGCCGATGAGATCAAGGTCAAACTGTCTGACAAAGAGGAGTACCAGGGAAAGGTCATCGGCCGGGACCCCAACACGGACCTGGCCCTCGTGAAGATAGAGGCCGCCAGGGAGCTCCCGGCCGCGGTGCTCGGCGATTCGGATCAGCTGAGGGTGGGCGACTGGGTCATAGCCATCGGCAACCCCTTCGGCTTGGAGCACACGGTGACCGCGGGGATCGTCTCCGCCAAGGGGCGTGTCATAGGCTCCGGTCCCTACGATGATTTCATCCAGACCGACGCCTCCATCAATCCCGGCAACAGCGGCGGGCCGCTGTTCAACCTTCAGGGCGAGGTGGTGGGCATCAACACGGCCATCGTGGCCTCTGGTCAAGGCATAGGTTTCGCCATCCCCATCAACATGGCCAAGGAGGAGCTGACGCAGCTCAGGGAAAGGGGGAAGGTGACCAGGGGTTGGCTGGGCGTGCAGATCCAGCCGTGGGAGCCGGGGCTCGCCCAGAAATTCGGCCTCAAGGAGGAGAGGGGAGTCCTTGTAGGCCGCGTCATGGAGGGGGAGCCGGCCGAGAAGGCGGGCGTGCAGAAAGGTGACGTGATCCTGGAGGTGGAGGGTCACCCGGTCAAGGACACCCGCGACCTGTTGAACACGGTGGCAAGGCTCCAGCCGGGACAGAAGGCCAAGCTGCTGATCCTCAGGGATGGGAAGGAAAGGACGCTCTATGTGACCATCGGCGAGAGACCCTCGGAGGTCGAGACCTCAGCCGCCCCGGGTCCGCCCAAGGAGGACCGTCTGGGGCTCTCGGTCCAGGACGTGCCCAAGGAGATGGCCGAGAAACTGGGCCTGGAGAAGCCCGAAGGGGTCCTCATCTCCGGCGTCAAGCCCGGCAGCCCTGCGGCCAAGGCGGGCCTTCAGCGGGGCGACGTCATCCACGAGATGGAACACCAGCCGGTGCGAAACGTCCAGGACTATCAGAGGATCCTCGCCAAGGCTGGCAAGGAGAGCATCCTGATCTGGATACAGCGCGGCAAGGCGCGCCGTTATGTGGTGGTTCACCCCAAGGACTGAGGGGGCACCCATCGGCAAGGGGCGGCTGGCAGGAGTCGTATCGCAGGAGGGGGCGGGGCTTCGGTCCCGCCTCTCGCCTTTTGTGTGAAACAGGCCCAGCCTCCAAGGGGTTGTCTCCGTGCACCCGACAGGGCCCGCATGGCCCCCGCGTTGGCCCGCTCCAAGATGGGGCGAAGGGAGTCATGGCGCACTCACTTGAGATTCCTTGCCCGGCCAAGGTGAACCTGCACCTCAGCGTCCTGGGGCGAAGACCCGACGGTTACCACGAACTCATCACCCTCATGCAGCCCGTCGGTCTCTTCGACGAGATCTCTTTGACCCTGGGGGGGGAGGGGATCAGCCTCAGGTGCGACTCGCCGGCCGTCCCATGCGGGGAGGACAACCTGGCATGCAAGGCGGCACGCCTGTTCCAGCAGGAGACGGGCCGTCGCTTCGGCCTGGAGATCCGCCTGCGCAAACGCATCCCGGTGGCCGCCGGCCTCGGGGGAGGGAGCAGCGACGCGGCAGCGGTCCTCCTGGGGCTCAACAGACTGTTCGGGGAGGAGATCCCCTTGGAGGTCCTCGCCCGCTGGGCAGTGCTCCTCGGGGCGGACGTGCCTTTCTTCCTCCTCGGCGGCCCGGCCCTGGGCATGGGGATCGGAGAGAAGCTCGAGCGGGTGAGGATCCTGCCGCAACTCTGGTTCTTGCTCCTTTCTCCGGGCTGGCCAGTGTCCACCAAGTGGGCATACGACAACCTGGATCTGGGATTGACAAGGGGGGCAAAAGGGATTAAGATTCCGCATCTTATTGCGGAAGCGGAAGAGATCATCCAACTCCTACACAACGATCTGGAGTCCGTGACCGCCCGGCAGCACGTCTGGGTCCCCCGGGCCAAGGAACGACTCGCTGGATCGGGGGCGGCAGGCGTGCTCATGTCCGGCAGCGGACCCACGGTCTTCGGGCTGTTCCTCGATGAGGAATCCGCCAGGCGGGCCATGTCCTGCCTCGTCCTGGAGGAGGGGGAGTCAGTGTGGCTGGCAAAAGGGCTTTGCTGAACCCTTGGCCCGGGAGGTCGTCCATGGAGGTAACCGGCGTGGAGGTCTTTCCCGTGGGCGAACGACCACTCAAGGCCTCCGCGAACGCGGTCGCGGACGACCGTCTTGCTCTGAAGAAGCCCCGTGTGATCTGGGCCGGGGGTCGGCTCTTTGCGGCCATGCCCAGTTACAGGACAGAGGAGGGCCGTTACCGGGGCCTGAGGTTCCATCGGCCCTGATCCATCGTGCCCCTCTCTCTTGCCGAGAGGGGGGTATTGTTGTGTACGGATGCATGGGGGGAGGGTATGCCGGAGACGCTCAAGATGTTCGCCGGGAACTCCAACGTGGATCTGGCCAAGGAGATATGCCTTGACTTGGCCATCCCGCTGAGCCGGGCCAATGTCCGGACCTTCAGCGACGGAGAGGTCTTCGTGGAGATAGAGGAAAACGTCAGGGGCACAGACGTCTTCGTACTTCAGTCCACGTGCCCCCCGGTGAACCACAACATCATGGAACTCCTCATCATGATCGACGCCCTCAAGAGGGCCTCCAGCAGGAGGATCACAGCGGTCATCCCTTACTACGGTTACGGCCGTCAAGACAGAAAGGTAGCCCCCCGGGTCCCCATCTCCGCCAAACTCGTGGCAGACATCATCACCGCAGCAGGGGCCAACCGGGTCCTCTCCATGGACCTCCACGCCGGTCAGATCCAGGGCTTCTTCAACATCCCGTTCGACCATCTCTTCGCTGCCCCTGTGCTTCTTGAGTACATACGAAAGAACTACCAGGACGATCTTGTCATCGTCTCTCCTGACGCCGGTGGTGTGGAGAGGGCCAGGGCCTTCGCCAAGAGGCTGGAGGTGACCCTGGCCATCATAGACAAGAGGCGCGAGGGGATCAACGAGGCCAAGGCCATGAACGTCATAGGGGAGATACGTGGGAAAAACGCCCTGATCCTGGACGACATGATCGATACCGCTGGGACCCTCACCCAGGCCGTCGAGGCCCTGCGCCAGCACGGGGCCAAGGAGGTCTTTGCGGCTTGCACCCACCCCGTGCTCTCCGGTCCTGCGGTGGAGAGGATCGAGCAGTCGGATCTCTCGGAGGTGGTGGTGACCAACACCATCCCGTTGAGGGACAAGGCGAGGACATGCCCCAAGATCAAGGTGCTTTCCGTGGCAGGACTCCTGGCCGAGGCTATAAAGAGGATCCACGAGGAAAAATCGGTGAGCTCTCTGTTCGTGTAGGGGGGGGCCATCGAGAAGCTGGAGAGGAACTGGATATGGCACGCGTCGAGTTGCAGGCAACTGTAAGAAAGGAATTGGGCAAGGGCCCTTCGCGGAGACTGCGACAGCAGGGCTTGATCCCCGCTGTGGTCTACGGCCCTCGCATGGATAGCACGCCTGTGGCAGTCGATCCCCTGGACGTCAGACGAATCCTCTCCTCCGGAGAGAACGTCATCGTGGAGCTCAAGATCCGCGACGGGCAGGAGGTCCACAGCCGCCTGGTCATGGTGAAGGACTACACCGTTCATCCGGTGAAGGGCAGGCTCTGGCACGCTGACCTTTACGAGATCTCCTTGGAAGAGGCCATAAGGGTCGAGGTCCCCATACACCTCACGGGGACGCCCGAGGGCGCGCTATATGGAGGGATACTGAGTCCGCTCTTGCGCACTTTGGAGATATCCTGTCTGCCGGAACAGATCCCGGAACACATAGAGGTGGACTGCTCTTCCATGAAGGTTGGAGACACGCTCCATGTGTCGGACCTCCGTCTCCCCGCCGAGATAAGCGTGATAACGGACCCCTCCACGGCGGTGGTGACGGTGAGCGCCCCAGCGGTGGAGGCCGCCCCCGCGGCCGCGCCCGCTGAGGAAGAGGTCCCTGTCACCGAGGAAACGGAGGGCGCTTAGCCGGAAGGGGCCGCCATGTGGTGCGTGGTGGGCCTCGGGAACCCGGGGGCCCGTTATCGTTGGAGTCGACACAATGCTGGCTTCCAGTTCATCGCCCTATTGTCCGTGGAGAGCAAGATACGCCTCTCCCATCGTCGCCGGGATGTGGAGTGGGGAAAGGGCCTTTGGTGCGGCGAGGAGCTCGCTCTGGCCCGCCCCTTGACTTACATGAACTTGAGCGGGGTCGGCGTACGAGAGGTCCTGGGATACTTGGGTTGCGGTCTCGGCGGGTTGGTGGTTGTCCACGACGACCTCGACCTGGAGCTCGGGCGGATAAGATTCAAGCAGAGGGGAGGTGATGCGGGACACAAGGGGATTCGATCCGTCATGGAGGCCCTCGGAGACGATCGTTTTTTGCGGTTGAGGATAGGGATCGGGCGTCCGCCTCGGGGGGTGCCGGCCGAGGATTACGTCCTGGAGCCCTTCGAGGAGGAGGAACGGCCCCAGGTGGAGCGGGCGCTTGAGAGGGCCTTGGACGCCTTGAGGACCCTGATCTCGGAAGGCATCGAGAGGGCCATGAACCTGTACCATGGTGCGCCCGAGCAGAAAGCGGAAAAGGATGCGATATCTGGAGAGTAGCGGGGAGATGATACGAACAAGGAGGTGACGGGAGCATGTTGTCATTGACCAGTCTGGCACCGTTTTTCGGCATCTTCGGGCTCGTGGTCGCTGTCTTCATCTTTCTTTGGGTCGCAAGACAGCCCAACGGCACCGAGCTCATGCAGAAGATAGAGGGGTACATCCGCACGGGTGCCTTGGCCTTCCTCAGGCGGCAGTACTCTACCCTGGCGGTCTTCGTGGTAGTGGTCTTCGTCCTCCTTTCTCTGGGGATCAGCCCATGGACCGGCCTGTGCTTCGTGACCGGGGCATTGTGCTCCATGTTCGCCGGCTACTTCGGGATGATGGCCTCCACCAAGGGGAACTCCAGGACCGCTTGGGCGGCCAATCAGTCGGGTATGGGCAAGGCCCTCATCGTCTCGTACCTGAGTGGCTCTGTCATGGGGATCTCGGTGGCGAGCCTCGGGCTCCTGGGGGTGGGCATCTGGTTCCTGATCTTCGGTGGGAATGCCAACACAGCCATGTACATCAACGGCTATGCCATGGGGGCCAGCTCCATAGCCCTCTTCGCCCGCATGGGCGGTGGCATTTACACCAAGGCCGCGGATGTGGGCTCCGACCTGGTGGGGAAGGTCGAGGCAGGCATCCCTGAGGACGACCCCAGGAACCCCGGTGTCATAGCGGACAACGTGGGCGACAATGTCGGGGACATAGCCGGCATGGGGGCGGACATCTTCGAGTCGTACGTGGGCTCCATAGTGGCCACCATAGCCATAGGGGCCACCATGACCCTGAGCCCGGAGCTGATGAAACTGTTCCCGGGCAAGAATGAGTGGGCGATCAAGTCACTGTACATGGCAATGCCCGTTTTGGTGGTCATGGGCGGTCTCATCGCCTCTTTGCTCGGGGTCCTTTCCATAAAGCTCCTCCAGGGCTTTGGACCGCAGAGCGCCCTGAGGTACTCCACCTTCATCGGCGGGGCCATCCTCATAGTCCTCACCCTGATCATCCAGAACGGCCTGGGCCTCCCCATGGGGGTCTTCTGGGCCGTGGTGAGCGGCTTGATCGTCGGGATGATCATAGGGCTCCTTGCCGAGTACTACACGTCGGCCAAGCCCATCCGTGACATCGCCGAGTCCTCCAGGACCGGCCCCGCCACCGTGATCATCTCAGGGCTCTCGGTGGGTATGGTGAGCACGGCCCTGCCCATCGTGGGGATCTGCCTCGCCATGTACATCGCCTACGTCTCGGCGGGGATGTACGGGATCGGGATCTCCGCCGTGGGGATGCTCGCAACAGTCGGGGTGACCATGACCGTGGACGCCTACGGGCCTACCGCGGACAACGCCGGCGGCATCGCCGAGATGTCTCACCTGGGGCCAGAGACCAGGAGCATCACCGACTCACTGGATGCCCTCGGCAACACCACAGCGGCCATCGGAAAGGGCTTCGCCATCGGTTCTGCCGCCCTGACTGCCTTGAGCCTCTTCGTGGCCTACTCCCAGTCGGCCAACGTGGAGAGGATCGACATCACCAACGCGCTCACCATCATAGGGGTCTTCCTCGGGGCGATAGTCCCCTTCATCATCGCCTCCCTGACCATGACCGCGGTGGGGAAGGCGGCCTTCGCAATAGTGGAGGAGATCCGCAGACAGTTCCGGGAGATCAAGGGGCTCATGGAAGGGAAGGCCGACCCTGATTCGGCGAGATGCGTGGACATCGCCACCAGGTCGGCCCTTCGATATATGATCGCCCCAGGGCTCTTCGGTGTCCTCTCCCCCGTGGCCGTCGGCTTCATCGTCGGAAAGGAGGCCCTGGGCGGCTTTCTGGTCGGGGCCAACATCGTGGGCGTCTTGATGGCCCTGTTCATGGCCAACGCAGGCGGGGCCTGGGACAACGCCAAGAAGTACATCGAGAAGGGGAACCTGGGCGGGAAGGGCTCCGACAATCACAAGGCCGCGGTCATAGGCGACACGGTGGGCGATCCCTTCAAGGACACCTCGGGGCCCACCATGAACATCCTGATCAAGCTGATGTCCGTGATCTCCTTGATCCTCGCCCCCCTTCTGATCGCCAGATGGGGCTGAACGGGGGAGCGATGGGTCTGGGATGCCAAGAAGGGGCCGACCGGAAGGGTCGGCCCCTTTTTTTTCGGCATGCAGCTTGGCGGCGCTCTGCGGCGAGTGGGAAGCAGTCACCCAGAGAAATCCAGCTCCCAGTGGCAACCCACCACCCACCAGGGACACTCACTTCCCCGACGACCCCTTGGCCCGGAGCTTCAACCGTTTCCTCCTTCTCCTCCTCTTTCGATCCAACTCCTTTCGCCTCTCGATCTTCTTGTGCCTTGCCATATCGCCTCCCTCACGTTTCAGGAATCCCTGTGCCCAATGATCCCCCAAGGCGCGGTCCTCAGAGGGCTACGTCCCGCCCAGAAAGGCCTCGGCACACCTGACCCAGAACTCGACCCCGAGGGGCAATATCCCCTCGTCCAGGTCGAACTGAGGGGTGTGGAGCATGGGGGGCTCTCCAGCATCGCCCTTCCCGCAACCGAGCTTCAGGTATGCCCCAGGACATCTTTCCAAGAAATAGGCGAAGTCTTCCGCCCCCATGGAGGGCGGGAGCTCCACGACCCCCCCGCCGCCCACCAGGGATCTCGCCACTTCCCGCACCGAGCAGAGGACCCTGGGGTCGCTGCGAAGGACCGGGTATCCCCGCCTGATCTCCACCTCCGCGTGCACCCCGTGACCCTGGAGTGCCTGCTGAGCAACCCTTTGGATCTCCTCCCTGGCCCTGGCCCTCACGCCCTCGTCCAAGGCCCGGAGCGTGCCCCACAGCTCCGCCCGCTCGGGTATGACGTTGAAGGCGGAACCCGCCTCGAACCTGGTGACGCTGACCACCAGGGCCTTGGCAGGCTCGGTGGAGTGGTCGGTCATGGCGTGGAGGGCGGGAATCAGGGAGCAGGCCGCCACTATCGGGTTCCTGGCCCGCTGTGGATAGGCGGCGTGGCTACCCCGTCCCACCAGACGGATGACGAAGTCGTCCACGGAGGCCTGTGCCGGGCCCTCGGTGAAGCCGAAGCCCCCTGGAGGTAGCGTGGGCAGGACATGGAGGGCCAGGACTCGATCCACCACTGGATCCTCCAGGACTCCCTCCCGGATCATCCTGAGCCCGCCCGCCCCGCCCTCTTCGGCGGGCTGGAAGATGAACTTCACCGCCCCCCCTAGGTCCGCGCCACGGCCTGACAGGTATCTGGCGGCGCCCAGGGCCATGGCCATATGCGCATCGTGGCCGCAGGCGTGCATGAGGCCCGGGGATACCGAGCCGTGGGGCCGTCCCCTCTCCTCATCGATGGGGAGGGCATCCATCTCCGCCCTTATCCCCAGCACCGGGCCGTCACGCCTCCCCCTCCAAAGCCCCACCACCCCGGTGCCGCCGACCCCGGCACGCACCTCCAGACCGCAAGCCCTTAGACGCTGTGCGATCACCCGGGCGGTCCTGCGCTCCTGGAACATGAGCTCGGGGTGGCGGTGCAGGTCCCTGCGAAGCTGCACGAGCCACCGGGCCATCTTGAGGATCTCCCGGCGCACCCCCTCCGGCGCTAGGCCCCTCGGCGAACTCATCTGCCCTTCCACTGGGGCCTTCTCTTCTCCGCGAAGGCCTTGGGGCCCTCTATGAAGTCCTCGGACCTGACCATCGCCTCCATACCCGGAAAGACCGCCTTGATGACCTCCTCCAGCGGCCTGCTCAGCCCCTTGACGGCCGCCTCCTTGCTGGCCCTCACCGCCAAGGGGGAGCACTCGAGGACCTCGGCCGCCCACCTCTCGGCCGCCTCCATGAGGCGATCGGCCGGCACCACCTCGTTGACTAGCCCCAGGCGAAGGGCATCCTGGGCCGAGAGCCTCCGCCCGGTGAGTATGAGGCCCATGGCCAGGTGATATGGGATGTGCCTGGGCAGCCTGTGGACTCCACCCTCGGCCGCCATGAGACCCACCCTGGGCTCCGGTATCCCGAAGGAGGCGTTGTCGGCCGCCACGATGATGTCACAGGCCAACGCCATCTCGAAGCCTCCGCCCAGGGCCAGGCCGTTGACCGCAGCGATCAAAGGCTTGAAGCAATCGAAGCGTCGCGTGATCCCCCCGAAGCCGCCCCTCAGGGCCGCTAGTCCCTTGCGCACGGCCTCGGCCCCGTGCTGCACCTGCCACTTGAGGTCGTTGCCGGCCGAGAAGGCCTTGTCACCGGCCCCCGTGAGTATGGCCACCCAGGCCTCGGGGTCGTCGGCGAACTCGTCGAATGCCCTGTCCATCTCCTGGTTTGCGGGTATGTGCAGGGCGTTCATCACCTCCGGCCGCTTGATGGTGACGATGGTCAGATGCCCCTTCTTCTCCACATCGATGAACTCGTAATTCATCCCTCACCTCCCCCTCGAGCATCGGCGATCGAGATCGTCCCCATGGTCCGCCATTTCCCCTTGGTGAAGACCAGCGATTCCCGAAGACGATGGCCATTTTAGGGCCTCCGGCACGGAGATGCAAACCCATGGGGGCGTGTGTTATACTTCGGCTCGGGACCGGGCGGGTCACACCCCTGCCCGCACCACTGACACAGGAGGAGACGGACATGGTCCTTTTGGAGTTCAGCATGTATCCCCTGGACAAGGGGGAGAGCCTCAGTCCCTACGTGGCCCGTTCCATGGAGATCATAGAGGAGAGCGGTCTGGATTACCGTATGAACGCCATGGGGACGATCCTCGAAGGGGAGTGGGATCAGGTCTTCGAGGTGGTCAAGCGCTGTTTCGAGAGGATGAAGCAGGACTGCCGCCGCATCGCGGCGGTGATAAAGGTGGACTACCGCCAGGACCGGCGCGGGGGCCTGGAGGCCAAGGTCCGTTCCGTGGAGGAGAAGGCAGGAAGGGAGTTCAGGAAGTGAGTCAAGCACTCGAGGTGCGCCCTTGTCGCTCGCTGGCCCATGGGCCGTCGCAAGACGCTCAATGAGAAGGGAGCCTGCCGCCGCGCATCCGGCACCATGCTAGCAAACGCTCAGGATCTCCGGGCCGTTCTCGGTTATGGCGATGCTGTGCTCGAAGTGGGCCGAGAGCGACCCGTCCGCGGTCACGGCTGTCCAGCCGTCCGGCAGGACCTTCACCTGGTAACCCCCCGCATTGACCATCGGCTCCAGAGCGAGGACCATCCCGGGCTCGAGGACCGGATTGATGGGGCTCTTGGGGACGTAGTTGGGCACCTGGGGGTCCTCGTGGAGGCTTCTGCCGACACCATGCCCGACGAAATCCCTGACCACGGAGAACCCGTGTCTCTCCACCCATCCCTGGATGGCCCGGGATATGTCATAGAGCCGATTGCCCACCCGGGCCGCCTCGATCCCCTTGTAGAGTGCCTCTTCCGTGACCTTCAGGAGGGTCATCGCCTTGTGGCCCACCCGCCCCACGGGATACGTGTAAGCTGCGTCTCCGTAGTAACCCCTGTACAGGGCCCCGATGTCCACGCTCACGATGTCGCCCTCCCGAATCCTCCTGGCCCCCGGGATCCCGTGGACGACCTGCTCGTTGATGGAGATGCACGTGGAGGCGGGATAGCCCCGATAGCCCAGGAAGGCCGGCTCCCCCCCCTGACGGCGGATGCGCTCCTCGACGAATTCATCCAACTCCTTGGTGGTGAGGCCCGGACGGACCATCCCCTTGAGTTCCTCGAGGATGCAGGCCACTATTCGGTTGGCCTCGCGGATCTTATCGATCTCGTCTGGTCGCTTCAAATCCATGACCCTGTGCCCGAGGGGGCCCCCACATCGACGCCGCAGCCGTCTGTCCCCGTGATGCCGATCTCAGGGCCTCCTGTAGTAGAGATCCCCCCCTCGGAGCTCCTTTACCCATCCGCGTCGAGATGCGAGGCGGTCCAATGTCTCCCGGGCCTCCTCGATACGGAGGCCTAGCACGGCCACCAAGTCCTCCGGGGTCACGGGGCGTCTCTGCACCATCTCCTCCACCCTCTCCTCCAGCCCTCTCTTCAGGGCCCGTTCCGCCTCTCCCCGAAACGGAGCGACGATCTCCGCCACCGGCCCCATGGCCGATACGATCTCCTCCAGCCTCTCGCTCGGCACCGGAAGGGCCCACGGCTCCGAGGGGGGTCTCACCACGGTGTTGATGTGGACCCGCTCAGGACGGATCCTCTCGACCCATTCCAAGAGGCCCGGCAGCTCCCTCGGGTCATCGTTGATTCCCCTCACGAAGAGGACCTCCAACCACAAACTCCCGGAGAAGGCCCTGCGAAAGGCCACGAGCCCCTCCAGGATGGCCTTCAGCCTCAGACCTGGGTGGGGTCGGTTGATGGCCTGAAACATCTCATCCGTCCATGCATCCAGGGACGGGAGCACGAGATCCGCATCCCCGATCTCATCCCTGACATCCGCCCGGTAAAGGAGGGCGCCGTTGGTGAGCACCGCAACCGGCAAGGAGAACTCCCCCTTGAGGGCGCGGATCATCGCCTTGAGGCCTAGCTGGAGAGTGGGCTCTCCCGAGCCGGAGAAGGTCAGCACATCCACCTGCGGGCGCTCCTCCAGGGCTTCCCCCACCGCCGCGACCACCTCCTGGACCCGCCGAAACGGTCGCCTCCGGATGGAGAGACGTCGGGTCGGACCGAGTTGACAGTAGACGCAGTCGTAGGTGCAGGTCTTGAACGGTATGACATCGATACCTAAAGACCGGCCCAGGCGCCGCGAGGGGACCGGACCGAAGGCGATCTTCATGGCCAAAGGCCCCACCTTTCTTGGCCTCCACTGGAGCTGCGGCGCATCCGCCTCAAACCTCGCAAAGGCAAGTCATCGACGGGTGGTGGTTTTCCTCCGAGCGACTCGGCGCAGGCGCCTCGATTCTCCAGGCCTTGGACCCGGGGCAAGCCCTCTCGGCCGAAGCTGAGCTGAGGCCGATCGATGCAGGGGGCAGGGATCCCCCCGGGGCCAAATCCACCGGAAATCGCCCATAGACGAAACGGACCAATGCCACCACCCCCGTGACCGATCGCTCGAAAAAAACCGGGGCCCACCCGGGGGTCATCCGCGGCGGTGAAGGGAGAGGAACCGCTGGAGGCTCCTGTCGTAGGTCCTCTCCACCTCGGCCGGAAAGAAACAGCCTGGCAACTCGCCATGGCCCCTGTGGTACTCCAGGCACTCGCAGCAAAACCCCTTTCTAGCGCAAGGCTCGTAAGAGCAGGTGCACCTCTCGAGGTTCTTCTTGTAGTTCTTGCACTCCTTCTGTTCCATCGCCTCTCCTGTCCCCGGTCAGGCTCGTTAGAAATCCCGATCCTTCAAGTCCCGCAGCACCGCGGCCCCCGCCCCTGAACCATCACCGCCTGCCGTCCTTGTACTGGTGGACCTGGTACATGAAGGCCTCCAGGCGGTTCTGAGTGGAGCTCTCCCCCTGCCCGTCGAAGAAGAGGTTCAGCACAGGCAGCCGCCCGTGCTCCTCCCGGAAGCGCTTGAGGACCCCCATCACGATGGTCCCTGGCATGCAGGTGAAGGGCCCGACGTTCACGATGCCCGAGACCCCCTTGCGGTAGAAGTCCTCGGACTTCCCGAGACTCAGGATGGCCTCTCCCTCGAAGGAGTCATGAATGTATGGAGAGGCCAGCCTCAGCGTTTCCGGGATGCTCGGTTCGTGGGCGTTTCGCACCAGCCCGTGGAATATCCTTTCCATTCGGTGCTCGTCCCGCCTCTGGAACCACTCCTTGAGGGCGGTCCGGAGGTAGTTGCCCCATTGGCGGTCCCGCACGGCGTGGCGTTTGGACACGGTATTGATGTAGAGGAGCCACTCTGAGATGGGAGGCATCCATACCACGGCCCCCAGGGCCTCGAGTCGACGGATCACCTGTTCGTTGGCGAAAGGGTTGGAACGTATATAGATCTCGCCCACGATCCCTACCACGGGCCTGTCGTCCACCCCCCTGCGGGGCAAGGCCGCAAAGGCCTCCTTGGCCCTCTTCACTATGGGGAAGATCTCTCCGTTGCCCCTTCGTAGCTCCCCGCAGATCTCCTCCAGGTGTCTCCTGTAGATCCGGTCCGCCTCGCCAGGGACGGCCTCATAGGGCCTCGTCTCCCACAGGGCCTTCTGGAGGTAATCCACCGCGACCACCCCGCGCCAGCCCAGTCTCACGAAGGTCTTGCCTATGATCCCGAGCTCACCGTACATCGCCTGGTCCTGGACCGGGGAGTAGATCGGTACGTCCCGGAGGCCTATCTCGTCCAGCACGAGCCTGTGGAAGCGGTTGTACTGGCCGAAGCGGCACGGCCCTGAGCCTCCCGGCATGAAGAAGGCGCTGCGGTCCCGATCGAAATCCGGCCGGCGGGTCCAGGCCACCATGTCGCCCGTGGTCAGGATGCAAGGATAGCATTCCCTGCCCGAGGTGAACCTCCTGCCGATCCGCAGGCTCTCCTCCGTGGTCTCAGGAAGGACCTGTGCTGGGACGCCGCATGCCTCGAAGGCCGCGGCCACCACCATGGCCTGGTCCGTCATGTAAGGCAGATATACCACCCTCTCACGCTGGAAGCCGTGGAATCCCCTCCTCCGGATAGGCCTCAGAGGACCGGAGGCCCTCCTTGGGGCATGGGAGAGGCTGTCCAGAAAGGCCTCCAGACGCGTGATCGCCCCCACATCCGAGCTGTGTTCGTCTATCTCGATCTGCAAGAAGGGCTTCTCTCCCATGGCATTGCGGAAGAAGTGGGCGATGAAGGAGTCGGGACCGCAGCCGAAGTTCGTGATGTAGATCCCGTAGAGCCGCGGGTCCTCGCGCAGGAGCTTGGCTGCGGTCATGAACCTCTGGCCGTAGCGCCAGTAATGGCTCATGACCTCCTCGTCCGGCTCCAGATCATCGAGGGGGAGCGCATCCAGGGGCAGGGAAAGCACTCCCAGGTCCCTCAGCTTCCGGGGGAGATTGAGGTTGAGGCCCGAATCGCAGCCATTGTAGACGCGGCTCACTATGACCATGGCCTTCTCGTCGGGGCCGAGGCCGGAGAGGGCCTCCCTCCCCATGGCCTGGACCGAGCGATGAAACGCCTCCTGCGCCTCCTCGGCCCGCTCTATGGCGTTCTCGACCCTCCGGGCCGAGGCGCCCAGGGATCGGGCGAAACGGTACAGCGCCCTGTGGAACTGCCTCCTGGGTGCCCCCAGGCGGAATGGGGGGCAGTGCAGGGTCACCCCGAGGGAGGGGAAATCGAAGGCCGAGCGCACCGTGTAAGGGATGGTCTGCACGTAAGGGCAGTTGAGCCCGTGAGGCAGCCCCTCCCTCCTTTGGCGCATGTCTATGAGGCTGGGCAGAAAGATCCCCTCCACCCCTTTGTCGAGGAGGTTCTCCACGTGCCCGAAGGCCACCTTCACCGGGAAACAGGTCTCCGCCACCACCCTCTCCACCCCCCGGTGGATGATCGGTTTGGTGGTGGGGTCGGAAAGGATCACCTCGAAACCCAGCTCCGCGAAGAAGGCCCTCCAGAAAGGCAGGAGTTCGTGGAAAAAGAGGGCCCTCGGGATCCCTATGCGGCGCCTCCCCCCACGTGCCGGCCCCTGATCCATGGCCAGCAGGAGCTCCTCCCTCCTGGCGAAGAGGTCCGGCAGCTCCCCCCGAGCCGCGCCGGGGCCCTGGGTCCTCCTGATCTCGTACTTCTCGCACCTCCCGCCGTAAAAGAGGGGGCGCGCCTCTCCGGCGACGGTGACCTTCTTGATCTCGCATCGATTCGGACAGCCGTTGCACTCGAAGGGGGAGATCTCGTAGGGGCGCTCCGCGAGATCGAATCCCTTGAAATCGCTGTAAGGCTTGCGGTTCTCCCTCTGTGCCAACAGGGCGCACCCTATGGCGCCCGTGACCTCGTGGTGGGGCGGCACTATCACCGGCCTGCCCAGGACCTTCTCGAAGGCCGCCACGATGGCCGCGTTGAAAGCCGGGCCACCCTGGAAGAAAATCCTCTGGCCGATCCTTCGATCCTCCACCACCTTCTGCAGGTAGTTCTCCACGATGGAGTAAGCCAGGCCGGCCACCAGGTCCTCGGTCCGGGCCCCCCTTTGGAGGTGGTGGACCAGGTCCGACTCCATGAACACGGTGCAGCGTTCCCCCAGACGCACCGGGCCGCCCGAGCGCAGGGCGAGCTCGGCGAACTCCTCCTGGATGGATATGCCGAGCCTCTCGGCCTGCTCCTCCAGGAAGGAACCGGTCCCTGCAGCGCACACCTTGTTCATGGCGAAATCCACCACTGCCCCGTGGGACAGGCTTATATATTTGGAATCCTGGCCCCCGATCTCGAAGATGGTATCCACCTCTGGGTCGATGAAGACCGCCGCCGTGGCCTGTGCCGTGATCTCGTTTCGGATCACATCCGCCCCGATGAAGTCCCCCGTCAAGTAGCGCCCGGAGCCAGTGGTGCCGGCCCCGAGGATCTCCACCTTCTCCCCGATCTCCTGGCCGATCTCCCTCAAGCCTTGCTTGATGGCCTCCAGCGGCCGTCCTGCGGTCATGAGATAGCGCTTGGCCAGCACCCTCCCATGCTCGTCCAAGACCACGACGTTGGTGCTGATGGAACCGACATCCACACCGAGGTAGGCGCGGACGCGTCCACCCTCACCGTCCAAGGGATGGACGGACGCGACCCCCGGGCCGCCAGCCCGGGACAGAGACAGCGGCTCTAGGGTCCGGCACCCCAGATCCGGCTGCCTGGAGAGGTGTCGCTCCAAGGCCCCCAGGCCCAGGAAAGGGCGCCTCAGGCCCGGCTCACCCATGAGCACCAACACGGCCCCTATGGCCCCGGTGGATGCGAAATGAGGAGGGATGATCAGCTCCTCCCCGGAGAGTTCCAGGACCTCCTTGAAGGCCCTTCTCATCCCAGGGTTGGCCGCCACCCCCCCCTGGAAGGCTACCGGAGGGTCCAGGGCCTTGCCCTTGGCCACGTTTCCCTTGAAGTTCCTGGCGACCGCGAAACAGAGCCCCGCCACGATGTCGTAGTCGGGGGTCGCACCCTGCTGCAGGTGAATCATGTCGCTCTTGGCGAAGACCGAGCAGCGCCCGGCTATGCGCGGGGGGCTCTTGGAGCGCAAGGCCATCTCGCCGAACTCCTCGATGGACACCCCGAGCCTGCTCGCCTGTTGGTCCAGAAAAGCCCCGGTCCCCGCAGCGCACAAGGTGTTCATGGAGAAGTCCTCTATGCGCACGCGGCCGTCGGACCCGTCAGAGGAGACGATGATGAGCTTCGAGTCCTCCCCTCCCATCTCTATGATGGTCCTTACGCCTGTGGCGAGGAGCTCCGCTGATCTGGCCTGGGCGATCACCTCGTTGACGAAGGTCCCTCCCAGGAGCTCGGCCACGAGCTTCCCCCCCACCCCGGTCACCGCCACCGCCTCTATCGATCCGGGCGGGTAGTCCTCCAGCACCCTGGCCAGGACCCGGAGCACGGTCTCCAGGGGGCGTCCGTAGACCCTGGAGTAATCCTCATAGAGAATCTCCCTGTCCCGCCCCATCACCACCGTGTTGAGGCTGATGGAACCCACATCCAGGCCGACGTAGAACTCCCTCTCCTTCATGAGGCCCATTGCTCGAGAGTCTCCAAAACGCGTTCTCCAAGAGACACCACCGCTGCCGCCGGACAGCCTCACGCCCTCCCCCCGAGGACCTCCCCGGCTATGAAGAGACGGTGCATCTCAGGGGTCCCCTCCGCGACCTGTGCGATCCGGCTGTCCCGCAGCAAGCGATCCACGCGAGTCCCCTCCAGTACCCCCTTGCCACCGTGGATCTGGGCGCAGAGGCTGGCGCACAGGGGGGCCATCTCCGATGCAAAGAGTTTGGCCACCGAGGCCTCCACCGGCGAGCCCATGGCCTGATCCACGAGCCAGGCCGCCCTCAAAGAGAGTTGCCTGGCCACATCTATGTTAACCTGCATGTCGGCGATCTTGAAGTGCACCTCCTGGTAGCTCACGATGGGCCGGCCGAAGGTGGTCCGCCGACGGGCGTAGGAGATGGCCTCCTCCAGGCAGGCCTGTCCGACACCCACGGCGTAGCCCGCCACCAGGAGGGCGCCGTGGGGCATCCTCTCCAGGGCCTCCCGATTCGGGCCACCATCGCCGCCCAGGCGGGCGTCCTGACCGAGTCGGCACTGCCGGAATCGGATCCCGCAAAGAGAGATCCCCCTTGCCCCCATGGGCGTGAGCTCCTCCCCCTTCTCCACCCCTTCCATGGGGGATCCGACAAGGAAGGCCCCTGTGCCGGGGGGAGGCCCTTCGGGCCCTTCCAAGCGCGCAACCACAAGCAGGGCACCGCAATCCCTTCCGTTGATCACGTATGCCTTCTCTCCTTGGATAGTGTAACCCCCCGAGACCCTGGTGGCCCTTGTCTCGAGGTTCACTGTATCGGAGCCCCCCTGCGGCTCGGTCAACGCCCAGGCCCCCCTGAGCTCACCCGCCGCCACCCCCGGAAGGAATCGCTCCTGCTGGCTCCTGGTCCCGTAGAGGACCAAGGGCGCTGCGAACCTCAGCAAGGTGGTACCGGCGACCAGGGCCGTGGACGGGCAGATGCGGGCGATCTCCTCCGTTCCCAGTATGGCCGAGACCAGATCCCCGGCGTTGCCTCCGAAGGCCTCCGGTATCAACGTGCCCAGGTATCCCACCTCGGCCAGGGCCTGGAGGTTCCCGGGCGGGACCGATCCCGTGCGGTCCACCTCCCCCGCCAGGGGGGCGAGCCGCTCCTCGCACACGGTTCGCACCCCTCTCTGAAACGACCTCTGGGCATCGCTCAAGTCGAAGTTCATCTCGAGCCCTCCTCTCAGATAGCCCTGCCTTGGCTGTAGTCGAGACTCATGATCATCCTGGCTATGATGGAGCGCTGTATCTCGCTCGTCCCTCCACCGATGGAGGCGAGCCTTGTGCCTCGAAAGGCCCTTTCCACCGGATACTCGTGGATGTACCCGTAGCCGCCGTGGATCTGGACCGCCTCGTGCACAAGCCTCATCCCTGCCTCCGCGATGAAGAGCTTGGCCGTGGCCGCCTCGAGGTGATTCAGAGGTCGGCCTTGGTCCTTGCACCACGCGATCCTGTACATGAGGAGGCGCGAGGCCTCCAGGATGACCTTCATGTCCGCGATCTTGTGTTGGATAGCCTGGAATCTCGCTATGGGACGGTCGAACTGGACCCGCTGGTTGGCGTAATCCACGCATATGTCCAGTAGATAACGCATGCTCCCCACGAACGGGGCCAGCAGGGCGCTGCGGTCCCACTCCAATCCTCCCAGGGCGATCTTCATGAAGCCCTCGCCCTCGGCCCCGAGTCGATTCTCGACGGGAACGCGGCAATCCTCGAAGATGAGCTCCGAGGTGGGAGAGGAACGACAGCCCATCTTCTTCAGCGGCTGGCCCGGTCGGTAGCCCGGGTAATCCCTCTCCACGATGAAGGCGGTGATCCCGGCGGCCTTCTTCTCGCGATCGGTCACAGCGAAGACCACAAGCACATCGGCGATGGGCCCATTGGTGATGAACATCTTGGTCCCGTTGAGGAGATAGTGGTCCCCTTGCCTCACGGCCACCGTCCGCAGGGCGGATGCGTCCGAGCCAGCCCCCGGCTCCGTGAGGCCGAAGGCCCCGACCCATTCGCCGGTGGCGATCTTCGGCAGGTACCTCCTCTTTTGTTCTTCGCTGCCGTGCTGAAGTATGGTGTCCCCGCACAGGTAGGTGTGGGCGCCCCAGGAGAGGGTGATCCCCCCGTCCGCACCCCCCATGGCCAAGGCCTCCCCTGCCAGGCAGGCGGTGACGACGTCGGACCCCCCACCGCCGTAATCCTCGGGAAAGTGCAGTCCCAGGAGGCCGAACTCCCCCATCTTCCTCCATGCCTCCCAGCAAAACTCCCCGCGCAGGTCCCATTCCTCTCCCAAGGGCGCGATCTCCTTGCGGGAGAACTGCAGAACCTGGTCCCTGAAGATCCTTTGCTCCTCCGTGAAACCCAAGTCCATTGGGGCTACCTCCTTCCAGGCGTTGGGATTCCCAAGACCATCGGCCTTTGTCCCAAAAAGAACCCACGGAAGACGCTCAGCCAGCGCCTTGGTCGACTCGGGGGGCATTCATCTCTTGGGCTTGCGTCCCGATCCAGGAGGGCCAGCGTACGTCTGGACGATCTCCACAAAACGCGCCGCCTCCTCTCCCGAGACCTTCAGATCGGTGTCCTTCCAGTGTCTCCTCCTCACCGCCACCCTGCAGAACTCACCGGCCTTGCCCTGGATCCTGTCCGCGGCGTCCTCCGGCCCCTGGCTCCATGAGAGCCCGGAAGGGAGGGTCAGCTCCAAGCGCAGCGGCCTGTCGGGCACTCCAAGCCCGTTGACCTGGTAGGCGTAGGGCCTCGCCAGATAGGCCAGAAGGGCCACGTGACGGAGGCGGTCCGTATCCTGCGGCTCGACCCCCAGAGCATCATAGCAATCCAGCCCGTGGGCCCAGGTCTCCATGAGCCTGGCCGTGGCAAAGGCCCGTGCCCCCATGGGCATGGCGAACCACGGGATCCTCTGCTTGGGATCGCACTTGGCCAGGAGCTCCATTTCCCGGGAGCGGGCCTCCCTCCACCAACCAAGGACACCGGCGGGGCTCATGGAGCGTCCCTTGTTGAGCCCGATGTCGTTGAAACCCACCCCTATCTTGGCGGCTAGCTCCAAAGGCGTGTTGTCCCCGGTGATCAGGGCCACCGCCACCTCGTCTATGTGGGCCAGATGAGAGACCGAGTCGCGCACCGTCCACCCCTGGGCCGGGGTGGGCAGCTCCCACTGCTCGTCCGTCAAGCGGCTCAAGAACCGGTCCAGGGCCTCCTGCTCGTCCCTCAGGTCCCCTAGGATCTCCTTCATCTCACCCTCCGACTTCGCTCGCGATCGTGATCTGCACCTTCACCCCGGCGGATCCACGCCCCTGTCAGGGCCACTTCGACCATTCATAGCCCGAGGAGCCTCCCGATGATCTCCTTTTGGACCTCGGAGGTCCCCCCTCCTATGGGCTGGACCCTTTGGTCCCTCCAGATCCGCTGCACTTCGTACTCCATCATGTATCCGTATCCTCCGTGGATCTGGATGCACATGTCCGCGATCTTCACCGCTGCCTCACAGGCGAAGATCTTGCACATGGCGATCTCCTTGCGGCACTCCTTGCCGTTCACTAGGAGCCAGATGGTATGGTATACGAGGGACCTCGCCGCCTGGATCCACGTGAGCATGTCGGCGAACTTGTGCCTGTTCACCTGGAAGCTCCCGATGGGACGACCGAAGGCCTGCCTCTGCTTGGCGTACTCCAGGGTGATGTCGAAACAGTACTGGGCCCCGGCCACAGACCCCACGGCCATGATCAACCGCTCGGTCTGGAAGCCGTGCATGATCTGGTAAAAACCTCTGTTCTCCTCGCCCAGCAGATTGGCAAGAGGAACCCGGACGTCCTCGAAGGAGAGCTCGGCCGTGTCCGAGGAACGCCACCCCAGCTTATCCAGCTTCCGGTTCACCCGGAACCCCGGGGTCCCCTTCTCCACGATGATCTGCGAGATCCCCTTGTAACCACCTTGCGGGTCGGTCTTGCAGGCGACGATGTAGAAGTCCGCGCGCACGCCGTTGGTGATGAAGGTCTTGGCCCCGTTGATGACCCAATGCTCCCCGTCTCGCACCGCCCGGGTCTGGAGTCCTGCCACGTCGGATCCAGCGTTGGGCTCGGTCACCGCATAAGCCCCCACCTTCTGACCCAATATCCCCTGGGCCAACCACAATTCCTTCTGCGCCTCCGAGCCGAAGGTCGCCAGGTGAGGAAGGACCACGAAGGCGTGCAGGCCGAGCCCGGCCCCTACACCCCCGGATCCTACCCTGGCCATCTCCTCGGAGAAGACCGCGTGATACCGGAAGTCACCGCCCACCCCGCCATACCGCTCGGGGAACCCCCCGGCGAAAAAACCCAGTTCGCCCGCCCTCCTGTAAAGAGAGAAGGGAAACTCCCCCTCCTCTTCCCACCTGGATGCATTGGGCCTCAGCTCCGTCTCCGCCCACCTCCCCACCTGCTGTCTGAAGATCCGGTGCTCCTCCTCGAATAGCCAGTCTTCCATCGCCTCCCCCCTTGC
>Ga0068707_1000437_pt1 | contig 26711 bp, 22 predicted proteins | sample YNPNPMetaG_FD_66600 | JGI IMG/M metagenome (GOLD analysis project Ga0068707, IMG submission 66600) | Anoxygenic and chlorotrophic microbial mat microbial communities from Yellowstone National Park, USA - YNP NP MetaG | ecosystem: Environmental > Aquatic > Thermal springs > Hot (42-90C) >... | reverse complement strand
CCTGCCGGCTGCGCAGCGAACGCCCGCCTAACGCCAACTGCCGCCGCAGCGTCCCCTTCAAGGCAGGGGACAGCGCAGGGGGAACGACCCCCGCAGCGGCGGTGAAGAGGAGCGGTCGAGGCATGGACGTTCGTGCAAGCCACATAGATAGAACAATCATTCTATTGCATTATAGAACATACTTTCTGTTTTGTCAAGGGGTTTTGCTGCACTTTTTTGCAGTGTTTTGTGCAGATTCTTGCAGCCGCCGGTGCAAATTTGCGCTTTATCCAAGGGTTTGCTGCACTTTTTTGCAGCGTTTTGTGCAGATTTTTGCAGTCAACCAGGCAAACATTTGCACTTTCTCAAGGGATGTGCTGAAGAAAAATCTTAACATCAGTTGAGACTTTTCCGGTCAAGAGTCTTTGGGATACTGACCCATTGAAGATGTTCTTCAGCCCCAGAAAACAATCCTTTTCATGCTGCTATTTTGGAAATTCCATTGATTCTTCTCAACTGATCTCCGAACTTCAGGGCTGCTCTTTTCACTTTCCATCAACCCTTCCGAGCAAGAGGATGCTAAAAGACAAAACTCACCCCTGTATGGCAGTAAAATAGCGTATTTTTATGCAGATAAACGCCAATGATGACTTTTTCAACACCCCCAAGCAAAAACTTTAGAATAGATTATAATTTTACACATTGTTTTTGCCTACCCGTGACTGTTCCAAAACTGGTAAACTTAACTGACAATCGCCATATCTGGCGCTCAGGAACCCTTGCTGTCCCACAAATCTGGCGGTTTCAACGCATATCTACCAAATTTGGAACAATCATACTTATTGTGAATTTTCTGATCAACACTTTTTGCAATAACTCGTCCTAACAGGTTGGCTATAGACAATGGTCTTGCCAGTAATCGTATCCTTTTACATCACGCTTGCCGTTCTCTCGCCATGGCTTTATCGGCTGTTCAAAGAGCGCACGGGAACTGTACTGGGTTTGTTGATTTTACTCTCCGCCGCTGCGCTTTGGGGCTGGTTACTGCCTCTGAACATCCAGCATCAAACGTTGCATATGATGCTGGATTGGGCGCCACAGTTGGGCATCGCTTTATCTTTTCAACTGGACGGCTTAAGCTATCTAATGGGGCTGCTGATCACGGGCATTGGCGGGCTAATTGTTATCTATGGCAGCGTTTATCTGGCAAATCATCCGGCTATACCGAGATTTTTGAGCATTGTACTGTTGTTTATGAGCGCTATGCTGGGGCTGGTATTGAGCGGCAATGCCCTGTTGCTATTCATGTTCTGGGAGCTCACCAGCATCACCTCATTCCTGCTCATTGGCTTTGACCATGATCGTCCCAATGCTCGCGTTGCTGCCTGGCAGGCGCTGCTGGTAACCGGCAGCGGCGGGCTGGCAATGCTGGCTGGATTTTCCCTGTTGTTTATGATTAGCGGCACGTTTGAGATTCAAGCCTGGATACATCAGGCACAACAGATTAAACAACATGCCCTCGCTCCAGCGGCTTTTATTCTCATCCTGCTCGGGGCAATGACAAAATCGGCGCAATTCCCCTTCCATTTCTGGTTGCCTAACGCAATGGAAGCTCCTACACCGGTAAGCGCCTACCTGCATTCTGCAACAATGGTCAAAGCCGGGGTCTATCTGCTGGCGCGTCTGTTCCCGCTTTTCGGCGATATGCCCATTTGGGGAAGTACCGTACCGCTCATCGGTATTGTAACGCTCACGGGTGGTGCACTTTTGGCACTGGGGCAAACTGACCTCAAGCGCATTCTTGCTTACACCACCGTTGGCGCATTGGGCGGGTTGGTCTTTCTGCTTGGTTTGGGTACACCAGTCGCTATCAAAACTGTGCCGGTGTTTCTCTTGGCACATGCACTGTATAAAGGCAGTTTATTTCTGGTCGCCGGCGGCATTGACCATGCCGTTCACAACCGCAACATCACAGAGTTAGGCAGGCTATCCAAAGCTATGCCCTACACTGCTCTGGCAGCGATGTTTTCAGCGCTGGCAATGGTAGGTTTTCCGCCGTCTCTCGGTTTCATTGCGAAGGAACTCGCTTATGAAAGCATTTTGAAAACAGGCTCTTCCCTGTGGACCATTCTGGCTGTTGCTGGATTTTCGGCAATGGCGGGGGTTGCTTTGTGGCTCGGCTTTGTGCCATTCTGGGCAAAACCAGCCCGCGAGCTTCATCCACACGGTGAAACACCCGCCCTGTACATTCCGCCGCTCATTCTGGCTCTATTGGGTTTTGTTACAGGGATTGTTCCGCAGGCAACTGCAAACATACTGGTCAAACCTGCCGCCATGGCTGTACTGCCGCAAGTCTCTACTGTGAAGCTGACACTATGGCATGGGATTACACCGTATTTGCTACTGAGCACACTGACCGTGCTGCTGGCAGGAATCATGTATCCACTACGCCACCGGTTCATTGAATTGGCAGCGCGCCTTTGGAACAAAGTCCACCTGATTGGACCGGCAAACCTGTACAACAAAACACTGGAAGCTATTCTTGCTTTTGCTGCTTGGCAGACTCGCCTTTTACAAAGCGGCTACTTAAGAGTGTATGTGCTGTTTATTGTACTGACCACCATAGCCCTTACCGTGTACACTGCCTGGACGCGGCTGGCGGGCAGTTTCCCACTGCCAGACTGGACCGCGCCGCGCTTTTACGATTACATGTTGACCGTCATCATCATCGTCGCAGCAATTGCAGTTACACGCACCACTTCCCGTCTGGCAACTATTGCATTGCTGGGGTCCATTGGTTACAGCATTGCCATCCTCTTTATGCTGTACAGCGCGCCAGATTTATCCATGGTACAATTTGCAATCGAAACCCTGACGGTTATCCTATTTGTACTGGTCATTTATCGTCTCCCCAAATTTATTCAACGCACTACTCGTATACCACATGTGTTTGATCTGATGGTTTCACTGGCAAGCGGCGGCTTGATGACCCTGCTGATGCTGTTGGTTTCTTCGCACCCAGGCGAATCCAGTATCAGCGATTTTTATACTCGCAACAGTTTATCGAAAGCCTACGGGCGCAACATTGTCAATGTGATCTTGGTAGATTTCCGCGGGTTGGATACGATGGGCGAAATCACCGTGCTGACACTTGCTGCGATTGGTGTGCTGGCACTGATTCAATTAACTCTAAGCGACAAAAACATCTCTTCCATGCCGCAGCGTAAGATTCAAAAATCCGTGCTGCTGGAGAGCTCAGCTTTGTATATGATGCCGCTACTGCTCATTTTCTCCATTTTCCTGTTGCTGCGAGGTCATAACAAAATCGGCGGTGGGTTTGTCGGCGGCTTGGTGGCAGCAAGTGCCTTAATGTTATATGCCATCGCTATTTCGCCCGAGGCTTTACGACGGTTGATCAGTATCAAACCACGGCTGCTGGTTGCCGGCGGTTTAATGATAGCGATGTTCAGCGGGCTGGTTGGCATGACATTGGAAAAACCTTTCATGACAGGGCTATGGTTGCCACAAACACTGCCAGTGATTGACAAAGCGGGAACGCCCATCCTCTTTGATGCAGGCGTGTATTTTGTAGTCATTGGAGTTGTATTGTGGATTCTCCTGACCTTCGCAACGGAATAAGTATATGATTCTATTGTTTGCCATTGCCTCTGGAGTATTGTTCGCAACCGGGATTTATATGCTGTTGCGCCGCAGCCTGGTTAAGATTCTGATTGGGCTTCTGTTGCTCAGCTATGCGGTGAATTTGCTGTTGTTTTCCTCTGCCAATCTCATCCCTGCCAAACCGCCAATTATCCCACCCAGTGAAAATACTCCCCCACCTGGTTTTGCCGACCCTGTCCCCCAAGCTCTGATCCTGACAGCAATTGTCATCAGCTTCGGTACCATAGCGTTTGCAATGGTTTTAATTCGTCAATCTCATATTGTCTCTGGAACAGACGATATGAACAAAATGCGCTGCAGTGATCTTCCTTGTGAAACAGATGAAGTGGTGGACAAGCATAGTATTGAGGTGGACAAAAAGGGGGATATCCCAGCATGATTGCTCTTGCCATCATTGCACCGCTCTCCTTTGCGATTTTAATGCTCATACTCTCCAACCGTCCCTCCATGCAACGCTGGGCGGCTTTGCCGGCTTCATTAGCAACATTTGTCATCACCATTTTCATTTTTTACTTTTCACTGACGAGCGATATTCAAACTGTGCAGGCAGGCAACTGGCAAGCACCTTTTGGAATCACATTGGTAGTAGATACGTTCAGCGCGATGATGCTCGTTATCAGCGGCGTATTAGCGGTACTCCTCTCAGCTTACAGCATTGGACAAATTGACCCCCAGAGGATAAAGGCGGGTTTTTATCCTCTGTTCTTCTTTCTGATCACCGGGGTCAATGGCGCCTTTTGTGCTGGCGACTTGTTTAACCTGTATGTCTGGTTTGAAGTGATGCTCATGGCTTCTTTCGTGCTGGTAGCGCTGGGTGGAGAGCGCATACAAATAGAGGGCGCCGTGAAGTATTTGATCCCCAACCTGCTCGCTTCTACCCTGCTCCTGTGCGCGATTGGTTTGCTTTACAATCTGGTTGGAACGCTAAACATGGCAGATATGGCAATTCGTCTGAAAAATGTACAACCATACGGGCAGGTAACTGTGGTAGCGGTCCTTTTATTAATTGCCTTTGGTATTAAATCTGCCGTCTTTCCCTTGTTTTTCTGGCTGCCAGCTTCTTACCACACGCCGCCGGTCACCATAACAGCATTATTTTCCGGGCTGCTGACCAAAGTGGGTGTATACGCTTTATATCGCGTCTTTACGTTACTCTTCACCCAGGATGTCGTGTATACGCATACACTCATCCTCCTATTGGCTGGCTTCACCATGTTGAGTGGGGTCTTTGGCGCAACCGCCCAGACGGATATGCGACGCCTGCTCTCATTTCACATCATCAGTCAAATTGGTTACTTATTATTGGGACTGGGGTTGTTCAACCAAGAGGCGCTGGCGGCTGGCATCTACTTCATGGTACATATTATCCTTGCTAAGACAGCCCTCTTCATGATCTCCGGCATCGTTTTTGAGTTGAAAGGATCATATAATCTGAAGCAACTGGGCGGACTTTACGCCACAAAACCCTATCTTTCCCTCATGTTTCTATTGCCAGCACTTTCGTTGGCTGGTCTGCCGCCCCTCTCAGGCTTTTTCGCCAAACTAGCCTTGATTGTTGCTGGTTTTGCCCTGCAACAATATCCTATCGTAGCAGTAGGTTTGTTTGTGAGCTTCTTTACGCTTTACTCAATGACAAAGGTGTGGAATGAAGCATTCTGGAAAAACGACATTGAAAGCGTTCATGTTCACCAAGGACGCGTTAGCATATGGCTGTGGGCACCAACACTTGGACTGGTAGCACTTTCGACCGCTGCGGGGATTCTGGTTGCGCCGCTGTACACCATCTGCCAAATTGCAGCAGCACAACTAAGTGACCCTTCGATCTACATTACTGCCACTTTAGGAAGCATACCATGAATCTGTTTTTGGTTAACCTTCTATTGGCGCTCGCCTGGTCAGCCCTCACCGGCAGTTTCCAACCCGTTGATCTGCTGTTCGGCTTCTTGCTAGGTTATGGTGTGCTCTGGCTCACCTTCCGCTCAAGGCATCCACAGCGATACTTCACGCGCTTGCCCAGAATGATTGAGTTCGCGTTCTTCTTTACAAAAGAATTGATCCTGGCAAACCTCCGCATAGCGGCAACGATTTTATCGCCCAGAATGCAATTGCGGCCTGGAGTGGTTGCAGTTCCTTTAGATTTGAAAACCCGCGCCGGAATTGTCTTTTTAGCAAACATGATTACGCTAACACCCGGCACACTCAGCCTGGATATCTCAATTGACCGCAAGGTGTTGTACGTTCATACAATCTGGCTAGAAGATGCAGATAAGTTTCGCAATACTATTAAGCAAGAATATGAACGACGGGTGAAAGAGATTATTGAGGTCTGATGGATATCTTGTGGAATATCATTCTGTTGTTTATCGCATTAGGGTACGTCGGAGCGTTTATTCGCCTCTTACGCGGACCATATCTTCCCGACCGCGTGGTTGCGCTGGATTTGATCAGTGTGATTGCAATGGGTTTCATCGTTGTCTATGCAGTTCGCTTCAATCAGGTTAATTTTCTGGATGTAGCCATTATTCTGACACTGATCACTTTTCTTGGTACGGTCGCCTTTGCCTACTATCTGGAGAGAAGGATTTGAAACATGCGGGAAATTCTTATTATGACCCTGATGTTATTGGGAGCAGGCTTAATATTCCTTGCCGGTGTAGGCATTCTCAGAATGCCAGATATCTTTTTACGTATGTCAGCAACCTCAAAAGCCGGTACACTAGGCATAGGCTTGATCCTGAGCGCTGCTGCACTTCATTTCAACGAATTCGGCGTCTATACTCGGGTGATTGCTATCATCTTCTTCATCTTGCTCACTGCGCCTATCGCTGCTCATATCATCGGGCGCGCGGCTTACTTCGATGGTGTGCCACTCTGGGAAGGAACGATACAGGACGACCTCAAAAAGCACTACCGCATCACCGACCATGCGCTGTTGTATAGTGGAGAAATCCCACCAGAGGAAATTCTTGTACCCCAGAAAGAAGCCGACGACTTTAGCGAGGAACCAGAATAAAACCTTACGCCCAATCTTGTGGGTACTCGCTACAGGCATTCTCCCATTATCATGATTGTCTTTTCACAAGAGTATAAAACTTCGTTAACCTCCCGTTTTTTTGACTATGAATATTAGATGTATTATGATAACTAGAAGATAAGCTAATCTTGGATATGTGGATCGAAGCGAGCAAAGCAAAAGGAGGTATCTATGAAAACTTTAGCCTTGATAGCACATGATGGAAAAAAGGCAGATATGGTTGCCTGGGCAACCTTTAATCGCGGGGCATTGACGAATTATCACCTGATTGCAACAGCAGCAACAGCGAAACTTTTGAAAGAAAAGGTAGGACTGGAAGTTGAAGCAGTCCATCCTGGTCCTCAAGGAGGGGATGCTCAGATCGGCGCACGCGTGGTAGAACGTCAGGTGGATGCCGTGTTCTTTCTGGTAGACCCGCTGGACAAACATCCACACGAGCCGGATATTCAAGCCCTGCTGCGTCTATGCAATGTTCATAACGTACCTCTGGCTACCAATGTTGCTACTGCCGATTGCATTATCGGCTGGATGACTTTGGAAAATGAAAGAAAGTCTGAGCAGCAACTGGAACAAACAATGCTCAACAAACCATAAAATCACTTTGCAATGAACTCTTGTCAGGATTCATTTTCTCCAGATCATCCAGATCCGAGAGCAGGTTGGATTCATAAATTTGTCGAAATCAACCAAAAGTCTCTTAACCAATACGCTCGGTTTCCGCCAAAACTCTGCGTGTATAATTAGAATGTGAATGTTCAACCCGCGGTTGAGATTACTAACCTTACTTTCCGTTACCGCAATCGGACAGAACCGGCGATCAAAAACATCTCTCTTTCCGTTGCTCAGGGTCAGCTCATTCTCATTGCTGGGGCAAGCGGGTGTGGCAAAACCACGTTAGCGCGCTGTATAAATGGTCTTATTCCGCGCAGCTACAAAGGTGAGATCAGTGGTCGTATCCTGCTGCAAGGACAGGATATTGCAGGTCTGCCGCTGGCGCGCATTTCACAACTGGTTGGCACTGTGTTGCAGGATCCAGAACGGCAAATTCTGGGCACGCGGGTTCTCTTTGAGGTAGCATTTGGACTGGAAAACCTCGGCTTGCCGCGAGATGAGATATTGCGCCGCGTTGAGCAAGCACTGGAATACCTGAACATCTCCCACCTGCGAGACCGTGAAACCTTCAACCTTTCCGGCGGCGAGAAGCAAAAGGTGGCTCTGGCGGGTGTGCTGGCAATGAACCCGAGCATTCTCTTACTGGATGAACCGCTGGCAAGTCTGGATCCGGCTTCGGCACAGGAAGCTCTGGCATTAATTCGCCGCCTTGCCGATGAGGGGATGACCGTTCTTATGGTGGAACATCGAGTAGAGGATGTACTCAAAATCCAGCCCGACCGTGTCCTGTTTATGGTGGAGGGCGAGATACGTTACGATGGTGATACTGATGGACTGACCAGAGCGGTGGATTATCGCGAGGTCAAATTGCCAGCCAAGATGATTATCCAGCGTGCATCAGCATTTCCGCCGCCGCCAATCCTGCAGCCCTTGCCGGATGTCGCACTCTCAACAGAAGAAGAGCCACTGGTGCGCTTTGAGGATGTCAGTTTCGGCTACGAAGAGGGTCAGCGCGTTCTGGATAAAATCAATCTGGATATTCACCGCGGGGATGTTATCGCTGTCCTGGGTCCAAACGGTGCCGGAAAAACCACGCTGGTAAAACACGCCATTGGCTTGCTTAAGCCGAAAAGCGGACGTGTGCTGGTGCAGGGCAGGGATACACGTCACCAGAGCGTGGCAGAGATTGCCAATACGCTGGGTTACGTCTTCCAAAGCCCAAGCCACATGCTCTTTGCGCCTACGGTACATGATGAACTGGCATTTGGTCCCAAAAACCTAGGATACCAACCCGAGGACATCGAAAAACAGGTTGCCGAAGCGGTGGAAATTGTTCACCTCAACGGAATGGAGCAAGACCCGCCGCTGGCACTTTCTTTTGGTCAACAGAAACGGGTCAGCATCGCCGCTATCCTTGCCATGCGCTCGCGTATCCTGGTCATGGATGAACCCACCGCCGGACAGGATTACAAGAACTATATGGATTTCATGACCTCTATTGTGCAAATGCAGGGCTTTCAAGCCATCCTTTTTATCACTCATGATGTGGACCTGGCTGTGATTTATGCCAACCGCGTTCTGCTGGTGAACCAAGGGCGATTGGTAGCAGATGGAAAGCCAGAGGAAGTATTGTCCGATTTTGAACGGTTGACCGCCAACCGATTAGTGCCCACGTCGTTACTGCAAGCCAACCTGGAGTATCTTCCACGCGCTGGGCACTTCCTGAGGGCTGAGGCTCTGGCACATCTGTTGCCACCTTGATTGCTGAGTGACACCCGCTGAACAGTCGGGTGTTTCAATAAAAGGTCATCACTGCTTCATAATCTACTTTTTTCAGATCAAAAGGAGGATGTTATGGATCGTAAACTGCTTTCTGTTGTCCTGGCACTGATTGCCGTGCTGGTATTCTTTATCGGCATTGCGTTGATCGCGCCGCTTATCAACCCCGACCTGCAATTGGATGAAACGGCTCTGCTGCGTTTTGTCTTCGTTGCCATTGGGTTGTTGATTGTTTTCATCGTGTACTGGCTGACCCGTACTCGTAAAATCTGGGAAGTTGGGACACGCGAGGTAGTCTATATGGCGATCGGCGCGGCACTATATGCCATCTTCTCATACCTGTTCAATGGCACTGTCTTTGCCGTTCCCTCAGTCAGTCAGGTGGCACTACGTCCGGCAATTGCCATCCCAATGTTCTTCGGTTATGCCTTTGGACCGGCAGTGGGGCTGTTCACCGGTGCAGTAGGTAATATGTTCGGTGACGCGTTGACCGGTTTTGGTCTCTCGCCACAGTGGTCGGTGGGGAATGGACTGGTAGGCATGATTGCTGGCATGGCTTGGCTTTTCGAGGACAAGAAAAAAAGCATTAATGTTGTCCTGATCCTCAGCATCATTGTTGCTGCAATTGCTACCGTTATCTTCTTCCTCAACCGCAACCAGCCCAACATGTTGTTCTTTGATCCGGAAAATAACATCTTTGGCGACCAGCAAATCAGCCTCTTCGCTGGACTTTCTGCGGTCGTCGGTTTGATCCTGGTGCTGGCAGTGCGTTACGCCTTTGGTAAAAACATAGACGTCGCCGCAGCGGTTACCTGGAGCATGTTAGGTAATTTCCTGGGTATCGGCTTCGCCGCCATCTCGGATATCTGGATCAATGGCTTCCCACCGGCAGTTGCCATTGTGGGTGAATTCCTGCCCGCGGCTGGACCGAACATGATCTTCGCTGCCATCCTGGTGCCAATTCTGGTTGCTGCTTACGCAGCGGTACAGCGTCAAACCGGGCGTTAGCAAAAACATCGTTGGGCTTCCGGGACTTCTCACAAAGTTTCGGAAGCCTAACCAGACTTGGAAAGCTTATGCTGGTTACCTGGCGTTACCGCGAGCGGAAGTCGCTGATCCAATCTTTTGATCCGCGGGCGTGGATTATCTTTTTCGCCTGTTTTCTGGCATCCACCCTGTTCTTTTGGGACTTTCGCTATTTGCTTTTCTTTACGGCAATCGCATTACTGACTGTTTTCACTTCCGGAGTCACATGGAAGGAATCACGCCGCGCTTGGCTGTTTATTACTGGCTTCATTCTGTTCTTTGCCTTCTTTACCTTTCTTACGGGCCGCGGCGGTGTGGAATTGTATCGCGTAGAGCATATTATCACCCAATATACTGCACCATTCACAATTTTTGGCTGGCGTCCCACCCTGTGGGTTACCGCCGAGCGCATCATGTTCTCCGCCAGCATGATTCTGCGCGTGTTCAGCATCGCCAGCATGACTATTTTGATTCCCTACTCGCTCAATCCGGCATTATATGGGGTGACATTCCGCAAGCTGGGAATGCCGGATAAGATTGCTTATGGGATGGATTTGACCATGCGATTTATCCCAACTTTTGGACGTGATTTTTCCTTGACGATGGATGCGCAAAAAGCGCGCGGCTACGAAATCGAAAAGTTAAGCGGTGGTTTGTTTGAACAAGTTCGCAAGCTGGCGCCGCTCATTGTACCGGTAACCATCCATGCCATCATGGGCAGCGAGGATATCATTGACGCGATGGACCTGCGTGCTTTTGGCGTTGGACCGCGTACCTGGCTGCAGGAGCTGCACTACCGTCGGCGCGATAAAGCTCTGATCATCTTTGGGGTGATAATGGTACTGGCTTCGGCGGCGCTCTCACTATTTACCTATCGCCTCTGGATACCAGAATTCCTTCTTGCGCTGGCTCAGTGATTGGTTATGCCCGCTTATGATGCCATTCTGATTCCCGGCGGGGGAGTCCGCACTGGCGGCGAATTGCCGCCCTGGTCTATCGCGCGCCTGCAGCGTGCTCTCGAAATGGAAAACGGCGAGCTTTTCATCACTCTCAGCGCCGGCAGTGTACATGTTCCCCCGCCGCTGGATGAGGATGGATTCCCAATTTTGGAGTCCCTAGCCGCCGCTCGTTATCTGCTATCGCATGGAATTCCGTCAGAACGTATCTTGACCGAAACTTGTTCATTGGATACGATCGGCAACGCTTTTTTTGCACGTCTGCTTCATGTTGAACCATTACACCTGCGGCGACTTGCGGTCATCACTTCCGAGTTTCATATGCCGCGCACTGCTTTTATTTTCCGTTGGGTGTTTAGCCTGGATGTACCCCCAGAGGGATATGAGCTACACTTTGAAACTACACCCAATTGTGGGATGGACTCAGAAACTTTGGCTGCACGGCAGAAAAAAGAAGCGCAAAGTCTGAAGCTTGCACGCGCCGTCAGCCAAACCATTGACAGTATGACCGCTCTGCACCGCTGGCTGTTCAACGAACACCACGCTTATGCTGTGGGAAAGCTGCCGCTGCGTATTCAGGGAAAGAGCAAAGATACCTATTAAGCCCTGTGCTGTTAATAGAAAACGCCATGAAACCGTGGGTACATGCAAAGCTTCTCAACCTTTCCCTGCCATCGCTGTTCCTGGCGTTTATGGTCAGCGCTTCGGCTGCCGGCAGTCTATATCTGCATCTGTTCCTGATGCAGCCAATTGGCAGACGGCGGCTGGCACTGCTTACACTGCTGATCATCCTTCTGCTGGCGGGAACATACTTTGTCATTCAGAGCCTGCTTCTGCCAGTACTGAGCAGACTGCGAAAAAATCAGCTTGTCCTTGCGTTGACAGGCGGTCTGCTTGGCGGTCTGTATCTATTCACCTTTTCACCCTGGAAGACACCTGTCCTTTACTTGTCATCGAATCAACTTGAAATCTTGGTTGATGGCGAGAAAAACGCTGCTTCCAATGGAAGATCAGTTGAACTGTTGGGCTTCAGCGCAGAAGGTGAATTTATCAGCTTTTCCAATTTTTCCATTGAGGGCGACTGGCAGCGCGTTGGTGACCGTATGGCCGCCAGCGGCACGCAGCCTGCAAGATTGCGCTGGCAGGGAATTGCCAGAGACATCGTGTTGATTTTTAAGACATCGCCGGAAAGCGGTATAGTGCGAGTGAGCTACGACGGCGAAGAAAGGACATATGATCTCTACTCACCTCATGCGAATCATCTCTTCATTCACGAGCAGTCACCTATGAGGCTGTCGGGAACACGTCTCCCGGCAATCATTCTTACCGTTATTCCTCTCACATTTCTGATATTGAGTGGATTATGCGTCATGCTGTTGGTCTGGCCCGGGTCTGCAGCGGGTGTGCATGTCAGAGAAACCACCCCCATCAGAAAAAAGCACCTGCTGTTTGTCTTTAGCTTACTGGGTGTTATTCTGTTCTTTGTTGTCAGCCGGCAATTCGGTTTATGGATTGTGAGCGATTCGGTTAACTATACCAGCGCTGCACGCCACTTGATTACCGGCGATGGCTACATTGCCCTGAACGGTGACGTTTTTGACTGGTGGCCGCCGCTTTATCCAACCTTGCTGGCAGTATTTGAACTCTTGCCACTCTCTTCGCCTCTGGTCGGGGTCAGATGGATGCATGCCATCCTGCTGGGGGCTATGATTTATTGCTCGGGTTTGCTGCTCCAGCGCTTGCTGGCAGAAGCCGGCGAAGGGTATCGCACTGCTGTCCTCTTGCTTATCACCGTTGGGTATCCTCTCACTGAGGCAGCAGTCTATCTGCTCTCTGAACCTTTGTTTATTCTGTTGGAATTACTTTTCTTTCTCTGGTTTGTACGCTTTTTGGAAACCGGGCAAACCAAGTACGCTCTGCTCTTTACCTTGGCAACCGCTTTGCATGCCCTGACGCGTTACCCAGGGGTAGCATTGATGTTCACAGGGTCTCTGACTTTATTACTCTTCCCAGACGATGCCTTCTGGAAACGACTGCTGCGCAGTTTTTTATTCGCTTTTTTCTCATCCCTCCCACTGGCATTGTGGATGGGACGCAACTATATCCTGACTGGATTGTTCGCCGGCGTGCGGACGCCAGCCTACCTCACCCTTGCTGACAACTTGCGATTGGCAGGCACGACCATTGCAAACTGGTTTTTTCCACCTAACTGGAACCCGATTGCTGCGGCTCTATTCTTCGGTTTACTGGCGATTGTACTTGCAGCAGCTATGATTAAACAGCCAAAGACCTTTTTGCATTCACTGACAAACCCGAGATTTCTCCTTTTGCTGTTCTTTGCTCTGATTTACACGGTTTACCTGATCATCACGCTCTCGATTTACCATAATGCTCAACTGGGCAACCGCTTGCTGTCGCCCATCTTTGTTCCCTTGTGGTTAGTCCTGGCTTACCTGATTCTGCAAATCAAAAACCATCTGCCGTCTTCCGTTAGAACGCTCAAGCAATTAAACTGGCTGGCTTTGTTACTGCTTTTGAGTTTGCTTCCTGCACCATTTACCGCACAGTTTGCATTGGCAAAGCGTGAAGCAGCCACATTCAGCACCGGCTTTTCAATGTACTCTCTGCAGAATAGCGAAACAGTGGCGTACCTGCGACAAAACTCGTTGGCTGATGCACACACGATTTACAGCAACTGCCATCGTTGTCTGTACATGTTTGCGGACATCCAACCTGCTTTACCATACGATAGCAAAGTACGCGACATGTATTTGACACCCAATCATCTTCCTTTCTACATTGTCTGGTTTAATGAGGTGCTGCCAGAAGGGGGGATTGTTGGAAAACGCTACCCAATGCCTGATCCCAGCGAGTTGCTGGGCATGCCTCTTAAAATCAAAGAATTCGCCTCGTTTTCAGATGGTACAATTTATCTGGTTGCGCCATAAGTACGAGAACAATCCACACCCTCGCACATCAGAACAAGGATCATTACAGCGATGACCTGGAACACCCTATTAGGGCACGAGTGGGCTGCACAATTGTTAAAACAACATATGGTACACAATGCAGTGCGCCATGCTTATCTGTTCACCGGTCCAGAAGGGGTCGGGCGACGCACATTGGCGCTATGCTTTGCCCAAGCACTCCATTGCCTCTACCCCCCAGCACCCGGCGAACCCTGCGGTGAATGTCAAATCTGCCAGCAAACCAAGCGCATGGAAATGACTGATCTTTCTATCGTACAGTCTGAACCTGATAGTCATACGATTAAGATTGAACAGATACGCGACCTGCAACACATCCTTTCTTTAGCGCCCTATCAAACTCGTTATCGGGTGGCAGTGTTACTGCGTTTTGAAGAAGCCACTGTTGCAGCGCAAAATGCCCTGCTAAAAACATTGGAAGAACCCCCACAAAAAGTTATTCTCTTACTAACCGCTGACGCGGCTGAAAATCTGCTTCCCACGATTGTTTCACGTTGTGAGGTGTTACGCCTGCGTCCGCTTTCGGTCGAGCGGCTGGCAGAAGCGTTACAAACTCACTGGGGAGTCAACAACAACGAAGCCTGGAAACTGGCACATCTGGCAAATGGTCGTCCGGGTTACGCCCTGCGTCTGCATCAAAACCCGCAGATGCTGAAGCAACTTCACGCATGGGGAGCTGAAATGTTTGAATTGTTGGCAGAGTCGCGCCGCGCTCGTTTTGCCTACGTCGAAAAAGTGGCAAAATCACGTGAGGAGCTGCGCCCTGTACTGGTAACATGGCTTTCGCTATGGCGGGATGTCATGCTGGCAGCCGTCAGTACGAACGCACCGTTGACTAACCTGGAGTTTGAGCCGCAAATTCACCATCTGGCGGAAACCGTCGGTTGGTCAAAAGCCCGCGCTTGTACTGTCGGTCTGGAGCGAGCGCTGGCACAACTGGAAGCGAATGTCAATATTCGCTTGCTGGTAGAAAACATCCTGTTGGATTGGCCTCGGCTAACTGTTGGCTGACCGCAAAATTCCCTCTTTCAAATATTTCTAAATGGTGTATAGTATAGAAAATCAGACTAGTCAATGAGGCGCGCAATCAGAAAATTGCCGCTTAGCGGAAGCTATGCCCGCTAAAGAACCAAAGTGGAGGACAGCCAATGGTGACTTTGCGCGAAATGTTACGAGCAGCCAGCCGAACGTTTGCCCTTGGAATTGAACGCCTTCCCGGACTTCTGGGAGATGCGGTCATGGTTGCTTACCTGCTATTACGGGTTTCGGATTACATCGAAGATAATGACGAAATGCCCGCAGAACAAAAAGCTGCCCTGCTTCGGCTCTGGGACCAGGTTCTGGCAGGCGAGCAGGAAGTCAGTCGGTTGCTTGCCCTGATTGGCAACCCAGAAGAATCAAATCCGGATGGTTTGGTTGCCAGGCACGCGGCTGAAGTTCTGGCTCGTTTGCGTTCACTACCGCCTGAGGTGCAGTCACCGATCGTCAGCAATGTGCGCGATACCACTCTGGGCATGGCGCGTTGGGTACTGCGCGGTCCACAGGTGGAAAGCGAAGACGATATGGATGATTATATGCACGAAGTCGCCGGACGCGTTGGCTATCTGTTAACCCATCTATTTGCCTGGTATTCTTTCACCGTCCGCTTGCATAAAGACGCACTTATGCCACTGGCGCGTGAATTTGGTCTGGCGTTGCAAACCGTCAACATCATCCGCGGCTTACGCGAGGATTATGAACGTGGTTGGATTTACGTCCCCAAAAGCTTTTGCGACCGCGTCCACATCGCCCGCGAAGATATGTTTCGTCCGGAACACCGCGCCGAAGCCTTGCAGGTGCTGGACATGTTGACTGACAAAGCCGAGCGTCACCTGCGCGCTGCGCTGGCATACATTAAAGCACTTCCTCCCTGGCAACATAGTATTCGCCTGTTCTGCATTTACCCGTTGATGTTCGCCGTACGGACGCTGGCAATCAGCCGTCACAACGTCAGGGTACTGGAAGACGAGGTCAAAATCACCCGTGAAGAAGTAAGACGTATCGTCAGTGAGACCACACGCTGGGGTTGGTTCAACCCCTGGCTTGACCATTACTACAATCGCCTTAAACAGGCTGGCGAATAGCGCTAGACCCCAAAAATATCCCATAATGTGCGCGGGGTGAACATCACCAGCGGATCAGCCGAACCAAAACAGGCATCTACAATCGCCTGTCGCAGGTGCGGTTTGGACTGCGCCCGCGTCAATAATCGTTCCAGCGCGCCGTTGCGAAAATAAAATTTTTGCGCCAGATGATTGAGCATAAGCTGATAACGATACTTCTTTGCTAACGCGGTGCGATACCTATTCTGGATCGAGGTTCGCAGCACGCGATCACCCTGGAAACCTTCCAAAATCGCCTCTGCCGCTAGTTGAGCAGACTCAAGCGCATAATCAATGCCCTCGCCAGTAATCGGGTTGACCAACCCAACCGATTCCCCTACGACAAGGATATATTCGTTACCGCTATGAGCTGGAGAGAAATCCGTGCGCAGCGTATATCCCTTAATGGGGGCAGTCTGCCTGGCATGTTTGAGCAGGCGCTGCAAGTATGGATGTTCGTTGATCAGGCGTTTCAAAAGGGTCGTTTGCAGCGTTGGGCTATCGAAAAACACACCACAACCAACGTTCGCAGTGGTCGGAGAGGTGGGAAATACCCAGCCATATCCTGGCAACTCCACACCATCAAAAAACAAAACAATGGTATCGTCCAATCCTTCGACATTTTCAAAATACGTACGGGCTGCCCGATTAATCGGCGGCTGCTTCTGTAACAACCCCAAATCACGCAGCAGAGCACTGTTTGCTCCGGTTGCAATAACCGCTAGCGCACAGCAAAGCGGCTCATCTCCTTGCAGATGAACCTGCACACTGCCATCCATTGCACGCGTAATCGTCTCAACCCAAGCGTTCGGGAGAAATGTCGCCCCGGCTGCAAGCGCATGTTGACGCACCAAGTCGTCAAATATCAAGCGCGGCAAAACCAGAATGTGATCGGGCAAACCATTAAGCTGATCGAGTAACAGCGGATAGGTAACTGCGTCGGATTGGCGCAGTGTAATCGCGTTGCAGCGATAGGCGCGTTCTTCAACTTCAGTAATGAGTCCCATTACGGTTAGCATTTTCAACGCACGCGGTGTCAGCCCGTCACCGCAAGTTTTATCCCGTGGAAATTCCGCTTTATCCAGCAATGCAACTTTCAGACCGCAACGCGCTAGATGGTAAGCCGTTGCAGAACCAGCGGGACCTGCGCCGACAACGACAACGTCAAAAGAACGGGAAAAATTTGAACAATTCATGAGACGATTATATATTATTTTTAAGCCAAAAGTTAAGAAATTGGATATAAATTCTACAAATTTCAGCTATTAGGAGGACGTCGAAAAAGTCATATTTGGCGTACACCTATACGAAAACATGTTGTTTTACCGTCACATATAGGAGGTGGTTTTTGCCTTTCAAAGCCCTCGCCATTAGTAAGCTTGACTTTTGCTAACTGCAAGTGTAGTATTAGGGAAAGCTACAAAAATTATATATAAATGGGCAGCGGTGTATAGAACTGCTTCTTGAACAGGGGGATAATCACAATGCGCCAGATCGAAGAGCCTTTGTCATGTCATCGTCTGTCACCCATAAAGGATGGTTACTATGGATGAAAGGGTTCGGTTTCCACGTCATGGCGCTTTACAATGGATATTTGCAGCTATCCTTTTCACAATTCTCCTTATAAGTTTTGTCAGCCCTGTTCTAGCGCAAATCCTCCATACCATCGCATGGGAGAATCAGGGATTTGCCAATGGGGCGACCATTCCCAGCGGCACCACGCTGACCGCAAGCACATCGCCTGCGGTTTCGGGAGCGCTCACCGCCACCCTGACATACAATACCAGTGGGACATACACCGTTACACCCACATTTACTTTCAACTCAGGCGTGGTTGGCGCACACACGGGTCTTTTCTTTATCAGTTATGAGGTTGGCGCAAATCCCAATCCTGCCACGCAGTTTATCACTTTCACCCTGTCCTTCTCCCGCCCAGTGTATGGGTTGTCATTTGATCTGTTGGATATTGACCGCCGTGGAGAAGCCACCAGTTGGGAAGACGCAGTGATTGTGACATACAACGCTGGTACCAATGTGCGCAGCACACCAGTTGTCTATACCCTGGCAGGTCCCTGTGTAGTGGAAGGCACCGTTTTGACAGCAAATGACGGCTTTGTAGGTAACAGTACAAACAATCCCGGACTCTGCATCAATGGCAACAATGATGCTCTGGCAAATGGCAATATTCGCTTTAACTTCGGTAATATACCTGTGTCCTCTGTCACTGTCCGTTACAGCCCGGGACAAACTGCACCCAATCCTTCTGGTGAACAGCATATTGGCATTTCGGATATTACTTTCACCATGAGCGATTTTGGCGATGCTCCATCCAGCTATGGCGATGCCTCTCACGCATTGCCCGCGATAATCAGCAACTATCTTGGTAGCACATTGCCAGACGCCGAGTCTACCAGTCAGTACAGCACGGATGCCTTGGGCGATGATAATACAGGGAACAATGATGAAGATGCCTTTGTCAGCGACGCCAGCGGCTTTGTTACTTTACCAACCCAGCTTCACACCGGTCTGAGTGGAAACACCTACATCCTGACCGTACCCTGTACGGGCACTGGCAACGTAGCAGGCTGGATTGATTTCAACGTCAATGGTAGTTTTAATGCGGGCGAACGTGCATCCGGTTCTTGCAGCGCTGGCAATGCCACGCTCAACTGGACCATCCCGGCAGATATTAAAGCCGGGGCGACTTACATGCGCCTGCGCATGGCAAACGACGCCGCCCAGATCGCCAACCCCACTGGCGATGCAGCTAGCGGTGAAGTCGAAGATTATCGTCTCAATATCCTGGCAGCAATGCGGGTGGTAAAGCGGTTAATCCCTTCTACCGATCCAGGCCGCTTTAACCTGCTACTGACCGGAACCCCAGCACCCGGTATTCCAGGTGGATCAAGCAATCCAGCCCTCAACGCAGGCGATGGCGATAGCACAGGATGGCTGATCGTACAACCCGGCACTACTTACACTGCTTCTGAAACCGCAGCAAGCGGCACCAGCCTGGCAGACTACACCACAACATACAGTTGTGTAAACGCAGCTGGGACAACTCTTGCCTCAGGAATTGGCACCAGCGTCAGTGTTACACCCCCGCTAACCGGCACTGGACAGGAGCAAACCATCACGTGCACATTTACCAATTCCACTGGCACTGATCTGTCCATCGTCAAAACCGATAATCCCGACCCGGTGTATGTCAATGGACAGTTTGATTATTATCTGAGCGTGACGAACAATGGTGGAGTGGATGCTGTAAACGTCGTCGTGAGAGATACTCTTCCAACAGGCACAACTTACGTTAATGCTACCGGAAGCGGCTGGAGTTGTAGTCATGCATCAGGGATTGTGACCTGCACTCGCCCCTTACTGGCAGCCGGCACCACTGCACCACAGATTACCGTCACCGTCACGGCACCGGCTACGCCAGGAACAGTGATTAACCGCGTGACCGTCTCCTCAGACAACCGCGACACCAACCCGAATAACAATTCTGATGATGAAGATACGCTAATCGTTTCCAGTGACCCCAACAGTCTGGTCAAACGCATTGTGACGACCGATCAATCGTTTACAGATGGAACGGACGTTGCCATCGGCGAGATTGTCACCTATCGCGTGCTGGTAACCATCCCACCAGCAACGCTGACCAACGCACGAATGGTGGACACACTTGTTCAAGGTCTGGCATTTGTGGACTGCATCAGCATTGAACCCCAAACACCCGACCTAACCACATCCGTCGCCGGCGGTTTTGGAGCAATTTGTAACAACACCCCGCCCACGTTGTATACCGTGGATGATCCCACCGGCGGCAGCGACCCAGCCAATGCCGGCCGCCGCGTGACCTTCCCGCTGGGTACACTGACCAATTCTTCTGCGGGCAATGTAGGCTTGGCATTTACTTACCGCGTGGTAGTGCTGGATACCGCCGGAAATCTGGATGGCAAAAACCTACCCAACAATGCTTTGTTCGCCTGGGATGGCGGTAGCCTGTCAGCATCCACAACCGTTACAGTTATTGAGCCGAAATTAACGATAAACAAGATTGCCAACACAACGGTCGTCTCGCTTGGCTCGACTGTTACGTTCACATTGCAAATCCAGCACACTGCCACGAGCCACACCAACGCATATAACACGGTTGTTGAGGACCCGCTGCCCCCAGAACTGGACTATGTTACTGGCAGTCTGGATTGCACTGGCGGTGCTCAGGATCCTGATATAGCCTGCGAGTATATAACCGCAACGCGTACCATTCGCGCCGAATGGAGCAATTTTGTCCTGGGTGGCGGAAACGGGCTGATCAGATTTCAGGCGCGGATAACCGCGATCCCTGTAAGGGGCATTGAGAATGCCGCAAATGTTAGCTGGACCAGTCTGCCTGGAACAGTGCCAGGGCCGCTTTCACCCTACAATCCACAATACTCACACGAACGGTTTCACGATCCTGGCAGTCAAATAGATATCTACTTTACACAAACCATTCTGCGTTTGAGGGCGGGGACTAGTCTGATCTCAGCCGGCATCAGTACGTTGCCCGCTACAGGCTTCGCGCCGGGACGCCAGACAGATTTAAGCCACGCACCGTTCACCGTCTACCATTCAACTGGCGAACTGCGGCTAAGAATCCCTGCTCTGGGGGTTTCTATTCCTGTTCTGGGAATCCCACTGGAACAGGGTAGCTGGAATACCAGTTGGTTGAGCAATCAGGCTGGCTGGCTGGAAGGAAGCGCTTTTCCCACCTGGACAGGCAACAGTGTGCTTACCGGGCATATCTACCTGGCAAATGGTTTACCGGGTCCATTTTATAAGCTGGATGGTCTTCGCTGGGGAGATCAGATCATTATACAGGCTTTTGGATCAAACTATATCTATGAAGTTCGCAGCAACCAAACTGTCAAACCAAACAATATTTCCATCTTAGAGCACGAAGATTACCCCTGGCTGACTCTCGTCACTTGCAAAGGTTATGACGAAAGCACAGACACCTACCATTGGCGCGTAGTTGTGAAGGCTGTTCTGGTGAAAATAGAATAACAACCCGTAAAACAGAAGAATACCCAACATTGTTTTGCCGCCTTGCCAACCCGACAAACCCTGGCAAGGCGGCAATGTTCAGATTAGCGAATGAGTTCGAACTTCGAGCCAGGCGCGCCACACACCGGACATTTATCAGGCGCGCTGCGCTTGTGGACGTAGCCACACACCGGACAAACGTAATAATCGTATTCCTCAAACGCTTCACCCTTTTGGAGCATCTCCAAAGCCTCGCAATAGAGCATCTCATGCACTTTCTCAACCTCCATCGCATCAGAAAAACTGTTCACTGCCTTCTGGTTTCCCTCCGCTTGAGCATCTTTGATAAACTCTGGATACATGCTCACCACTTCATAGTTCTCGCCAGCAATCGCCGCTTCCAGGTTTTCAACAGTGGATTTCACGCCGCCCAAAACGCGCAGGTGAGACAAAGCGTGAACGGTCTCAGCATGGGCAGCGGCTCGGAACAGACGAGCAATCTGCGGATAGCCTTCCGCGTCTGCTTTCTTGGCAAAAGCCAGATAGCGCCGATTTGCCTGCGATTCACCAGCAAATGCAGCTTTCAGATCCTCAATTGTCTTTGACATGGTACCTCCTTATCATAAAAACATCAGCATAAAGATGATCCCTCTTAAGGCAGAGAGATTGTGTGGTTTTTCCCAAATTTGTTTTACCATATTTGTTGCTCACTGGCAATAAAAATGGTGCGGCTTCAGCAAGATAAACGGTCTATCAGATTGTGCTATAATTTCTCAGGGTGATTAAGTTCACCCCTTGGGGGCTTCCGGAACATTTGCGAACCGGAAGCTTTTTAGACATCAACAACAGGATAATCGCGATGCAGATTCTCATCACCGGCGCTGCCGGGTTTCTGGGTAGTGCACTTGCCAACGAACTTGCCCGACAGGGGCATTCTGTACGAGGTCTGGACGATCTCTCTACCGGAGACCCATCCGTCTTATCACCAGACGTGCATTTTATTCGCGGTGATATTAATGACCGTCCCAAACTATGGACACTGCTGCAGGGCGTGGATTGTGTCTATCACCTAGCGGCGCGTGTCCTGGTTGCCGAATCTGTGCTATACCCCTTCGAATATGACAAGGTCAACACGGGCGGTACGGTCTCGCTGATGGAAGCCCTGCGCGATGTCGGTGTGCGGCGGGTGGTATTCATTTCATCAGGGGCAATTTACGGCAATCAGGAAGTACAACCGGTAAGTGAGAATGCCACCCCACATCCGCGCTCACCGTATGCCGTATCCAAGCTGGCAGCCGAATATTATGTCCGCACCATCGGCGCGCTTTGGGGTATTGAAACCGTCTGCCTGCGGGTATTCAATGCTTATGGACCGGGACAGCATCTTCCCCCTGCCCACGCGCCTGTCATCCCGCAATTTTTACGTCAGGCAGCCCAAAACGGTACACTGGTCATCCATGGCGACGGCAACCAGACGCGCGATTTCGTCTATGTAGACGATGTGGTCAAAGCCATGATCGCTGCTGGCAGTGCTCCCAATGTAAACGACTCTGTTATTAACATCGGTAGCGGACGCGAAATCAGCATGCGCGAGCTGGCACGACTGGTGCGAGAGGTTACGAACAGCGACCCGGAGATCGTTTACAATCCCCATTCAGATGGTGGTCCGGCTCGTCTATGCGCTGACATCAGCCTGGCGAAGAAAAAGCTTGGCTATCAGCCTGTCACATCACTCGAAACCGGGCTCAGGTTGACCCTGGAACTTGACCCACGCCTGAAAACCAAATGACCAGCCAGCGCAAGTCTCCTGCCTAACTCCCTTTTATGCCCACTGCAACCTCAAACGAAATCCTGCCTTCTGCTTTTTATGACCGCCCTGCGCTGGAGGTAGCTCATGATTTGCTGGGTATGCGGCTTGTGCGGCTGTTAGGCAACAACCGTCTGGCAGGCATTATTTATGAAGTTGAAGCCTATCAAGGAGAAGAAGACCTTGCCTGTCATGCGCGGGTTGGCAAAACCGCGCGTAATGCAGTCATGTATGGAAGACCAGGACTGGCATACGTGTATTTTACCTATGGCATGCATTGGTGCTTGAACGCTGTTACCGGTCCGGGCGAGATCCCTTCGGCGGTACTGATCCGGGGCATCTTGCCTGTTGAGGGGTTGGACATCATCGCCGCCCGCCGCAGCGGACAACCCAAATCCCACTGGACAGATGGACCCGCCAAAATTTGCGCCGCCTTGGGGATTGACGGTCAACAGAACGGCGCTGACCTGTGCAGCACGAAAGACGGCTTGTGGGTTGAACGCGGCAACCCGCCACCGCCAGAAACTATTCAACACGGTGCGCGTATCGGTATCGCTTCCGTTCCAGAGCCCTGGCGCAGTCTCCCTTGGCGGCTGTGGTTTACACTGCCTGATCAATAAAACAGTCAGATTCATCAAAAACCGTTCCGTATTCACTTTGTACCGCTGCAAGATGGTGCGATAGACCTCTGTTGTCTTATCAGCCACAATCTCGACACAGTGAAAATAGCGCACCAGGCCCAATTTACGAATCATCATGATCAAAGGTTTCCGCGTTTCCTTCCAGTGCCTTCCGTGTGTAAAAATCTATACTGAACTCCTCTCACCTTCGTAAACTGCCACTTTGATTGATGGCTTTGCAAATTATTCACTCTCTGGTATAAAAAGAGCGTGAAGCCAAACGAGAATGTGCTGCATATGCCCGATTTTGCCTTTGATGCCCATTCGCTGATTGTGTTTGGGGGTGGGGGGCATGGTAAAACACTCATTGAGCTTGTGCAGGCAAGTGGGATGTTCACCGTTGCCGGGATCGTAGATGATGGATTGCAGGCTGGCAGCCAGGTGTTGGGTGTGCCGGTACTGGGGACATCTGCTGTCCTGCCAGAATTGCACCGGCGCGGGCTTCGGCTGGCAGCAAATGGCGTTGGCGGGATCAACAATGTAGCTGCACGTGTGCGGGTATTTGAATTACTGGCAGAGGCGGGTTTTACCTGTCCCAATCTGGTTCATCCGCGCGCCTGGGTAGAGCACAGCGCCCGCCTGATGGGCGGCGTGCAGGTGCTGGCGCAGGCGTACATTGGCAGTGACTCAATCATTGGCTTTGGCAGTGTCATTAACGCCGGGGCAGTTGTCTCGCATGATTGTCAGCTCGGTCAATGTGTCAATCTATCTCCCGGCGCACTGCTGGCGGGTGGCGTACACGTGGAAGATTATGTCCAAATTGGTATGGGCGCTACAATTAATCTTAACCTGACAATTGGCAGAGCCGCGCGCGTCGGCAACGGCGCCACCGTCAAAGCTGATGTTCCGCCTGAAGGGCGCGTTTACGCCGGCGCAGTCTGGCCTGCGCCGGGACTATCCGGACGCGGTCATGCCAGACAGATGAATGAGATTCCGGAAACATGAGGAGGAACGATGTTCCGCAAGGCAAACGAACCCCCTGCCGTTACCCAGCCGGTTGAACGGATCACTTCCGTACTTGGACCTGGGATAAGCTGGAACGGCAATCTGCGCGGCAGCGGCGGCGTGCGTATTGAAGGCGCCTTTGAAGGCGAAATTGCCGTGCGAGGGCTGGTTGTCATCGGCGAGACCGGACGTGTCACCTGCGAGACTCTGCGCGCCAACACGGTTGTGGTCGCAGGGATCGTGCGCGGTAAGATCATGGCAGAGAAACTGGAGATTCGTTCCACCGGGCGCGTGTGGGGAGATGTGGCAGCAGTCGCTTTGGCTACCGAGGAGGGCGCCTTTCTGCGCGGACAGGTCACCATGGAAGAAACGATTGATCTCGGTCTGGAGCTGCCAAAACCGGCGATTGAAGAGGTCAGTATCGAAGAGAAAGGTCAGTCCTGATGCCAGCCGCCTGCCGCGCTGTAACATTCACTATCATCTCTGAGGCTGCATGAACACATTCCTGATCCTTACCATTGCGGAATGGCTGGGCGTAATTGCGGTTGTCATGCTGGCAGGTATCAGCCCCCGTCTCAAGCGCCCGCCAATTGGTTTCAAATACCCGCGCCGCGAAGGGTATGTAGCGCTCTCATTATTTGTCCTTGTTCTGGTCTTAAACTACATGATTTACAGCGGGAGCATTGGTCTACAGGTAACAACCGTTTCGAATCACAATTTATTAACCCCACTCTGGACGCGCCTGATCGTTGCCGTGCTCAGTTTGCTGCCCTGTTTGGCGGCTTTGCGGGTTCGGCGTCAACCGCCGCGCAGTGCCGGCTGGCGCCGAGACACGGCTGGAGCTGCCGGACGCGTTGCGCTGGCGCTCATCGTGCTGACGGTGTTTCTGCGGGGTAAATTTCCCGCTTTGTTGAATGGGGTCTCCCAATTGGAAGGAAACGCCCTGCTGCTCTGGTTGGGCATTGTGCTGTGTGAGGAAACTCTGATGCGCGGCTATATCCAGATGCGCTTGAACGCCTGGCTGGGCAGCCGCTATGGATTGGGATTGGGCGCGCTGCTCTGGGGAGTCTGGCAGGTGCCCCGCCTTCTCAGCAATCCATCCACCTTGCCGCTCATGCTGGCAATAACGTTCGCTCAGGGACTGGTGCTGGGTTGGGTAATGCTTAAAAGCCAGCACGTGATTGCGCCGGCGCTTTACCGGGCAGTTTCAGAATGGCTGACAATTGTCTAATGACCCTAATCGGTTGAGCCGGAAAAAATTCTCCAACCCTGGAGGCTTTATGAAATACATTAATCTGTTCAGCCATACGCGGCGCGAAATCCCCTCTGAAGCGGCTGAAGTGTCTTATCAATTGTTGCTGCGCGCCGGTTACATCTACCCGCTGAGCGCTGGCGGCTATGCTTTCACTCCACTGGGTGAGCGGACATTGCAGCGCATTCTTGAAACCGCTCGTCGGGTATTGCGTCCATTGCACGCTCAGGAAGTGCGTCTGCCCTGGCTGCAGCCTGCGGAACTATGGACAAATGCTCTCCAGCCGCCGCTAAGCCGATTACAGCCTGCGGAACGCCAGATGGTGCTGGCTTCGCTGAGTGAACCGGCATTGCTTGAGCTGGCACGGCTGACCTTGCGCTCTTACCGGCAACTGCCCCTGTTGTTACTGCACCAGACCACCCGATGGCAGCTGGAAGCGCCGCCGCGCGCCGGGCTGCTGCGGGCGCGCGAGAACCCCGTCCTGGAACTCTACGCGCTGACTGGAGATGCTGAATACGACCAGCAACAAGACCCGCGCTATAACTTGCAGCCCATCATCCAACAAGCCCTCAAGACCATTTTTGACTACCTTGAATTACCGGTAAGAGAAGTAGAGAGCGAACCGGATATACTGCAAGGCGATCAAGGGAGCGCATGGCTATACACAACGCCTGAAGGAGACACCGAGGCGCTGGTTTGTCCCTCCTGCGGCTATGCTGCCACTGTAGAAGCGGCGCGGTTCAAGCGCATCCAGCCGCTTCAAGAAGAACCGCTGCCCTTGCAGCCTGTGCCAACGCCGGACTG
>Ga0068707_1000436_pt1 | contig 26735 bp, 18 predicted proteins | sample YNPNPMetaG_FD_66600 | JGI IMG/M metagenome (GOLD analysis project Ga0068707, IMG submission 66600) | Anoxygenic and chlorotrophic microbial mat microbial communities from Yellowstone National Park, USA - YNP NP MetaG | ecosystem: Environmental > Aquatic > Thermal springs > Hot (42-90C) >... | reverse complement strand
AAGAGGGACGGCGGCTTCGGCGATTTGGCGTCTTCGCGGACCGCGGAGGCCAACCTTGGCCTGATGCGGGTGTTCGCCGCCCAAGCGCGCAACCCCCATTGGCAGTGGTATGTGAACCAGTTGGCTGGCGGGAGGGAAAAGAAGCCGGGACTGCCCACTCCCGGCCCCTATATCGCTTTCCTGCGCGGCACATTGCTGGCGGTCGAGCCGAAGGCCCCGGACGATCTGCCCACCTCGCGAGTGTTCCGTGGCACAGGCCAGGCTTATCTCAACAGTACGCTTGTCGACGCCCGCAGCGGGGTGCAGGTCGCCTTCAAGTCGAGCCCCATGGGGAGCCAGTCGCACGGCTACGATGCCCAGAATGCCTTTCTCCTCTCGGCCTACGGGCAGCGCGTGCTGATCTCGAGCGGCTACCGGGATATCCATGGCAGCGAGCACCATCGGCGGTGGATGTGGAGCACGCGGTCGGTCAATAGTATCACCGTGGACGGGCGCGGGCAGTTGCCGCACTCTGCCGGCGCCACGGGCCGAATCACGGCCTTTGCCACGTCCAAGGGTTTGGACATCGTGGCGGGCGAAGCCGGCCCCTGCTACCGCACGGGCAGCCGCCCCGGCGAAGGCCAGTTCCTCGATCGCTTTACCCGCACGCTGATCTTCATCAAGCCCGAGTTGGTCGTGGTGTACGATCGCCTGGTTGCGCCGAAGGAGTCTTCCTTTGAATTCTGGCTGCACGCTCCGGCACAGTTCCGCGTTGCGGGTGCCCAGGACATCGAGGTGCGCTCGGGCGAGGTTTCCTGCCCGATCGCGTTCCTTGCCCCCAAGGAGCTGAAGATCGTCCAGACCGACCAGTTCGATCCCCCGCCCCGGCCACGAGTCAAACTTCACGAGTGGCATCTTACAGCCTCTACGGCCAAAGCCCGCCAGGCGGAGTTCGTTGTGCTGTTGCGGCCTCACCGCGCGGAGCAGCCCGTCCCCCACCGGGCAGAGCTGAACCGCGTGGAAGGGGGCTACGTGCTTTCCGCCGGGATCCGCGACGGTCGGATCCTGGCCCTCTTGCCTGTGGAGGAAAGCGCCGTGCTGTCGGCCGAGGGGTTGTCAACCCGCGGCCGAGTGGCGATCCGGCGATACACAGGCGATGGGGCGATCGCCGATACGCTTGCGGCGGGGCCTTGAGTGATACCCGGTGGGCATCGCAAGCTTCCTTTCCGGCCAAAAGCCGGTAGGCCAGCAAAAGCCGCATCTTTTGCGCACTTATCGTAACCGTCGCCTGCGGCGCCACCGTTAGAAAGAGTTAAAGTCCCACCGCGAAGCGAATCGAAAGAAGTGTTGGGAAGGCTTGTTGGGCGCAGTCTGCCGGCGCAAGGCCCCATACGGCGCAGGCAGCCAGCGGTTCGACAGGCCACGTTCCGAAGGGGGGACGCTGCTGAAACGGATGGCAGCCGAGCCGGGCCTAGGGCTCAGCGGCCTGCCCGCGGCGCTGAGATCGCGGGCTTTCTGCACGTTTCTCCCCGGATTGGACACGCGGCGCTTGGACCCTGGAGTGGGCGGTGCCCCGGGGAGGACTGACCATCACGTGCCTTCCCTATTTTACGGATTTTCGCTGACTTCCGGATACCCCGGTTGCCGATGTATGTAATAGTGGCGCGGGTCGGAGGGATACGATCCGGCGCCTGCGTACCATCGTAACGCCCAGCCCCGACCCAGATGTCCGCCTTTGGCCGCCCGGCGACTAGCCGGCCCGATGGAACGACGCGCGGCTGGAGAGCGGACAGGGGGCGGACCGCTTCGGGCGGCCGTGCATCGCGGTCCGGCCGAAGCGCCCAGCAAACCAAGCGAGTGAGATATCGGAGAGCCTGCAATGAAGGTTTTTACCACAGGTCAGGTGGCCAAGATCTGTAAGGTGGCCCCGCGTACGGTCAGCAAATGGTTCGACTCGGGCCGGCTCAAAGGATATCGCATTCCAGGGTCGCAAGACCGCCGCATCCCGCGCGAGTATCTGATCCGCTTCCTCAAAGAGCATGGTATGCCCTTGGGCGACCTGGAGGACGAGGCGATGGCCAAGGTGCTCATCGTCGCGCAGGATCAGATCCTCATCGAAAACATCAAGCGCGAGCTGCCCCTGGAGCGCTCCTTCAAAGTAGCCGTCGCCTCCAGCGGCTTCGATGCCGGCATCCAGGCCGAAAGCTTCAAGCCCGACTGCATGATCGTCGATTTTTCCATCGGCCGCACCGAGGCCCTTCAGATCTGCCAGAACCTGCGACGCAACGCCGATTTCGCAGATGTGATCCTCATCGCCCTGTTGCCCGACGATGGAAGCTCCATCAGCTTCGATCGCTCCACCATCAACGAGACGTTCAAGAAGCCGTTCGACGCCGCCCTCCTGGCCGAGCGGCTCCGCACCCTTATCGGTGCCAAAAAAGAACTGGTGTAAAGCCGACCACTTCGCCCGTGCCTTGGCTGCCGGGCACCTCCGCCTCCCACTCGCCGGTCCAGACCAACCCGTCGCGGCAGAACCCCCGCGACGGTTTTTTTATTAGCCCCACCAGGCAGCCCGACCGAACCTCAGGCGCCGGGGGCACTCCGCGACGTGCCGCCTCGACCTTTCTTGAACGAGTGCGCCGAACCCCGCGGCCCGGCAATTCCGAGCCCGACCCCCTCGGCCGGCAGCGGCCCGCCGGGCCGTTCTAGTTGCGCACTAACTGCCCGCTGGCATCGAACTTCCGGAGGCCCGGCAGGGGCTCGAAGATGAGCTTGCCGTCCGGGCCTCGCCGGGGCGGCGTCAGATACTGCGCCAGGTACTTTTCCTTGGCAGGAAACTGCTCGTGATGCCAGTGCGAGAAGTCTCCCTTGAACAGCCGGCCGCTCTGCATGTCGGCCACCATTTCCTTCTGTGAGGGCACTTCCGGCACATCCAGCGTGGAATGCACGCGGCGGGCGGTCTTGCCGGACATCTGAATCTGAGACGGCGTCTTGCTCACCCCGCGGCTGAATCCCGGGTTGGGAAAACGGCGGTCGATCCGCACGCAGTCGTACACCTCCTGGCCGTTGACCTCAATCTTGCGAATGAAGATATCGCTGTTTTCCGGGAGCCCCTGGAGCCCGTGCTCCCCCTTCTTAACGTGGTAAAAGCCCTTGCTTTTCAATTCGTCGATCAGTTCCGCCAAAGGTACCGGGCCCGGGTGTTTTTTGAGCAGGCGTGGGCTGCGAATCAGCGGCAGTTCTTTGTGGAGCCTGATGGCTGCCTTCTCCATTGCCGTAAGGGCATGTCGGAGGAGCTTCTGAGCCCGGGTGACGTTTTTGGCTTTTTGGATGGCGGCCTCGGCCACTTTGAGGGCGCGAAGGGCCGACTCCAGCCGCGACTTCAGCTTGGCCACCCGCGAGGCGATCAGCGCCCCTTTGGCCGTCTTGCCAATAGCGTCGCCCAGATAGGGCACCACGCCCAGCAGAGTCAGCCCCGCCCCGATGTAGTCTTTACGGCGAATGCTGTTGGCGGCGCTCAGCAAGTCCGAGGTGGGGGTGGGATCAATCACCCCGGCGACGTCCAGCGCGGCTTGCAAGCCCAGTTCCTTCAGCTCCCGCTGGCAATTCTCAATCTCCCGATGGGCCTCTTCGGCTTGGCGAATGGCCTCTTGTTCGGCTGCCTTCGGATCGACGCTCGCCATAGGAAGGTCTCCATTGGATGCTACGGCCGCGGTTGGCTGCCACCATGGGGCCAGTGGGAGCACGAGGCTCCGCAGGACGCGGGGATTTGGCAAAGACATGCCACCACGCGACGCGGCAAGCCCCGCCCCAGCCAGCCACCGTCCCTCGTGCCCGGTGGGCACTGGGGCTGTGGCAGGTGCGGCCCAGACCACCCCTGGCGCGCCCTCCTCCACCCGGAGATTCGGCGGGTTTGCCGAGTCAGACGCACTCTGGGGTATGCTTTATTATGGGTTTTGGCGGGGCCAAAGTTGCCGAGTTTTCACGTATTTTGAAGGGGCCCAATGCCCGCCCCCCTTACAGCGTTATCCCGCAGTGCCCAAAAAATCGTTATAGGGCGTTTCCCCAGGTCGAACTTCCGTCGACGGGCTGCTACCGCCGAGGGGGGAACCACGCGGCTGGCCGTTGTTCGATGGTCGCAGCAATCCGGAGTTCCTGGCCGCCGCGGATCACGGTAATCACGATTTGAGTACCAATCTTGGCCCGGGCCACCGCCAGACGGACATCTTCGGCGTCGCGGATAGTCTGATCGCCCACCGCCACGACCACGTCGCCGGGCTGAATGCCCGCCTTGGCCGCTGGCGAATCGGCCGCCACAGCCGTCACCACCACCCCGCGGGCTTCGGCAAGGCCGAAGTGCTTTGCGAGTTCCGGCGTTACTTCCTGCATCTGGATGCCCAGCCAGCCTCGCGTTATGCCGGTGGTCTTAAGGCGCTCGAACACCCGCTGGGCCAGTTGGCTGGGGATGGCGAAACTGATGCCGCGATAACTTTGCCCCACAATAGCGGTATTGATGCCCACCACCTCGCCCTGCATGTTCACCAAGGGACCTCCGCTGTTGCCAGGGTTCACCGCCGCATCGGTCTGGAGAAAGTCGCGGTAGCCCGTGTTATCGACATCGACACGGCGTTCCTTGGCGCTAATGATGCCCGCCGTAACCGAGCGGGCCAGCCCATAGGGGTTCCCCACAGCCAGTACTTCGTCGCCGACTTCCAGGCTAGCGCTGTCCCCCCACTTGGCCGCAATCAGTCCATTGGCACTGATTTTCAGCACCGCCAAGTCGCTGACCGGGTCGGCCCCGATGATCTGCACATCGTCGATCACTCGGCCGTCGCTCAACTTGACCCTCACGGACGAGGCCTGATCCACCACATGCGAGTTGGTCAGAATATACCCTTGGGGATCGATGATGACGCCGGAGCCTTGTCCGACGGCCTCGTACTGGGGCGGCGGGAAGAAGGCCCATTCGTCGAGCAGGCGCGGTCCGGCCATGACCCGCACCGTGTCGATGCCCACCACACTGGGCTCGATGATTTTCGCCGCCAAACGGTATCGACTGGTTTGCTCGCCCAGTTGGCCGAGCTGCTCGCGGGCCGCGTCGTACTTCGCCCGCTCCTCCCCCCGCGTGATGGAATAGCTGATCTCTTGGGCCAGGTAGGGAAGCGCCAAAAGGACCAACAACCCGGCCAAGAACAGCAACAGGGCCGGCAGCACCGTATGCCGCGAGCCGCGAACCGAGCTTGGCACCGGCAGCTCCACGGTTGGCTCCTCCGCGCGACGGTCCACATCCTCCGGCATGGACATCCTAATGCCTCCAAATCGCCCTAAAAGGTTTGGTCCCGCTGGCGTCCCGGTCCGTTCTGTCCGGCCTGCACAGTTGCTCCAATGCGTGTAGCGGCCGATCGGATCGCTCCACAGCATCGGTTGATGGTCCGAAGCCAGCCCACTGTCCACCTGCGATGTACGCCTGCGAGCACGGGCCGAGCCGTCTCCGTGATTATAGGGCGCGCCGCCGAACTGCCCAGGTGCTCCGGCGGGCGGCTGCCTCGCCGGCCAGGTGGTCGGGCCGCGACTGGTGGGCCAGGGCACCTGCCCGATTCCCCCTGCCGGCGGTCGCACCGATGCGGTGCGCTTGGCTAGAGGATCAACATGGCATCGCCGTAACTATAGAACCGGTATTCCTCGCGGATGGCCTCCTGATAGGCCCGCGCTATCAAGTCGCGGCCGCCAAAGGTGTAGGCCAACACCAAAAGCGTGGTTCGGGGCAAGTGAAAATTGGTCATCAGGGCATCGACCGCCCGGAACTGATACGGCGGCCGGATAAACAAGTCGGTCAGGCCGGTGAACGGCTTCAATGCGCCCTCGAGGGCAGCCGTCTCCAACACGCGGACGCAGGTGGTCCCTACAGCCACCACACGGCCGCCACGCTGTCGGGCCGCTTCGATCGTTCGCACGGTGGCCTCGGTCAAGTCGGCCCACTCGGCGTGCATGCGATGCTCGGCCAGTCGTTGAGCGACAATGGGTTTGAACGTACCCGGTCCCACATGCAACGTAACCCATGCCAGCACGACCCCCATGCCCTGGAGCTTGCGGAGCAACGACTCCGTAAAATGCAGTCCAGCCGTTGGTGCCGCCACAGCCCCTGGATGGCGAGCAAAAACCGTTTGATACGCCTCGCGGTCAGCCTCGACCATCTCCCCTTTGCGGATGTACGGGGGCAAGGGGACACGCCCCACCCGCTGGAGGATGGCCATGGGGTCCTCCGGCGATTCCGGGCGGACTATCCAGTGGCCCTCGGCTTGGTGGGCGCCTATCCGCAATCGGATGTCGTCGCGCCCCTGAGTGTCGAGCAAAGTGACGGTTTCGCCCGGATGCATCTTCCCCCGAGTCTTCGCCAACACCCGCCACAAACCTTCCTTGGTAGCTTCCAGGAAAAGGCCCTCCCAATGGCCCCCTGTGTCGGTTCGATACCCTACCAGCCTGGCTGGAATGACCCGCGTATCGTTAAGCACCAGGCAATCGCCCGGCAGCAATATCTCGGGAAGATCGCGGACATGCCGGTGAGTTATCGTCCCGGTGGCTCGCTCGACCACCATCAGGCGGGCATCGGCCCGGTGGGCAAGCGGGGCCTGCGCAATCAGATGCCGGGGCAACTCGTAGTCGTACTGGTCCAGTTCCGACATGGCTTCTGGCTGGGCCTCTTGAGGCACCCCGCTTCGAGACGCGGCAAGCCCCGTATGCTCAACGGCAGGCACGCCGGCGGTCGGCTGCCGGGGATTCGGGCCCCTAGTGGTGAATATAGAGAACCGGCCGCCTCCGGTGCAGCCCCCGGCAAGGAGACGCAAGGGCTCACCCTTCAGAGTGTAACGCTCCGGGTCCCTCCCGGCGAAAAGACAAAATCTTCCATAGGCTTGCCTGTCCGCCGCTCGGTTGGGCAACGGGGTAAGAATTGATTTGCATTACCTGCCGGGCCAAGAGATCATCAGCGCATGGGTCCATATCGCATCGCTTTATGCATTACCGATTTGGAGGTGGGCGGGGCGGAGCTTGCTCTGGTCGAACTCGCCAAGCGGCTTGACCGAACGCGGTTCTCGCCTGCGGTTTATTGCTTGGGTCCTCGTCCGCAACGGCCCGAGGGCTCGTGCGCGGCCAAACTCGAATCGGCAGGGATACCGGTGAATTGCCTGGGCGCACGCCGCTGGAGCGATGCAGTTTGGGCGACGCGCCAGCTCGCTGGGCTGCTGGCCGCACAAAAGCCGCAGCTTCTCCAGTCATTTCTGTTTCATGCGAATTTGGTGGGCCGAGTGGCGGCCAGGCTGGCCGGAGTGCCGCGGGTGGTGGCGGGCATCCGCGTGGCCGAGCGTCAGGCCATGTGGCACCTTTGGGTGGACCGGCTCACCGGCCGGTGGGTGGACCGCTATGCGTGCGTCAGTCAAGCCGTAGCCGAATTCTCGATCTCCAGAGCCCGGGTACCCCGCGACCGCGTGGTGGTCATTCCGAACGGCATTGACGCAAACGCCTACCCAGCCCTTCAGCCGGCCGATTTGACCGAATTCGGGATTCCGGCCGGCAGCAAGGTAGTTACCTTCGTAGGCCGGCTGGAACGCCAGAAAGGAGTGGACTGGCTGTTGAAAACCGCAGGTTTGTGGCTGCACGCGGTGGCCGACTGCCACCTGCTGATTGTTGGCCGAGGCCCCCTTTTGCCGCGGCTGGTGGCACAGGCGCGTCAGGCTGGCATGGCCGAACGTGTGCATTTCGCGGGGTGGCGGCCGGACGTGCCAGAGATCCTCGCGGCGAGCCATTTGTTCGTCCTTCCCTCCCGATGGGAGGGGATGCCCAACGTACTGCTTCAGGCCATGGCCAGCCGCCTACCCGTGGTGGCCACGGCTGTAGAGGGGGTGCGGGAGGTCTTGGGCGAGGGCGCAGCGGCACAAATGGTTCCGTTTGGAGACGCCGGGGCATTCGCCCGCCGGACGGCGGCTCTCCTGGCGGACCGGGAGTTGGCCGCCTCGCTTGGCCGGGCCAATCGGCAGCGCGCTGAATCTATGTTCAGCATGGAGGCTATGGTTTCGGGCTACCAGCGGTTGTGGGAGTCGCTGATTCGGTCTCCGGCTGGCCCAGAAAGGGAAAAATCCGCGCGCGACTTAGGCGCATAGCCGTCGCCTCAACCCGATGTTGGCTTTGATCATACGGCGTGACGCCGCGGCGCAACTAATGGCTCGCCGCGCGGGCCCTTGATTGGCGGCCGAAAAAGGCTAAATTGGGGGCCTGTGGTGAATAGTGGTGACAAGTGGCGAAAATGCCGTTAACTGGCACTTACTCGCGCGCGGTGGATGAAAAGGGTCGCTTGCCACTACCAAAGCCGCTCCGGGACGCCATGGGATGCACCACCGGAGGGGTTTTATACTTGGCCCCCGGCACTGACGGCGCCTTGGCTTTGTATTCGGAGGACGCATTCACGCGACTGGCCGATCGGCTAACGCAGTTCCCCCCTGCTGGCAGGGATGTACGGGCTTTTGCGCGACTGTTCTACGGGCGGGCGCATCGCGTGGAACTTGATCGGCAGGGAAGAATTCGCATTCCGCCAGAGCTTGCCGAACTCGTCGAATTGGGTAAGGATGCAGTAGTGCTGGGTGTGCAGGATCATGTGGAGATCTGGCCGAAGGACCGTTGGAGTAGGTATCTGGCGGAACGCCAGAAGGACTTCGATACGATCGCCGAGGCAGCGCTAGGAACTGTTCGCTGAACGTCCGTCCGTTCGCCATTGCGTGAGAAAGCGGAACGCCAGTCCCAGGCCACCCGATTGGCGTTTCGTGCCTGGCCATCGCGAGGTCGAGGCATTCTCACGGACCGGAGAGGCAAGGATGCCTCCCGGTCGCGAACACCGCAAATGCACTTGGGACGGACCGGACTCGGTCATAGGGGTTGTCGGCCGGTTTCCACGCTGGATGTGCTGGCGGGAAAAGCCTCGTGGCGTGCGCCTCCGCCGGCCCGCGCCGACCCGGACCTAGCCAGGCCCCCCCATTGCAGCCGAGGATTTTGCCCAAGCCGTGAGCGAGAGGGATTCGCTGCATCGCCCAGTGCTGCTGGCCGAAGTGCTCCAGTGGCTTGATCCTCAGCCTGGGCAAGTGATCGTCGATGGCACGGTAGGTGGAGGTGGCCATGCCCGGGCGATGGCCGAGCGGCTGGGGCCGGGTGGATTGCTGATCGGCTTGGATCGGGATCCTTCGGCTCTGGACCGCGCCCAGGGGGTGTTGGCTGGCCTGCCGGTCCGTTTGGCCCAGGCCAATTTCTGCGATCTGCCGGAGGTGCTGGCCGCTCTGGAAGTGCCACAGGTGGATGCGATTCTGCTGGACTTGGGGGTTTCGAGCGATCAACTGGCCGATTCCACCCGCGGGTTCAGTTTTTGGTCTGACGCGCCGCTGGACCTGCGTTTTGATCCCACCAGCGGGGAGCCCGCCTGGCGGTTGCTGAATCGATTGAGCGAACAGCACCTGGCCGACCTCATCTACCATTACGGCGAAGAACGTTACAGCCGGCGGATCGCCCGGGCGGTGGTCCAAAGGCGGCGGCGTCAGCCCCTGCGAACCGCAGCCGAACTGGCGGAGTTGGTGCGGAGCGTGGTGCCGCCGGAGCGCGGGCCGGGGGCCATCGATCCCGCCACACGCACCTTCCAGGCCCTGCGGATTGCAGTCAACGACGAACTGAAATCGTTGGAAATCGCCTTGCGCCGGATTCCGCAGTGCGTACGGCCGGGCGGACGGGTGGCGATCATCAGCTTCCATTCTCTCGAAGACCGGCGGGTGAAGGAGGCATTCCGAGGCGACTGCCGGTATCGGCCGCTGACAAGAAAACCGGTTCGCCCCAGCCAACAGGAGCTCGCCGAGAATCCTCGGTGCCGCAGCGCCAAGCTGCGGGTGGCAGAGCGAACCACCGCGTAGGTCCATCCAGGGCTGCGCGACCCCACCGATTGGCATCACTTCGGGGCCGCACCCCCCACACATCGCACGCAGGCTGCCGGGGCCGGTGGTTTATGCCCCAAGCACCGCATCGTCGCCGCAAGTGGCCCAGCGAAAAGCGGTCACCCGCTTTTGCCTTTGGCGGAAAGGAAGCCCAGCAGCCGGCCCAGGCCCGACTTGCTTTGATCGGAAGAGCCCTCGTCTTTGTCGCTGGTCAAGGCCTCGGCCAGTCCAAGGATGGCCTGGGTGATGGCCGCCTTGGGGGCATGCTCCAACAGGGGAACCCCGTTGTTGCGGACCTCGATCATCGTCCGGTAGTCGTTGGGCAGTTGCCAGAAAATGTCGCGGCCGATGGTGTCGCGAGCCTTTTTCAATGTGATATGCCCGTGGTCCAACCCTACCCGGTTCACCACGATCTTGACCTTTTCGGCGATGTTTTTCATTTCCGAGAAGGACATCATCAGCCGCACCACGTTGCGCAGGCAGGGCAGATCGAGTTGGGTGACCAGGAGCACGTGGTGGGCCATCTCCAAGGCCAAGAGGTCGATAGGGCTATAACTCTTCGAGAGATCGAGAACCAGATGGGTGAAGGTGGCCTTCATGAGGCCGATGACCCGCTGCACGTCTTCAGGGGTAACGAGCGATACATCCTCCAGTTGTACGGGCCGGGGCAGAAGAAACAGTCCGGAGGAATGCCGGGTCAGCGAGCGCCTCAAGAGGGAAAAGTCCAGCCGGGTGACGTTCTGGGCCACGTCGACGAGGGTATAGTCGGGAATCGCATCGAGGAATACATCCGCGTCGCCCAACGCCAAGTCGAGATCCACCAGGGCCACCGAGTTTTTGCTGTCGCGGGCCAAGGCGCAGCCCAGGTTCACGGCGATGCTGGTCGTGCCCACTCCGCCGATGGCCCCGCACACCGCGATCACCAGGCTGCCCCGCGGCTTCTTATCGCCCTTGCCAAACCGCCGCTCACTGATGCGTCCCAGGGCGGCCAGCAGATCTTCGATACGCACCGGCTGGGTAAGGAACTCCTTGGCACCGGCCCGCATGGCCTGCAAGATCAACTGCCCGTCGTTCGACGAACTGATCACAAGCACCGAGCAGTCGGGCGAGGTTTCGGCCAGGCGGGCCACCAACTCCAGGGCCTTCTCGCGATCGCGATCCACCGACACCACGCCAATATCCGGGTTGGTCTGGGCGACCACGTCGGCAAAGAACTCGTACCGCGAGCACTCCGCTTCCAGCCAGATCATGTCCATCCCCAGAAGCATGCTCTTGAGTGCTTCGCGGGTGGAATCGTTGGGATCGACAATTGCAAGGCGAAGAACGTTGCTCATCGTGTTGGCTGTGCGCAGCCTTGCCCCACGCGGCGGCGTACCCGCCGCGCCTGGGAGATTCCTCCTAGGTGATATAGCTTACGCTGTGTGCCGCGCGGGGCGAAAAGCGTTGTGAAGCCAATAGGGACGCAAGCGCCAGTGGCGCTCCTTCGACCCGGGCGGATGCGTGTCGGCCATTCCAGCGGATTGTCGTCATGCCTCCCACGGCACGCCAACGCGGGAACCCCACTCTTTAGGGGTTTCCTGAATCGTAGCCGATGGGCCCGCCAAAACCAGGCAGACCCGTGCCGCTGCTGCCGGGCGCGGGCTTCGTTCGCGCCGGGCGGACCGTGGCCTCCCGAGACGCGGCGCCGGCGGCCAGGGAAGCCTGCCTTTGGAAATAGGCCGATCCAATGGTTCCGGGGTGGTCGGCGGCCGAGGGCGCCTCCGGGTTGGCAGGACCGACAGAAGTGGCAGTGCTGGCACCGCCTGCATCCGCGGCAAACCCGTTCCCATTGTTGCAAGGGGGGCAGGGGTTGGGTACTTCCAAAAAGCCCTTCAGGTACAGTTCGCAATCGCTGGGGCTGGTGGTCCTCATGCCCGGGCCGCATTGGGGCACCTCGTCGGGCTCCATGGCTTCGACAAGTTCAGGGGTAACCAGCACCAGGGTTTCGATTTCGTTCCGCTCCTCGCGAACCCGACGGAAAAGGGCCCCCAAATAAGGTACTTCGGAGACGATGGGCAGCCCGCGATTCTGCGCCTCGATGCGGGTCTGCACCAGGCCGGCGATGGCCAGGGTCTGGCCGGCCATCAGCTCCACCCCGGTGTCCACCTCGCGGGATTTGATGGCTGGGGCCCGCGAAGTAGCGCTCCGCGTGTTGTCCACCTCGCTCACCCGCGGCCGGACCTCCAGGCGCAACCGGCCGTTGCCCAGCACAATGGGAACGAAATCCACCCGGGTGCCGTAGTCTTTCCACTCAATGCTGACGGCTCCCAGCCCCTGCGAGACCTCGTAGGGGATCTCGCCGCCCACCTCGAAATAGGCGGGCCGCCCACTGACGGTAACCAGCGTCGGCTCCGAGAGGATCTTCGCCAGGTCGTCTTGCCGCAGCGCCTCGAGGAACCCGTAAAACGAATCGCCCCCACCGATTATGCGGAACTGGAATGTGCTTCGACCCGAGTTGGCCATTCCGCTGACCACCTGGCCGGCCATCTCGGCCACCCCCGAAGCGATCATGGAGCCGTCGCTGAAGAAATCGGCGAAATCGAACCCCAAGGTGCGGAGCTTGGTCCGCGACACCTCCATCACCTTGATATGCAGCAACACCTGCTGCACACCCCCCACGGTAATGTTGTTGATTACCTTGGGGTAATACTCTTCGGCCACTTGGATGATTCGGCTGACTTGGTCGGGCTGATCCACATGGCCCGAAATCAACACGCCGGTCGAAACAGGGCGGACCTTCAAGGCCGCATTGGGGAATTCCGTGGCCAGAATCATACTGAGCTCACGGGCATCGCCGAACACCAGCACATCCACCGTATGCACCTGATGGTTTTCGTCCCAAAGGCTCACTTGGGTAACGCCCGCCTTCTTGGCCGAAAGCAACACCTGGTTGGGCGACAGCGGCGTGGCCGAGACCACCTCCGGGTTATTCACATCGATCTGCGGGATTTTTTGGTCCAAGGTGAGGATGCGGCTGGTGTGGACCGTCATCTCCAACCGGTCGCTGTCGCGGACCTTGTGAATGATGGAGGGCGACTTGCGGCCCTCCGGCGGGCTGGGGGTATTTTGCCCGGCCGCGATCCCGCTCAGGGCGACGAGCACCACCCAGGGCCCTGGGCTGAACAGAAACCGAAAACCGCGATCGAGGGTCGCCATCCGTGACCTTCCTTTTGTCGTCTGATTGCCATGGGTTGCCCCCGGGAGCGCAAGGGCTGGCTTCGGGGCAACGATTCAGTGTTCGGGGTCTCTGTCGGGGCCTTGCCAATCCGCTGCCATCCATGCGGCGGGCGCTGCGGGGCCCCTCGCTAGTTTTTCGCCTCCTTGGCGGGTTCAGAATCCGTCGGTTTGGGACGTGGCTTGTGGAACGGCTGAGGCAAGGGGGACGCCGCGGCCCCCTGCCCAGGCATCGACCACTCCGAGGTCGAAGCCACCCGCCACCGCTGGAGGTCCGGGCCTCCGGTAGCCGCCAAAGCGTCCGCCTCCAGTACGGCATCGGTTACTTGCGGGCCAGCGATGATGCGGACCGTCCAACTCGGGTTCTTCGGTGGTGGGGCGACGGGCTGGGCGGCCGCCTCGGCTTTGGGCTCCGACGAGGATTGGGCGGCGAGCATTCCCAGCAAGTCGTGCAAGGGGTCGTCCCCGCCGGACTTCGGCTCGGGTTCCGCTCCACGGGAAGTCGTGGTATCGACAATGCCTTCCAGCAGCTTGCTGGGGTCCTCACCCTCCAGTTTGCGCTGCTCCTTGTCGGTGGGGCTTCGCATGACCAGGCGAACCTGGCCCAACTCGGTGGCCAGCATCACCGTCTGGGCCTGCTCGGGGGTCACCAGCAACCAGATGGTTTTGGCGGCCATGGACTTGTCGCCGCTGGCCGCTGCTACGTCGAACTGGTCGTTGACGGCAAAAACCTTGATGTCCTGAAGAATGGTGCGGGTGAAGGTCTTGGGGATTCCCTTGGCGGGGTCCTGCCTGACGTGCACGAGGACATCCACCCGATCGCTCGGCCGCATCATATTCGTGCTGCCCATCACCGGATCGACCTTGACCGGTACCACCCGGAATCCCGGCGGGATAGCGGCCCCAGCCCCCGACTCGGTGATCCCCTTGCCCAGCAGGAGGTTCTCCACGATCGGGGAACCAGCGGGAATGGGCCCTTTTGGCCGGCGACCCTCGATGTCCTCCAGGCGGCTCAAAGCGCCGGCGGGGATCTTGTCTTTCGGCCAGGGCTCCAGCTTCACCATCTGGGCGGTCAGGGGGTCGCCCATGGCGATATCCTTCATGGCCACGAAGATCGATTCCGTCTCCACGGGGCCGGGGACGCCAGCTTGGCGTGTGGCCATCACCTGGGTGATGCCAATGGAGGCCACCAGGCCGCATCCCAGCGCCAGTAGCAGTAGAAGGATGGATTTGGCTCGCATGGGTTCCCCCGGGCCGGTCAGGCTATTGCACGGTTTCCCGCCGCATCACGGAACTGGCGGTCAACTGCCTTCCGCCTAAGAACATTGGCGCCGGAAGCCAGCTCACTTGATTAAAACCCACAGAGACGGAAACCGTGACAGGTTCGCCATAACCGGCGGAACTCGGCGGGTTGGGTGTGACCGATACAGTCGCTCCGGAGATCGAGGCGCCGGCCAGGTAATTCTGCACCGCCGTTGTGACGTCGGAGGTGGTAGCCCCGTCGAGCACGGCGACCCGCGCCCCTTCTCTTGACGCATTGGTGAGCACTTGCTGGACCATCACCATCCGCCCAAACTCGATCATCCCGAAAATCAGCAAAAACAGTACAGGCGCTACGACCGCGAACTCCACCGCCGCTGTCCCTCTCCGGTCTTTTCGGCAAATCCGGCGGAGTTTCTCCAGTGTGAACCCGCCACGCACGGGTTTTGACCGACGCGGCTCGTGGCAGAGAGTGCATTTGGGGAGAAGCTGAGCAGTCCAGGAAAGCTGGCGAGGTTTCATAGCAGCATTCCGCTCCAGAGAAAATAGGCGATGCACCCGATTGCAATCGGTATGCCGTAGGGCAGCAAGAGCATGGAACTCTTGCGCTGGGCTGCGATGGCCGCAAGTTGGTTGGGATTACGCAGGGTAATGATCTCTTGGGCGATTCCCAAAAACTGGGCTTGGTGCTCCCACCATTGCCGGCGGTAGAGAACCATCCCCAGGGCGATAGCGCCTCCCACGAGGGCCGATACGCAGAACGCGTAGAAGGTTGCCGTGGGCCAGACCCATGCTCCAACGCCTGCCAGGAGCTTGACGTCGCCCGCTCCCATGCCCCCGATGGCGTACGCCGGGAGCAAGAGCAACAGGCCGACGGCTGTCCCCACCAAGCTCCACCCGAGTCCCTCCCAGCCGAAGGCGGCCACGCTGTACATCCACCCGCCGGCGATGAGGGGGAAGGTCAACCAGTTAGGGACTTTCAGCTTCCACCCGTCGATCAAGGCGGCTACCACCAGGACCACGCTGAGCAGCCACACAGGCCAGTGTTCCATAGCGCCATCCACGAGCGTTTGCATAGAGAAGCTACTCCAAGACGTTCTTTCTGCGTTGACGTTCTTTCTGCGTTCGAGCAAGTTCCCGCCGATGCCGGCCGTGGGCGGCATGCCGCTGCGGAACCGCCTTTCAGCGGGCAGTGACAAACAAGCCCAGGGCGGCCATGAAGGTGGTGACTGCGTACACCACGAGTTCGGCCGCGGCTACGGTCATTTCAGGACAGGTCAAAGGGTACATGGCCAAAGGCCTTTGGAAGCGGCGACAGGTGTCCCCGGCAACGCCTGTCTCCTGTGCTGGGTTACGGGATTGCCAGGCGGTGCCTCCCTGAGGAAAGGGTAGGCCAAGAAACTCCCCCTCGGCGGCTTGAGCCCGGCCGCCGAGGGGGATGGGGTTGATCCGGTCAAGCTGCTTGCTGGCCCGAATCAGGCTGGCAGCAGCCATGGCCCTGCGGCGGGGTTAGCTTCCGGCGGGCAACTGGGCCGTGACGTTCTCGAAAGTCGTCTTGGCGCCGGTGCCCAGGGAGCTGATCGCCGTCAAGCAGACGATGATGATCAGCGCCAGCATCACGGCGTATTCCACCGCGGTGGGGCCATCTTCCGAAGCGAGGAAACGACGCACCTTCAGAGCAAGCGACTTCATGCTTTCCTCCATTTCGGCCGGTCCGGCGGGCTTACACGTCGCAAGACCCTCAACACAGGACCAACCGGTAAGACCAGGAAACAGGTTCCTCAGGATGCCACGCCGGCATACACCGGCGGCGGCCTGCAAGCGGCACCCTGCGGAACCGGTAAACAACGGTTCGCCTCTTCCTCGTCACTTGCCGCTTTTGTATCGAGCTGCCGCGGCACCCTGGGGATGCCCAAGCAGCGTCGTCCTTTCGGCAGCCTGGCTGCCGGACCTCGCGAGGACCGGCCCTTGGCTTTGCGTCCCGGCCTTGCGACCGGTTTGCCTTTGTCGAGGACGAGAGGCACGCAGGCCTCGATCCCCGGGCGGTGCCGTCCTGCTGGACAAGGCTACTCGAACGAGTCGGACGGGCACGCCGAGGAGTCGCCCGGCCGCGGTCGGCCGAGCGGCAGGTCACGTCCCTGGCTGTCGCGATCAAATGCAGGTGACGTGTCCGCTTCTACTAGGAAACCTAGGTCACAAAAGCCCCGAGTCAAATCGCATCTTGAAAGTTTTTCTGCAGATTCCGATCCGAGGCTGCCGGCACGGGTTGGGGCAAAATGGCCTGGGTACAGCGGAGCCGGCCCCTCCGCCCCGCTTGACACCCCCAACAAGCAGGACCTAGAATCACAAAGGTCGATATGTGCCGAGGCCGGCGAGCGCTCTCCGTTTAGCAACCACCGGTATATTGCGTATGGCCCGGAGGTTTCGGGCGCGGTGCGAGGGCCGCCGCCCCTCTTCGGACCGACGAACTGCCGCTGGCTGCTTATCCCCGCCGGCCCGTCGGCTTCTGCCATGCAGGTGGTGCCATGGCTGCATTGAAGACAGTGCGAGGATGGAACCCTGGCCAGGTCATTCCCTTGACCCGCCCTTCCGTCATTCTGGGACGGCACCCGGATTGCGACATCGTGCTTGATCTGGGGCCCGTCAGCCGGCAACATGCCCGCGTGCTTCAGATCGGCCAGCAGTACTACATCGAAGACCTCCACAGCCGCAATGGCACGTTTGTGAATGACGAGCGGCTGGAAGGGCGGCGGCGCCTGGCCGAGAACGACCAGATCCGTATCTGCGACATCGTTTTTTCCTTCCATCACGAGCCGCCCCTGGCGGGTCGAACGGGGGAAACGGAGGCCAGCGACTCGGTCGTAGTGGTCGACGACGCCGCGTTGGGGCGGAGTTCCACCGTGGTGTCCAAACTGGAAGTACTCAGCAGCAGCACCGGGGCGCACGTGCGGGTGGGGGCCGAGGTCAAGCTGCGGGCCCTGGTCGATATCGGGCGCAACCTCGCCCGGGCCGTCCGCCTGGACGAGGTCCTTCCCATGATTCTGGACAACCTGTTCACGATCTTCATCCAAGCGGACCGGGGCTTTGTGCTGCTGAAGGACAAGAATACGGGGCGGCTGGTCCCCAAAGCGGTCAAGTCGCGCCGCCCCGATGACTCCGACGAGATACGGATCAGCCGCACGATTCTTAACGACGTGGTACAGCGCAAGGAGGCGATCCTTTCGGCCGACGCGGCCAGCGACTCCCGCTTCCGCCTGAGCGACAGCATCGTGGATTTCCAGATCCACTCGATGATGTGCGCCCCGCTTTTGGATAGCCAACAGGAAGTGTTGGGGCTGATCCAGATTCACACCCTCGACCAGAAGCGGCGGTTCAACGAGGATGACCTGGAGCTGTTGGTGAGCGTGGCGGGGCAGGCGGCCCTGGCCGTGGAGAACGCCCAACTCCACGAACAACGGCTGCAAGAGGAACTCACGCAGCGGGAGCTTCGCCTGGCGCATACGGTTCAGCAAGGGCTGTTGCCCGCCACACCGCCCCAATTGCCGGGCTACGAGATGAGCGATTTTTACGAGCCGGCCCGCGAATTGGGGGGCGACTACTTCGATTACATTCCGCTTTCCAACGACCGGCTGGCCCTAGCCTTGGGAGATGTGTCGGGCAAAGGGATCGCGGCGGCGCTGTTGATGGCGCGGCTGTCGGCCGAGGTCCGCTACGCGCTGGCCAGTCACCCTAGCCCGGCCGAGGCCATGGCCCATCTCAACCGCACCTTTTGTCAGGGCCGCTGGGAGGGCCGCTTCGTCACCTTGGTCGTGGCGGTGCTCGATCCTGCCCGGCATGAGTTCTGCATCGTCAATGCCGGCCATCTGTCGCCTCTGGTGTGCCGCAACTCGGGCACCGTCGAGAGCATCCCCCGCGAGGCCAGCGGGCTGCCGCTGGGTATCGAAGAAGATTCGCGCTATCCGGAATACCTCCTTTCCCTCCAACCGGGCGAAATCCTCACTCTGCACACCGATGGCATCCCCGACGCCGTAAACCCCCAGGGCGAGTTCTACGGGTTGGACCGATTAGAGCAGTTCCTCCGGCAGGTGGCACGGCGAGGCCAAACCCCTGGCTTATCGAGATTCGATCTTGCCCGGCAGGTCCTTCAGGACGTGCGGAACTTCATCGGTGAGCAGTCGCCAATGGATGATATGTGCCTGACCTCCATCCGCCGCGTTGGGTAGCCAAGCCCGGCCGCGTTACGGGCTGTGCGCAGCTTCCTTCAAGGGCCGACTCTTCCAGCATTTCCCAATCGCCGAGGAACCGATGCGATCAGATCCCCTCCCCCGCTGGCTGAAGCGCAACGTCCCCAAAGGGAACGCCGGGCACTTTACGGCTCGGTTGATCGACGCGCTGCGGCTTCAGACGGTGTGCGACCACGCCCGGTGCCCCAATCGCATGGAGTGCTATGCCCGCAAGACGGCTACGTTCATGATACTGGGGGACGTGTGCACGCGGCGGTGCGCGTTCTGTGCCGTAGCCAAAGGGAAGACCCGCCGGCCCGATCCCGATGAGCCGCAGCGTGTGGCCGAGGCAGCCGCGCGCCTGGGGCTTCGGCACGTGGTCATCACCATGGTTACGCGTGACGACTTGCCCGACGGCGGTGCCGAGCACCTCTGCCGCACCATCGAGGCGGTGCGGGCGGCCACCGGCGCTACCATCGAGGTGTTGCCCTCGGATTTCGCTGGCAACGCTGCCGCCGTGGACCGCGTGCTGGATGCCGCCCCCGAGGTGTATAACCACAACACCGAAACCGTGCCCCGGCTGTATCGCCAGGTCCGCGGCCGCAAGGCCGATTACCGCTGGACCCTGGAAATGTTCCGCCGGATTCGCCGCCGCGCTCCGGCCGTGCGAACCAAGACCGGCTTGATGCTCGGCTTGGGCGAGACCCGCTCCGAGCTGTTCGATACCCTGGCGGACCTCCTGGCGGCGGGCTGCCAGTTTTTGACGTTGGGCCAATACCTCAAGCCCACGCCCCACAGCCTGCCTGTCGTCCGCTACCTGCCACCTGAAGAATTTGACGAATTGGGCCAAGCTGCCCGGCAGATGGGCTTTCGCGAAGTAGCCAGCGGGCCGCTGGTGCGTTCCAGTTATCACGCCCGCGACATGCTGCGCGGCGAGGCGGATGGCCCTACGATGCCTCGTTCAGCGCCGCCCTGAACGCGCGCTTCCTGGTGCCACCGGACGACCCTAAGCGGTTGCCAGTCGGCGCAGGCGCGCTGGCCTCCTACCAACTGAGCATGATCCCCGCGAAAGGCCCGTGGTAGACGGCCCGGCCCTCGGCCTGCAATTGTGCGGGGCCTTGAGTGAGGATGTTGATGTCGCGGTTGAAGTTCTCCGCAGCCAAGGCCAGCCCGTCGAGCCAGATCGCCTGATAACCCAAGCGCGTGGTAAAGAAGGGCGACCAGCGGTACACGAACGTCAGCGACAAGTCGCCCACAAACGCGGTTACATCCTCCTTGCGGCTGTCCTCGAACGTGAACGTGGGGATCAGCGGTTCCGTGTAACGGTAGAAAGTCCCTTGGCCCGCCCGGTTGTTGCACACCGCTCCTTTGATCTCGAAATTGATCCACCAGCGGTTTTCAGCGTAGAACTCCAACATAGCCCCAATTTGCGGTCCCAAAAGGGCGTTGTCTGTATCCACCCGCACTTCGTTAATCGCGCCGTTCGGAGCGGGAAGACTCGATTCGGTCCGGTACTGGAACTGCTCGGGCAGGTCCATGTATCGCACCCCCACGAGGATAGAGGCGGCCAGACGCCCGGGCCGAATCGGCAGCGCCCGGCGGACGTTCAGTTCCACGTTATCCAGCGACGAGGCGTACCGGATGCCTGCGAAGTTATTGTAGTCGAGCCCGATCAGCGGCGGGTCGCCGAAGTTCGTAAACGGCGAAAACAGGTTCCCCGTACCGCCCGCATCGTTGGGAGCGGTGTTGCGGATCTCGCGACCCTTGTCCCATTCACTGACGAAGAAGTACACCCCTTCAATCTGGAGGCACTCGCCCAGGGTGCGGCCCACGAGCACCCGCGCTCCACTGCGCAGGTCCATGTCCAGGTCCGCCGTAGAAAGCGCGACGGCGGTACGCGTGTTGACCGTAGCCGCGTCGAAACGCCCCCGATCGTCTCGGCGCATGGCCATGCCGTCGCCCATCACGTACCACGGGCAGCGTGGCGGGCGCATGTAAAAGTCCAGTTCATCCGGGCAGGCAGACTTGACAGGATCGCGGCCGGCCGGTGGACACGGGTCCGGGCAGGGCTCGGGCGGGGAGATGGGCACTTGGGCCAAGGCGATCCCACAGCCTGGGCTCCAGTTTGCAAACGCCAGGATCAGCGATGCCAAGAATACCCACGGGCTTCTCATCACGGCAGCCCAACGTTCAATTGGGGGGTAGCGGCCACAAGTACGGCTTCGCTCTTTTATTCGGCCGTGTTGACCCGCATCATCAGAAAATTCGCTACAATCTATACGGGCTTCCCAGTCTGACACAGCTTGGTGGCTTGGCCCCCAGGCGATCTCGACGCCCCATTTCGCTTCCAAGCCCGGGGCAGCGACGAAAGGTTTGGATAAGCGGCGCAATCGCGCGCAACTGCGCAGAAGACGCAAGAGCGGCACGGGCGCTCAGCTATCACCTACGCTGCCTGGCGGGCCAAAAATGCGTGCGTGTCACCTCTTAAGTCGCTCGCTTGGCAGGTTGGGGGCAGAAGCACTTGAGGCCGGCGACAGATCGGTGCCCGCTTTTGCCGGAAACTCGGCCGCGATGGGCGTGGGGCACCCGCTATAGGACGCATAGGGCAGCGGCGGATCAGAACAGTGCCGGTAGGGAACCCGGCCACAGGGGTAAGCATGATACGCCGAAGCACATCCTGCCGCCACGAGGACTCCGGCGGCCAGCCAGCAACGCATCCAAGCCTTCAAAGCGTTGGTATCCATGGCATTGCGAGGTCAATTGAGGATGGGGGCGGGTACGGGGCCTGTGCCAGATCGAACGCCTCTCGGGGCAGCACCCAGGGTTCAATGGTGGGGTTCGCTGAGAACGGGTGGCATCGGCGCGGCCTCTGGGGTCGGGGGTAACGGGGCGGCGTCCTCAGGGCCTTTCGGCTCCTCGGAACTTGGCGCTGTGGTCGGCAACCCGCCACCCACTACGCGATCCAGGCTGGCCAGCGTCTGCTGGAGCTGGCTTTCCAGACGATGGTACATGACCTGGAATCGCAGCAATTGCCGCCAGTTGTCGATCAGTTGCAGAAAGTCGGTCAGCCCGTTTTCATACGCTGCGGTAGAGACCCGCAACGTCTGCTCCGCTTTGGGAATGATCTCTTCACGAAACAACCCGATCAGTTCGTACTGGCTGGTGGCCTGGGCGAAAAGGTCCTTGACTTCCTGCGTGGTCTTGTCGCGCAGGGCGTCGTACGATCGGGCGGCGGCCACCGTCTGGGCCTCGGCCTCGCGCACCGCGGCATCGAGCCGCTTCCGGTAGAGGGGAACGTTCACCATCAGGCCGATGCCGACGTCGGGGATTCCGTCAGCCGTGGGCGCCATGGCCCCTTCGCTGGTCATGCCGGTCCAATCCACGGTCAATGCCATGTCCGGATAGTAGGCCAGTCGGGCCAGCTCCACGCGGTGGCGGTCCCGGCGGATGGCCGCCAATTGTGCTTGGAGTTCGGGCCGGTGGGCCACTGCCCGCTCGTAAAGCCGCGCCAGATCGCGCGGAATCTGCTCCGGCGGCAGTTCGTCCACTGCGCGAAGCGGTGTGTCGGGCGAGATGTGCAGCAACTGCGCCAAACGAGCCTGCGCACTGGCCAGCTCCTGCCGAAGCCGCACCAACTCGGCCTCCACATTGGCTGCCTCCACCTGAGCCCGCAGCCAGTCTTGCTGGCTCACGGTTGCGGCCCGGTATTTCGCTTCGGCGATCTTCGTCAAGGCCAGAAGCAACTGCTTGCTCTGCTCGGTGATGCGAAGGGCCTTCTGCACGTAGTAGAGTTCGTAATAGGCCCGCTTGACCTGCTCGATCACCGCCAGTTCGGCGGCGGCCAGTTCCCGGCGGGCCATCTCCGTTTCCGCTTCGGCTGCAGCGGCCCTCGCGTCTAGTTTGCCGAACCAAGGCACCGCCTGGGTGGCAGCGATTCTGGCCGTTGTGCGACCAGCGGCTGTCTGTGGCACGGCCGGGTAGAATGGGAATCCCATCACCGATAGCGTGGGATCATCGAGGCTGGCGGCCTGGGGCACGCGCAAGCCAGCCGCCTCCACCCGCTTGCGAGCTGCCTGAATCTCCGGGTTTTGGGCCAGCGCGTAGGCTATGTACACCTCCACCGGGTGCGGGCCGGCAAGCCCATCGGCCACGGGAGGGACGCTTCGCTCCGCCGGGGTTAGCGGCGACTGAACCATGGCCTGGGCTACTTGGCGAAACTCCGGATCACGGATGGGTTTTGCGGCCCGGCAACCGACCAGCATGCAAGCCGTTGCCAGCACACCTAGCGCCGCCTTCCGAGAGAAATTCCCCTCCATGGTCAGTCCAGACGTTCTTGAGGCGTTGCCTGTCCCCGAGGGCGGCGGCCGGGGCGGCAAAGCCCTTGTTTTTCGTGGCGAAAGCAGGTTTGGAATATCCGAAACAGTGTCCCTGTTCGTTATCGGACGAATAGAGGTTTGCGTTGACGGCAGTCGCCGAACCACCCCCTCGCTTGCCCCGCTTTCCCGATTTGCCAGATAACCTGGCGCTGGCCGGGCGGAGCCGCGGACTGTCATGTACAGCATTCCGTTCACCCCCTGAAGGCCCCGGAGCAGGCTCGAAAGGACCGCCGAGCCGCCTGGTGCCTCTGCACAGTGCGGCCGCGGCTGGGCATGGTCCGCCAAAGGGATGGATGGGGCGCTAAGGCCGCATGACCTTGCAAGTCAGTGGGAAACACGCACGCGGCGGGCTTTCCCGTAGTATTGAGGGATGGCCCGGTCGGTAGTATTCTGAAAGAGGCGTTTTGTCCGAACCCAGGCGCACAAAAAAGGGGCGCGGCGCGGGGCATAGGCAGCGGGTGGCAATCACATGGCTTGCCGCCGCGAGCAAGGCCCGGCCGCCGGGGTTGGTAACTGGGGTGCATGGCGTATCGCATGTCCTGATCCGCGGGAGTAGGCGGGAATCCACCGGGGAGATGCCTTGATGGCCGGCGGCTGGCACGCATTAGGCGAAGGAAGCGAGCCGATTCCCGGTTATCGTCTCCTTGAGTATCTGGGCGGAGGTTCGCTGGGCGACGTGTGGCGGGCCTCGGCCCCTGGCGGTACCCAAGTCGCGCTGAAAATCGTCAATTTGCGGCGCCGCGGAACATTGCACGAATTCCGGGCACTGGAGCAGGTCAAGAACATCCGCGACCCGCACTTGGTGCCCGTGGTGGCCTACTGGCTCTTGGATGAGTCGGGCCACGTGATCGCCGATCCGGCGGCCGCCATGCTGGCCCCCGGGGTGTCGCCGGGGGGAAGGGCCACCACCGAGGCGCTGACCGGCAAGCCTCGGGCGGCGACTCTGATCATGGCCATGGGGTTGGGCTCAAAAAGCCTCTTCCAACGCCTCGAGGAATGCATGGCCGAAGGGCACGCCGGCATCCCTTGGAAGGAACTCTTGGACTACATGGAGGATGCGGCGCGGGGGATCGATTTCCTCAATCAGCCCAGCCAGCAGCATGAATCAATCATCCACGGCGACATCAAACCACATAACATCCTGATCGTGGGCAATGCGGCGCAGGTGTGCGATTTTGGATTGGCCCGCGCCGTGGACTCGATCCGCGCCACCAACATGCCGCTAGGCACGGTGGCCTATGCAGCCCCGGAATTGCTCCAGTCGCGGCCGCTGCACCGCAACACCGATCAGTATTGCCTGGCGGTCAGCTACGTGGAACTCCGCACCGGTGCGCTGCCGTTCGATGCGGAGACTGTGGTGGGAATCTGCGAGCGTCATGTCAAGGGCCAGTTAGATCTTAGCGCGTTGAAGCCCTGCGAGCGGACCGTGATTGCCCGGGCAGTGGCCCTGGACCCGGACCAGCGCTGGCCCTCGTGCCGCGACATGGTGCGAGCATTGCGGCGGGCGTGCGAGGCCGACGAGTCGGCCGGCCGGCTTGGTCCTGAACGGTTGGGGTCCGAAATCGTTCCCGGTTGCTGGCTCCAGGAGCACTTGGGGCAGGGGAGCCTGGGGCCATGTTGGAAGGCCCGGCTTCAGGACGGCGCGCAACTGGCTTTGCGAGTGCTTGAACTCAGCCCCTCGGAGGCCGCCGCACAGGTCCGCGCACTCCGGGCCCTTCGGGCGATGCGCCATGAACGCCTCTTGCCCCTCCTGCGCCTGTGGGTGGTCACCGAGGAGGGCTTCGTGTACGAGGATCGGCCCGAGGGGGCCACAGAACTGGCGTTTTTGGAGCCCTACGCCACCGGGGTTGCCCGGCCGGTAAAAGCGGTGGTCGGCTGGGAACTCGGGTCGGGCAATCTGCGGGCGGCGCTGGCACGGCCTGGGGAGCCTGCGGGAACGTTGGCCGCCTGGCGCGACGTGCTGCATTTTCTGGATGACGTGGCCGAGGGTCTCGACTTTCTCCACTCAGCCAGCGCCGCGCGAGGCGGTACGCGCCGGGGCGTCTTGGCGTCTCCAGGCGGCCCGGCCAGCCCGATGGTTCATGGCCGGCTTAAGCCCGAAAACGTGATTCTGGTGGGCCATGCAGCCAAGATTGGCGACTTCGGCCTGCCTGGGGCGCTAGGGAGGCCGGTCGTTGGTTCCGCCGAACGGAATGCACCGTGGGTGGCCCCCGAAGCTCGCGCGGGCACCTTCGGTCCGCCAACCGACCAATTCGCGCTGGCCGTCTGCTACGTCGAAATCCGCACCGGGCGAGCGGCCCGGCCGGCGGCAGAAAAGCGGGACACGCTGAGTGGTCCTCCGGGGCCCTTGTTGGACCTTTCTGCACTGCCCGGAGACGAGGAACGGGCCGTGGTGGCCCGGGCCTTGGCCCCGCGTCCCGAGGATCGCTGGCCGTCCTGCGAACAGTTCATCCATCATCTGCGGTCGGCGTGCGAGGCCGACGAACGCCGCCTGCAGCGGCCCCGTCGGGGCGCCGAGGCCCCAGGCAGCGAAATCCTGCCCGGCTATCGCTTAGTGGAAAAACTAGGCCAAGGCCAGATCGGTCGCGTATGGAAGGCCGTCGGCCGGGGGGGCATGCTCCGCGCGCTAAAGATCGTAGACCTTCGCGGCCGGGCTGGACTGAAAGAACTTCAGGCCCTGGAGCAAGTCAAAGGCATCCGATCGGGCAATCTCATCTCGGTCTCGAGCTACTGGCTGATCGACCGCGAGGGGTTCATCCTCACGGATATGCCGGAAGTAGCCGCGCTGCCGGGGGGCGGCAAGGGGTTGTCGGCCCACGAGACCGCCGGCTTCCCTGCGGCCGAGTTGATCATCGAAATGGACCTGGCCAGCAAGACGCTGCTCCACCGGCTGCGGGAATGCCAGCGGGCCGGCTTGCCTGCTATACCCGTAGATGAATTGTTGCGGTACATGGAGCAGGCGGCGGCTGGAATCGATTACTTGAATCAGCCTGAGCAGCGGCCCGAAACCCCGCCGATCGAAATCGTCCACGGCGATATCAAGCCGCAGAACATCATGATCGTAGGCAATACGGCGGCAGTGGGCGATTTCGGCCTGGCCCGCATCGTGCAGCGGCTGGGGATCCAGCAAACGGGTATGGGCACCCCGGCGTACGCTGCCCCCGAACTGCTGCGGGGGTTGCCTCACCGCACCAGCGACCAGTATTGCCTGGCCATGACGTATGTGGAACTCCGCACCGGCCGGCTGCCCTTCGAAGAGCCGGACGCCATGGCCATCGCCCGCCGCCACCTCGAAGGCCGGCTGGACTTGGAGAAGGCGGGCCTGTCGCCTGCCGAACTGGCGGTCATCCGCAAGGCCACCGCGCTAGATCCCGCGCACCGTTTTGGCTCATGTAGCGAGATGGTGCGGGCGTTGCGGCAAGCCGTGGAAGGAGGGCTGCCCCGCCGTACTGCGGAACCCATGGAAGCGGAGCGCCTGGAAGCCGCCCAGACCGCCAAGGCTCTGCCCCAAGGCGCGGTCGAGACCGGTGCGGCGACCCTCGTGCCTCCGGACCGGACCCTTGGCGAGGCCGGCCGAAGAACCCCCGAAGTAGCGGGCACCATGGAAACCCAGCCTGCCGAACGGCTCGCCCTGCCGCCTCTGAGCCAGCCGGCCGAGTTGGAACCTACGATTGCCTATTGGCCGGTGCAGCGGCCTCGCGCGCGCCGCTGGCTGGTAGCGG
>Ga0068707_1000434_pt1 | contig 26736 bp, 17 predicted proteins | sample YNPNPMetaG_FD_66600 | JGI IMG/M metagenome (GOLD analysis project Ga0068707, IMG submission 66600) | Anoxygenic and chlorotrophic microbial mat microbial communities from Yellowstone National Park, USA - YNP NP MetaG | ecosystem: Environmental > Aquatic > Thermal springs > Hot (42-90C) >... | reverse complement strand
CGGAGGGGGGCAACCGATCGCTATCGAAATAAAACACTCCCTCCATCCAGGAATAGAGCCGCTGCACAATCGTCATCAGATAGTCTTGCAAACTTGCCAACACTTCTTGCTGAGAGACATAACCGGCGTTGACCAGCAGCAAACCCAGTTCTTTATCGTTCATAGAATTGCCGCGCTCTTGAATGGCGCGAAACTGATTGGCATTCAACTTGCGGGCATTATAAAGAATAGCAGCCAGGCTGTTATCTTCATCGCCATACTTTGCATACGCTAATTTCCCCTCGCGAAAAGCGAGCCAGGCTTTGCTCTTTGAGTCCTCTAAAAATAATGTCCCACTTTTCTTCGCTAAATGGATCAAATTCAGCAATTGAGTTAAGCTAAAATCGCGCAGGTTGCCTTTTAACGCCATTTTTACCGCATCCGTTACACTCGGCAAATCATTCTCCCGTTGATTATACAGTCAAGCCCGATGAGCGTCAATTTATAAACCTTACAGCTCAGTTAGGAACGGAAAATTGGGCTACCCAAAGCCTTGCACCGCCAGCAATGGTTGATGAATTGGGGCGTCTCTTACACCTTGTCGAAGCAGGCGGAGTTCGATATACTTGCTGGCATGACTCAAGCTTCAATGCCTCAAACTGCTAAAGAACATCTTTATAACTTTGCACGGGGTTTCTGCATGGGCGCAGCCGACCTTGTCCCAGGGGTCTCGGGTGGAACAATGGCCTTCATTCTCGGCATATATCATCATCTCCTGGATGCGCTCCATGCGATCAACCTCGACTTCCTTCGCCTGCTCTGGTCTTTGCGTTGGAGAGAGGCTTTTCGCAGCTTCCCCTGGCAATTCCTCGCTTCGCTTGGGCTTGGAATCGCTACGGCTATTCTCACCCTCTCTCGCCCCATTCATTGGGCACTAGCAGAACATCCGGAGCTGGTGTGGGCATTCTTCTTTGGTCTGGTTCTAGCCTCCGTCTCTGTGGTTCGGAAACGGGTCTTTCACTGGTCTCCTTTGTTGGTCTTCATCCTGTTGATGGCTGCTGCATTGACGTTTTATTTTGTCGGTCTTCTGCCTTTGGAAACACCTCATACCCCGCTGCTTATTTTCTTAAGTGGGGCGATTGCCATCTGCGCCATGATCTTGCCCGGCATCTCCGGAGCTTTTATTCTGGTCTTACTGGGTAAATATCGATATATCCTCGGCGCCCTGATCCGTCTCGATTTAATCATCATTCTCACCTTTGGCGCCGGCTGTGTGATCGGATTACTTAGCTTCTCACGCTTGTTGCGTTGGCTGATTGCCCGCTTTCATGATCCGACCATTGCCGCCCTGACCGGGCTAATGATCGGTTCGTTGCGCAAAGTGTGGCCATGGCAGGCAGCGCTTAGTGAGGGCTCAACCCTTACTACACTGATCCTGCCCCAAACCCTCACGCTCTATGACGGCTTGGCTCTATTTCTTATGATAAGTGGATTTCTGCTGGTGTGGAGCATCGATAAGGTTACGACCCATCGCGCTCTTGAGAAAAAATGATGCTATAATCTATCCGATTCCCGGATAATCCAATGGAGTTCCAGCCTCCTTAGATGGTTCTCAAAGCAGTCTAAATTCAGGAAGGAGGCATTGATCATGGAGGTTGAAGTATGGTTACAATCCAAAAAACTAAAGGTGTCATTGGCATCCTCACCGGCGGCGGTGACGTGCCAGGACTGAACCCGGCCATCCGCGCCGTAACTATCCGCGCCATCGATGAAGGATACCGCGTGATCGGCATCCGCCGCGGCTGGGCAGGGTTGGTGGATATCATCCGCGACCCAAAAGCGGATAACAGCGAGTGTTATCTGGAGCTCAACGAGGACATCGTCAACCGAGTCGGACGCACTGGCGGCACGTTCTTGCATTCCTCGCGCACCAACCCGGCCAAGGTAAGCAAGGATAACGTTCCTGAACATCTGAAAGATCAATACCCTGAAGAGAAAAACGATCTGACCCCGGAAGTCCTGAAAAATCTGGAGTTTTTGGGCATCGACTACCTCATCCCCATTGGCGGGGATGATACTTTGAGCTACGCGGTGCGCTTGTATAGCGAAGGGGTCAAAATCATCGCCATTCCCAAGACGATGGACAATGATGTTCCCGGCACCGATTATTGTATTGGCTTCAGCACCTGCGTTACCCGCACCATCCAGCTTGCCAATAGCCTGCGCACCGTTGCCGGTTCGCACGAACGTTTCCTTGTTCTGGAAGTTTTCGGTCGCTATGCGGGCTTTACTTCGATGTTACCCACCATGGCCGGCGCTGCCAATCGCTGTGTGATTCCCGAATACAAATTCAGCATCGAACGCCTGACCGAATTGCTCAGCCAGGATCGGCGCGAGAATCCCAGTCACTATGCAGTTGTGCTGGTTTCCGAGGGCGCCATGTTTGAAGGCGGAGAAATGGTCTTCGAAGACCTGACCACCGATGCCTACGGGCATAAGAAACTCGGTGGCATTGGCGATCTGGTCGCAGTCAAGCTCAAAGAACTTTCCCCTAAATATAACAATGGAAAAACCGTAGACGTTCTAAACCAAAGGCTGGCCTATCTGGTGCGCGCTGGCGATCCAGATGCGATTGACTCGATCGTTCCCATGGCATACGGCAACCTTGCGCTGGATCTGGTGCTGAACCGCATTCACGGGCGGCTGGTGGTACTGAAGGACGGGCGGTACGATAATGTGCCGATCGAGGTGGTTACCAGCAAGAAAAAGCTGGTCGATGTGGAGCGATTTTACAACACCGACCGCTTGCGCCCCAAATACAAATCCTTCCAACTGCAACCGCTTTTCATTATGACAAGCGATTAGGTGAGATCAATCCGCAATCAACGCTGACCGTTGAGCCTGTCGACCTCAACGGTCAGCGTTTGTTAAATCAAGGAGTCGGGTTGAACCTTACTTGCGAAGATCTTCAAAATAATCTCCCCTGTAGCAGGGGAAGCACCCCGTTTAGAACGCAGAGCATCCTGGATTGGCGGCAAGCGCTTGTTGTTGCTCCTAATCATGGAGCTGCGCTGATTTCTTCTTCCAAATCTTGCAAGAAAGCGGGTGAACCTGCTCGTGCTTCCAGGTCCAACTCCAGGATAATCTGTGGGGCTTGATAGCGCTTTCCATCTCCTTGCCAATCGGTTTGGTTCTCTGGGTTCATAGAATCCTCCTGAACAAACGCGTTGTTGTTTAAAAAATGTCAGCAGCCCAGTAAGCTCCCGTATCCGCTAAAACACCGCGAGTTGCATTGGAAAAAGAGCTTCGCTTCAGCCGGGGCGAGGAGTACTCCTCCCAAGATCGTTGTTAGTTGATTATCAGTGCCAACGGCATCATGATAAAGGGGAGTTTTGCCATCGGGGTCCAGAAATCCCACCCGATTACCGTAAAAAATGTAACCATTTGGATCCAAGCCGCGAAAATCTACCCGATAGATAAAGCCATCTACCGTCACCGCATACACCGTAGAAAAGACGCGTCTGGATGGGCCATTGCCTCCAGTAATTTGAACCAGATAATCAACGAATACCCGGCCGCTGATATTTTGCCCGCCGGGCGACCGCACGGTGATGTCCCACATCGAGACTCCGCTGCGCTGCCCTGTCCCGACATTTGGCGCATCGATCGTACCAGCATCCCCATCCATGACACCATTCGGTCCGTCTGGTCCATACATGGCAACCCAGTAAACCCCGCTCTGATTTACGGTGTACACACAAGGCAAATAACCCCCAGCAGCCGGCAGTGGACCAGCTAGCTCTTTTGCGCGAGTATCCAACTGACCAGCTCCGGGTTTGGAAAGACGATAGGTGCTGCACTTGAATTCCGGCAAGATGTCACCTAAGGCAGCCGGAGCGATTTGAGACGAGGAGATTTGTTCTGGTCGGTAGAGCACGATATCCCCCTGTCCCACGCCAACGGCGCTGGAGCCCATCAGGATTTGCTCACCAGCACGAGCATAGACGCGAAAGAACGTCCGTCGATAAAGCCCCGCCGTCGTGTTTGTCCGCCATTCCGTTAGGGCCCGTTTGCCACCGTTGGTATAAAGCTCACGGCTGCCCTCAGCCCATGCCTTTTGCGGTGGCAGTGATAAAAACAGCGCTGCCAGCAATAAAATAACGGCAATAAACGCAAAGAATGGCGAGAGAAAACGCAGTAGCTTGCTCATATTAACACTCCATAATATGAAACTTTCTCCCTCCGTTTGAGACAGGGATGGATTAAATTTATTTTAAGGAATTATTGGGGTTTTTGACTCTACAGTCTTGTAAGGTGAGAAAAAAGGTGAGCACTAACTAATGGATCGGCAGCTTTTCAACCCAACAATTTTCTTTGCCGACGAAGTCTTGCAAGCGTTGGAGGAGTTCGGCACAAACCTGGGTCGTCTCGTTGGGAAACTCGATCAGGTATCCCCGCCCCTTGTCGAACACTTGAAAACAAAAGCGGTCTTCGCCGGGATAAGAAACCAGCGTGCCATAGATGCGCCGAAAGCGAACTAAGTCGCGGCTTTTATCTTCTCCCTGGCGGAAAATAACCGTTAACATTTTGATTTCTTTATTCTCTTTCTCAATCTCTGGTGGCAAAATGTAAGCCGTCCGAGCCTCGCGAAGCGGCGTGGTTTGTTCGCCCAGCGGCGGCACTCCCACCTCGCTCTCTGCGTCCGCTGAAGGAGCCCTCTCACCCCTATCCAGGCTTGCCGCTGTCGCGGGTGAGTCAATCAAAGGCACGAACGGCTCTTCTTCCCAAACGACAGGGTCATCTTGGGGCAAGGGAATCTCTTCATCGGGCAACTCCCACTCCTCGATCGGTTCAATCACGGGCGGTTGCGGCAGTGGCGTGCCGGCAACGGTCGTTTTGCCTGACGTCCGTTTTCCAGCAGGCGCCGTTTTTAACCCCGCCAGGGGAGGTGTTTGGCTTGTCAGAGGGGTGACAACTTGTAAATCGGTAAAGACTTGATCGACCAACACCTTGGCTTCGCCCGCATCGCCGGCGGGTTTCCCTTCCACAAGGATGATCCGTTCTAACTCGATGGACGATTTGACTTTCTGCCAGGTATTGGGGAAGATCACCAGTTCAATGCTCCCCTGGATGTCCTCCAGGGTGACAAAAGCCATCGCCTTGCCGCTTTTTGTCTGATAAGGCCGAATCTGAGTAATCATGCCGGCGACGCGCACCTTTTCCTGGGGAGACGCCTCCCCTAATTGTGCGGAATAATGCGTTACTGCTTGAGAGAGAACATCCATCACTGGATTGAGCGGATGATCGGAGACATACAAGCCGATCAACTCCTTCTCCCAATTCAACATCTCTTTTCTGGTAACCTCGCGAACCGATTTGGGTAAGGCAATGAACTCACTGACCCCGGTATGCGCTCCAAAGAGGGTCAGTTGCCCGTTTTCCACCGCCCGAAAATGAGCCGCACTGGTTGCCATGAGATTCTCGATGGCTTCCAGCAAGGCGCAGCGCGACGCAAAACGATCAAAGGCGCCAACGCGGATCAGGCTTTCCAGGGCGCGCCGTCCGACCTGACGAAGGTCAACTCGCCGGGCAAAATCATTCAAATCCGCAAAGGGTTGCTCGCTGCGCCCTTTCAGAATCGCCTCTACCGGTCCATGACCGACGTTTTTGACTGCGCCAAGGCCAAAGCGAATTTTCGACTTGCCGCTGGCAGGATCATCTTCGATCGTAAAATCCCAACCGCTAACATTAATGTCGGGCGGTTCAACGGCGATGCCCATCCGCCGGGCATCAGCCACATACAAGGCAACTTTTTCGGTCTCACTGGCGGAGACGGACAATAAAGCGGTCATATATTCGACCGGGTAATGAGCTTTTAGATACGCCGTTTGAACAGCAATCACGCCATAATCGGCAGCATGCGCCTTATTGAAACCGTAACGAGCAAATTCCTCCCAGTCATCAAAAATTGCGCCAGCAGTCTCTTCTGGTATGCCGTTTCTGGTTGCCCCAGCGATGAATTTCTCGCGATGCTTTAACAATTTATCCTTCAGTTTTTTCGAGATCGCTTTGCGCAGGTCATCCGCTTCAGCGGCAGTGTAACCGGCCAGTTGCATCACGGCGAACATCAATTGTTCCTGATAGACCGGGAAACCATACGTCTCGCGAAAGATCGGTTCCAGGGCTGGGTGGCGGTATACTACCGGCTCTTCACCGTGCATGCGGCGAATGTAACTGGGAATAAAATCCATCGGTCCAGGACGGAAAAGCGCTACCATGGCGATCACATGCGAGAGGTTTTTGGGCTTCATCTGCATCAGGTAACGGCGCATCCCCGAACCTTCGACCTGGAAGACGCCCGCCGTTTCGCCGCGCCCCAAGAGTTCGTAGGTAGCCGCATCGTCTATGGGAATGTTGTAAAGATTTAAGTCAACCCCATGCCGTTGACGGATCAGATCACAGGCTCGCGCCATAATGGTGAGCGTGGCTAGGCCGAGAAAATCGACCTTAAGCAAACCCAGGCTCTCCAGGATAGACATTTCAAACTGGGTGACGATTTTGACCGGGTTTTCCTCGCTGGTCGCTCCGGTGGGGCGGTGGATCGGAATATATTCCACAATCGGCCGGTCGGCGATCACCACCCCGGCTGCGTGGGTGCCGGCATTCCGCACAACTCCTTCCATCTGACTCGCCGTGTCGATCAATTCCTTGAGATAGGGGGTGCTGTCATAAATCTGCTTCAAATCCGGCACTTCTTCCAACGCCTGGCGGATGGTCACCGGCTTACCCGGGATGTTGGGGATGAGCTTGGCGACCCGATCGACCTCATTTAAGGGGATATCCATTACCCTTCCCACATCTCGAATAGCAGCCCGGGCGCCGAGGGTGCCAAAAGTGATGATTTGGGCAACTTTCTCTTCCCCATATTTGTGTGTTGCATATTCCATCATCTCGACACGGCGGTCATCACGGAAATCCAAATCGATATCCGGCATGGAAATCCGACTGGGATTTAGAAACCGTTCAAAGATCAAACTGTGCTCAAGGGGATCGACTAAGGTAATTTCCAGGCAGTAAGCAACGATGGAGCCGGCTGCCGAACCGCGGGCGTTATACCAGATGCCGCGCTGACGAGCATAGCGACACAAATCCCAAACGATCAGGAAGTAGGTGTCAAATCCCATCTGATGGATGACATCCAATTCATATTCTAGGCGCTGACGGATAGCCGGGTCTGCGGCGCGATTACCATAGCGTTTTTGCAGCCCCTGTTCACAAAGTTCGCGCAGATAGCTCTGCGGGGTATACCCTTCTGGAACCTCGAAGACTGGCAGGTGGTAGCCCTTGAAGCTCAAATCCACATTACAGCGTTCGGCAATCAACAAGGTGTTTTGGAGAGCTTGGGGTATTTCGGCAAACAAAGCGCTCATCTCGGCTGGCGAGCGCAGATAATAAGAAGGGTCGGTCATCCTCATGCGATTGGGGTCGCTGAGAACGCTACCGGTCTGAATGGCAAGGAGGATATCCTGCAGCCGCCAATCTTCCTTTTCAATGTAATGGACATCATTGGTGGCAACGAACTGAGCCTGATAACGCTTGCCCAGGGTGAGCAGGTTGCGGTTGATGGTTTCCATTTCATTGATATCGTGCTGTTGCAACTCCAGGAAAAAGCGCTGCGGTCCAAAAACCTCGTAATACCAATCCAGACGGCGGCGCGCTTCTTCGACCTGCCCCTCGATAATCAGGCGCGGTACTTCAGCGGACATACAGCCAGAGGTACAAATTAAGCCCTCCGAATATTGCGCCAGGAGTTCGTGGTCGATGCGCGGGTAATAGTAAAATCCCTCGCATTGGGCAGCGCTGACCAGTTTGAGCAAATTTTGATAGCCGGTTTGGTTTTCAGCTAGGAGAAGGATATGGGTGGATTTCTTATCCAGTTGGGGATCGCGCTCTTTCATACTGCGAGCCGCCAGATAAGCCTCAACACCGATAATGGGTTTGATCCCCGCAGCCACCGCCTGATTATAGAATTCGACTACGCCAAACATCGTGCCATGGTCGGTGAGCGCAACGGCTGGCATGCCCATCTCTTTGACGCGCTTCACCAACTGCTTAAGATTGCTGAAACCATCCAGCAGGGAATATTCGGAATGGACGTGTAAATGGACAAAGCTCATGGGGGTCTAAGAAAATTATAGCATGGTCATTTCGCCCTGACCTTAAAGAATTGAGAATTTTAAGGTGCAGGATTCGGTATTCAGAATGATAAAAAATGGAGCGATTCCCTACCACCATCAAATCAAAATTCGGAGTAATTACCTACCAAAGGCTCTATTTGGCAGGATAAACCGTCCATGAAGTAACGAATGGAAGCGCTATTCGTGCATTCGTGAAATATTCGTGGACGGTTTTCTTCGTGATCAATTCGTGGACGGTTTTCTGAGCCAATTATCAACACAACTTATGATAGCAGGTTGTTAAAATTCGGAGCAAAAGGCTTTCTCTACAAAACTAAAACCGTCAACGGTCAGAGGCGCTTTTCAATGCTATTCGGAATAGAAATAAGGAATGATGCGGACTTCGCCGTATTTCTGGATGCGGATCACCGCAATAGCAGGTTTCGCTCCTTCACTGCGAAAGGATGCCAATCCCGATCAGGGCAAAAGCTAACCCAATGACCTTTTGCAGGGAAAACGGCTCTCCTAAGAGGAAAAAAGCACACAAAGCTGTGACCAGGGGATAAGCCGCCGTAATCGCCACCACCCGAGAGGCTTCTCCCCGAGCGAGCGCAAAGTAGAAAAATAACATTCCCAAACTTCCCACCACCCCGGCGAGAACCCCCCAAAGCAAATCCCCACTTCCCAGGGAGGGACGCCAATGGGCGCGAAAGACGGTAAAAAGGATAGGGAAGGTTGCTGCCCAGCCAAGGCTGGAAACCAGCACTAATCCTTCTCCAGAGATACTCCGCGAAGCAACTTTCCCCAAGAATCCCCATAAGCCCCAGGTAAACAGCGACAGAAAGGCATAAACCAACCAATGTGCACCAGACATCGAAGCCGTACCTCCTTCAACAGAGTCAACGCCTATTCCAGTAATAAGCGATTGGCAGTATTATACTCATTGGTTAATATTTGCCAGCGTGCTACAGCCGCTTCCTGGCAGCGCGGTGTGAATTACTTTGAGGCCGAGGCAGTCTTCAATGCTGTTTGGCGAGAAGGAACGCTCACTGCACAAGTGGAGGGCGGTCAGTTCGAGCCGTATCGTGTCCATGTGCATTTCGATGAGCAAGGCAACCTCAAGGAAGCTCTCTGCTCCTGCCCTTATGAAGGCGGCGGTGATTGCAAACACATCGTTGCTACCCTGCTGGTGCTGATTCGCCGCCCCGAATCTGTGAGCGTTCGCCCTGCTCTTCGTATTCAGCTAGAGGGCAAGAGCCGCGAAGAATTGCTTGCGCTGATAATGTTCCTGGCTGAGCAGAATCCTGATATTATCGAGACCATCGAAGATTTTGTGGCAGTCCCTGCCGACCCCGTAGCGGAATCGCCTGCCGGGATTGACCTAGACAGGCTGCAGGCGCAAATCAAAACCGCCGTGCGAGAAATCGGGCACAATGCCTACGCAGCGTATAGCGAAGCCGATGACGAGTGGCCGCTGATTTCCGAGACGTTAGACCCAGCCATCGAACAGGGTGTAAGTTACCTTGATCAGGGAGAGCCACGCACTGCGTTGCGTATCTTGGAAGCAGCCACAACCGCCTGGATCGAAGGCTGCCGCCGTCTTGACTGGGACTTCCTCGAAGACAGTGCTGAGGCGGAAGAGGAACACCTGATGAGCTTTGCCGATGCTTGGAATGAAGCCCTGTTGAGTGCCGACCTCTCCCAGGAGGAACGGCGGAAATGGGAGCAAAAGCTGGAATCCTGGATGGAAACGATGATCGGCGGAGTCTGCGCTTTCTTCGTACGCACCCGACTTAATCATCGAAATCTACCTGCTGGAACAGATGTACCCGCAGGCCATGGCGCTGATAGAGCAACGTCCCTGGTCGGGCAAGTTGGAAAAAGTCATCCAGACCGTCAGTGAAGCGTTCCCCGATTGGGCCTTCACCCAGTGCTATCGCCAGGCGACAGACATCATAGAGAGCGGCCGCTCGGCCTATTACGATATTGCCATCGCCTGGCTCCGCCAGGGACGTGACATCCTGCTCAGGGCGGGTCAGTCAGAGCGCTGGCAGGCCTGTCTGGACGAGTTGCTGCAAAAGCATCGCCAAAAATACAAGCTGCGCCCAATGCTGGAAGCACTCAGATGAACGGTAAAGGGCACAAGATGAGCGATGAAAGACACGTTCAATTTCCCAACGCTCGACATTGTGTTCAGCAGGAAAATGGCAAAAACGTTTGCTGATAAGGGTCTCTCTGGAACATGAAAACCGCATTTGGGCATGATAAAATTAGGACATGAGCCGCATTCAAGTCGTTTTGCATTCAAAACGCGAGCAAATCTTGTAAACCGCTGCTCGTTTTGGTATTCAGCGGGTGCGGGTATTTGGCTCGGTGGCGCGTGGAACAGATGATGAACAGAGCGATGTGGACTTTCTGGTGGAACTAGCGCCCGACCGCAGTTTGCTCGACCTGGGGGGTTTCCTCTACGAAATGCGTTCTCTGCTAGGTACGAATGTAGATATGGTGACTGAAAAGGGGCTACGAAAACGGATTCGCGAAAAGGTCTTGGCTAAGGCGGTAGATGTATGAGGGATGACCGCGAACGCTTGAGCGACATTGCGGTATGATTGGGATGCGGCATGTGTTAGTGCATGGCTATTTCGAAATTGATTTGGCTTTCTCATCAGCCTTTCGATCGCCGCTGAAAGCGCTCCTTCCGAAGCCCTATCCAGCGAACCCAGGCGGCTGTAGCTGTAGGGATTGCCTAAAAAGGACCTAAGCCAATTACCACCGCAATCCCCAAAAACACCACCGAGGCAAGCCCAATCCCCAGCCATAAGCTGGCCGTCCAACGGATCCAGCGTGGGTAGCTGACCACCGTCAAGCCGAGGCAGATCAGCAGCACCGGATTGGTCGGATAAGCCAGATTCGAGAAGCCATCTCCAAAGCAATACGCTGTCACGGTTACCTGACGGGTGACTCCCAACAAATCTGCCAGCGGCAACAGAATGGGCATCACCAACAACGCCTTTGCCGAGCCAGAAGCGATAAAGAACTCCAACAGCAAGGCTAACCCATACACCCATAGCGCTGCTGCAAAAGGCGACAAATTGCCTAAAGATTGCGAAGCCTGATACAGAATCGTATCCATCACTTTCCCCTGGGCAACGATAAACTTTACGCTGGCCGCCATTAAAATCAACGGAATCCCAGGTGCAATGCCACCCAATCCCTCGCTCAGGGCAACGCGGACGGTCTTCCATCCCACCCCACTGCTCATCCCCGCCGAGATAGCCCCAACCAGGAAGAGCAATCCAACCAGCGGCAGGCTGAAATCACTCAAAGCTGGCACAATCGGCGCCGCGATCAAGACCAGTAAAATGAAAACCAGAAAAACGCCAAAAACAGCCAGGGCGGCGCCTAGGCGGGGAGCCATCGCCTGTAACTGAGTGAGATCAACGGATTGGAAGCGCTGGCGAAAGCCTTGATCCTCCTGATACGTCAGAGAGGTCTGAGGCTGGCGGTCGATTCTTCTGGCATAGCGGAACAAGAAGAAGAGGAATATCCCATACATGGATAAGAAAACAATGGCACGGAAACCGGCGCCAGAAAAAGGAGGTAATTCAGCAATGCGTTGGGCGACCCCAATGGTGAAAGGGTTGGTAATTGCAGCCGAGAAGCCAAGATTGGTTGCCAGGATGCTCATACCCAGGCCGACCAGCGAATCCCAGCCCAACAGATAAGCCAGCGCGACCATCAAGGGCACCAGTGGCACCACCTCCTCAAAAATGCCAAAAAACGCTCCCAGACTCATAAAGAAAAACGAAATCAAAGCCAGGAGCAGATACTTCTGGTTTTGAAAACGCCCAATCAACCGCCCTAACCCCGCTTGAAGGATGCCGCACTTATCCAACACCGCAAAGCCGCTGCCAACCATCAAAATAAAGACCAGAATCACGATCAAAGTCAATTGATCCGGTCCACCCAAGACTTCAATTGGCGCCAGAAACCAGCGCCAGAAAGGATAAGCGGGACGTTCGATCTGGCGATAGGATTGGGGATCAATCACCTGGCGACCCTCGACCACAATCCGCTGATATTCGCCGGCCGGCAGGATCAGGGTTAAGAGGCCTGCAGTCAGCATCATAACAACCAGGATCAAAGCCGATTGGATAAATGCGCGGCGGCTGATCTGTGCGCCTGCTTTCTCGTTCATATCCTTATCCTCCTCAGGCAATCGTTTCCAAGCAATCCCAGGGCAAGAACGTTGCCATCCCGAAGATGCCCTTGATCATGACCCTCCTGAGCCGGCATCTTTGAGTGAGAAGAGAATGCCTCGGAAGATCATCTACCAAAGATTATAACATCCTCAGAGAAGTCAAGCGCCTGTGCTATAATCACCCTTCGAGGTAATGAGCATGTTGAGAAGGTTTGTGACACTTTTCGGGGGCGACCCCAATAAAAAGGAACTAGAAAAATACGCTCAGGCTGTCGCTCAAATCAATGCCTTGGAAAAGGAATTTGAGGCTTTGAGCGATGAGGCGTTGGCAGCCAAAACTGTGGAGTTTCGCCAGCGGTTGAAAGAAGGCGAAACGCTGGATGATCTATTGCCAGAAGCCTTTGCAGCGGTTCGCGAAGCCAGCAAACGCACCATTGGTTTGCGCCATTACGACGTCCAACTGATCGGTGGGATCGTCTTACATCAGGGCAAGATCGCCGAGATGCGCACCGGCGAAGGAAAGACGCTGGTTGCCACCCTGCCTCTCTATTTGAATGCCCTGACCGGTCGGGGAGTGCACCTGGTGACGGTCAACGATTATCTTGCCCGGCGCGATGCCCGCTGGATGGGGCCAATCTACCATGCCTTGGGAATCTCGGTGGGTGTGCTCCAAATGGCTGCCCGCACCGAAAACGGCAAGAAAGCGTTTCTCGTCGATCTAGAACGCACCTCGCCACACGAGGATCAACACCAACTGCGCATGGTGCTGCGCGCCGAGGCCTACGCGGCCGACATCGTTTACGGAACCAATAGCGAGTTCGGTTTCGACTACCTGCGCGATAACATGGCCTGGAGCCTGGAGGAGCGAGTCCAGCGCGGCCATTATTACGCCATTGTAGACGAGGTGGATAACATTCTGATCGATGAAGCCCGCACGCCGCTAATCATCTCCGGGCCGGCTTCCGAAGATGTGGAATGGTACACTCGCATGGCACAGGTGGTGCGCGCCCTTCGCCCAGAAGACTACGAGGTAAATGAACGCGACCGAACTGTGTCACTCACCGAAATCGGCGAGGCGCATGTCGAGGAGTTGCTCGGCATGCCCCTTCGTGACCCAGATCGCCCCGAGGATGTCACACCCGAACAAGCACGCTTGCTTGGCTATCTGGAGCAAGCCTTACGCGCCCAGTTCTTGTTCCATCGCAACAAGGATTATCTGGTTCAGGGTGGCAAGGTGGTTATCATTGACGAATTCACTGGCCGGCTGATGCCCGGCCGACGCTGGTCGGATGGCCTGCATCAGGCTGTGGAAGCTAAAGAAGGTGTGCGTGTGCAACCCGAAAACGTCACTTATGCCACCATCACCATCCAGAATTACTTTCGCATGTACGAAAAGCTGGCTGGCATGAGTGGTACTGCAGTCACCGAAGCCGAAGAATTTGACAAGATTTACAAACTGGGTGTTCTTGCCATCCCTACCAACCTCGAGTACCACGCCATGCAACCCGAATCGGGCCTAGTGGAACTGGAAGCCAAAGACGAATGGGGGTATAAGGTTCGCTATTATGCGCGCAAAGACGATCCTGAAAAAAAGCCGCTGTATTGGAAACGCAAAGATTACCCGGATGTCGTCTATCGCACCCAGGAAGCCAAAATTCGCGCCATCATGCAGGAGATCATGCAAAATCACGCCCGCGGCCGGCCGCTGCTGGTCGGCACAACTTCGGTCGAGATGTCCGAACGTCTGTCCGCTCGCCTGCGCGCCGAACCTATGCGCCGCCTTGCCCAAGTGCTGCTCTTGCGGAAGACCTGGTTCGAGAAAAACAACCGCGAAGAAGACGGGCGTCAGATTCCCGAATTGCTCTTCCTGAATGAGCCGCTCGAAAAGCTCGATCTGACCCAAATGCGCAAACTGGCTCGCGAACTGGACATCCCCTTTAACCCCGAAGAACCGGGCAACCTTTCCCGTTTGCGCCAGATTTTGTATCTTGAACCAGAAGATGAGCAACGCCTGTTAGCGATCTTGCAAGGGGGCATCCCCCATCAGGTGCTGAACGCCCGCAAACATACCGAAGAGAGCCAGATTATCGCCGGGGCAGGCGCTTTTGGCGCAGTGACCATTGCTACCAACATGGCCGGGCGCGGGGTCGATATTAAGTTAGGCGGCGAACTCAAAGAAGAAACCATTGCTGCGGTGCATCGCGTCTTACGCCGCGCCGGGTACAGCGATCCTTTTGAGATGTCGCTTCAGGAGCGCCGCGAGGCATTGCTGAAACTCGATCCCGCCGAGTATGGGATTTATGATCTTCAGGTGAACGATTTTCTACGTTACATGGAAGAAATGGAAAAGGTGCGGGCGCTGGGCGGTTTGCACGTCATCGGCTCGGAACGCCATGAAGCCCGGCGCATTGACAACCAGTTACGCGGTCGCGCCGCCCGACAGGGAGACCCAGGCTCGTCGCGCTTTTATCTCTCCATGGAAGATGAGCTCTTGCGTCTGTTTGGCGGCGAGCAAGCAGATGCCCTAATGCAACGCTTTAAAATGGACGATGCTCTGCCACTCGAAATGAACCTAGTCAGCCGCCTGATCGAACAGTCCCAAACGCGAGTCGAAGGGGCTAACTTTGATATCCGCAAGCATCTTCTCGAATACGATGATGTCCTGAACAACCAACGCCTGACCATTTACAAACAACGCGATCGCATTTTTACCAAGGAAGACCTGCACGATGACGTCACCGAAATGTTACAAACCGAAATCTCGCGCCGTGTACCCGAAGCGCTCCGTCAAGAAGGAGGTCCTTGGCGGTTGCTATCCTGGTTAGAGCAGGTTCAACCGCCTTTTTCGATCAACCATCACATTTTCCCCTCCTTTACGTTGAAACTCATCGCCGAGGAATTGATTGACACGCATGCGACCAGATTGAACGGGAACGTCGCTCTGCCGGTTTCGAGCCTGAAACCCGCCCTTCTGTCCGTAGCGCGCGCTGCCCTGGAAGCTGAGGATGAACATCTGCGGCGCTTGATCGGTGAGCTTTTAGAGCAAACCCGGCAACGGTATGAAAGCCAGCTCGATGAACGGTTTGAAGCCATTGAGGCCTTCCTCAGCGGGCTGGAGGACACTCAAGAGGCAGAAGAAGACCAGCGCAACCCGCGTCAAATCGTTGAGGAACTCAACAGCGTCGCCCGGCTACCGATTAAACTCTCCACCGAGCAGCTTCGCCTTCTAAAAGAAGACCCTCTGGAGCTTGAAGATGCCCTAAAAGCTCAGGTACAGGATGCCATCTGGAATCAAACCATCTTGCGACTGAGTGGCGCGATTGCTCGTCGCCTGCAAGATGAAAGCGCATTGAAGAGCGTCCTTGCGACGGCGCAATCCTGGGATGAGCTGGAAGAGAAACTGTATGAGTTTATTGACCTGACCCTTGCCAATCGGCGGCAACAATGGTTGGGCAAAGCGGAGAATGGCTCACAAGGTGCCATCGGGCGTGATCTCGATGCATTCCTCGGTAAGGCTGAGGGGTATCTCGAGCCAGCGGCTGTCGTTCATTTGCTGCTCCTCATGGCGCAAAGCCAACAAACGATCTTCGACAAGCGTACGCACCGCCGCATACAAGTGGTAACCCCGCGCTTGAACTACGTCTATCTGGCTGCCGGTTACCTGGAAGGACTTTCGCCACAAGTGGTCGCCCAACAGGTTTTAGCACATCTGGAAGAAGCACAACAGGCAAATCGGATGATTCTGGGGCTGGAGGAATTTAAAAAGATCGCCTCGAATCGTTTAGAAGACCTGGACTCTTCCACCCGCGAGGCGGTCCGCAAGGCAATCGGCGACGAAGTTTACGAGAAAGCACGCCTTGCGCCGATGCAAAATCTCCCTGAAGCAACGCAAGAAGCTATTATTGCCGAACTAGGCCGCCGCGCCCTGACGGTGATCTACCGCCAGTTGTTGCTGGGCGTGATCTCTGAGCTATGGGTGGATTACCTTACCCAAATGGAAGCTTTGCGCGTCTCGATCGGGTTAGAAGCGTATGCGCAACGCGATCCGCTGGTGCAATACAAATCTCGCGCTTCTGCCTTGTTCCAGGAGTTAATTCAAAACATGCGCTTGGGCGTGATTTCGCGTATGTTCACGTATCGCCCGCGCCAGATCAGCGTGGTTCAAACCCCCGAACGCGACGCTGTACCGCCAGATCAGGAGCCTGTTCCGCAAGTGGCTGAGGGCAAAGAGAAGGAGGCACCTATTGCAACCGCCGATCAAAAGAAAACCGCGCCGCAAAAAAGCGACTCTGGGTCAAAGAAGAAACGGCGGCGACATCGTTAACCGCCGTACATTTTGGTTTCCCATTCGCGAACCGAATCCCGCAGGACGGCCTGGATTTCAGCGTCAGGCACATCCTCTACCGTAGCGTACTGATTCAGGCCAACCATAACCACCATGCCTTTATTGGGCAACTCCAGCAAACGAATGCCGCGCTGTTGCCACCCTTTTTCTTGCAATCTTCGCTGCAAGATTTCATCCACTTGCATGGCAATGCTTTTAGGGGGCTCGCTGACCCTCACCTTGGGTTGCACAGCTTGGGCAAGCCAATCGATGATTCCCGGCCTGGCCGGGGATGCATCACCAGACGCCAGGACACTCGCCTCGGGCGCCTCCGAAAAAAGGACAGCATCTTGCGCAGGCAGACTCTTTGCTGGTTGCGCAGGCGGTAGGGATTCAGGTGCCGCAGCCTCTGGGGAGGTAGCCTGGTTGGGTTTTGCCAGCGGAACAGGCTCCAAATCGAGCCACCTGCCCAAGGCTTGAAAGAGCAAGACCAGTCGGCGCTGTTCAGGCTCCTTGAGCAAATGGGGGGCTTTGATGGTCTTTCCATCCATCTCAAGGACAAACTGCCGTACTTGTCGATCCGTATAGAAACCGATGTGGTAATCCAGTCCTTTTTGTTGCGCTTCGGGTGGGGGTTTAGCAGCCTTGCTGCTGAAGATGCTCCCCAGCAGATAGCCAATCAGCACCGCGATGGCAACACAAATCACTGCCAGCAGAATCAGTACAGAGATATCCATCAAATCCTCTATCTCTCATTATAGCGGATAAGAGCGAATTGATTCTTACAATTTTGTTGGGTGCACCCCATCGTAAGAAAGGGTGTACACGCAAATCCAGTTTCTTTCAACGCCCCCAACTCAATCGCCGGCAGAGATAGCCTAAGTTTGGTATCTCAACTACTCGTTGCCTCCTTAATCGCTTTTTGTAAGGCACGCTCCAGTTCAGCATCTGCGCCAGGTGGCAGTTCGATCGGTGCGGCTTTGGCAAGAATCTCCAATACTTTTTCGTGCGCCACCTGATCCACGGTTTTCCCACCCGCCTTAAGCCATTCATCGACCGTCTGCCGCTTGAAGAGCACCGGGAAGAATAACTCTTTGCGGAAATAGCGGCTCGTGTGCGGATGCCCCAGGAAACTACCTCCATATCCTACCTGGCGAATCACCTCAACCGCTAGCGTGTCTGCGTTGACCTCAAAGCCCTGGAGGATGCGTTTGATATGCCGGATGATCTCATCGCAGATCAGCGCCATTTCCGGCGAGCCATACTGTCCGAAACACAGTGTGCCGTTTGCCTGACACATCGTCATCCCTGCCAGGCTGACCAGGAGCAAGGTCAGGGTGGCTTCGGCTGCCGCTTCGGCGTCTGGCAACTTCGCTTCCACACCACCGCCCAGCCCATAAATCGGCAGGCCATAACGTTTGGCAAGTTGTACCATGGCGACCTTGCCTAAATCTTGTTCAGGGCTGCCATAGGTCACCTGGGTCGTACGCATATCAAAGACATCGGTATCCGGTTTCAAAACCACTTTGGCGCCTGGTTGGACAAGCTGGGTCAGCACAACGCCAAAGAGAACTTCCGCATTGGTCAAGGCAACGGTGCCAGCAACAGTCGCCGGACCTGTTGCGCCCATCAACGGTCCAGGTGAATACAGGATGGGGATACCAGCGTGGACGGCATCAATGAGTCCTTCGTTCATTACCGCGATTTTCAGGGGAGTGATCGGAGTGACAATTCCCAAGGCGCAGGGTTTTTCACGCAAGGCGCTTTCCCCACCGCTGGCGGCCGCTACCATTGCCAGAAGACTTTGGGTAAAAGGTCGCTCTAAAATATTGATCACGGTAGGTTTGGTGGTATTGCGCAAGATGGCATCAAAATCGTGGAAGAAAATGGTCGAAGTGGGCATGTCTCCCGACATGCACAGGGTTTGCACAAAATCAATGTTTTCCAAAGCATGGCCCACCCGCGTATTGTTGATCATGTCTTGCTTGGTTGGCTGGCGTGGTCGGCGGGCTTCATAATCCCAAAACAGCGGCTCGGAGGTGCCACCCATGCCATAATAAACCCGACCCAACTCAATCTGCAGATCCATGGCAGGATCGTTGCGCCCGTAAAGGATAAAGGACTTCGGCGCTTGCTCAATTGCCCAAGCTACCAGTTCGGGAGGAACGTGAATGGAGCGCGTTTCCCGATTGACTTTTGCGCCTCCCTTTTCAAAGATGTCCAGAAAAATATCCGACTCGCTGTAGATACCGGGCTCCATCAAAAGGTCTAAGGAAGCCTGATAGATGCGTTCGAGTTCAGCTTCCGAGAGAAGGGTCAAATTGCCAGCTTTGGCTCCAGTTTTCATGGCAAACTCCTTGAAGGTTTTATTCCGGGTTTCTTTTTTGGGGTGGCGGAGCGATGGAGGCTCGCAAAACAAGTTCGAAGCTAATCTGGCGCAGGTAGGGCTGCGGCAGCTCTCCATCTTCGCCGCGAATGCGGCGGAGCAGCAAATCGACACACGCCTGTGCGAGGTGCGTATGGCTGGTCGCCACCGCGGTGATTGGCGGTTGGGAAAAAGAAAACCAATCCAGATCATCAAAGCAAATTAAGGAAATATGGCGGGGAATTTCAATCCCTTGCGTCCGCAGCGTCTTGATCACGCCTGGCATAATGGCATTGCTGGCGACGAAGAGAGCAGTCGGCCGCGGTTGCAGGTTCAACAATTCGGCGGCTGCTCTTGCCCCCCACTCGCTGCGCAAAGCACCCAGACGCACACAGCACTCCTCGGCTGGGACTCCAGCCTCCTTCATTGCCTGCAAAAAGCCCTGCCAGCGGTCGTAGTTACTGCTGTAGCAGATATCGCCACCAATGTAGCCAATACGCGTGTGTCCGGCTCTGAGCAATTCCTGGGTAGCTGCCTTAGCGCCCCTAAAGTCCTCAAAAACGATGGCATCCAAACGACTGCCTTTGATTTGCCGCACGATACAAACCGTGGGGATATTTTGCGAATAAAGATGATTTAATAAGTCTGAGTCTGGCGCAGTGGGTACCCAGATCAAGCCATCTACATCATGCCCGATTAATTTTTGCAGGGCAGTGCGCTCGATTTCCACATCATCGCGGGTCGAAGACAGCAAAAGTTGAAAGCCTTCCTGATTGAGCAACAGGCTAATCTGATCGGCTAAGGCAGTGTAATACGCGTTTAGGAGATTTGGGATGATCAAGCCAATGGTGCGACTATAGCGTTGACGCAACGCTTTTGCCCGCAAATTGGGCTGATAATTGAGGCTTCGCACAGCTTCCAAAACCCTTCGGCGGCTTTCTTCTGAAACATAGCCGGTGTTGTTGAGAACCCGCGAGACGGTAGCAATCGAGGTTTCGGCCGCTTTGGCAACTTCGCGCAGCCCGACTCGCTTCCGCACATTAGGAGAAGATCCATTTTCCTGGTTCAAGCTGATTTCCTCCCCGTGGAAGAGGCATCGCCAGGTTCGGTTTGACTTCCACCTGGCAGCCATTCCCTTTCTTCCAGTTTTTGAGCAATCCAGGCAACCCGTTCAATTGAGTTGTGAGGCATAAATAGATCAACCACGCCCAGCAGGATCGGTCGATCGATTTGATCCAAGAGGTCCTCAATCGCTCGCTCAAATTCCTCTTGTGAGGTTTGGTCTTCGAGCCACGGTGAGGGAATGGCGCCCCAAATCATGGGCCCCGGTGTAAAAGCTTGCCAGGCCTCTGCAAAAGTACAACTAGTCAGCGGTTGCGGCGAAAATGACTCACAGACATCCAGTCCGCACTCGGGCAACAAAGATAATAATGGACGCAGTTCGCCATCGGTATGACTGCCGACTTTCTTCCCCTGTTGATGCAGGATTTCGGTGTACTTTTGGTACGCCTCTAAACAATAGCGGCGAAAGAGTGGCGGGCTGGTCATTACCCCATGCAGATTATCGGGGAATTCGACATAGGGTATCCCGTCCGGATGCCCTGCGTCCAGGGGCGCTAAACGGGGTAAGATATCCATCAGTTGCTCATCTAACAGATGAAGCAGTCGTTCAACCCGTTCTCGCTCATAGTGAAGAGCTTTGAAGGTGTTGATCTCCCCTAAATATTCCAGGAGAACCTGTTGGAAGGGAATGCGTTGTAAGAGCGGCACAACCAAACCGTTCTCACCAATTTGATCCTGCCAGCTCCGGACGGTGTTAAACAACGGGACGAACTCCATGCGCTCGATGATCACTTCGACAATCGCATAGTCTTCGGGCTGGGAGATCAGATGCTTCTGGAGGTAGGGGTCTAAGCCATTCAGCACATGCTCTTCCAGCAATCCATGTCTCAGATGCAGGGTGCCTTGCGGGGTAATCAAATCGGTTTCGGTTATACCTGGCTTGGTGGTTGAAACGATATCCCAAAAACTGGGGAAATTTTCAATCACGGGTTCATATTCCGCGTAAAAGGGCTCACCATCAAACCGGGCGCGCACCTCTACACCGCGTAAGCGAAAAGCATAGGCGTTGACAAACTTCAAACGGCCAACTCCCACCTCGCAATGCAAACGATCCAGATCCCAATCAGCCATGTGGGCCGGTAAGGTTTGGGTGCGTTGATGGCTACGATGCCAGGCTTCCAGACGGGTGATGAAAGGCAAGCGAGGTGGCATCTCGCCGCGTAAAGCCATCCAGGCTCGTTGGCGTTGGCTGAGTTCAGCAGCGATCACTTGACCGCTCCACCGGTCAACCCGCGAATAAAGTACCGCTGCCCGAACATATAGACAATCACAATGGGGATGGTGGCAATCAACAGCCCCGCCATGGTGGCTGGAATGTCCACATAGTTGCGCGAGCGCAAAGCAGCAATCCCCACCATCAGCGTCTTCAGCTCGTCTTTCTGCATAAACACCAGGGCAATCAGCAATTCATTCCACACCCAGAGGGCATTGACCACGATTAATGTGATGAGAGCCGGCGCCGAGAGAGGCATCATAATGTTCCAGAAGACGCGCAGGCTGGAACAACCGTCGATTCGGGCCGCTTCAATGATCTCGCGCGGGATGGTGCGGAAGAAATTGGTCATCAAGTAGATCGAGAAGGGCAAAAGCAAGCCGGTATAGATCAGGATGGTGCCGTGATAGGTGTTGATCAGCTTCCAGCGCACCATGGCAACAAACAGAGGCACAATCATCACCACCGGCGGAACCACCATCAAAGACAGGATAATATTGAATAAGGTGCGCTTTCCATAAAATTCCATTCGGGCAAAGGCATAAGCTGCCAGACAGGCAATGATTAAGGACACAAAAACCGATCCCACCGTCAGGATCGAACTGTTGGCAAAGCGAATAAAGAACTTTTCTCCCGCCAGGGCGGTATTAAAATTTGCCCAATACAAAGATTGGGGCAAGCCCCACTTATCCTCAATATACTCGAAGCGCGTCTTGAAGGCTGAGACAATCATAAAATATACTGGGAACAGCGACAAGAGCGTTGCGCCGATCACCAGAGCTTGGCGAATGAAACTGCCAAAGATTCCCAAAATTCGGTCGGAGGTTTTCATGACAGCTCCTCCAGGGTCACCGAACGTTCGCGTAAGCGTAACTCGAGGAAGATGAAAATGCCTGTGACCAAGAGCAAGATCACCGATACCGCAGAAGCGATATTCATCTGGTTATAGCGAAAACCGGTTAGATAGATAAATAATTCCGTGACCATCGTCGAATTGCCAGGGCCGCCTCCGGTCATCACATACACATACCCAAACACCCACGATAGAATGGTGATGATGGAAACAATGGTAAAGAATTCAATGGTGGTCGCTAATTGAGGTAGGGTAATATGCCATTGCAAACGCCACCAGTTGGCGCCGTCGATCTTGGCGGCATCGTACAATTCCTCCTCCACCGACATCAGGCGCGCCAGGAAAAGCACAATCCCAAACCCAACCTCTTTCCACACAATGACAAACATCAGGGTTGGCAAAGCCAGTTTGGTGCTTCCCAGCCAATCCAGAATAAATCTCTCCAAACCGATGACCTTGAGAAAATCGTTGAGCACACCACTTAACTGGAAGATATAGGAGAAGATCAAACCAACCACGGTAATCGGTAAGAGGTAGGGCAGGAAGAGGGTGGTGCGATAAAACTGCCAACCGCGAATGCGATCAAAAAGAAAAATTGCCAGGATCAGGGCAATCAAAACCATAATCGGTACGCTAATCAAGAGGGTCAAATTATTGCGCACCGCCCGCAAGAAGACCTCATCCTTGAAAATCGTCTGATAATTGGTCAGCCCAACAAACAGCATTTCCCCTTGAAACGGACGCTGAAAGCTCAAAGTCACCAATCGCACAATGGGAAAGGCAAAAATCAAGCCAATCACAATCAGGGCGGGGGCAAGGAAGAGATAGGGTTCAATTTGGCGGAGAAGTTTATAGCGACGGCCAGTGTCCAGAGACATGATGAAACTCCGCAGGTTGGTTATCGCGTTGGGGTTGGTAAGGCGCAGGTAAACCTCACCTGCGCCTTGACCGTTACCCGAAAGAGCACCTGGTTATTTCGAATACCAGTTGACAAAGTTTTGCAATTGATCCGGGTTCTGTTCACGCCACTTCTGGATCACTTCCTCGGTTAACTGCGCCAGCTCGGCCGGAGTCTTATCGCCGGAAAAGAGCAGTTGCGTGCCGGTAAAGTTCGCCTGTTCATCCAACATGCTGGGGATGAAGTTCTCCAGGTTTGGACCGGCGGATTGAACAACCCACTCAAAGATCTTCTTCAGGATCGGCTGATCAATTTGAGTGGTATCGAAGCGATCATCAGCCGGCAAGACACCGGTGTACTTAAACCAGGCGTTCAAGCGATCGGGGGTGTGGGTGAACATCAAGAAATCGGCGGCTTCTTTTTTATGTTTAGACCAGGAGGTAATCCCCAATCCCTGAGCAGTGACTACATAGGTGTCGGCCAGTTTTCCTGAACCGTATTTGGGCACGCGCATGACACCCATGTTATTCCATCCGATGATCTCAGCCCATCCTTTCAAAAAGGTGTCATTGCCGAAGATCATCGCCGACTTGCCTTGCACGAATTGGTCCTGACCTTGTTGGTAGTCAACCGAGTTAATGTCGGCGTTCCAACACTTGGCCTCTTTGAGCTGATGTAGGCGCTCCCACCATTCAGCGTAAGCTGGATCGGTGAATTTGGCTTCTCCAATGGAGGCTTTCATGAAATCTTTTTCGCTGTCCAGGTTCTGGCGACCGAGAATTGAAAAGAGCCAGCCGCCAAACCAGCCATCCTTTAGACCACCGGAAATGGGCGTCACCCCAATGGCATTTAATTTGTCACAGGCTGCAATGAGCTCGTCCCAGGTGTCCGGCAGGTCGTTCAGATCAATGCCAGCCTTTTCAAACAAGGTCGGGTTATAAACCATTGGGTTACCGGAGAGATACCAGCCCATCCCCCACAATTTGCCGTCATAGGTGCGCTCGAAGTTGTTAATATAGTGAGCACGCTCTTCGGCAGGAATGAGATCATCTAAGGGCACTAAAGCCCCATTCCAGGCGAATTCCAACGTCCATACACCCCCCCAGAAATACTGGATATCCGGGCCCTGCTGAGCGGCCGCTGCGGACTGAAAAGCCGGGATGAGCGAGTCGGTCGATTGCAAGACGGCTTCAATGGTTACATTGGGATGCAGTTTTTGATACTCAGCAATGGTTTCGTCCAACCATTGTTGCGCCCCGGGCGCTTCTTGTTCGCCCCACCACCAGATGACCAGCTTCACCGGTTCGGCTTGGGCGGGCTGAGCAGGCGCTTCGGTAGCTGCCGGCTGCTGCGGCTCGGCGGGGGGCGGCGTAGCGGGCTGAGCGCAAGCGGCAAGGATGCTGACCAGGATCAGCATAACGAAAAGAAAGCGCGTTATCTTCATGGTTTTCTCCTCTCTAGGGTGACAAAAATGGAAAACGGGTAGGCTCATCAGGCATTTACTTCGGACAGTAAACGTTTACACATCATCATAGCATGAAAACAGGCTCTTGTCAAGCAAAGTTTGGTTAAATTTTTTTTGCAACTAAACTCCCTATTCCGTAGCCTGAAGTCCTCTCCGCACCGACCTGCGCCAGGGCAACTGGTGTTTGCTTATATTTTGTCTTTTGCCATGACACCTGCTGGACTTCGGCATCCTCCCAAGGAGAAAACGCTTCTAAAGGAAAACTCTCGTGTTATAATCCTCATCCAATGAGGTCGCAATGAACCAAGAAAGTCCTCAATCCCTTCGAATAAATTCCAATACGGTAACTTTCTATCTCACTAGAACATATCCAGCCAGATCACCTTGAAACCAAACCTTCCCTATCGACTCGAATTTCTCACTCTAGACCAGGTCCAACAGGTCCATCAAACTGTGCTCCGCGTGCTGGCAGAAGTAGGCGTGCGGGTAGACTGGCTACCGGCCCTCGAAATATTCGCTGCCAATGGCTGCAAAGTAAATTTCGATCAGAGCGTGGTTTTTATCCCCCAAGACGTTCTCGAACGCGCGCTGAGCACGGCGCCCTCCCAGTTTCAACTCTATGCCCGCAACCCTCAGCAAACGATAACTGTCACTCTAGACGACGTTTACACCATTGCCGGCTCTTCGGCGCTCAACGTCCTGGATTTAGAGGGCAACCATCGTCCCGCAACCCTGCAAGATCTGCGCGATTTCACGCGCCTGATTGACGCCCTCCCCCTAGCTGACATCATGCACGCCATGGTCATCCCGCAGGATATCCCTCAACCCGGTTTTGACCGCGTTTTGTTTGCTACCATCCTGGAAAACAGCAGCAAACATTACTACTCGCAAGGCGAAGGTGGACAAAGCGTTTACGATCAAGTCCAGATGGCAAGCATCATCCAGAACGGCAGCGAAGCGGTGCGCCAGGCGCCAATCTTCAGCCTGGTTACCTGCCTCACCTCGCCACTCATTCATCCTGCCGAACGTGTGCAAGAGATGATTGCCTGCACCGAATGTGGCATCCCGCTCTGGCTGGAAGCCACCAATATGATGGGGGCAACCGCACCGGTCACCATTGCCGGCGCCCTGGTCGAACACACCGCCAACATGTTAGCCGCCCTGACCTTCGTCCAGCTTCTCCGCCCGGGTCATCCCTGCATCGTTGGGATCGCTTCCGGCGGCCTCAACATGCGCACGGGCACCTATGTCGGTGCCTCCCCCGAAGCTACCCTCCTGCATGTCGCCAGCGTGCAAATGGCGCGCTTTTACGGCTTGCCCTTCGAGGGAAGCTCCGGCCTGGATGCTTGCCTGCCCGATGCCCAAGCCGCCTACGAACGGGCGCTCCAAGACATTCCCTTTGTTCTGGCAGGGATGAATTTTATTCACCTAGCCTTTGGAATGATGAATCAGTTGCTCACTTCCAGCTACGAACAGGCTGTCATCGATCACGAAATTTTGGCTGCATCCTATCGTCTGGCAGAGGGTTTTGAAGTTGACGAAGAGACGCTAGCATTTGACCAGATTCGGCAAGCCGGGCAAGGCGGACAATTCCTAACCCACCCCTACACCCTGCGTCGCTTCAAAGAGCACCAGTGGCAACCGCGCCTGACCAGCCGCCTGGAATGGACTCAGTTTCAACGTCAACTGGGTGGGGCAGACCTGCGTCAGCGCGCCAACCAGTTTGCCCGTGAGCTTCTCGCCGCTCACCAACCGCTTCCCCTGGAGGAAAAGCAAGCCCAGGAACTCTGGCGCATGGCTCGGTCTTTTCAAGAGGCAGCCCTGCAGAGCCGTTGATGCCGTCAGCAGCATGACATCCCGGGTAAATGAGAGTCCTTCCAACGAGTCCACCGAGGACACAGAGCCACCTGTAAAAAACTCTCCGAGTTCTCCGCGCACTCTCTGTGGTAAAAAAATCGTATCAGCTTTCGCTACCGGGCTTATCTCCCCACCGAGAGCACAGAGAGAACAGAGCCAAATAATCAGCGTGCCAACTAATGCACCCCTTCTTGCTAATTACCCCTCCAACACCCGAATCGTCAAACGGGTTTGCAGGCTCTCCCCTCCACCCAAAGAACGGGCTAAACCGGCTTGGACGGC
>Ga0068707_1000432_pt1 | contig 26857 bp, 22 predicted proteins | sample YNPNPMetaG_FD_66600 | JGI IMG/M metagenome (GOLD analysis project Ga0068707, IMG submission 66600) | Anoxygenic and chlorotrophic microbial mat microbial communities from Yellowstone National Park, USA - YNP NP MetaG | ecosystem: Environmental > Aquatic > Thermal springs > Hot (42-90C) >... | reverse complement strand
GGATTGCGGGCCCGGGGGGTTGATATACAGGTGTTTGCAGGAACGCCGGAGGTAAGTGACAGGCCATCAGTCGGCCCGTTCAAAAGTGGGGAACTCCTTCCCGTTGAATACCTGGAGGATTTGCCGATCCAGCGTGTGCAGCTACCCCCGGGGAACCCCTACCGGAGGCTCAAGGTGTACGTCTCTGCTCTTGTCCGTTATTGCCGACAACCCTCCACCCGCCCTGATTTGATCCAGGCGCTCTCCGTATCGTTCTATTGGTTGCCCTGGTGGGTTTCATTGCGTCGTCTGGACATCCCTTTCGTTTGTGTCAAAACGATGGCAGGCGGATTGTCTGATAAGCCCTTAAAGCGGTTCTTGCAGCGGATCTATTGGCGGCTCCCTTTGGCGCTGGCGGATTGTGTCGTGGTCAGTAGTGGCGTTGCCCGGGACGCTTTGCGAAACATCGGGGTCACCAGACGCATTGAAGTGATCCCCAATGGGGTTGATCTCAACCGTTTCCGACCAGTGGCCTCACCAGCAGAGCAACGCGTGCGGCGTGAGCGACTGGGTCTTGATCCAGTTGGTGAGTTGATCGTTTTTGTCGGTAGCCTTATCCAGCGCAAAGGCGTGGATGTGCTGGTCGAAGCGTGGCGAACCATTGCGCAAAAACGCCCGCGAGCTTATCTGGTGCTGGTTGGTCCAAACAAGCAAGACATGCGTCAGGATATGTATTCGTCAGAGTTTCAGGCCAGGATGGAAGCCGCTATTGCTCACTCAGGCGCGGCGGACCGGGTCATATTCACTGGCCGGGTGGAAAACGTTGAAGCCTATTTCCAGGCGGCCGACCTGTTTGTGTTTCCCTCCCGTAGAGAGGGGATGGGTAATGTGGTGCTGGAGGCGTTTGGCTGCGGCCTGCCCACGGTTTTGACGCCTTTCGTCGGTCTGCCCGATGAGTTTGGTCGTCCTGATGAGCAATACGTCCTGGTTGAAAGGACACCCGAGGCGCTGGCGCAGGCGATAACTGCCTTGTTGGCAAACCCGGAACGACGCCAGCGGCTTGGCTGGCAGGCGCGCCAGTGGGTTGAAGAGCAAATGGACGTCGAAAGAAGTCTTGATATGTACGCCGCACTCTATCGCGAACTGGTTGATCGTTCGAGAGATAAGAAACGGTGAGGATAGCGAGAAGGCAGGCCACCCCGGAATGAATGCCATCGCATGGAGAACAAATCGGGTAACAGTATTGATCGTTGGACTGGCCATCATTGGAGCTCCCTTGATGGGGGTGCTTGTCTCCTCCCACGGATTAGATATATTTGTATGGACAGCGGCGGGAATAGCCTTCTTTGTCGTTCTGGTTCGCCCGCGCGTTGGTCTTTATGCGATGCTGTTTCTGGTACCGCTGCAGAACCTGGTCATCCTTGAGGGGGGTACCCTGGTGCGGTTTGTGGGCATGGGCGTGGCCGGTGCGTGGGCGCTGTCAAAACTGGCCAGGGGCGAGCCGATTCGCCCCCTTCTGAAAGGGCCTCTGGTCACTCCCATACTCGTCTTTCTGTATCTGGCTGGCATCTCAGTGCTATGGGCCGAGTTTACGACCTGGCGTGTGGCGATGTTTTCCCTCGTCCAACTGGTTGTGTGGGTGTTCATCCTTATAGACCTGATTGATTCGCCCCAGCGATTGGAGACAGCGCTCTTTTCGCTGTTGTTGGGTTGCCTGGTCAGTGCCGGAGCCATAATTTATGATTTTTTCCGCTTCTCTGAGGCTGGGGGGCTTCTTTACCGGCCAGAAGGGGGACATGGCGATCCCAACTACTCCTCGTCAACGTTCCTGGTGATCCTGCCCTTCGTTATCCACTGGATGCGGCACCGCCGTGGATGGCAGTGGCTGACAGGGGTGGGGGTGGTCGCTCTGCTCAACCTGGCAGCCGGCCTCACGGTCTCCCGGACGGCGCTGCTCATCATTGCCGTACTGTTCGCGTTGCAGTTTATCTCGCTCACCAATGAGCGTGGTGGCAAGGTGAAATATCTGATGGCTATCGCCCTGGTGGTTCTGCTGGTCGTGCCTCTGTTGCCATGGCAACACCTTGACTACCGTTTTTCAATGGCCTGGACGGGGAGCCCGGCGGTAGATTTAGGTGGCAGATTGTGGCTGGCGCAGATAGGATGGCGGCGTTTCCTCCAAAGCCCGATTTGGGGGCGTGGTTTTGGCAGAATCGAACGAAACTTCGCCATCTATCATAACCTGTTCATTCAAATGATGGTCGAGTTGGGGATCCCTGGGCTGCTATCTATGGTGTGGATTTGGGCAGTCAGTTGGCGGAACCTGTCAAAAGCACGACGAGGGGCCATGACGCTGGGCGAGGCCAGGCTGGCCTCACTGCTGTCCGCTTTGCGACTGAGTCTGGTGGTGTATTTCCTTTTCAGCCTGACGGTATCCAACGACCACGTGCGTACATTGTGGTTGATGTTCGCCCTGGCCGAGATCGGTCGTCGAACTGTCGTGAAGGCCCGGGCGGTAAGAGAGGGAGAAGCTCCATCTGCCGAAACAAGAAGCATGTCAGGCTCTCTCGTCAATCGGACACGACAACTGCCTGCTGAGGTGGATCGTATGGGCCGCGCCTCAGTTTAAAGCGGGGATGGATTCGGATGCTGAGAGAGAAGGAGCAGGCTGAGACAGGGCGAGGGCTCAAGGTTTATCAGGTTGTATCCACTTATTACCCGGGCATCGGCGGGGTTCAACGTGCGACGGAGACGTTGAACCGGGGATTAATCCAGCAGGGGTGCGATTCTCAAGTGCTCACAACCTGGTTTCCGGGCCTCCCCCGGCATGAGGTCATCCAGGCCGTACCGGTGCGGCGATTAGGGTTTGGAGGGCCTGGCAAACTGCGCGCCCTGACCTTTGGTCTGCATACTCTTTACTGGGTGTGGCGGCATGGGCAGGCGGTCCCTGTGATTCACACGCAAAACATGGACACACCGTTGCTGGTGGGGATATGGCTCAAACTGCTGGCCCGCAAACGATGGGTGGCGACCATCCACGGCGAATGGCACATTCCGCTGACGCGCCGCGTCCTTTTAGGGCCGGTTCGTCTTTACCTGATGCGTCGGCTGGTGGATCATTTCATCGCCATCTCGGAAGGCAACAGACAGGCGATGCTGGCTGAAGGCATCTCGCCTGAGCGCATCTCTCTGATCCCCAACGGTATAGACACCGACTTCTTCCGGCCTCCTCAACCCGAAGAACGGCGGGCGTTACGCGCCCGATATGGCTATGGGGCAGATGAGGTCATGGTGTTGTTTCTGGGGCGCCTGCTCTTTCGCAAGCGCCCAGACCTGCTGCTGCAAGCTGTGGCCCGTCTGGGACGGGAGGATAGCGTGCAATGCGTGGTGGCAGGCGACGGGCCCGAGATGGGGCATCTCAGAGCGCTGGCCGAAAAGCTGGCGCTGGACAGGCGGGTGCACTTTGCGGGGGCGGTTGACAATGTGAGAGATTTCTACTGGCTGAGTGACATCTTTGTGCTGCCTTCCCAATACGAAGGCTTCCCCGTGGCGCTGCTGGAAAGTATGGCCTGTGGCATGGCCGTGCTGGTGACCAGATGCGCCGGCAATCTGGCAGTGGTTACAGACGGTGTCAATGGGCTGGCTTCGGAGATTGACGACGTGGAAAGTCTCTCGCAGCAACTCCGGGTGCTCGTGCATGATGCGGCTAAGCGGCGTGCTCTTGGGAGAGAAGCGCGACAAACGGTCCTGACCAGATGCAGTATGCAGGCCGTCTCCACGGCGCACCTCCAGGTTTACAACCAGGTGATGGGCCAATGACGACCAGGGTCATGATGGTATGTGCCAGATACGGACCGCCCTGGAATGAGGGCGTCAAAAACATGGTCAGGCTGCTGGAAGAACACCTTTCCACATTGGGGTTCACCATCACCGTCATTTCAAAGACCGGGACAGCCCCCCTCCGCTCAACAAAACGATGCCTGCCAGCAGTGGCTATAGAGACCATCGCCTTTTGGTGGCGTGTGGCCCGAATGGCCAGAGCACAAGGAGTGCAGGTCATCCACCTGTTCAGCAGCCTGACCTCTGTGCTTGGCCTCAAGAGCTTTGTGATCCGCACTCTATCCGGTGTGCCGCTTGTTGTTCACATCACGGGCCTGGGGAAACCCACATCCGGCTACAGGCTCCTGTTCAAAGCAGATCGGGTCATTGCCGGTGGGAATCACCTGGCCCGGTTCTTTCCGGGGGCAGTGGTTCTCCCGCCAGTGTCACCCCACATGAACCGGGATGACGACAGGTCGCCCCCGGCTGACGTCGAAACCATACCGCGCCGGATTCTGTTTCTGGGGGCGATGGAATCAGTCCGGGGGGTACATACCCTGATTGAAGCCCTGGCCCTGCTCACCAGACATGATGGTTTGAACAACTGCACCCTGACGGTGGCGGGGAATGGATATGAAGAGGACGGATATGTGGACCGGCTCCGCGCCGAAATCGCAGGCTATGGCCTGGAGGATCGGGTGCGGTGGGAGCAATCCGTTGAGGACGTTCCGACTCTTTATCAGACCCATGACCTCGTCGTCATCCCCCAGGCTTCGCCGGAACGCATGGCTTTTCCCCTGCGGCTTTTGGAGGCCATGAGCTACGGCAAGCCGGTGGTCGTTTCAGACCTGGGGGAGATGCCGCAGGTGGCAGATGGCTGGGGTGTAGTCTACCCTGCTGAGGACGCCGGGGCTTTGGCGGCGGCTTTACATCGCCTGATGACCGACCGGGCTTTCTACCAGCAGTGTGTGCTCCACGCCCGTCAGCGGGTGAAACAGTATCATCCATCCTACACCGTGACCCGTCTCGTGGAGCTCTATGAGGAGCTACGGGATGGACGTTGAGACGTTTTATGACGACATCGCCGATCACTACGACGAACTCCGCTATGGCTCCGCTTATTGTCGGCAAATTTCGGAGATCGAGCTGGACTTTATTGAGCCCTATCTCAGAGGCAACTGTCTGGAAGTGGGCGCCGGTACAGGGCGGGTCACCCGATTTCTGGTTGAGCGCGTTGATATGGTCACTGCTGTGGATCAGTCGGCGCGGATGCTGGAAAAGCTGCGACACAACCTCGGTCCCCGGAAGAACCTGACAACCAGGGTGGCGAACATCTATGCGCTGGATCAGGTGGAGGGGTATGGGCAGTTTGAGAGTGTGGCCTGTTTCAGGGTTCTCCCTCATCTCCAGGACCCCTTGAGAGCGCTGCGGGCCTTACGTGACGCTGTGATCGCTGAGGGCATGGTCCTCTTTGACCTGTGGAACGCCTGGGGATATGATGCCCTTCTGAAACGCCTCGGCCTCAAGAAGCGGGCCGTTTATACCAATTATATCTCCATCAGGCAGATGCGCCTTCTCATTGAAGCCTCTCAATTGCGTGTGGTGGCCTGTAAGGGCGTTGGCTTCCCGCCCTGGAAATGGCTCCTGCCCCTTGAGAGATCATCCTTTCGGGGCCTGCATGGGATGGCGCAACGCATCCTCTGGGTCTGTCAACCCAGGTGAACATGAAGATTTGCCGGATTGGTACATATCCGTATGAAGCTACGCCTGGCGCAGGTCTGTTCCCCTATTTTTTAACCCGGTACATTCCTGAGCCCTGTCTCTACATCACCTACTGGCTACCTGGAGCGTGGCTTGAGCCACCCGAGCACGCGGAGGTAACCGCCATCAAGGTGAACAATGTGGCCACCACAGGCGCCATGCGTACGATTTTCCTGGCCGGCGGGAAAGAGGGGGCCTGGCGTGAAAAGCTATCAGCGATGGGGCGCCTGGTCAGCAAGGTGCGTGAAATCCCGTTCTACCTCAAGGCCGTTCCGGTCCTGCTGCGTTTTAAGCCCGACCTGATCTGTGTCCACTTTTTGAAGAACAGCATCCTGGGTCTGATTGGGAAATATGCTCTGGGAGCCAGGTTCGTTTATTACTCGCACAATGTGTCCGAACCCATGCTGCTGCGCCGCCTGGCCCCTCTGCGCTGGGTCCTTCGCCAGGCTGACCTGATTTATGCTGTCGCGCCTGGCCTTGCAGATGAAATGGCCAGGGTAGTCCCGGCGGAGAAAATCAGGGTCACCTCAACCGGCGTGGATTTGGGGGTATTCCGCGAGCAGAACAGACCTCGCCGAAAGCGTCTGCTGGCGATAGGAAGGCTAAAGTGGAAGAAAGGCTACCGCTACCTTTTGGAGGCGATGCCGGATATTCTGGCCCAACATCCCGATTACGTGCTGACTATTGTCGGCGATGGTGAGGAGCGAGCAGCCATCGAAGCCCAGGTCCAGGCCCTGGGTTTGCAAGACCACGTTGAATTGCTGGGCCAGGTCCCTCAGGATGAAATCGTCACCTTGCTCAATGAGTCCAGGCTTTTCGTGATGGCTTCCCTGGCGGAGGGCCTGCCCAAAGCGCTGCTGGAGGCTTTGGCCTGTGGCACCCCGGTCGTGGTGACCAGGGCCTGCCACGCTACGGACATCGTCCAGGGAGCTGGCCTCGAAGTTCCCAGTGCGGATAGCCGGGCCCTGGCCGGGGCGGTGAATCGGCTGTTGAGCGATCAGGACCTGTGGCAGCAATGTGCCGCCAACGCCCGTTCCCGTGTGCTGGGCTATAGTTGGGAGGCCATTGCCGCCCAAAACTACCGTGAGTACCAACGGCTCATGGCCAGATGAGACCAATTAAAGTGGCGCATGTGGCCACCATTGACGGGTCTTTGCATGACCTGCTGCTGAACCAGATGAAGAGCATTCAACAGGCCGGCTATGAAGTCAGCGGCATTTCCGCGCCAGGAGAGGACGTGGCGGCCATTGAGGCCGCCGGTGTGCGCCACATCGCCGTCGCCATGACGCGGCGACTGACTCCCCTGGCCGACCTGCAATCGCTGGGGCAGCTCTACCGGGTCATGCGTCGTGAACGCTTCACCATTGTGCATACCCACACCCCCAAAGCGAGCTTCCTGGGTCAGCTTGCAGCCAGGGCGGCCAGAGTGCCGATTGTGATCAACACCGTCCATGGGTTCTACTTTCAAGGCCGCACCTCCCCCCTCTGGCGGTGGTTCTACATCACCCTGGAGAAGATGGCGGCCCACTGCTCCGACGTTATCCTGTCCCAAAGCCGTGAGGATGTCCAGACTGCCATCCGGGAAGGGATCTGCCGCCCGGAGAAGATCAAATTCCTGGGCAATGGCATTGACTTGAGGCGATTCGACCGTTCTCGCCTGGCGCCGGAGGTCCTTGAAGCCAAAGCCCGTGAATTGGGTTTGCCGGACGACGCACCTGTCGTGGGTTTTGTGGGCCGGCTGGTGCGGGAAAAAGGGGTCCTGGAGCTGTTACAGGCGGCTCGTCTGGTCAGGCGAGAGGTGCCAACCGTTCGCTTCCTGATCGTTGGGCCGCTGGACCGGGAAAAGCCCGACGCCCTGACCCCGGCTGTGGCGCACGACTACGATGTGGCTGAAATCTGTGTTTTCACCGGCAGGCGTCAGGACATGCCCGAGTTGTTGGCCCTGATGGATGTCTTTGTGTTACCCTCGCATCGAGAGGGGCTCCCACGTTCTCCCATGGAAGCTTCAGCCATGGGGGTGCCCTGTGTGGTGACGGACGTTCGCGGTTGCCGGGAGGTCGTGGAGCACGGCCGTAACGGCCTGGTGGTCCCTGCAGGTGATATCCAGGCCCTGGCCAGGGCGGTGGTTGAGCTGCTGACCCACCGTGAAAAAGCACGCCTGATGGGCGAGGCGGGGCTTCAGATGGCCCGGGAACGATTTGACGAAGAACAGGTTTTCGCCAGGGTCAAGGCCGAGTACGCCCGCCTGTTGCAGGAAAAAGGATGGGACCGATGGCTCTGTACCGTAGATTGGGCAAGCGGTTGTTCGATCTGGCTGTCACCATTCCAGCGCTGATAGTCCTCAGCCCGCTTCTGCTGGTGATAGCGCTGTTGGTGCGCTGGAAGCTGGGTGCCCCGGTGCTGTTTCGTCAGCAGCGCCCCGGCCTGCACGGCCAGCCATTCACCCCCTACAAATTCCGCACCATGACCGATGCTCGCGACGCCCAGGGCAATCTGCTGCCCGATGCCGAGCGCCTGACGCCCCTGGGGCGCTTTCTGCGAAGCACCAGCCTGGACGAACTGCCTGAGCTGGTCAATGTGCTCAAGGGCGAGATGAGCCTGGTGGGGCCACGCCCCTTGTTGATGGCTTACCTGGATCGTTACACGCCCGAACAGAACCGTCGCCATGAGGTGCGGCCGGGCATTACCGGTTGGTCGCAGATCAACGGCCGGCAGGGCATCCCCTTCAGCAAAAGGCTGGAATTGGATTGCTGGTACGTGGATCACCAGAGCTTCCTGCTCGACCTCCGCATCCTGCTGCTGACGATCCCCCAGGTGTTCCGCGCACAGGGTGTGATTCTGGGACAGAAGGTTGAGGAGGTAGATGACTTGAACCTCTCGGCCGGGCCCTGTCCCCTTTTGAGGCTGGGAAGTGAGGGCAGGTCATGATTTATCGCCTTGGCGACTATATCCTGAGACCGCCAGAGCCGGTTGATCTGGGGGCGCTCTATCAGCAGAAAAACGATCCCGAAATCGCCGCCATGCTGGGTGGGTTCTCTACCGGTTATTCCATGGCCGATCTGGAAGACTGGCTGGAATCTCACCGGCAGCGTCAGGATGAGGTCCTCTGGGTGATTGCCCAGGCAGACACCGGTCGTTGCCTGGGGCACGTCGGCCTGTACAAAATTGACTATCGCATTCGCGCCGCAGAGCTGGCCATCATGATTGGCGAGCAGGCTTTCTGGGGCAGGGGGCTGGGGCGTGCCTGTACCCGGTTTGCCATGGATTACGGCTTTCGCGAGTTGAACCTGAACCGCATCTCCCTCATGGTCCTGGCAACGAACGAGCGCGCCGTGCGCCTCTATCACTCGCTTGGCTTCAGAGATGAAGGACGGCTGCGGCAGGCACAGTACAAGGGGGGGCGCTATGTTGATGTGTTGGTGATGGCCTTGCTCAGGCAGGAGTACCTTCAGAGCCACCTGGATGAAGGAGGGGGCGTCTGTGAGAGAGCCTGTGCGGAGGGGAATTGGCGGTGAGTTTGGCCTCTCGCCTGCCCTGCTGAAATCACCTGGGACCTGCAACCGCATCCCGGTGCGAGACGGCCGCCTGGTCTGGCTCAACAGCGGCCGGGCTGCCCTCCAATGGGCCTGGGAAGCCTTGCGTCAGCGACATCCGGACAGGTCTACCTGCCTGTTGCCTGGCTATTTGTGCCCTTCGGTCGTGCAGCCCTTCAAAGAAGCAGGAGCCCGCATCGCCTTTTACCGCCTGGACCATCGCCTGCAAATTGACCTGGATGACCTGAGCTCCCGGCTTGGGCCGGATGTCCTGGCCGTGGTGATCATCCACTACTTTGGATTCCCCCAACCCGGGCCGGTATTGGACCTGATGGAATCCACTGATCCGCCCGTCTATGTCATTGAGGATGCCACCCATGCCTGGTTATCCCGGGCAGGGGATGAGAAGCCCCCCGGGCAACGGGGAGCTATCACCATCTACAGCCCGCGCAAGTTTTTCCCCATACCAGATGGAGGGATGGCTGTCGTTGGGGACCGGGACCTCCGCCTGAACCAGGTGGCACCCACAGACTGGCACTTTGCACTCCGGCGGACAACCGGGCTGTTCTTACGCTGGCTGTTTGCCAGGACGGGGATGGAGGCCGTCAATAGGGTGGCTTTGGCCCTGCTGCATCGCGCCGAGCAGGAACTGGACACGTCCATTTCACGGAGCCAGGCATCCTGGCTCTCAAGGCGGATATTACTCAATCTTGATATCCAGGGTGCGGCAGAGTGTCGCCGCCGAAACTACCGGATACTGAATGAGGAGATGCGGAGCAGGCAGCTTCCGGTGTGGCCACTGTACGAGGAGCTTCCGCCGGGGGTGACGCCTCTGGGATTGCCGGTCACCTGTGAGAGGCGCGACGACCTCAGACAGTTCTTAATCGAGAGACGTGTCTATCCCCCCGTCCATTGGTTCCTCCCACCAGAGCAGGGCCTCGCCCGGTTTCCGCACCTGGTTGAGCTGTCGCGTCGTATTCTCACTCTGCCCATTGATCAACGCTATAACTCCACCGACATGACTTACATTCTGGACTGCCTGAGCGCCTGGGCTTCTTGAGGGAGCAAATGACTGTTTCGGCGTTGGAGGTTATCCCCGCGACCGATGCCGCACGCTGGCATGAGGTCCTGAGTCAGACTGATGGTTTTGATTTCTACCATCTCCCCGAATACCATTGGGTGGCGGAGCAGAACGGTGAGGGCCAGGGTGTGCTGTTCGTCTACCGGGAAGCCTCGCAGGTGGCAGCCTGGCCTTTTTTGCTCAGGCCGGTGGAGACAGTGGCTGGACTGGAACAGCCCGGCCAGGGGTTCTATGATGCCACATCGGTCTATGGTTATCCCGGCCCCATTTGTAGCTCCAATGTCCGAAATGACACTGCCTTTATTCACCGCTTCAACCTGGCCCTACAGGGCGTTTTCAAGGAGTTGAAGCTGGTCAGCCTGTTCTCACGTCTGCATCCCTTGCTGGAAAACGTGGCTCTGGTCACTGGGGGCGCTGTTGTCAGGTTGGGCGAAACGGTATACATTGACCTGTCACTGAGTCCGGCCATACAACTGGCGCATTATCGCAAGAGTCACCGTTACGAGGTGAGAAAGGCCCGGCAGCAGGGGATACGGGCATATCGAGATCAGGACTGGGTTCATTTCGACGACTTTGTACACCTTTACACGCTGACCATGAGGAAAGTCCATGCCGATAGCCGTTACTATTTTGACAGGCGCTATTTCTGGCGACTACGAGAGGCATTAGGAGAGCGGCTGCAACTTTTTGTGGCCGATTATGCGGGCAGGGTCTGTGCCGCGGCTCTGTTTGTCCATACTGGCGACATCATTCAATACCACCTGGCGGGTAGCGACCCGGATTATGCCAGACTGGCCCCGTCAAAGCTCGTCCTGGATGAAGCACGGTGGTGGGGCAACAGCCTGGGGGCGCGTTTCTTACACCTGGGCGGAGGTGTGGGTTCCAGCCAGGATGACCTGTTCTTTTTCAAAGCCGGGTTTTCACCGCTACGTTGCCCCTTCTTTGTCTGGCAGCACATTGTGTTGCCGGAAATCTACACCCGGCTGGTTGACGCCCGGCGCGTCTGGCTGGCCGAAAACGGGCTCGCGCCAACCTCAACGGACTTTTTCCCCTTGTATCGGGCTGAGGTGTGACAGATGATTGGACCGATCCTTATGTCCTCGCCCGACCTGACCGAGGCCGAGATGGCAGCAGTCACCCAGGTCCTCAGCAGCCGCTACCTGAGCCTCGGCCCCCAGGTCGAGTCCTTCGAGCGACTTTTTGCTTCCTACATTGGCACCACTCAGGCCGTCGCCGTCAACTCTGGTACCAGCGGGCTGCATCTGTGCGTCATCGCCACAGGCGCAGGGGAAGGAGACGAGGTCATCACCACCCCTTTCAGCTTTGTCTCCTCGGCCAATTGCATCCTGTTCGAGCGGGCCAGGCCGGTGTTTGTGGACATCAGGCCCGATACCCTATGTCTCGATCCGGCCAGGATTGAAGAGGCCATCACCTCACGGACCAGGGCCATCCTGGCGGTGGATGTCTTCGGCCAGCCGGCCGACTATGACCCCATCCGAGAGATCGCCGACCGGCACAACCTGCCGGTCATTGAGGACGCCTGTGAGGCTATCGGGGCCGAGTACAGGGGGCGCAAAGCGGGCACCCTGGGCGATGTGGCTGTCTTTGCTTTTTACCCCAACAAACAGATGACCACCGGCGAGGGAGGCATGATCGTCACCGACAATGTAGCCTGGGCCGGGCTTTTCCGCTCCCTGCGCAACCAGGGCCGCGACGTTTTTGATGGCTGGCTGAACCACGTCCGGCTGGGTTACAACTATCGCCTGGACGAGCTGAGCGCGGCGCTGGGTGTGGCGCAGTTGGGCCGTATCGAGGAACTGCTGAGCAAACGCGAGCGGGTGGCAGGGTGGTATAACGAGCGATTGCAGGGCATCGAAGGGGTGTGCACTCCATCCATTGCGCCGACAACCACGCGGATGAGCTGGTTCGTCTACGTCGTCCGCTTTCGGCCACCCCTCAAACGGGATCAGATACTGGCTGCTCTGAAGGCACGGGGCATCCCCTCACGGCCCTATTTCACGCCCATTCACCTGCAACCGTTCTACGTCCAGAAGTTCGGCTACAAACGGGGCGATTTCCCTCAGGCAGAAGCGGCGGGCGATTCGTGCCTGGCTCTACCCTTCTCCAGCGTAATGACTGAAGAGCAGGTGGACTGTGTTTGCAGCATTTTGGAAGAGATCGTTGCGGAGGAGCAGAGAGGTGGGAAGGGCGGGGTGATGGAGAGGTACAGGGAGAGGGAGACAAGGAGTGGATAAGCATCCTGTCGGAAGAATTCTTGCGCTCCGCTTCGGCCAGAGAGAGAGCCATATTCTCCTTGCAGTCGCGCCGCCGCCTTTTTGAGAGTAATAATACGCTCCGACACTCCAGCCGCGATTCCCTGCTGGCGGGTAAGGCGGCTATGGCTCTTTCCAGCAGTTGCCGAGCATGAGATGGCGTGGTCATATCTATATATCACTCTTCTGCTGGATAAGTAGATGGGCTTGAACGGCTCAACCTGTCTCGAATTCTGCAATTACTTCATCTGGGGTTTTGTAGGGAAGGACATTTGCAATTGCCCGAAAGTGATCGTCATAAGCCACGATGGCTGTGCAGCCAGCTGTGTGAGCAGCAATGGCATGGGGAAGGTCTGTCGCATCTCGCAGGGCAGAGAAAAGTCTGGCCTTGAGAATTTTGTCCTCGCGCCGGGGGATAGGAACGTAGAGAAGACGGCTGTTCAGGATGATAAACAGCGACTCACGAGCCAGTTCGCTGCCCGCTTCCCAGTCTGGCTCGGTATTAGCGATGGCGATCACCAACAGCTCATGCAGGGCATAGAACGATGTCACGGCCTTCATAGCGCCCTGGTCAATCAGCTCAAACAGCCTAGAGGCGGACTGGAATCTGGCTGGTTCCATCCTCTTGGTCAAAGTGAAAGCCAGGAGTACCGAGGTATCTAGGTATATCATCAGGCCTCTTCCTCAACCGGAGTGGCGACGAGCTCTTCAAGAGCCTGAGGCGAGATCAGAAGAACATTAAGCAATTCACGGGACAGTAACAACGCCAATGGTGTGAGGGCCTCGGACAAGATGCGCTCTGTGCTCTCCCTGCGTCCTTCGTGGAGGATCTGGTCAAAGGTCTTGCCCTTAACATATTCTGAAAATTCTTTGGGGGACATATCAGCACTCCTTCCCTGTCACTTCAGTCAAGCTTGTAAACCTGAGTAGCATGGATGGTTACAGCGATATTATATCATCGTTCCGCCTTATGAGCAACAAGAGTGACTCATCCGCTGTACCCTTTTTCCCTCCATTCATCGGGAATTAACTTTAGAAAAACCATGCTGAGACTACGTAACCGGTATTTCCTGGCCCTCGACATCCTGATCCTGAGCCTGTTGCCGGCCCTGGCCCTCAGTCTGCGCCTGGACGGCTGGAGCTGGTGGCCATACTACAGGCCAGGATTGGTGCTTTTCACGGCCCTGAGTCTGGCCGTGAAGCTGACCACTACCTACGGCTTTGGCCTCTACGCCCGCTACTGGCCCTGCGCCACTGTGAACGACCTGGCCCATGTGGTGGCCGCCGTGGCAGTGAGCACCGCCGTGACGACAGCCTGCTTCACCCTGGCCTGGCCCGCTCTGGCGGCCTGCGGTGCCGATGTGCCCCGCTCGGTTCCCCTCATTGACGGGTTGCTGACCCTGATTGCCGTAGGCGGGTTGCGGGCCAGCGCCCGGGTTCTGGCCTGCTATAACCACCGACAGGCCAACCGATTCGGGGGGCGGAGGGTGCTGGTGGCAGGAGCCGGTGAGGCCGGCCGCACCATCGTCCATGAGATGTTGACCAACCCTCAACTGGCGTTAAAGCCGGTAGGCTTTGTGGATGACGACCCCCACAAGCAGGGGATGCGTATCCACGACCTGCCGGTGCTGGGGACGCGGGAGGACATCCCCAGGCTGGTGAGAGATTACTCCGTCCAGCAGGTGATCATCGCCATGGCCGGGGCCTCGGGCACGGTGATCCGTCAACTGCGGGCCATCTGTGCCGAGGCCGGCGTGGCGGTACAGATCATCCCCAGCCTCCACGCCATCCTGTCAGGCCAGGTCAGGGTGAGCCAGATCCGTGACGTGACCATCGAGGACCTGCTGCGGCGTGAGCCGGTGGTGATAGACCAGGCAGAAGTCCGCGCCTATCTGCATGACGCTACCGTGCTGGTGACAGGGGCCGGCGGGTCTATCGGCTCGGAGCTATGCCGACAGATCGCCGCTCACAGTCCCCGCCGGTTGATTCTGCTGGGACACGGTGAGCACAGCATCTTTACCATTCAGACAGAGTTGGGCCAGGCCTATCCCAACCTGGCCCTCCATAGCGTCATCGCCGATGTGCGCGACGAGGCCCGCCTTAACCAGGTGATGGACACCTATCAGCCGACGGTCGTGTTCCACACTGCGGCTCACAAGCATGTCCCTCTCATGGAGACCAACGTGGCTGAGGCTGTCACCAACAACGTGCTGGGCACCCAGAGGGTGATCCGGGCTGCCGAGCGCCACGGGGTGCGTCGCTTCGTGCTCATCTCCAGCGACAAAGCCGTCAATCCGGTCAGTGTCATGGGGGCCTGTAAGCGCATCGGCGAAATGCTGGTGCAGGGCGCAGCCCGACGGAATGGCAGCATCTTTGTGGCGGTGCGTTTCGGCAACGTGCTGGGCAGCCGGGGCAGCGCCATAGACGTATTCCAGCAGCAAATCGCCGCCGGAGGGCCGGTGACGGTGACTCACCCCGACATGTGCCGTTATTTTATGACCATCCCTGAGGCCGTGCAACTGGTGCTGCAGGCCGCAGCACTGGGACAGGGCGGGGAGGTCTTTGTGCTGGACATGGGGGAACCGGTGCGGATTCTGGACCTGGTTCACGACCTGATCGAACTCTCGGGGCTGGTGCCAGGACGTGATGTCGAGATCACCTTCTGTGGACTGAGACCCGGCGAAAAGCTTTGCGAAGAGCTTTTCCGCGAGGAGGAGAATTGCGTGCCCACCAAACACCCTAAGATCCTCATGGTCAGAGGTACCCCGGCCATGGAAGAGGCCAGGCTGCAAAAGGCGATCTACGAGTTGGAGCAAATGACAGGGATGGGGGATGATGCCATCCGGGCCAAGCTTCAGGAAATCGTGCCCGAGTACCGGCCAGCGTCCTTCCGCCAATGGCCGGAGCCGATGGAAAAAACCTTCGTAGAAGTGGATTGGGGCAGAGCGGGCCGGTCCAGCCACACCCGCCGACGGTTTGAAAGGATGCCAGATGTGACGCCAACAGCGAGGCCCCAGATCATCCTATCGCCACAAGAAATGCCGGGGTGAGATGAGAAGATTGATCCAACAGATCCTTCAGGGGGAATTGTGGTTCCTTCTGCTTCTCGTACCTCTGTTGCTGTTCCCCAATGTGCTCACCCCTTTGGGACTGGCGTTGGTTTTGCTGCCCTGGCTCTGCCGCTGGGAGGAGAGAGGTCACCTCACCAGGCGCACGCCGACGGACTGGCCCATCGCCATCATCCTGGCCATGACTCTGATAGGGGCCACGGTTTCGGATAATCCTTCCCTGAGCCTGACAACCCTGTGTCAGGTCGTGGCCGGGGTAGCGCTCTTCTACGGGGTGGTGAACTGGGCCTGGTCAGGTCATCGGGTCTGGCACGTGGTATTCTTGTTGATCGCCTCAGGCGTGGCGCTGGCCCTGGTGGCTCCTCTGGGCACTACATGGAATCGTACAAAACTGTTCTCTGCCTCACGCCTCTACGACCATATTCCGGCGCCCTTGCTGCCGTATGAAACCGTCAACCGCAATGTGCTGGCCGGCGCTCTGGCCTTGCTGGTCCCGGTCAGTGTGGCTCTGCTCCTTTTCGCCCCTTTGTCCTTTCTGCCCAGAGCACAGGCCCGGTCAGGTCGGGTTGGTCTGTTGGCTGCCACCCTGACCATGCTGGCTGTCATCATCCTGACCCAATCGCGAGGGGCCTACCTGGCCCTCGCCATCGGCCTGTTGGTGATGGCCTTTTTGTGCTGTCCAGAACTTTTGTGGGGCACACCTCTTCTGCTCATGGGGGTCGGAGTAGCCGTGCGCCGCTTCGGTCTGTACTCCCTTGTGGATGCCATGTTGGTGACGGATTCTCTCGAGAGCCTGGAAGCGCGGCGGCAAATCTGGTCTGCGGCCCTGGGCATGATCGGGCACTTCCCTCTTAGCGGCATCGGCCTGGGGACTTTTGACCAGGTCCTGTCCAGTGTGTCTCCACTCTCCACGCGGCATGGCCTCAAAGCCCACGTCAACCACGCTCACAACCTGTTCTTGCAAGTGGGGGTGGACCTGGGTGTGGCTGGCCTGGGCGCCTTTGTGGCTCTGCTCATCATCAGCCTGCGGACCGCCTGGGGGGTCTGGAGGTTCCGTGGGGGAAGGGAATGGCAAGATGCCAACGCTTTGGGCCTGGGCCTCTTGATCAGCCTTGTCGTCATGGTGTTGCACGGCCTGGTGGACGCCGTCACCTGGGGCACCAAGCCGTCGGTCATCCCCTGGTTGGTGATGGGGTTGAGTGTGGCGGTTGGTGGTTTAAAAGACCGGGCACCCCGGCCGTGGGCAGATGGCGACGGTGGTGGCTCTCATGAAACCACCACATCCCAACAACCTCACGCAGGGGGACGTCAGAGCCCTGTAAGGTGACGGTCACTTTCAGAAGTGACCGTCACCTCCAGCCAACGGAGATTTCAATTGTCCACACTTTCAAAAAGGTTCTGCCCTCATCTGGGCCTGCGAGAAGATAAGGATTCGCATTTTTCGTATCCCCAAAGCGCCCACCATTGCTTCGCAACAGGGTCGCCGGAAGCCGTCGAGTTGGAGCATCAGGGGAGATTCTGCCTCGCTGGAGAGCACCAGCTCTGCCCACGCTTCCCGGTAGTCTGGTCTGATCAGGTAGACGCAGCACCCGCCAGGCCAATGCAACCCCTGGAGGAGCCAGACGATTACGGCGACCAGAGGCCCGGGTTCGTTGTTCCGCTGCGGATCGCCCTGTGGGCCGTGACGGGGGTGATGACCGTCCTGGCCCTCATCTACCTGGGCTTCTCCCTGGTGAATGCACCCCCGGCGCCCGTTGACCTCCAGGGGCTCACTGATACCGGGAGGCCCTGGCCGAAGGAGCCAGTGGCCACCCCTCCGACACCAACTCCCACGCCATCGCCGTTCGACCGCCCCACACCAATTCCTACCCCACCTCCAGGCGGTAACCTCTTTGTCCTGACACCCATAGCGAAGGCGGTGGGCTGGGTAGCCAGCAACGAAGAGGAAGGCAACCACTTTGGCGACTCTTACCTGCACGCCGGGATATATGGGGGATTCATTTATCACGGCGCCATGCAATTCAATCCATCGTCGGTCATTGCCCCCGGCACTCCCATCTACTTTGCGGCTGTCCAGGTAACTGGCCTGAGTCGCGAGCGCCTGGGCAGCGGTGGCCATTGGACGCTACAATTGCTGGGCATGGAACTGGATCCTGGCTGGTCTTCCCGCAACTTCCGGGACATCCACAACGCCAGGATTGAGCAAAGCATCCCTCCAGTCCTGGGGAACAGCGATCTGGACAAAAACAGGGTCAATGTTTTCACTTTCACCCCAGAGCAACTGACCGTCCTGGAAAGGCGATTGTACGACAGCGGTCTGGTCTCCTTCCGCCTGGATGGGCCTTCTGCGGGTGAGAACAATCTTTTCACCTGGGACGGTGGCTATGGGTCTGGCAGTCTGGGTAACAAGCCGGTGCTGATCATAGGCGTCGGTCCCCCGCCCCTGACGCCGGTGCCGACGCCCACGCCTTTTCTGGTGGTGATCACCAGCACACCGACACCGTCGGATCCGCTGGTGGCGGTGGCCCAGGCGGCCACGGCGGTCTTCCGTGCAGCCACAACCGGCACGCCAACCCCTCTGCCCACCAACTGGGTCACGCCCATTGTGGTGACCAGCACGCCCACACCAGAGAATGAGGCCACAGCCACCTCTGTCGCGGCCTGGGCGACCATCGTGGCCTGGACCACGGGTACGGCCACGGCTACACCTCCGCACCAGTTCACGGCCACCCCCACCCTCACACCCACGCCCACCCCCACTTTTGTTGTGGTGACCAGCACGCCCACGCCGAAGAACGTGCTCACGGCCGCGGCGATGGTGGCCACGGCCACCGCTCAGGCGGTGAGAGGTACGGCCACACCCACGCCGCCCAACCAGGTCACGCCCATCGTGGTCACCAGCACCCCTACGCCGGAAAATGCGGCGACAGCCACCTGCATCGCAGCGATTGTCACAGCCGAGGCCCTGACTACAGGCACGGCTACCCCCACGCCACCCAACGTTTTCACGGCCACCCCCACGCCCGTCCTGATCTACGTGGCCAACCCAACCCTGACCCCGGTGCCTACACCGACTCCCACGCCCGACCCGGCCCGGGTGCCCTTTGAACTGCGGGGCAAAATCGCCTTCCTCTCCGACCGGGATGGAGGTCCAGGCAAAGAGCCAGCCGTCTGGGTCATGGACCCTGATGGGAGCAACATCGCCCGGCTGACCGACCCCTGGGCCTACGAATTGGCCCTGGACCTGGACACCTATTCACCGGACATGAGCCAGCAGGTCCTGGCCTGCAATTGGAAAGGTCTGCATGAGCTCTGGGTGCGCAAGACGACCGACGGTTGGACCTGGCGGCTCAGAGCGCCCCCCAAAGGACAGGCCTACCATCCAGCCTGGTCACCCGACGGCGTTCATATCGCTTACGTTTCCCAGGAAGATGGAAACGACGAGATCCATGTGCTGGAGATGAGGAACGGGGCAGTCATCTCCGATGTCAGGCTGACGCAAAACGACTGGGAGTGGGACAAGCACCCCAGTTATTCCCCCGATGGCCGGCAGATCGTCTTCTTTTCCAATCGGGAGAGCGGACGCAGGCAAATCTGGATCATGAACGCCGACGGCAGCCGGCCGCGCAACATCAGCAACAACCCTTACAACGACTGGGATCCGGTCTGGATCAAGTGGCCGAAGGATATTTCAGGACACAGGAAATAAGGATTAGCCAATGGAACTACGGGAATACCTGAGTGTTATCTGGAAGTGGTGGTGGCTCATTGTACTGTGCACGGTTTTGGCTGCGGGAGCGGGCCTGGCCTTCAGCCGCTCCACCCCTCCCACCTATCAGGCTTCCACCACCCTGATGGTGGGCCAGATCATCCAGGACCCTAACCCCAATGCCCAGGACATATCCACCAGCGAGCGTCTGGCTCAAACCTACGCCGAAATAGTGAGGAGGCAACCCATCTTGCAGGCCACAGTCGAGACCCTTGGTCTGGACACGACCTGGAGGGAGCTGCGGGGGCGCGTCGTCGTGAATCTGGTGCGGAATACCCAATTGATAGAAATACAGGTCTACGACACCGATCCCCAACGGGCGCGGTTGACAGCCGATGAACTCGCCCGTCAACTCATCCTGCAAAGTCCTACAGAGCAGGACAAAGAGCGCGAACAGTACCGCCAGTTTGTGACCGCCCAACTGGCCGACTTACAGGCCCAGATCGAGGCCGGACAGGCAGAGCTCCCTGAGCTGAAAAAGTCTCTGGCGACGGCTTTCAGCACCGAGCAGATGCAGAGCATTCAGGATCAAATCACAGCGCTGCAGGCTCAGCTCAATACCTGGCAGGCCAACTACGCCTCTCTGCTGTCCTTCCTTCAGAAAGGAAGTACCAACCACATCAGCGTCGTCGAGTCTGCTACTGTGACTCCTGTCAGCTCCAGGAAACGCCTCAACATCCTTCTGGCCGCTGCGGTAGGGATCATGCTGGGCGGAGGCTTTGCTTTCCTCATTGAGTATCTGGACGACACCATCAAGTCTCCTGAGGATATCGTTCAGACCCTGGGGCTCTCTCCTTTGGGGACGATCAGTCGCATTAATGGTAAAAGCCACCAGGACAGGCTCATCACTGTGGCCTATCCTCGCTCTCCTATCTCAGAAGCCTATCGTATCCTGCGCACCAACATTCAGTTTTCGGCGGTGGACAGGCCGTTGGAGACCCTTCTGGTCAGCAGCCCCAATCCCATCGAGGGCAAGAGCATCACCCTGGCCAATCTGGGGGTGGTGATGGCTCAGGCGGGGCTATCGGTCGTCCTGGTGGACTCGGACCTGCGGCGGCCTATGCTGCACAAGGTCTTTGACCTGTCCAACAAAGAGGGGTTAACAACCACCCTTCTCGACGGAGAGCCCTATCTCGACAGTCGCCTGCAAGCCACCCAGGTGGAGAACCTGCGGGTCCTGACCAGTGGGCCGCTGCCACCTAACCCTTCAGAACTGTTGGGATCGCAGAAAATGAAGAGCCTCATCGAGAACCTGAAGGAGAAAGCAGACATTGTCCTCTTCGACAGCCCGCCAATCCTGGCCGTCACCGATGCGGCGGTTTTGGCCAGACAGGTAGACGGCGTGCTGCTGGTGGCCGATGCCGGCCACACGCGACGGGAGTTGGCCCGGCAGGCCAAGGAGGACCTGCTCAAGGTAGGGGCCAACATATTGGGCGTAGTGCTGAACAAACTCTCGCCGCGTGAGGTCGGTTACTGCCATTACTATTATTACTACTCACGAGATAGCGACGCTCAGAAGCGACGCCAGAAAAGGGGCTTGCGCAGCATGGTCCCGGATTGGAAACGCCTTGTGTTTCGGGGTTAGGCCGAAGCGGAGGCTTTAGCTGGGGAGCCGAAGGCAGGCTCAGTAGACCGCAAGGGATCACCTGGAGTGGAGCCTTCAGGCGGAACTCTCCGGCTAAAGCCTCGACTCCACAACTCAATTGCGGTCTACTGAGGCTCCACTCCAGGCGACCTTTTGCCATCTACCGGGCCTTAACGACATGGGGGATCGGTTTCGCGTGAGGGAAGGATATTTGAGCCTGATCAGGCACGCCAGGCTGATTGATCTGGCCTGTGTCTTTCTCTTCCTGGCCTTCTCAGCCTTTGGCTACATCAAATACAGGCGGATTGCAGACCACCTGGCTGCGGCTCAGGGGCATCTATCTCAGATCCAGAGCATGAGCAGGGCCCATGCCCCGGCTGCCTTGCAGTTGGAGGGCCTGCAGGCCATTGAGGGGGAACTCATCAGGGCGGAAACAGAGTTGGGAATCGTCAGGGATGAGTTGGGGCCCCTCCTGGCTTTGAGCCCCTATCTGAGCTGGCTGCCTCTGGTAGGAGGTGATCTGAAGGCAGCGCCCCATCTCCTCGATCTGACTATGGATTGCCTGGAGGCGGGGAGGCTGATCTGCCGGGGGGCACAGCCAGCGGCCAGCCTGCTGGCCGGAAGATCCCCAGGCATTTTCCTGACTCAGGGATTTGACGACCGGATTCTGACCGCCCTGGTGGATGAGCGGCCTACTTTTCTGACGGCCCGGGCCAGACTGGACAACGCAGCGACCTATCGGCAGGAGATAGATCAGACTGCCCTTTCGCCCGGACTGCGCCGCCGCCTGGTTCAACTGGACCACTACCTGCCTCTCTTCCAGGCTGGCGCGCAGATGGCGCTCCTGGCGCCCGATGTAGCTCCTGGCCTGCTGGGCCTGGACAGCCCCAAGACCTATCTGGTCCTGGCCCAGAACAACCACGAACTGAGAGCTACCGGGGGCTTTATCAGTGCCGTCGGTCTCGTGCGCATGGACAGGGGCCGGGTCAGCACCACCGGTTTCCGTGACAGCTACCTCTTCGACGACCCGGCCAGGCCCTACTCCTCGCCTCCCAAAGCCCTGACGCGGACCATGCGGGCCGGGGTATGGGTGCTGAGGGATGCCAACTGGTCGCCCGATTTCCCCACCACGGCCAGGGTGGCGGGAGAAATGTACCAACTGACCCAGGGCGTGGCCGTAGATGGAGTCCTGGCCATAGACCTGACGGCCACAGAGTACATCCTTGGCGCCATCGGCCCCCTCCACGTAGCAGCCTACGGCGAGGAGGTCAGCCGGGAAAACCTGGCAGACAAACTCAAAAGCCACTGGACTTCCCCAGGCCAGGAAGGAGACTGGTGGAGTCATCGCAAGGATTTCCTGGCCGCGCTGGCGGAGAGCGTGTTCACCAGGCTGGAAACCGGGTTGGACCATCGCCAGGTGGTGAACCTGCTGCTGGCCCTATGGAAAAGTCTTGAGGAGAAGCACCTGCTGATCTACGCGGACGACCCAGAGGTGGAGCGGTTCCTGGCGGAGAACAACTGGGATGGGGCTATCCGCTCCATTGAAGGCGACTATCTCTTTGTGGTGGACACCAACGTGGGGTACAACAAAGTAGATCCAAAAGTGGAGAGGGCGCTCGACTATCAGGTGGTCATCGGCGACGACGGCCATGCTCACGGCCGGGTGACGGTCTCCTACACCAACACGAGCAGCGCAGAGGTGGACAGGTGCCTGCAGGAGGCCAAGTACCAATCCAGCTACGATCAGATGATGGAAGGCTGCTATTGGGATTACCTGCGCCTTTACGTACCGGAAGGCAGCCATATCACCGAGGCCACCGTGGTCCCCTGGCCCCAGGGAAGCCTCTTAAGCCAGGCGGGGGAGAGCAGCTCAGACGATGGCAGGCCAACACTCGAGCCACCGGAAAGAGGCAAGGCCGTTTTCTCCCAATTTTTCGTCGTGGCTCCTGGTCAGCGGCAGGAGATCAGCTTCCAATACGATTTGCCTTTGGGGACTCTCCAGGAGGAAGGCGGGGGCCGCTATCAACTGCTCGTCCAGAAACAGCCCGGAACCCTGGCCGTCCCTGTGCACCTGGCCGTGACCCTTCCTGCCCGGGCCAGGCTCATCGCCGCCCGGCCGCGAGCGACACGGGTGCTGATCAACGTCGCGGAATTTGAGACCGTCCTGTCTACCGACCAGCGTTTCGAACTGATTTGGCGTTAAAGAGTTGACGATAGATGAACTGCGCTAGAATAGCTCCACCAATGCCTCAATTTCGCCGAGGACAACTGTCAGATCGGGCGCGGGCGAGGCCACTATATTGTGTTCGCTGCCTTCGTGTTTGTGATGAGGATACGTGGGAAGATTCAGCTTCTTGTGATGTCCCGTGTTATCGTAGCGGAACATTAACTTCCTGGCAGGGTCCATATATTGATACACGTAAGTCAGGCGATCCACACCAATCTCAACGTCTACAAACTCACGCAGGTGAAGAATCGAGCCATCCACAAAGTAGACTTCTCCGTGGATGAAACCTTCGTGGCTACCTCGCTTGTCATAAGTCACATTGAAAGCACGGATAATGGGGCAAGCGTCAATGGTTTCGAGGAGTTGCTGAAAGTAGGCTTCAATTCGCAAACTGAATCTCCCGCAGAATGTCGGCCTTTTCTCGCAACCGCTCCAGCAGGCGATACTCACCGATCCATTCGGCAAACTGCAGAGTCTCTTCCAGCTCGTCCTGCTCGTAGCGACGGATGAATTCTGCTGAAGGCAGACCGTACCGGGCCTCAAACTCATGAAGCCTCTGCTCGGTGCGGTGGATACCTGCCTCCAGCAAGCGAAGCTCGTTGCGGAGTGCCGCTTCCACTAACGGCTTCAACTGACGTTTGCGCGGAGAGATTAGCGTCAGTTCAGCCATGGTGTACCCTCCCTTTCCGCTTTGGATGTCCTTACGGTTAAAGTCGCCACTACGGTCCCCCCATTTGAGACAACGGCAGGTCCTGCCTGGATTATACTTGTACTGACAAACCTTGTCAAGGAGGGACTCTTGCGCCAGGATTTCCAGCCCCTGGCACTGACCGGCCTGATACTTTTGTCGCTCCTGGTTGCTTCCTCCCCACAAGTGGGTTGGGCCGCGCCAGGCCAGGACCCTCAGCAGCAGACGGTGCCCACGCCGCCGCCGACAGAGGTGCCCAGGACTGTGGTCCCCCCACGACCTGAACCAGCGCGCCCATCTCTGTCCACACCGACGGTATTTCCATCGGCGTCTCTGTCACTGCCGACTGCAACACCGGTCCTGCCCACACCTGCGGCCACACCGGTCCTGACCGTACCTGGCCCTACGGCCACCGCATCCCTGCCACTCACTCTGTTACCGGCACCTGTGGAGAAGACGCCCCCAGTGTCTCAGAGGTGCCAGTCTGTGGAGCAAATGGCCTCGCCCCTGAGAAGCAGTGAGTTCGAGCTGTTGACCTCCTGCCGTATCCTGGTCCGGGTCCCGGCGGGAGCGGTGATGAAAGACACCCTGTTGCGCCTGGCTCCCCGGCTTCTGACGGAGGCGCCGCCTGCGGAGGCCCGGCTTCAGATGCGGAGCGTGGTCTTTACCCTGGATGCCCTCTCGATGGGAGGACGCTCTCTCTCCGGCTTTATCTTCGCCAGGCCCTACACGGTCACCATTCGCTACAACCAGACCGACGTGGCCCTCAGTGAGGGCAGAGCCGATCAGCTCGCCATAGCTTACTACAACGCAGCCGCACGTCAGTGGACCCCTCTGCACAGCCAGGTGGACCCCAGAGAGAAGCTGGTGTGGGCTGAGTTCGACTGGCCAGGGTGGCTGGCCCTGATGCTTGTCCTGAGCCCTGGTGAAGGGACAGCTCGCTCTGAGTCCAGTCAAGGGGACGCAGGGGTGGACATGGCCAGGGGCGAGCCTGCGCCACGGCCAGCGTCCACGTCCCGTCCCCTGGTCAGTGAAACGGGCATTGCTCCGACAGCACCGACATCTGCCCCATGGCCCTGGAATCAGTGGGAGAAGGCGAACAGCCGCACGCGCCTCCCGGTGATAGCCGGCGCGCTTTTCCTGCTGGCTTTGGCGGCAGGGCTCTACATTGCCGGCAGGGAGCGGTGCAAGAGCTGAGGCCAGCCCCAGGAGAAAAGTCTGTAAAAGAATGCGCTTTTCGGTCATAGTCCCAACCTATAACAGTCGGAAAACCATCGCTTCGTGCCTGGAAGCCCTCCTGCACCAATCCGTACCCCCCGGTGAATATGAGATCATTGTGGTAGACGATGGCTCCACCGACGGCACGGCAGAGCTCGTCAGAGAGTATGATGTCATCTGTCTTTCCCAGCCGCACCATGGCCCGGCGGCGGCCAGAAACCTGGGAGTGGCTCACGCTGCCGGCGACATGGTGCTCTTCACCGATGCCGACTGTGCCCCTGCTGCCGACTGGATCGAAAAGATGGTTCTCCCCTTTGAGGATAAGGAGATCGTCGGCGTAAAGGGAGTTTATCGGACCAGACAGCAGGAGTTGATAGCCCGCTTCGTCCAACTGGAATACGAGGACAGGTACGAGAGGATGCGCAGGAGTAGATTCATTGACTTCATAGATACCTACTCGGCTGCCTACCGGCGCGATGTCTTCCTGGCCAACGACGGCTTTGACACCGGATTCCCTGCAGCTTCGGTGGAAGATCAGGAATTCTCCTTTCGCCTGGCCCGGCGGGGCTACAAAATGGTGTTTCAACCAGAGGCCATCGTCTATCACCATCATGCCACCGACCTCCTGTCCTACGCCCGGAAAAAGTTCCGCATCGGCTATTGGAAAGTGCGGGTGCACGCCCGGCATCCCCAGAAAATTGCCAGCGATTCTCACACCCCCCAGATTCTTAAGGTTCAGGTTGGCCTGATGCCTGTCCTGGTTGCCACACTGTCTCTTGCCATCGGTGGGCTGCTGCCCTGGGGCGCTTTGGGGGCAGCGCTGGCGGTCTTTGGGCTGACAACCCTTCCTTTTTGCTTCAGGGCAGCGGCCAGAGATCGGGCAGTGGGCATCATAGCTCCTTTCATCCTCCTGGTGCGTGCCGGAGCGCTGGCGGCGGGATTGGCAGCCGGGGTGATCTCTCCGACCTGGGGCACGGAGGGACACGCCGGATTCACCTGGGCGGTCAAACGCGGCCTGGACATCGTCGGCTCCATCGTGGGCCTGATCCTCCTGGCACCCTTGATGGCTCTCATCGCCTGCCTGATCAAACTCGACTCACCGGGCCCTGTCTTTTTCGTTCAAGAGAGAGTGGGAGAAGGCGGACGGCCGTTCAAGATGTACAAGTTCCGCTCCATGATCGTTGGGGCTGAAGCAGCGGCAGATGAAATCCGGGCGCTCAGTCACCTCCCTCCGCCACTTTTGAAGATCAGGGACGACCCACGGGTAACCAGGGTTGGACGGTGGTTGCGCCGCTTCAGCCTGGATGAGCTTCCTCAGCTTTTCAACGTTCTGAAAGGTGAGATGAGTCTGGTAGGACCCCGTCCTGAAGAGAGTCGTGTTGTACAAATGTATGAAGACCGACACAGAAAACGGCTGACCGTGAAGCCGGGCATCACCGGGCCGATGCAGATCAATGGGCGAGGGGACCTCACTTTAGATGAGAGGGTGGAGCTAGAGCTGGCCTACATTGAGGAGCACTCCCTGTGGACAGACCTCTTGATTCTATTGAGGACGGTGCCGGCAGTTCTCCTGGGAAAAGGAGCCTATTGATGGGGGGTATCCAGTTGGGGCTCGCAATGACATCATCAGGCTCTCCTGAAAGTCAGTCCACCCCTTTTCAGACACGCTAAGTACATCCCAGCGTAAATTCGTTCCCGGTTTGGCCTGTCCCGCCGTCCCTGCGCCGATTAAAAATCGGCCTTCTTGGGCGCTTTTGCGTCAGGCGTCGGCCTGCGCCGACGCCTTTTTCAGAGGTCGGCGAAGGCCGACCGCTGGCCAAAAGCCCAAAAAGGGCGACTTCAGTCGGCGCATTAAA
>Ga0068707_1000430_pt1 | contig 26874 bp, 23 predicted proteins | sample YNPNPMetaG_FD_66600 | JGI IMG/M metagenome (GOLD analysis project Ga0068707, IMG submission 66600) | Anoxygenic and chlorotrophic microbial mat microbial communities from Yellowstone National Park, USA - YNP NP MetaG | ecosystem: Environmental > Aquatic > Thermal springs > Hot (42-90C) >... | reverse complement strand
CCCCCCTCGACCGGGAGGGCTGCCCCGCAGACCCCGCTTCCCCCTCCCCAAGGGGTCACAGGGACTCGTGCCTGCTGCGCCCAGGCCAACAACGCGGATATCTCTTCTGTGGTCTCCGGCCAGACCACGAAGGCAGGTTGCGGGTGAAAGGCCCCGGAGCGCGCCTCCAAAAGGAGTCTCGGCCACAGGTCCCGGCTGTAAGCGAGGCGGTCCGTCGAGGTCGATGAGACGCGCTCCTCCCCGAATACCTCCACAAGCTTTCGTAAGATGCTCTCCTGGGTCGGGGGCATATTCTTCCCCTCACGATGTCGAGAGGCCCCAGGGCTCTATACCGCGCCGGTACCGTCAAGTCAACACCATGGGGCGCACGCTGAGGCGGCATGTTGACTGGGGCCTTGCGCCTTGCTATCTATAAGACCATACGCTACGCGGTGAGCAAGAGGGGGTCTTCCGGCATGGAGAACCTCAAAGTCGGCGCTTCGGAACTCAGCCGGGCCTCGCTCAGGCGCATGGAGGCGCTCCTGGGTCTTCTGAGGGAGATCCAGATCCGGGAAGACGCCCCCTCGGAGGTCCTGGCCGAGTTTCAGCGGAGGTATCAGGATCTCCCCAGGGAGGAGAGGCCCTACCTGTTCGACGCCCTCGTCCGACGATTCGAGACACAGAGGCAGGAGATCGAGGCGGAACTGCGTCTCCTCCTGGAGGGGGGCATGGAGGACCCGCTTCAGTGGAGCCGGCAGCTCAGCTCCTTGCGACGAAAGACGGAGTCGCCCAGGATTCGCGTCTTTCGGAAGTTCATAAACCTCTCGGGCGGATTGAAGTTCCTGCTGGACCTGCGGGCTGATGTCCTGGCGGCCCAGCGTCAGGCCTCTTTGGACCTCAGTCCCTTGGACGAGGACATAGCCCACCTGTTCAATTCCTGGTTTCAAAACGGCTTCCTCTTCCTCCAGGAGATCACCCAGGAGTCCCCTTACCGTCAGATCTTGTTCCTGAAGGAACACGAGATGGTGCACCCCATGACCAGCCTGGAGGAGATGGGGGAGCGTCTGGGCCACGACCGCCGCTGCTTTGCCCTCTACCACAGGGCCATGCCGGAGGAGCCGGTGGTCTTCATCGAGGTCGCCTTGACGAGGGGCATCGCCCGCTCCATCCACGAGGTCATCCGACAAGAGGGCGAAAGGGGCCAAACTTCGAGGTCCGGGCGCGATCCGGACACGGCTATATTCTACTCCATCAACAACACCCAGAACGGCCTGGCAGGCCTGGGGCTGGGCAAGGTCCTGATATTTCAGGTCGTCGATGCCTTGAAGAGAGACTGTCCGGGGATCAAGACGTTTTGCACCTTGAGCCCTATCCCGGGCTTCTGGGAGCGTTACCTGAGGAGGATCCTCCAAGGGGACGACGGGCCATTCGCGATGAAGAGGGAGCGGATCGAGGAATTCTTCTCGGAAAAGGCGCGGCAGGCCGTCATGGGGCGTCACTCCGAGGTCGCGGGCGGTCAGGCGAGGGACCTCCAGGAGGCGCTCCTCGCGATACTCTCGGACCCGGGATGGGTGGGGGACCCTGTATACTCGGAGTGGCTCAAGAGGCCTCTGACGGAGATCGCTTATTTCTATGTCAGCCAGGAGAAGGACAAACAGGGCAAGCCCTTGAACCCTGTGGCCAACTTCCACTTGGGCAACGGGGCCACCGTGAGCCTCAAGAACGTCAACTTCGCCGCCAACCGGTCTCCACGGGGGGCAATGGAATCGTGCGGTATGATGGTCAACTACCTCTATTCCAGGACGTGGCTTCAGGAGATCGGCCGCACCATGAAGTCCTTGATCCCGTGGAAGGTGTGAGAGACCCTTCCCTCCAGGGCATCATGATCTTGGTCGCTGCAGCCCCAGTTTCTTCATCCGAGACCTGAGGGTGGAGGGGTGGATGTCGAGCAGCGCCGCCGCCCCCCCAGGCCCCTTTATCCTCCAACCGGTGCTCTGGAGAGCGCGCCGGATGTGAAGGCGCTCGTATTCCTTCAAGGTGAGATGATCTCCTGATGGGATGGGCTCCGTCCCCGTCCCCAGTTCCGGCACCCGGAAATGAGGTCCGCGGCTCAAGATAGCCCCCCTCTCCATGATGTTTTCCAGCTCCCGCACGTTTCCCGGCCAGTCGTAACGCATGAGCCTTTCCATGTCTTCTCTCGGGATGCCCTCGAACGACTTGCCCGTCTTCGTGCTGTGGATCTTCAGGAAATGGTCGGCCAGCAACGGGATGTCCTCCTTCCTGTCCCGGAGAGGGGGGACGTGTATGGGGAAGACGTTCAGTCTATAGAAAAGGTCGGACCTGAATCGCCCGGCCTTGACCTCGGTCTCCAGGTCGCGGTTGGTGGCGACCACCAGCCGAAAATCGGATCGGAGGGTCTCTATCCCTCCCACTCGTTCGAACTCCTTGGTCTGGAGCACGCGAAGGAGACGAACCTGGATCTCCAGCGGCAGGTCCCCGATCTCGTCCAAGAAAAGGGTCCCTCCATCGGCCAGCTCGAAGCGCCCGATGCGACGCCCCACTGCCCCGGTGAAGGCCCCTCTTTCATGACCGAACAGCTCGCTGGGGATCAGGCTCTCCGGCAGGGCGCTGCAATGGACACGGATGAACGGCTTGTCGCGGCGATGGCTGCAACGGTGTATGGCCCGGGCCACCAGCTCCTTTCCCACGCCGGTCTCCCCGGTGATCAGGACCGTGGTGTCCGTACCGGCTACCTGCTCTATCAGGGAGAGCACGCGGCGCATCGGGGCGCTCGCCACGACCATTTCATCGAAGTAGAGGCTCTGGATATGCTGCTCCTCGTAATAGCGTTTCTCCTCGTCGAGCCTCCTGTTGAGTCGACTGATCTCCTCGTAAGCCTCCACTACATCCAGGGCGATGGCAGCCTGAGCTGCGAAATAGGAAAGGAGCTCCAAGTCCGACTCCTTGAAGGCGCTGCTGAGAAGGCGGTTGTCATGGTAGAGGACACCCACTACCCTGTCGTTGAGGAGCATTGGGACACAGATTCGGGAACGGATCCTCTCGCGACGATTATCCCCGGAGTCGCCTCCCGAACCCATGCCCAAGATACAGCCTTTGCCTGTGCGGGCCACCTCCTCGATCATCTCGATGGAGGAGCTGAAGCCAGGGTCTTCCAACTGCGCCGAGGTCAGGTTCTTGGTGGCCCTGACAGCGAGGCGGGGGGAAGGGCCCTCCCCCCCGTCAATCAGGAATATCGCCCCCCTCTCCGCCCCTGTGATCCTGTTGACGGTCGAGATGATGTGCTGGACCAGGTCCCTGTTGTTCCTTATTCGGGCCATCTCCTGGCCATGTTTCAGGATCTCTTTCAAGAGGTTTTCCCCCGAGGCCGGCCTCTTGAACAGGGATCTCAGGTCGTCCGGGACCAGGACGTCGTTGAAAGAGCGGAGTACATCGACGGCCATCTGCCCCGTCTCCTTGGCCTTTTCTTCCTCTCCCAGGAGGAGAAATTGGCGAGCCAGTTCGAGCCTCGTCTTCGCCGTCTCCACCTGATGTCCCGATTCCTCCAGCCGACTCAGAGAGATCCTGAGCGATGCGAGGATCTTCTCCGGGGGCTGCCCGTCGCGCCTCTTTTGGAGGGCCAGGTAGCGGTGAGCCACACCCTTCATGAAGACGTTCTTGCCCCTGAAGGCCCGCATCAATTCCCTTTGCAGGCACAGTCCCTCCAGGCGCGGATATCTGCCGTCCTCCATGGCCCAGCACATCTCCATCAGATACGGGTAGGGCTGAGCGGTGACCTGGACCTGACTGCCCTGCCGGAGGAAATCCCGCAGGTAGGCCAGAGAGAGGTCGTTTTCCCCCCTGAGGTAATGGGCGAATGCGAGCATCAACCTGCCTACGAACAATATCCAGTCGTTGTGAGCCCTTTTCGCCTCCTTCAACGACCATTCGAGATGCCCCACTGCGTCCTCCATCCGGCGTATCTCGAGCATGATGGCCCCTATGGCATTTCCAGCATGGGCAGCAAGGAATCTGTCCCCCCTTTCCATGCAGTGAGTCCTGATTCCGTCCACCATGCCGAGCCCCTGGGTGACCTGCCCGATGTGCGCGTAGCAGACCCCAACCGTCTGGGCGGTCAACAGCGAGAACCTCCCCAGCGGGTATTTCTCCACGTCGGGCACGGACTTTTCGTACTCGCGAACGGCCTGGGCAAAACGACCCTGCCAGTAAAAGAAATGGGGGACGAAGGAATGAACCGAGCGGAGGAGAGATGGGTCCTCTATCCCCCTGGCCATGGACCAGCCATGCTCAAAATGGGTGAGGGCGCCGCGGTATCGGGACCGGAGCCACTCGTTCTTGGCGATGTGCATCTCCAAGAGTGCCTGGAATGCCCTGTTTCTCAGCCTCTTGGCCCGCTCCATGGCCTGGTTCAGGATCGAGAGAACCTTCCCCGTACTCTGCCTCGCCGTGGAGATCTTGGCGTATCCGATGGCGGCCTCGACGAACAGGGAGTCCCCTTCCTCCCCCCCGATCTCCAAGAGGTCCTCGATGGCCTTGGCGTAACACTGCAGTGCCTCTTCCCTCCTGTAGGCCCTCAGGTGCGCGTCGCCGGCCCTCATGAGCCAGCGACATCCCTCCAGGTCGTTTCTCGATTGCATGAGGTGAGGGGCGAGTTTCAAGGCCTTCTCCTGACCATCCGGCAGTTCCACCAGGAGCAGTTCGACGATGCCCCTGCGGAGTCGCTTCTTCTCCGTCGGGTCCAGCTCCTCCCGCAACCTCTCCAGTCTCTTTCGGTCCCGAAAACAAAAGAGACCGGGCCCCTTCTTGATCAGCCATCCCCGCCGGACCCCTTCCTCCAGCGCAAGCAACAAATGGGAGGCCTTCAGGGATGTGAGCTGCACCAACCAGTCGATGGAGAAATCCCCCTCGAAGAGGGCAGCCAGGTGAAGCAAGCGCGGGGACTCCAAGAGGACCTCCAGCCAGCAACGGTCTGGCATCGTTGACACATCTCGCCGATCCCCTCGGCCGGCACGAGAGGCATAGCACGCAGAGGAAAGGCTGTCAAGGAGGTGGGCGATATATCGCTACTAGGGGGCTAAATATCGCCCCAGCGCCTCATCCCGCCGGAAGGAAAAGGGTGCAACTCCTTGGCGCGGTTCAGGATTTTCTCCATGAACCTGTTGGCATGACTCTGGCTTACCCATCAAGGGCACTTGGCAACGGGGGTAGGAATCGGGCCGTCGCATGCAGGGGGCGGTCCCCGCATGTGGCATCCTGGAAGGAGGCGATTCGATGTACATGATGGAGAAATATTTCTGGTGGAACGAGGCCCAAAAGAGACTCGCGGACGAGGTGGCCGAATTCTCGGATAACTTCGTGGCCCCTCTGGTACCCGACATAGAGAGGAGCAAGCGCTTCCCGTGGGAGTTGAAGGATGAGTTGGCCGAGAAGGGTTGGTTCGGGGTCTTGATCCCCGAGGAATACGGGGGGATGGGGAAGGATTATGGGGCCACGGGCATGTGCATCATCCTGGAGGAGATCGCACGAGGGGCCGCCATCGCGGTGGATTTCTACGAGACAACCATCTACGGATACTCGCCCATCGTGAGGTTCGGCACAGAGGAGCAAAAGAAGAGATGGCTCCCCGGACTGGCCACCGGAAAGGATTTCGCCTGCATAGCGATAACCGAGCCGTTCATGGGCTCGGATGCGGCCGCGGTTCAGACAACGGCCGTGCTCGAAGGGGATGAATACGTGATAAACGGCAAAAAGAGGTTTATCACCATGGGTGGGATCGGCAACCTCTACTGCGTCTATTGCAAGACGAGCGATGACCCTCAGGACAGGAAGGCCTATCGCCATCTCAGTGCCATGTACGTGGAAAGGGGAACCCCCGGCTTCACGGTCGAGGCCATTCACGACCCGATGGGCCGGTTCGGTTCCCGTCACGCGGCCCTGAACTTCGACAACGTCAGGGTCCCCAAGGAAAACCTGATCCTGTCCGAGGGTGATGGCTGGCGGGTCATGACCGACGCCCTGAACATAGAGAGGCTCGGGGTGGCAGCGGGGGCGATCGGGGTAGCGCGGGCCTCGCTCTATGCCACAGCGGATTATGTGACCAGGCGCGTCGCTTTCAATCAGACCCTCGCCGAGATCCCTGGCGTCCAGAACATGGGGTGCGACATGGTGGTGAGCGTGAGCCTCATGAGCCTGATGACTTACTATGCGGCCTATCAGTTGGACCGGGGCGGAGACGTTGCACTGGGGGCGAACATCGCGAAGCTCTACGCCACGGATCGGCTCACCAAGACGACCCTGGATGCCATCCAGTGCCACGGTGGAGACGGGTACATGAGGAACTACCCGGTGGAGAGGCACATGAGGGACTCCAAGCTCATAGAGATAGGGGCCGGCCCCAACGAGATACTCAGACACCTGGTCTGGAGGCAGTGGTTGAAGGGTCATCAGTCCCTCCAGAAGTCCCTCAGGGGGCCCTCGAAGCAGGTCAGGATGCCAAGAGAAGAGGCCAAGAACAAGATTTTGGAGGAACTGGCCGCATTCTACAGGAGGCATCCAGCCCTGTACATGGAACGGGATGAGATGATCCAGAAATTGGGGATGGCCGGAGAGGACCTGGATGGGGCCCTCGAGGCCCTCGAAGCGGAAAGGCTCGTGGCCCTGCACCGCAAGGGGGGGGGCATCACGCTGATCAAGGCCACGTACGAGGGGCTCAAGCGGGCCAAGCCCCAGGAGTATTACACTTTCTTCCCTGACTTCGTGGACAAGACCCGGGAGATCTTCTGAGTTGACACTGAAGGGTTACACGCATTTTCGAGAGCGGGTTGTCCCTTGGGGGACGGCTCACCGCCACAAGGAGCCCGGCCGGTTACGAGTGCGCCTCGAAGACAAGGTGCGAGGGGACGGGTGGGCGTTTCCAATGAATCGGTCGAGGCCGACAGCCTGGTTGAAGGGGAGGAATGGATGTGGGAGACACGGTGATCTGGGAGAGGGAAGACGGGGTCGCCATCGTGACCCTGAACAGGCCCGAGAAGTTCAATGCGCTGAATCCGCAGGCCTTCGCTGACCTCGCTGAAACCTTGGAGGCCGTGGAGGGAGACGAGGGGGTCAAGGCGATCGTCATGACCGGGGCGGGCAAGGGGTTCTGTGCCGGGGGGGACATCGAAGGGCATCCGGTCTTCACGACGGATGATCCGAGGGTGCGGGAGAGATCCATCAAGGACGCCCAGCGCATCACCTTGCTCCTCCAGAGGATGCCGAAACCCGTGATAGCGGCCGTAAATGGGGTTGCGACCGGCGCAGGCCTGGACCTAGCCATGGCGTGCGATATCAGAATTGCATCCGAGGAGGCCAGGTTCGCGGAGATCTTCGTCCGTGCTGCAGCGATGCCGGACATGGGTGGGACCTACTTGTTGCCGAGGCTTGTCGGCCTTGGCAAGGCACTGGAGATGGCCCTGACCGGGGATCTCATCGACGCTCGGGAGGCCCTCAGGATAGGTCTCGTGAACCGAGTGGTTCCGGTATCGGAGCTCATGTCAGCGGCCAAGGCCTTGGCCAGACGACTGGCTCAGGGACCGACGCAGGCCCAGAAGCTCATCAAGTGGGCGATTCACCGGGCTTTGGGGCAGAGTCTGGAAGAGGCCCTGGACAACGAGGCCCAAGGGCAAAAACTCCTCCTGGCGACGGAGGACGTGAAAGAGGCGGCGAGGGCTTTTGCGGAAAAGAGAAAACCGGTTTTCAAGGGGAGGTAGCCGCTCTACACGAGGCCGCGCCAGAGGGGTGCACGGCGATCGGGAAGGGGCAGATCCGAGAGGTTTGACGAGGCAGCCATGGACGCCTGAAGGAGCATGCCATGACTGATTCCGGGTGGCAGAGATATCTCTCCCCTACGGCGATCATCGACAGCGATCACCCGTCGATCGTCGCTTTCGCGATGGATACGACGCGAGGGATGGAGGACCCCACAGAGCAGGCCGTCGAATTGTTCTACCGGGTGAGGGATGGAATATGGTACGACCCGTATCTTCCGTTTTTTCTACCCGAGCACTACAGGGCGAGCTCCGTGCTCGAGAGCGGCCGTGGTTTCTGCATAAGCAAGGCATCGCTTCTTTGCGCCCTCGGCAGGGCGTTGGGGATCCCTTCCAGGGTCGGCTTCGCGACCGTGCGCAATCACCTCATGACCAGACAGTTCCTGGAATACCAGGGCACGGACAAAATAGTTTATCACGGCTTCACCGAGTTCTACCTGAACTACAAGTGGGTCAAGGCAACGCCGGCTTTCAACACCGAGCTGTGCGAGAGGCATAAGGTGCCGCCCCTGGAGTTCGACGGAAGGGAGGACGCCATCTTCCAGCCGTACAACCTGGAGAAGAAGCAGTTCATGGAGTACCTGGCGTTTCACGGCTCCTATGACGATATCCCGATCGAGACGATCCTGGCGGCGATGGAGCAAGAGGTCGGCAAAGAGCGTATGATCGCCTGGATCAAGGAGCATCAGCAGGCCCCCTCGAGACCCTCCAGGGATTTCTACCAGGAAGAGGTTTGGAAAGGGTGAGGGAGTGGGATTTTTGAGCAAGGAAGGGATACCGATATGGATCTCGGACTCGAAAACAAGGTAGCGGTGGTCACCGGTTCCAGCCGGGGGATAGGGGCCGAAATCGCCCTTGCCTTTGCCAGAGAGGGCGCGAATGTGGTGGTCCATTACAACACGTCCGCGGATGAGGCGGCGAAGGTAGCCGCCAAGATCAGGGATCTGGGTGTGGAGGCTGTGGTCCTTCAGGCGGATGTTTCAAGGAGCGAGGAGGTCGCGCGTTTCTTCTCCCAGATCAGGGACCGTTTTGCCACGGTGGACGTCCTGGTCAACAACGCGGCCACGGTGATCGGGGGGCCCATTCTTTCCTATCCGGACAAGAAATACCGGATGGTGATGGGCAGCCAACTGGACGGGACCTTTTTCTGCACCCGCGAAGCGCTGAAGATCATGGTGGAGAGGCGAAGGGGCAAGATCATAAATATCTCCTCCATGGCCGCCATAGGCGCATTTCCGGAGACGGCCGCGTATGCCGCGGCCAAGGCAGGGGTGATCGGTCTGACCCGCGCCGTGGCCAAAGAGGTGGCGCCTTTGGGGATACAGGTCAATGCCGTGGCGCCGGGGTACATCGAGACACCACTGGTGGCGAAACTGGCCAGCACCGAGATAGGCAAAAAGATGTTCGACACGCGCCAGATCCCCTCGGGCCGCTTGGGCAAGATGTCCGAGATCGCCGCAACTGTGTTGTTTCTAGCCTCTCATCACGCCGATTACTTCGTGGGGGAGATCGTCACAGTGAGCGGAGGGCTCATTACCACAGCCGGCCATCTTCCAGAAGAAGGCGAATGACATTGGGGCGAGAGGAGGAAGAGGAACTTGGACTTCGGTTGGAGCCCCGAGCAGTTAGCCCTCAGGGAGAGTTGCAGGAGATTTGCGGAGAGGGAGATCGCCCCAGGTGCGGCCAGGAGGGACCAGGCGGGGGAAGGGGAGTTCGACTGGGAGGCCTGGCGCAAGACAGCGGAGTTCGGCCTCTTGGGGTTTCCCATCCCGGAGAAGTACGGGGGGCTCGGGCTGGACCCGTTGGATCTGTGCATCGCCATGGAGGGATTCGGGGAGGGTGCCGGGGATCAGGGGTTCACCACGAGCGTGGCGGCCCACATGGTCATCTGCGAGATCCCCATCTGGGAATGGGGGACAGACGCACAAAGAGAAAAGTACCTGCCCAAGCTCTGCTCAGGGGAGTGGGTCGGGGCATTCGCCCTCACGGAACCCAACGCAGGATCGGACGCGGCCAGCATCATCACCAAGGCAGAGAGGAGGGGGGACCACTATCTCCTCAACGGCTCCAAGACCTTCATCACCAACGGCCCCATAGCCGATGTCATCGTGGTACTGGCCACCGTGGACAAGAGCAAGGGGCCAAGGGGTATCACAGCCTTCATGGTCGAGAAAGGGTCCCCGGAGGCCAGCTGGGCTTGACACGTCCGATACCCTGGGCTATCATCTCCTCGGCTCAGGGCGATGAAGTCCGCCTCAACCGCCTCCCGATGGGAGGCTGATGACTTCTACCCGAAAAGAGATGCCACGGGGTAGGAGTCGCTACCACCTACCCCACACCGGGTCCGCCGGGTGGGGTCGCTGCCTTGGCCCCCGCCGCCAGACGGGGGCCTTTTCGTGTACGCGCCGTCGACCCGGGGGAAAAGGGGGTGTCGAGTGATGCTCGACGACTACAAGTATATGCGTCAGAGGATCTTGTCCTTGCTGGGGCGGCTCAGGGCCTTTGCGGAGTCAAGACGAGACTCCAAGGCGGTGGAGGCCCTGGGCGCCATCGCCTTGAAGCTGGACCAGAATCGTTTCTATCTGGTGGTCCTAGGGGAATTCAAGCGGGGCAAGACCACCTTCATCAACGCTCTTTTGGGCAAACGCCTGCTGCCCACGGGGGTGGTCCCTCTGACCTCCATAGTCACCATGATGAAATACGGGACAGAGGAGCGGGCAGAGGTCCATTTCGCAGATGGGAGGACGAAAAAGATATCTCTCGACGAGCTGGATGCCTATGTGACCGAGCGGGGGAATCCCAACAACGAGAAGGGGGTGCGCCAGGTGGAGATCACCTACCCGTCCCCTTATCTTCAGGACGGGGTTTATCTCGTCGACACCCCAGGGGTAGGCTCAGTTTTCTCCAACAACACGGACATGACCTATGGCTTCATCCCCAAGGCCGACGCGGCCCTGTTTCTCCTCGCAGCCGATCCCCCCATAGGGCAGTCGGAGGTGGAGTTCCTCAAAGACGTTCGCCAGTCCATCCGGAAGCTCTTCTTCGTTCAGAACAAGGTGGACCGCCTGGACGAGGACGAGCGTCGGGAATCCATGGAGTTCAGCAGGGCAGTAATAGAGCAGCGCCTCGGGATCGAAGGTGTGGAGATCCATCCGCTCTCCGCGAAGCTGGCCCTGGAAGGCAAGGAAAGGGGGGACCAGGACAGGATAGAGAAGAGCCTCCTCCCCCGATTGGAACAGGTCCTTGGCAAGTTCCTCATGGAGGAGAAGGGAAGGGAGGTCCTGCGTTCGGCCAGCGGCGGGGCGTTGAGGGTCCTCTCCGACGAGGAGATCGCCCTGGAGATCGAGGCCAAGGCACTGGACACGCCGCTTCAGGTCCTGGAAGAGAAACTCCGACGCTTCGAACAGGAGATGAAGCTCGTGGACCAGGACGCCTTCGATTCCCGCGTGCTCTTCGAGGGGGAGATCAAGCGCCTCCTGCAGCAGCTCGACATGGACCTGGAGCGGTTCAAACGCACGGAGATCTCCAGAATGCTGCAGGGACTCGACGCTGCCCATGCGGCCAGCAAAAAGGCCTCGGCTGCGGAGTACGCTGAGGCCATGGAGCGTTATGTCCACGAGGAGGTGATCCGCGGCTTCGACGGGTGGCTGGAGCGGGAGACCAAGAAAGTGGAGGAGGACTACGGCCGGGTGGCCCAGCGTTTCTCGGTCCGGACCAACGAGATCGTCGACAGGATCCTCGAGATCTCCTCTGGACTCTTCGACCTTCGCCTCGCGAGATTTCACGGCGAGGAGACCCTCTCCTCGGAGAGCGAGCTCTACTACATGGTGGGAGAGCCGCCCAAGTTCTTCGACCTGGAAGGGGCGCTTCGGTTCCTTTCCCGATCTCTTCTCCCCAAAGGGATATCGCAGAAGATGATCCTCAGGGACCTGAAGAAGAAGCTGCCCGAGATCATCGATCGCAACTGCGGCCGCGTGCGGGCGGACTTCGCCAAGAGGCTGCAGGACAGCTTCCTGAATTTCCGTTGGGACCTGGGGCTCAAGCTAGAGGCCACCCGTGACGGGATCGCGTCCGCCATCGAGAAGACCATCGATATGAAGCGGCGGAGCCTGGAGGAGGTGGAGATCAAGAGCGCCCAGCTCCGGGCACAGAGGTCGCTCTTATCGGAGATCAAGGCCGATCTCCTGGCTTGCGCCGCCAAGGTAGAGGGCCTTGGGGCCGGTCAAGGGCGTCGCCCACCGCTGGGTCTGCGAGGGGCCGCGTCAAGAGAGCTGCGCGACCGCTTGGCGCTCGGAGGGGAGTAAGAGGCACAGCAAGGAGAGCAGCGTGTCGCAGGCCCTTTCGCGTGGGACCGCCCTGCGCTTCGTGATCCTGGCCAGCGTGGTCAGTCTCCTGGGGGACACGACTTACGAGGGCGCCAGGAGCGTCACCGGCCCCTTCCTGGCCACCCTCGGGGCGAGTGCGACCGCCGTGGGATTCGTGGCCGGTTTCGGGGAGCTGCTGGGATTCGGCCTGCGGCTCGTCTCCGGTTACGTGACGGATCGGACCCGGAGATACTGGACCGTGGCCATCCTGGGCTATGCCGTGAACCTCCTCGCTGTCCCGGCCTTGGCCTTGGCCGGACGCTGGGAGACGGCGGCCTTCCTGATGATCCTGGAGCGGGCCGGGAAGGGCATTCGCAACCCGGCCAGGGACGCCATGCTCTCCCACGCCACCAAGGAGATGGGCAGGGGATGGGGGTTCGGTCTGCACGAGGCCATGGACCAGATAGGGGCTGTAGTGGGCCCCATCCTGGTGGCAGGGGCCCTTTACGCGAGACAAGGCTATAGGAACGCCTTCGCCATGCTCCTGGTGCCCGCCTCCCTGGCCTTGGCGGTCCTGCTGATCAACAGGTTTCTGTATCCCAATCCCAGGGACCTGGAGGTGAGCAGCTCCAGGGTGGAGACCAAGGGCCTGCGGCGGAGCTTCTGGCTCTACCTCTCCGCGGTCGCCCTTATCGCGGCCGGATACGCTGATTTCCCGCTGATCGCCTACCATTTCAAGGGCGCATCGGTGGCCCCGGAGGACTGGATTCCCCTCTTTTACGCTGTGGCCATGGGGGTGGACGCCCTGGCGGCCCTGGCATTCGGCCGCCTCTTCGACCGGATCGGGCTGCAGGTGCTCATCGTCTCGTCTTTGCTCTCGTTCCTGTTCGCCCCGCTTGTCTTCCTGGGCGGTTTCCACCTGGCCCTCCTGGGGATGGTCCTTTGGGGGGCGGGCATGGGGGCGCAGGAGTCGGTCATGAGGGCGGCCATCGCCGAGATGGCGCCGGCAGAAAGACGCGGGACGGCTTATGGGGTCTTCAACTCCATCTTCGGCCTCTCCTGGTTCCTGGGGAGCGCCATCATGGGGATCCTGTACGACATTTCCTTGACCGCGTTGATCCTCTTCTCCATGGCAGCTCAGCTTGGATCCATCCCCCTGCTGATGGCGGTGAGGAAGGGCCGCAACAGGGACTCCATGTCACCCCTGCCTCCATGAGGTGTCTCTGTGAAGGGCGAAGCCGATTTCACCGAGGGTTCTCCTCCCGCATCCGCGAGGGATGAGTTCCGTCTGTCGGACGGGGAGGTCCATTTCCTTTGGTGGTTCATACAGGGGAGCATCATGAGCCCTTTCACGCGACAGCGACTTCGCAGGGCCTGGGGGATGTGCGAGCGGCACGCGTGGGGGTTCATCTCTGTGGATGCCGCGTACCGGCATGGATGGCTTCACGGGCCGGCGGTCCTGTACGAGGATCTGATGGGGCGGGCGCTGGCCTTGTTCGACCTCAAGGGGCCCATGAAGCACAGGAGGATCGCGGGTCAACTCAAGGAGAAGGAGCTCTGCCTGATGTGCGATAGCGGCTTCGGCCCCAGGAGCCGCGGCATGGCCAATCCGGCGGTCATAGAGGCGGGAAGGGATCTCGGGCATTTTAGGGCCTTCGCAATGGAGACCAAGAGATACTGGGAAGGGCTCGTCTGCGGAAGATGCGCCGGGGACGACTCACCGCAGCGGTGCAGGCCCCATCTGATAGAGGATGCGTCCCTCGGATTGGTGGAGGATCTCTCCCCGCATCGGGCCTTGGTGAGTTACGTCGCCCGTCATGTGGTGAAGTATTCTCGCTCCTTCAGATGGGAGCTGCGGGGCACCGACACACAGGAGGACAGGGCCTCGCTCATGAGCGCGGTGGGATGGTGCAGCGGTTGGGGGATATTGCTGAGAGTGCTCGAGCAGGCTGGCGAGGACGATGAAAAAGGACCTCATGTATCACAATGTCCTTGATGCATTGACCTCGACGCAGGGGTGCCCGGTGTGTGCCTTCGAATCGCAAAGGTCGCGCCGTTACTTCCAGTCGCTCCTCCACGAGTTCGTCAACGACCCACATGTCCGTTCGGCCCTTATGCGATCCAAGGGCTATTGCCATCGGCACGCCCATCTGCTCCTGGAGTTTCGGGACGGGTTGGGCACAGCGATTCTTTACCACGATCAGGTGGAGGGATTCTGTCGTTTCCTCGGGACTCTGGCTGGAGGTTCCTCGACGCGTTCCCGTGCCAAGGCCTCATCTCGATGGAAGGACCGTGAGACATGTCCCGCGTGCCGACAGCAGTGGAAACACAGAGGTTATTTTGTCGAGACTTTGGTTGCAGGGCTCCGCGAGCCAGACCCTGACATGGTGGCCGCCTGGGAAAAATGCCCGGGCCTCTGTGTGCCGCACTTCTTGGTAGCCCTCGATGAGGACAAAGAGGGCGGGGCCACGGAGAGGCTTGTGGCTCACCAAGCGCGCAGGTTTTCCGCGCTCTTGGAGGAGCTCGAGGAATTCTGCAGGAAACAGGATTACCGGTTCAGGGGGGAGCCCCCTGGAAAGGAAGTGGATTCTTGGCGCCGGGCCGTGGAGATGATGACAGGGAATCGGGGCCTTTTTTGAAATCGGTCGCTGCCCGCGATCCGGAATCGCCTCGCCATTGACTTTCCCATCGATCCATCAATAATAGCAAGGGACTCAACATTTCATCCGAGAAATGGAGGGGGGCATGAGACCGGATCCGGCGTCGGTGGATTTCATTGCCGTGAAAGGCGGGAAGAAGGCCGTCAGGATCGTCGTCGTCCTCATCGCACTGCTCCTTCTGGTCCTCCTGTTCAATCCGTTCGTCATCATAGGGGCCGGGGAGAGGGGTGTTGTGCTCGATTTCGGGGCGGTCCAGCCTGAGGTCCTCGGGGAGGGCCTCCATCTCAGGATCCCCATCATGCAGCGCGTCGTCAAGGTGGACGTCAAGGTCCACAAGTCGCAGACAGATGCCGAGGCCGCCTCCAAGGACCTCCAGGACACGCGTTCAGTTATCGCGGTCAACTACCATATCCTGCCGGACAAGGCCAACTGGGTCTACCAGAATATCGGCAAGGAGTACAAGGAGCGGATCATCGACCCCGCTGTACAGGAGGTGGTAAAGGCTGTGACCGCAAGGTACACCGCCGTCGAGCTCATCACCCAGAGGGAGAAGGTCAGGGGGGAGATCAAGGGGATGCTCAAGGAGAGGCTCCTCACCTACAACATCGTGGTGGATGACTTCTCCATCGTCAATTTCACCTTTTCCAAGCAGTTCGCCAACGCCATCGAGGCCAAGCAGACGGCCGAACAGCTCGCCCTCAAGGCCCAGCGCGATCTGGACCGGGTCAGGATAGAGGCGGAGCAGAAGGTCACCCAGGCCAGGGCGGAGGCGGAGGCCCTCAAGCTGCAGAGGGAGGTGGTGACCCCGGAGCTGGTGAGACTCAGGCAGATCGAGGCCTCCCTCAAGGCCATCGAGAAGTGGAACGGACAGCTCCCACGGGTCACGGGGGGGGTGGTTCCGTTCATCGATGCATCGAGTTTCGAGAAGCAATGAGGAGACGTCAGTGGATCGTCGCGCAAGGGACCTGGGGCCGGAAGGCGCCCGGGGGCACTGTGCGATAGGCGGCGAACGACAGGGGCCGGGGCCGGGGAGGACAAAGGGTGGGCGTGAAAGGGAGGCTGGAGAGATCGGTGGATTGCCCCGTGGCGGGGAGAAAGGTGAGGGTCCTGGAGTACCAGGAGACGTGCCAACCCACGGCCTCCTGCTGTCTCTCCTCGAGGCTCGTCATGTCATTGTGCGACGAGGAGCAAGGATGCAGTAAGGGTAGCGAGGGGCACCGCTGTCCCCTCCTGGAGGAGCCGGGTCTTGGTTGCGCTGCGCCTCGTTAGCCTGTAGGGAGCGAGCAATTGATCGCAGGGGGTTGCGGTATTGGCCCTTCCGTCCGTCTGGTCTGTTCCGTCTATTTGGCCTGTTTGGTCTCGACAAGATCCGGTCGGCCTAGGCTCAGCTTCGGCCGAGAGGGCTTCGCCCAGGCATCAGATCCTGGAAAATCGAAGCGCCTCCGCCCTGCCTGCGCCGAGCGGGAAGCCTGCCTGTGCGTTGCACGCAGACAGGCGGCAGGCAGGCAAGCCGCTCCTAGAAACGCCACCACCCCGTGATCGCTTACGGGACCGAAGCGACTCCGAGAGCGAATCTGCGAGAGCGAAAGGAGGACGAAGATGAGAATCGGGATAGAATCCTACGGTGCCTACGTTCCGGTCTATCGCCTCAAACGGGAGACCATGGCCGCGGCCTGGGGGCTCCCGGCCATGCCAGGGGAGCGGGCAGTCGCCAAGGAGGATGAGGACAGCATCACCATGGCGGTGGAGGCCGGGGTGGACTGTCTGGCCGGGATAGACCCCAAGACGGTCGACGGGGTTTATTTCGCCACCACCACCGCCCCGTACCGGGAGAAAGGGTCGGCCAGCATCATCGCCTCCGCGCTGGATCTTCGCCGTGACATCCTGACGGCCGATTTCACGGACTCCCTCAAGGCTGGGACCACTGCCCTCAGGGCGGCCCACGACGCGATCGCCTCGGGCTCGGCTGGCAAGGTCCTCGTCGTAGCCTCGGACGTGAGGCTGGGAGAACAGGAGTCCTTCAACGAGATGATGTTCGGCGACGGGGCGGCGGCCTTGCTCCTGTCTACGGATGCCCTGATCGCGCAGTTGCGGGGCTGGTATACGGTTTCGGACGATTTCGTTGGGCCCTGGAGGAAGGACACGGACCAGTTCGTCCAGTTCTTCGAGGCCAAGATGGAAAACCAGTGGGGGCATGCGGCCAACACCCTGGAGGCGCTCAAGGGGCTGGCCGCCAAGACCAAAGTGAAGCCGGCCGAGATTCAGAAGGTCGCGGCCTCCTACATAGAGCCGAGGGGGCTCGTGGAGCTGGCCAAGTCTTTGGGCCTGGATCCGTTCAAGCAGATGGCCGACCCCTTGTTCCTCACAGTGGGCAACACAGGCTGCAGCATGCCTTTGCTCATCTTCGTAAACACCCTGGACGGGGCCCAGGCGGGTCAGAATCTGGTGCTTGCGGCCCACGGGGACGGGGCGGACGCCATGCTCTTCACCACCACCGAGGCCCTTTCCTCATTCCCCAAGAGGAGGGCGGTGAAGGGTTACTTGGCGCGAAGGATGGAGCTCCCCAGCTACGGGCTTTACTCGAGCTTCAGGAAGCTCTCTCAGAAGATGCGCGTGGCGCCCCAGGCCTCCACCGTCATCAACTGGAGGGATCGGAAGGCCGTGATGGGGTTTTACGGACACAAGTGCCGGTCCTGCGGCATGGTGCAGTATCCGCTGGTGAGGGTCTGCTACGGGTGCAGGAAGAAGGATGACTTCGAGGAGGTGAGGCTGGCCCGCACGGGCAAGGTCTTCACCTACACCAACGACTATCTCAGGCCCGTTGGTTCAGAACCCACACCGACCTGCGTCGTCGAACTGGACGACGGGGCGAGGGTCTTTCTTTTCATGACCGACTGTCCGTCGGAGAGGGTGTCCATCGACATGCCGGTGGAGCTGACCTTTCGTCTCATACATCAAGGCGGCGGATTCAACAACTACGGCTGGAAGTGCCGGCCTGTGGAGCTCTAGAGGAGGAGGGCCATGGAGAGCATTCGAGACAAGGTGGCGGTAATAGGGGTGGGTTACACCAAGTTCGGCGAGTTGTGGGACAAGTCCGTGGAGGACCTCCTGGTGGAGGCTGTTTACGAGGCCTACGAGGACGCCGGGGTCGGACCGGAGGCGATCGACGCCGCGTGGGTGGGGATCCAGTATCCTTTCACAGGGCTTGCGGGCACCACTTTGGCGGACCCCCTCAAGCTCTACGGGATTCCCATCACCCATGTGGAGAACTTCTGCGCCAGCGGCATGGACGCGTTCCGCAACGCGTGCATGGCCGTGGCCTCGGGGGTGCACGATGTGGTGATCGCCGCTGGGGTGGAGAAGATCACCGACCAGGGGAGCCGTGGCCTGCCCGGGGGTGGCGGCGCCGTCAGCATGACCAACGTGTGGCCTTCTGCGCCAGGGATGTTCGCCTTGGCGGCCAGCCGGTGTTTCAAGGTCTACGGGTGGAACAAGGAGACCCTCGCCCACGTGGCGGTGAAGAACCACGAGCACGGCGCCCATCACCCCAAGGCCCACTTCCGCAGGCCTGTCAAGATCGAGGACGTCATCAACGCCCCTCTCATCTCCTCACCCCTCGGCCGGCTGGACTGCTGCGCGGTCTCGGACGGCGCTGCTGCCCTGATCCTGACCACACCGGAAAGGGCCAAGGCCTTCAAACACAAGGACGACTTCGTGCGCGTCAAGGCCAATGCCATCGCCGTGTACACGGGCCAGCCGTGGTATCAGCCGGGGTTCGACTTCACCCATTTCCCGGCGACGGAAATGGCGGCCAAGAGGGCGTACGAGCAGGCCGGCATAAAGGATCCCGCCAAGGAGTTGGACCTGGTCGAATGTCACGACTGCTTCACGGTGACGGAGCTTCTGAACGTCCAGGACCTCGGCCTGTGTCCGAGGGGGCAGGCCGGGGACTTCGTCAGGGAGGGAAACACCAGACACGGCGGCTCCATACCGGTGAACGTCTCCGGTGGGCTGAAGTGTTTCGGCCATCCCATAGGGGCGACCGGTTGCCGAATGCTGGTGGAGATCACCAAGCAGTTACAGGGAAGGGCAGACGGTTTGCAGGTCAAGGACGCCAAGCTGGGGCTCGCCCACAACCTGGGAGGTCCCTACTCGGTATGCTCCGTGACCATCCTGGGGAGGAACGACACCTAGGGGGGTCCGACGAGACCTTGATGCGGCGGCCTCGGGAAGTGCCTCTCTGCTGTGCGAGGCGAGGGGTTTGTCCGTCGGACGGACAGGGGCGCGAGAGATCGCGCCCCTGCTGCACATCCGGGGCTGTATGCGGTGCGCGTCTCACTTGCTTGCCCTTTCGGCCTCCTGGCCGGTCTTGGTCCTTCTCCTCGTTTTCTTGGGCTGAGCGGCCTCGAGTTGGGCGATCCTCCTCACCACGAGCTTGCCCTGGTGCCTGGGGAAGTCCGCCTTGAGCCAGGCCTTCTTGTCCGTCAACCTCACGATGACGCCTTCCTTGGTCCCTTTGCCGAAGGGGAAGGTCACTCGATCTCCCGTCTTCATCGCCGTCTTTCTCCCGTATTGGATCAAGGGTTCTGTCGCTTGTGATGATAACGCTGGATGATCTCCCCTATCCGGGGGTGACTCTTGACCACCTCGTCCAGATCTTCCTTGGAGAGCTCCAGCAGGACCGTATCCTCGACGGTCAATATGGTGGCGCTCCTGGGCTTGCCGGTCAGGAACCCTCCTTCACCGAAGAAGTTGCCCTCTCCAAGCCGGGCCACCTGTTGAGCGATCCCCTTGCGGGTGTCTTTCACGTAAACGTCCACCTTGCCGCTGCAGATCATGAAGAGGGAGCGGCCGGACTCCTGCTCCCTTATCACTATGGTCTCCTTCGGAAACCTGCGGAAGTGCGTCTTCTTGACCAGTTCCCCGAACTCTTCCTCGGAGAGCTCCGAGAAGAGGGGGTGGCTGAAGAAACCGAGTTTCGCCTCTATCTCGATGGCCTTCTTCTGGGCCTGTTCGAGGTTCGGCGCCACCCGGAGGATGACCTGATTCAGTGCCTTGGCTTGGCGGTATTGGCCGGTGGCGCACAGTTTCAGGACCACCTCCCAGTACTTCTGGAGGGCCTCCTTCTTGCGATCCATCTTCAGGAGGAGGTCGCCCTGTTTTCGCACGAGGTTCAGGTTCTCAGGGTCGAGGGCGCTCCATCGCTCCAAATGACCGAGGGCCTCTTCCCAACGCTCCGCTGCGAAGGCCTGCTGGTAGGAGCGCTCCAAACCGGCCTTGCCGGAAGAGGCGCTGTCAGGACGCCCCCCCTCCCTGGGCGGGGCGGCCTTGCCTTTCGCAGGCGGTTCCTGGCGCTTCTTGAGTTTGTCGATGATGGCCATGATACACCCCTGAGGCCGACGGTGATGAGAAACAGCGCCCCGCGAGGACGCAAGGCCGCAGACAGGTTAGCAGATTCGCGGGGGATTGCAAATAGAAAAGCCCGACGCTCCTCCCGAGGGCGAAGGGCCTGCAATAGCCCGGACACGAAGGGTGGAAGGCCCGCCCCAGCCTCGGCGCCTCGCTCCACAGAGATCCCGATGCTCAAACGATCACAGGGTGGCGGCGTTTCTCGGAGCGCCTTGGCGGAGGCGCTTCGATTTTCCAGGATTTGGACCTGGGGGAAGCCCTCTCGGCCGAAGCGAAGCCGAGGCCGACCGAGGGAGGGGGCAAGCATCCCCCGGAGGCCAAATCCTTTGGAAGATCGAGCGCCGAAGACTTGAAGCGGAGAGAACTGCCGCCACCCCCCCCGTGACCAGTTACCCCGAGGCGCGGTTCATTCGAGGACAGAGTCCGTGGGGATGACCACGAGCCCCGTGTCCGTGACCGTGAAATGCCTCCTGTCCTGTGCCAGATCGTAGCCGATGGCGCGCCCCTTGGGGATCACCGACCTCTTGTCCACGATCACCCTCCTCAACCGCGCCCCCTGTCCCACCGTCACCCCCTCGAGCAAGATGGAATCGGCGACCTCCGCGCCTTCGAGGATGCGGACGTTGGGAGAAAGGACGCTGTTCACCAGGGAACGGGCCTTCAGGATACATCCATTGGAGATCATGGAACGGGCGATCCGCGGGGATTCATCCTCGCCCGTCGAAGGCTCCAGGACCCTGGCCGGGGGGGCTGGAGGCTCATGGGTGAGGATCGGCCAATCCGGGTCATTGAGATCGAACACCGGTGGCTCGCCCAGCAGGTCCATGTGGGCCTCCCAGTAGGAATCGAGGGTACCCACATCGCGCCAGTACCTCGGGCTCTTGGTCTCCGGATCCCAGAAGATGTAAGCGTAGACCTTGTCCTCCGATTGCACCATTCTGGGGATGATGTCGCGACCGAAGTCATGCTGCGTGTGGGACTTGGCGTCCTCCACCAGGCAGCGGACCATCTTGCGTGTATTGAAGACATAGATCCCCATGGAGGCCAGGATCTTGTCGGGGTCGCTCGGAAGGCAGCGCGGCTCCAACGGTTTTTCCTGGAATGAGACGACCCGCTGATCCGCATCCACCTCCATCACGCCGAAGTGACGGGACATCTCCCGACGCTGTGGGACGGTGGCCACCGTCAGGTCCGCGTCCAGACTCAGGTGGAACTCGATCAGCTCCTTGTAATTCATCTTGTAGAGGTGATCCCCGGAGAGGATAAGGGTCAGGTCCGGGCGGAACTGCTGGAGCATGTAGAGGTTCTGATACACGGCGTCAGCCGTCCCCTGGTACCACATCTCGTCTATGCGCTGCTGGGCCGAGACGACGTGGATGAACTCTCCCAGTTTGTTGCACAGTATGTTCCAGCCCAGTTGGATATGCTTTTCCAAGGAGAAGGAGCGGTATTGGGTGAGAATCAGGATCTCCTTCATCCCGGAGTGGAGGCAGTTGCTGAGGGTGAAGTCTATTATCCGATAGATCCCGCCGAAGGGCACCGCGGGCTTGGCCCGGTCCCGGGTCAGGGGATAGAGGCGCTCCCCTTTCCCGCCGGCTAGGATCAGGGTGAGGATCCTCATCTTCCCTTGCCGGCCTTCTCGATCACCTTGCGAAGGGTCTTCTTGAGCTCGCTCAAATCCGAAGATTTTACCACATATGCCTCGGCCGCCCAGGAACGGAAGTCATCCTGATAACGGCTGTAGGCCGTGTTGATCACAACTGGCAGTTCCTTGTAGCGGGCCACCATCTTGCCCAAGGCCTCGATCCCGTCCATCTCAGGCATGCGGATGTCCATGACCACAGCGTCAGGCAAACGACGCTGGAGCAGCTCCATGGCCTCCTTGCCGTTGGCAGCAGTGAGGACCTCGTAGCCGTCCTCGGTCAGTTCCGTGCGGTAGAGCTCCCTCAGGTTCTCCTCGTCGTCGACGATCAGGACGGTTGGCATGGAAGGACCCCTTGCGTCGAGGTAGCCAGCTCGTTTATACCAAAGCCCCGCCCTCTTGACAAGCCCAGGCTCAACCCATGACCTCGATCCCGGCCTCGGCTACGGCATCGAGGATCCGTCGGGCGTGGTCGTGCCCCTCGATCTCCAGATCCAGCTCCACCCTGGTGAGATGGACCGGCTGTTCGGGGGCTAGCCGGTCGTGATGAACTTGAAAGATATTGGCCCCGAGCCCCGCGATGAGGCCCGTGACCTTGGAGAGGGACCCCGGCAGATCGGGGAGGAGCACCCTCAACCTCATCCTTCGGCCCAGTGAGAGGGCACCCCGTTCCACGATGCGGTCCATCCACTGGAGGTCCAGATTGCCGCCGCTTATCACCAGCACCACACGTCTGCCTCTGGGCCTGGCGCTTCCGCCCAAGAGAGCGGCCAGAGGGGTCGCCCCTGCCCCCTCCACCACCAGGTGTTTTCGCTCCAGGAAGGTCACCACCGCGGTCTCGATGGCGGCTTCCTCCACGGTGAGGACTCCGTCCACCAACCGCTGAATCATGGAGAAGGTGAGCTCGCCGGGGCTTGCCACAGCAATGCCGTCTGCCAGGGTGGGGCGGGGCGGAAAGGTTATGCGACGTCCGGCCTCCAAAGACCTGGCCGCCGCCGGGGCGTACTCGGCCTGGACCCCCAGGACCTCCACCTCCGGGCGCGATTCCTTTATGGCCAGGGCGATGCCGGCGATGAGCCCCCCGCCCCCCACCGGGACGATCACGGAGTCGAAATCGCTCACCTCCTCCAGGATCTCGAGGCCGATGGTCCCTTGACCCGCCACGATCTCGGGGTCGTCGAACGCAGGGATCAGGACGGATCCATGCTCCTCGCTCCAAGTCTCGGCCTGCCGGGCCGCATCGTCGTACGTATCACCAGCCTGGATGACCCTCGCCCCGTAAGAGCGCGTGGCGAGCAATTTGGCTATGGGGGCCGAGCGTGGCATGAAGATGGTGGCGCAGGCCCCGACCTGCCTGGCGGCCCAGGCAACCCCCTGGGCGTGGTTTCCAGCGCTCGCCGCCGCCACCCCCTTGGCTCGCATGGCCTCGGGGAGGCGAAGGAGACGGTGCAGGGCCCCGCGCACCTTGAACGAACCCGTGTCCTGCAGGCTCTCCAGTTTGAGGAAGACCTCCATCCCCAGGCGGTGGGAGAGGTGGTTGGAGTGGATGAGGGGAGAGGGGCGAAGATGAGGGGCCAGCAACTGGCGCGCCTCGATGATTTGTTGCATCGTGACCATTTTAGCCCCTTTCTGAAAGAGTGCCCAGGACCCCAACTAACCTATCCGCGTGATCGCCCGGTTGTCAATGCCGCGGATTGACACGGTACGGGCTTTTCAATATCCTCGAAGGGTGCCGACCGATCTTGCAAGGGCGAAGGAGATCGACCGCCGAGGTCCTCTTTCGGCCCGGCATGAAGCGCGAGCCGTCGCAGGGCGGCGGCGTTTCTTCGGGAGGGAGCGAGGATCGCATCTCTGCGGCGCGGGGGCATCCTTCCCTTCTCGTCCCGGTCGATGCGGAGGCTGGCCCGTTTGGAGGGGCGGGGAGACCCGCGAGCGAGGCCTAGGACCCTCGAGAGCGTCTTCAACAAAGGGGGGCGCCCAGGAGACGAGGTTGGAAGGATCGACCGGCAGCGGCCGTCGTCGCGACATTGGAGAGGCAACCGCACGATGTTCATCGACTTGCACGTTCATACGCGTCACTATTCCGGCTGCAGCAACATCGAGGCCCGCGGTCTCATCGAGAGGGTGTCCCAGGTCGGCCTTGACGGGGTGGTGCTGACCGAGCACGGTATCCTATGGAAGAGGGAGAAGATGGCCCCGCTCGTGGAGCTGGCTGAGGAGCGAGGTCTGCTCCTTTTGGCCGGACAAGAGGTTACATGCTTCTACAGGGGGAGGAGGCAGGGGGATTTCCTGGTATTCGGTCTGGACTACAGCCTCGGGTCCAATATGGCGGCCCAGGAGATGATAGAGAGGGTCCACGCCGAGGGAGGGGTGGTGGTGGCGGCCCATCCATACAAGCCTTCTCGCCTGGGCGTGAGCTACTATGGGGCCGGGGACCAGGTATATGAGCTCCAGCTCGACGCACTTGAACTCTACCATCCCGAGCATGACGAGGCGGCACGGCGAAAGGTGAAGCTGGCCGCCGGAAAATTGGGGATCCCCATGACGGGCGGGAGCGATGCCCACGAGCTCTACCACGTCGGGGTGTGCTGCACCAGGTTCAAGAGGGGGGTGGCCACACTGGAGGACCTGGTGGAGGCGCTCCGCAAAGGGGAGATCGAACCGGTCAACGGGGTCCCGGGTCGCGCCCTTCGGCACAGGGACCCCGAGAGGCCGGCCGATCGAACCAAGCGTCCGCCACGCTGATCGCCCAGAGGCAAAGGAGGGCGATGAGCAGCCATGACACCGCGGGGTCGATCCCTTGGTATGCGGCCCGGAGGATGTCGAGGACCTGCCCCACGGAGACGAGATGCCGACCCCGAAAGTCTGCGAGGGAGGCCACAGACGAGGCCAGCCGAACCAGGAGGATCCCGAGGCACGCGAGGGTCGAGACCATCAGGCCGATGCCTCGCCGGAGCTTCCCATGATAGATCTGGCCGAGGCCGGGCAAGACCAGGCCCGATAGCAAGACCGCCGTCCGGCTCGCCCTGAAACTCTCCTTGCCCCTCATGGATAGTGGGTCTTCGCCTCCTCCCAGAGACGGTCCATCTCCTCGAGGGTCGCCTCGGTGGGGGACCGCCCCTCCCTGTGGAGGGCCTCCTCCACCCACTGAAAACGTTGGACGAACTTGCTGTTTGTCGCCCTGAGAAGGCCCTCCGGCTCCAGGCCGAGGTGGCGCGCCAGATTCGCCAGGGCGAAGAGCAGATCCCCTAGTTCCTCCCCGGCCGCGGCCTTGTCTTTCTCCTGCAGGGCCTCCTCCAACTCCCCCCACTCCTCCCTGACCTTGGGGAGGAGCTCCTCGAGCCCCTTCCAATCGAACCCCACGCGCGCGGCCCTGAGCCCCAGGCGATAGGCGCGGTAGAGGGCAGGGAGGGTTTCCGGTATCCCCGAGAGGATGGATGTGCGCGGGGACTTCCCCTCCCGGGCCTTTATCATGTCCCACTGTCTGGTGACGTCGCGGTGGTCCGAGACCCGGCCGTTGCCGAAGACGTGGGGGTGGCGACGGATCATCTTCTGCTCTATCCCCTCTATGACGTGCCCCATGTCGAAGGCCCCCTCCTCCCGGGCCATATGGGCCAGAAATACGATCTGAAAGAGCAGATCCCCGAGCTCCTCGCACAGGAGCGAACGGTCACCGGAGTCTATGGCCTGAAGGACCTCGTAGGCCTCGTCTATGAGATACGCCTTGAGCTCCTCGAAGCCCTGCCGCTGGTCCCAGGGGCATCCCCCGGGTCCCCGCAGCCTCTCCATGATCCGAAGGAGGCTGACGAATTTCTCTCCGGTCCGATTCATGTGGCAGATGATAAACCCATGGCCCTCGTCTTACAAGGATGCCTTCGAGTATCGGCCGCTACTTCCAGTCCCGGGGGTCCTTGACACCGCAGAAGCGGGTGAAATAACATGGCCGCTAGGGGGGCAGGATCGATACCTTTCCATGCGAGTCGGATCCCACGGGAGGTTTGATGAAGGCTCGGCTTCGAACGCTCCTGGGCGTCAGGCTCGGGATCGCCATCCAGGTCTTCACCACCCTGCTGATCCTCGCCGTGGGCTATTTCATCATAGAGAGGAATCTCTCTGAACTGTTGGCCCTCCAGCGTCCCATAAGCCCGTTCCAGCTCAAGATGGTGATGGTCAGCATCCGGGCGGAGGTCCTGCTCGTCGCCCTGCTCGCCTTCGTGTCAGGATTGATCCTGACATTCACCATCCGCCGGGAGGTGAAACGCGCGGCCGACGGCGTGGAGAAGCTCTCCAAGGGCGTGATGGAGCCCGCTCTTCCAGGGGACCTCAGCCAGGAGTTCGTCCCGCTCGAGAGCGCCATTCGCAACCTGGGAGAGGCCCTGAATCGCTTCCTCGATCGCAGCGTCACGGATGCCATCGTGCTGGTCAACGAGGACCTGACCGTGGAGCTCCTCAACCCTACGGCAGAGCTTCTCTTCGGCTACTCCTCGGAGGAGGTCGAGGGCAGCCCGGTCGGTCTGTTGTTTCCCGAGGACGATGCCAACAGCGAGATCCACGCGTGGCTCGGCGGCAGCGGCGCCGGCCTTCGTGGGGAGGCGCTCACGGGGTCCATAAGGACCCGGAAGGGGGAGCGTGTCCCGGTCCGGCTGGGGACCTTCCAGGTGCGGAGACAGGACAGGCGGGTGCGAGGTATAGTGGCCGGGGTCTTCGACGAGGAGGGATGGAGACGGATTCGAGAGGAGTTCGACCGGGCAGGGAGGCTCTCGGCCCTCGGGCTACTGGTCAGCGGGCTGGCCCATGAGATCAAGAACCCCCTCGGGGCCATCAGCGGTCTGGTGCAGATGCTGGCGGAGGATGTCCCGCCCGATCACCCCCAAAGACGCTACTACGACACGATCCAGCAAGAGGTCCAGCGGCTCAACGGGATCATGGAGAGGCTCCTGGATCTGGCGGCCCCTTCCCAGTGGGAACGCCGAGAGGTCTCCCTACAGGAGGTGGCCACGGAGGTGGCCGTCTTGATGGAGGGGGAGGCCCGCCAGAGGGGTGTCGGGTTGGGGGGG
>Ga0068707_1000427_pt1 | contig 26903 bp, 25 predicted proteins | sample YNPNPMetaG_FD_66600 | JGI IMG/M metagenome (GOLD analysis project Ga0068707, IMG submission 66600) | Anoxygenic and chlorotrophic microbial mat microbial communities from Yellowstone National Park, USA - YNP NP MetaG | ecosystem: Environmental > Aquatic > Thermal springs > Hot (42-90C) >... | reverse complement strand
GCTGGCAGTGGGGGTCGGGGCTAGCCCGTTCACGGGGAGGTGTGTGTGGATTTCCTTGCGTGGCTGCAACAGCTCGGCCCGGACGCTGATCCTGGTGCCAAGGGTTTCCACGCGCGGCCCCTCTAGCTGGTGGTGGCGCTCCTCTTGCCCGTCAGTGTGGGCCTCTTCGTCGGCTTTGGCTTGAGGCTCATCGAACGGGTCTTTGGTGTGACCTCGCGAAAGGTGGCCACTGATGTCCCCCAGCGAGTTCCTCCTTGGCCTCGACAGCTTCCCCTGTTATGAGCGTGCTCTCCGCGGTACTCCTCATCTTCCTGGGTCAGGCCATGATCCGCGAGTCGCTGCGGGCGGTGCGGGCGCTGGCCCACGCTGGCGAGGGCGGGGATAAGACGCCCCTCTCGCCCACGGTGGTGCGCCTGCGCACCCTCAAACTGTGGCCGGTGGTGTCCCTGCCCGCTCGGGCATCGAGTCCATCTCCCTGTGGGTGCTCCTGGGGGTGCGGTTCCTCACCGGCTGGCTGTCCGGGATGCTGGGGGTGGGCGGAGGGTTCATCCGCATGCCGGCGCTGGTCTACATCCTGGGCTGCCCGACGGTGGTAGCGGTGGGGACAGACCTGTTTGAGATCTTCTTTCGGCGTACGGGGTGCTCACCCACTCCTTCAAGGGGAACGTCCACCTGGTGCTGGTACTGGCGCTCCTCATTGGCACCACCGTGGGGGCGCAGCTCGGGGCGTCCTCCACGCGCAAGGCCGGTGGACCCGTGCGGTTCGGTTTCGGGTGCCTCGCCTTTGTGGGCGTGACCATGGTGGCCGTCAAGCTGTACCTCAAGATGTTCCACGGTTAGCGAGGGTCCGACCGGCCCGGAGCTGCTCGGCGGGGCTGCTACCATCACGGCATGCGAACGCTGCGCCGTCTCCTCGTGCCTGCCGTTCTTCTTGCCGCCGTGGCGGTGCTGCTGCGCTTCACGCTCCTCGCGCCAAGACCGGTAGCCGTCGAGGTGGCGCGGGTGGAGCGAGGGGTGGTGGAGGAGAGCGTCACCAACACCCGCGCCGGGACGGTGAAGGCGCGACGGCGAGCCCGGCTCTCCCCCCAGGTGGGCGGGCGAGTGGTCCAGTTGCCCCACCGCAAGGGGGAACGGGTGGCCGCTGGCAGTCTGCTGTTGAAACTCGATAGCTCCGTCGCGGACGCCCAGCTGGCCCTGGCGCAGGAGGATGTGCGGACGGCGGCGGCCCGCGCCGAGGAAGCGTGCCTGGCCCTCGAGCTGGCCGAGAAGGAGCTGGCCCGGGGCGCCGCCCTCGCCGCCGACGGGGTTGCCTCGGAGCAGCTCCTGGACACCCTGCGCTCCACGAGGGACCGGGCGCGGGCGGGGTGCGCCGCGGCGCGGGCGGTGCTGGACCAGGCGCGGGCCCAGGTCCGTCTGGCCCAGGCGCAGGTGGCGCTCACGGAAGTGCGGGCGCCGTTTGCCGGCATCGTTGCCGATCTCACCACGGAACTCGGGGAGTGGATCACCCCAGCGCCCCCGGGGGTGCCGATTCCGCCGGTGCTGGACCTCCTCGATCCCGCCTCGCTCTACGTGGCAGCCCCCATCGACGAGGTGGATGCCGAGCGGGTGGCGGCGGGGAAGGAGGTGCGGATCTCGGTGGACTCCCGTCCCGGCGAGCGGTTTGCAGGGCGGCTCGTGCGGGTGGGGGCGTTTGTCGTGGATGTGCTGGAGCAGAACCGCACCGTGGAGGTGGAGGCGGAGTTCGACGATCCTTCCGTGACGGCTACCCTCCTGCCGGGGACCTCGGCGGACATCGAGGTGATCCTCGACCGCCGCACGAGCGTGCTGCGCGTGCCCACCTCGGCGGTGGCCCAGGGCAGCACGGTGCTGGTGCTGCGGGGAGGGGTGCTGCGGGAGCAGCCGGTGCGCACGGGGGTGCGGAACTGGCAGTTCACCGAGGTGGTCTCCGGGCTTGGCGAGGGCGAGATGGTTGTGACCATGCGGGATTCCCCCGACATCAAGGCGGGGGTGCGGGCCGTGCCGCGGGTGGGCGGGTGATCCAGCTCGAGGGGGTGTGGCGCACCTACCGGGTGGGGGACAGCGTGGTGCACGCCCTGCGCCACGTGTCGCTTGCGATCCGGCGGGGGGAACACGTGGCGGTGATCGGGCCCTCCGGTTCGGGCAAGTCCACGCTCCTGCACGTGCTCGGCTGTCTCGATCGACCCACCGCCGGGCGGTACACCTTCGCCGGCCGCGAGGTGGGGACGCTCTCGGACGAGGAGCGGTCGGCCCTGCGCCAGAAGAGCATCGGTTTCGTCTTCCAGTTCTTCCACCTGCTGCCGCGCCTCACGGCCGTAGGCAACGTGGAACTACCCATGCTCTTTGCTGGCGTTCCCGCCCAGGAGCGGCGCCAGCGGGCGCTGGCGGCACTTGCCGCGGTGGGGCTCGCCCCCCGCGCTGGCCATCGCCCCGACCAGCTCTCGGGCGGGGAGTGCCAGCGCGTGGCCATCGCCCGGGCGGCGGTGATGTCCCCCGAGCTGCTCCTGGCCGATGAACCCACGGGGAACCTGGACCGCGCTGCTGCCGCCGAGGTGATGGAACTCCTGGAGGCGATGCACGCGCGGGGGCTCACCCTGGTGGTGGTGACCCACGATCCGGCTATTGCCAAGCGGGCTCGCCGCGTGATCCAGATGTGCGATGGGGAAATCCTGGAGGACAGCGGCGCCCTGGCGGACGAGGGGGGGCGGCGGGGGGCGGAGCGACCCGAGGGTGCTCCCTCGGCACCCTCCCAGAGCGGGGTGGGCGAGTGAGAGCGCGCGATCTCCTCCTGTTTGTCCTCGGGGCGCTCGAGGGACACCGCCTGCGCACCGCCCTGTCGGTGGCTGGGGTGGCCATTGGCATTGCCGCCGTGGTATGCCTCACCGCCCTGGGCGAGGGGGCACGTCGCTACGTAACGCAGGAGTTTGCCCTGTTGGGTTCCAACCTGCTCATCGTCATGCCCGGACGGGTGGAAACCAGCGGCGCGGCCCCCTGGGGCGGCGTGACGCACGATCTCACCCTGGCCGACTACGTGGCGGTCTCGCGCCTGCGCGGGGTGCGCAAGACGGCCCCGTTGTGCGTCGCCACCGAAACGGTGAAGGCGGGCGAGCGGTCGCGCCCCGTACCGGTGTTGGGCACCACCGCCGAGTTCCTGGAGGTGCGGCGGCTGGTGGTGGCGGCGGGCGAGTACCTGCCCCCCGGTGACCCAACCCAGGGCGGTACCGAGATGGTGCTGGGGCCGAAGGTGGCCCGGGAACTGTTCCCCGGCGCGAGCCCCTTGGGCCAGGTGGTGCGGGCCGGTGCGTGGCGCTTCCGCGTCACGGGCGTGCTCGCGCCGCGCGGGCGCTCCCTGGGCTTTGACCTGGACGACGTGGTTTTCATCCCCGTGCAGACGGCTATGCGCATGTTCAACCGACGCTCGCTCTTCCGCATCCTCGTGGAGGCCCAGGAGTACGGGGCGATGGCGGTGACCAGGCGGGAGGTGCTGGCACTGCTCGCCCAGCGGCACCGCGCCGAGGACGTCACGGTGATCACCCAGGACGCCCTCATGACGGCCTTCTCCTCGATCCTCCGCGCCCTCACACTGGCACTCGTTGGGATTGCCTCGGTGTCGCTGGCGGTGGCCGGGGTCGGGATCATGAACGTCATGCTCGTCTCGGTCAGCGAACGACGCAGCGAGATCGGGCTGCTGAAGGCGCTGGGCGCGCGCAACCGGCAGGTGCTCGGGGCGTTCCTGGCAGAAGCGGTGGTGCTGGCCGCTGCGGGTGGGGTGGCCGGGATCCTGCTGGGCTTCGCTGCGGTGCGCCTGTTCGTGAACATCTACCCCACCTTTCCCGCGGTTCCTCCCCTCTGGGCCGTAGTCCTGGCGCTCACCATGTCCGTAGGGGTGGGGGCGCTGTTTGGCGTGTGGCCCGCGCAGCGGGCAACGCGGCTCGATCCCGTGGCCGCCCTGTCGCGGAGGTAGCCGTGGCACCCCTGGAGATCCTCGGGTTCGTGCTCGCCGCCCTCGAGGGGCAGCGCCTGCGCTCGGCCCTCTCCGCCCTGGGGGTGGCGATTGCCGTCACGGCGGTGATTCTCCTCACCTCCCTGGGCGAGGGGACGCGCCAGTACATCGTGGCCCAGTTCACCCAGTTCGGGACCAACCTCATCGCCGTGAGCCCCGGCAAGGTGAAGACCTTTGGCGTTCCCGGGGTGTTGGGGGGCACGACCCACAAGCTCACCATTGCGGACGCCGTGGCGCTGCGGCAGCTGCCCGGGGTCGAAGCGGTGGTGCCGGTGGCGTTCGGGCAAGCGGCGGTGGAGGCGGGGCAACGGAGCCGCAGCGTGTTCGTGTACGGCGTCAACCACGAGGCGGCAACGGCCTGGCGCTTCCGCGTCGCCCAGGGGGACTTTCTCCCGCCGGGGGAGGCGAGCCGTCAGGGCGCCTCCGCCGTGCTCGGGCCCAAGCTGGCCCGCGAACTGTTCGGTGCGACCGCCCCCCTCGGCCGCCGGGTGCGCATCGGCGGGCGGAGCTTTCTGGTCATCGGGGTCATGGAGGCAAAGGGCCAGCTCTTGGGTTTCGACCTGGACGACTCGGCCTACATCCCCGTGGCCAGCGCCATGGATATGTTCAACCAGAGCGAGCTCATGGAAATTGACGTGATGGCCCGGAGTGCCGAGGCGATCCCGTCGGTGATGCGGGCAATTCGCCAGACGCTTGTGGCGCGCCACCGGGGCGAGGAGGACTTCACCGTCACCTCGCAGACCGAGATGCTGGACACCTTCGGACGGGTCATTGGCATCATCACCGTGGCAGTCTCGGCCATCGCTGGGATTTCCCTCCTCGTGGGCGGGATGGGGATTCTGACCGTGATGTGGATCTCCGTCCACCAGCGCACCGCCGAAGTGGGCTTGCTGCGGGCGCTGGGAGTGACGCGGGCAACGGTGGGGCGGCTGTTCCTCCTGGAAGCGGTGACGCTGGCCATGGCCGGGGGGGTTGCGGGCCTGGCCCTCGCCTTTGCCACCGGCGCTGCCCTCCGCGCCGCGCTGCCCGGTCTGCCGCTCCACACGCCGCCGGGCTCCGTAGCGGCGGGCCTCCTCATGAGCCTGGTGGTGGGGGTGGTCTCGGGCCTCCTCCCCGCCCGGCGAGCGGCGGAGCTGGACCCCATCGACGCGCTGCGGGCGGAGTGAGGGCGGGGGTTCAGCGCCGGCGCTGGCGCAGGTACTCCACCACCCCCGGCAGCACCGAGATGAGGATGATGGCCAGGATGACCAGGGAAAAGTGCCGCCGCACCACTGGCAAGTTGCCGAACTGGTAGCCCCCGAATACGAGCAGCACCACCCACGCCACACCACCGATGACGTTGTAGGCGAGGAAGCGCGGATAGGACATGCGGCCGATGCCGGCCACGAAGGGGGCAAAGGTGCGGATGATGGGGATGAAGCGAGCGAGGATGATGGTTTTGCCGCCGTGGCGCTCGTAGAAGGCGTGGGTGCGCTCCAAGTGCTTGCGGTTGAGGAGGCGCACGTCCTCGCGGTGGAACACCTTGGGGCCCACCGCGAAGCCCACCCAGTAGTTGACCGTGTCGCCCACCACGGCGGCGCCGGCGAGCACGAGCATGGCGACCAACAGGTCGAGAGAGCCGCGCGCCGCCAGGGTGCCCACCGCAAAGAGCAACGAGTCGCCGGGCAAAAACGGTGTCACCACCAGGCCGGTTTCGCAGAATACGATGACGAAGAGCACCAGGTGCGTCCAGGCCCCAAAGGTGGTGATGAGGGTGTCCAGGTGGGTGTCGAGGTGCAGCACCCAGTCCACGAAGAGGTGGAAGAGGTCCGTCACGCGACCCTCACGCTCCCTGCGCGCCGAGCCGGACACCGGCCGGGGTCGGGACGGGGCAGCGACCCCCCGCGGGCGGCATCACCGCCCCTCCAGTGCTGCCCGAAGCCAGGCCAGTGCCGCCTCCCGCCCATCGAGAGCAGGGGCCTTCCCCTGGAAGAGCTGGCCGCTCCCACCGCCGCGGCCACCCAGCCGGGTTGCCACTTCCCGGCCGCAGGCCTGCACGTCCAGGGGGCAGTGGGCTCCTGCCACCAGCACGAAGCAGGCACCTGCCGCGGCGCGTGCCGAGAGGAACGCCGCCTTGTCCGGGGCCGCTGCCGCCAGCGTGCGGGCCAGGCGCTGCAGAAACGCAAGCTCGCGCTCCTCGAAGTGAGCCTCGACGAAGGGCGCCTCCGTGCGGGCCAACTCCCGCGCCATGGCCTCGGCGAGCTCCGCTTCGGTTGCCGAGAGCTTCTTCTCCAGGGCTCGCAGTACCTCCAGGCGCGCGGCCACTGCTTCCGGGAGTTCGTGATCGGGGGCGCCCAGCAGGGTGCGCAGCGCCGCGTTGCGGCTCTCGTGGGCGGCGAGGCGCCGCCGCAGCCGGCCACCGGCCACGAAGAAGAGGCGGGTGCCGCCCCGCATCGGTTCGCTGCCCAAGACGGCAAGAGCTTCGATTTCCGCCGTCGAGCGGAGGTGGGTACCGCCACAGGTGTTGCAGTCCACGCCCTCGATCTCCACGAGCCGCACCTCCCCCACGTGGTCCGCTGGCAGGCCGCGGCTGCGGACCCCCTCCATGCGGGCAAACTCGGCTGCCCCCACCCGCCGCGTGCGCACCGGTCGGGCGGCGCGGATCTCTTGAGCTACCGCCTCCTCCAGGGCGGCCAGTTGCCCCGGTGTCAGGGCCGGGACGTCCAGCTCGATATCGCAGGTGGTCTCCCCCAGGTGGAAGGCAGTGGTGGCCCAGGCGAAGCGATCGGCAGCCACCGCCGTCAGGAGGTGCTGGGCGGTGTGCTGCTGCATGTGGTCGAAGCGGCGCGGCCAATCCAGACGAACCCGCACCTGTCCCGCGGCGAGGGGAGCTGCCAGGAGGTGGCGGATGTCTTCTCCGCGCCGCTGCACGTCCACCACTTCCACCTCGTCCACAAAGCCACGGTCGGCAGGCTGGCCTCCCCCCTCGGGGTAGAGGACCGTTTGCGAGAGCACCACCCAGGGCCGGCCGTCCTCGCTCCCGCTGGCCACCACCTCCGCCTGGCACTCGCGGCGGTAGGCGTCCTCCTCGAAGAGGGGGACCGTCATCGCTCCGGCCGTTTCCCCGGGGCGGGTGGTGGCTCGCCCACCGCCCGCAGGATGGCGAAGAACACCTGGGTGTTGTCCTTTACCCCAGCCAGTTGCTCGGCGCCCGGCCCCAGGGCCGAGAGGGGGACGTCCACGGCGGTGTGCACGCACTGGGTGGGCGCGTAACCCTCGGCAGGAACCTGGACGGGTGTGACCCCACCCAGCAGCACGCCGCGCCCCCCGTCGCGTTCCGGGTTGGGGTGCACGAAGCGGTCGCGCCCCACCCGGCCCAGGGCAGGGGGCACGGGGCGGGGCTGCGACTGCCAGTCCTCGTAGCGATCGGGGCAGGCCCCGAAGTGGATGACGACCTTGGCGGGTCCATCCACGCTGTCGGGGAAACCGTCGCCATCGGCATCGTTGGTGGGAGGCAGGCCGCCAGCGTCGTACGTCTGCAGGTACTCGCGCGTGCCCAGGTGCGCTGCATCGCCCATGCCGGGGAGGACCACCCCGCTGGTCTCGTGGTCGGCGGTGACGATGACGAGGGTGTCGTTACCGGGGTCCGCGTCGCTGTTGCTGGTGTTGGCAAACGCCACGGCAGCCGCGACGGCGCGGTCGAAGGCGAGCACCTCCCACACCATGCGTTCCTGGTCGGCGATGTGCGCCTGCCGGTCGATGTGGGCGCCCTCCACGAGCAGGAAAAAACCCTCACGGTGGCGCGCCAGCACCGCCAGGGCCGCGCGGGTCATGACCTCCAGCGTGGGCTGCTCGGGAAAGTTCTTGATCACCTCGGGGTCGCCGCGACGCTGCAGGTCGAAGGCGGTGTTCATGTGGCTGTCGTGGAACAGGCCCAGGATCCTCTCGGCACCACCCGCGACGCTGGCCTCCAGCTCCGCGGCCGTGGTGGGGGTGGCGAAGCCCAGCTGCCGGAACGCCCCGAGAAGCGCTCCGCCCGCGGCGGCAAAGTGGCGCCGCCCCCCGCCCAGGAGGATCCGCAGGTAACCCGCGGAGGCGGCAGCCAGCTCGCCGCGGGCAATGAGCTCGGCGCTGCCCCGGTCGGCGGCGTGGGCGAGAAACCCGGCCGGGGTGGCATCGGTCACGTCGGCGGTGGTCACCACCCCGCTCACCATCCCCCGGCGGCGCGCCAAGAGGCTGGGGAGCTCTTCGATGGCTGCGTTGTCGTTGCTGTCTTCCGGTGTCTCGTCGGGGAAGACCCCCAGCAGGCCGTTGGCGGTCTTGGTGCCGGTGGCCATGGCGTGGGCGGCGGCAGCCGAGTCGGTCACGAGGCCCGAGAGCGAGGAAGTGGCCAGGAACCCCGCCACGGGTAGCTGCTCCATGGCCAGGAGGGCGCCCGGTCGGCCGGCAACGACGCCGTGCAGGAAGAGCCGTGCCGCCACGCGATGGGCAAGCCCCATGCCGTCGCCGATGAGAAGGATGACGTTGCGGGCCGCTTGGCGGGGCGGCGCTGGCCACGCTTCTGCCACCAGCTCGCGGCTCCCCCTCGCAGCCACGGTGCCGTCGGCGCCCGTCACCGTCACCTCCAGGCGGTGCACCCCGGCCTTGTGCAGCTCGAGCTGGCGCACCACCCACGCCTGGCCCGCGGCGCTGACGGGGGCGAGGGGTACCCCGTCCAGGGTCACCCGGGGGGGTGCGGGGAGAGGCGCGTCGGCGGCGATCCGCACGTCGAAGCGCTGCCCCACCGCCAGGTGGGTGTCGGGTGGCGGGGCCATGGTGAGCTGCGTGGCCGCAGCAGCCGGCGCCACGGCGGGCCAGAGTCCAGCGGAGAGAAGGATCGCAAGGAATCGATGCACGGCATCCCCCAAACCTGCGGCGCTCATGGTAGCCGATGCCGAGCTGGCGCGGTGGGGGGAGGTGGAGTAGGATGCGCCGGCGCCGCTGCGGCGCCCGGGAGGGGGTCTCATGAGTTTGCCGCTCCACGATGTTACCGATCTCGCCCTCGCTGCCGCCGGCGTGCGGCGGATCCAGTGGGCCGACCGGCACATGCCGGTGCTGCGCCAGATCCGCGAACGGTTCACCCGGGAGCGGCCGCTAGAGGGCCAGCGCCTCGCCGCGTGCCTCCACGTCACCACCGAGACGGCCAACCTCATGCGCACCCTCCAGGCGGGCGGGGCCGAAGTGCGGCTGTGCGCCTCCAACCCCCTCTCCACCCAGGACGACGTGGCCGCTGCACTGGTGAGCGAGTACGGCGTGCCTGTGTTCGCCCGCAAGGGCGAGGACAACGCTTCGTACTACCGGCACATCCGCTCCTGCCTCGAACTTGGGCCGACCCTCACCATGGACGACGGCGCGGATCTGGTCACGGCGCTCCTGTCGGTGGTGCGGGGGGAGCTCGAGGGGGTCCACCCGGAGATCCGCCGTTTTGCCGAGGCGCTGGGGGAGGGTGGGCGAGCGGCGCTGGTGGCGGCGGTGAAGGGGTCCACGGAGGAAACCACCACCGGTGTCATCCGCCTGCGGGCCATGGCGCGGGACGGCGTGCTCCGCTTTCCCGTGGTCGCCGTCAACGATTCCCAGACCAAGCACCTCTTCGACAACCGGTACGGCACCGGCCAGTCCACCGTGGACGGCATCCTCCGCGCCACCAACCTGCTCCTCTCCGGGCTCACCGTGGTGGTGGCCGGGTACGGGTGGTGCGGCCGCGGTGTGGCCATGCGCGCCCACGGTCTGGGCGCCCGGGTGGTGGTGACCGAGGTGGACCCGGTGAAGGCGCTGGAGGCGGCGATGGACGGCTTTGCCGTCATGCCCATGCGCGCCGCCGCGGCGGTGGGGGATGTGTTCGTCACCCTCACGGGCGACTGCCGCGTCATCACCGCCGAGCACGCAGCGCTCATGAAGGACGGGGCGGTGGTGGCCAACGCGGGCCACTTCGACGTGGAGATCGATCTGGCCAGTCTCAAGGCCGAGGCGGTGGAGGTGAGCGAGGTGCGGCCGTTCGTGCAGGCGTACCGCCTGCGCTCCGGCAAGACCATCCACGTGCTGGCCGAGGGGCGCCTGGTCAACCTCGCGGCTGCGGAAGGCCACCCCGCCGCGGTCATGGACATGTCCTTTGCCAATCAGGCCCTGGCGGCGGAATTCCTCGTCCGGCACGGGGCGGAGCTGCCGGTGGGCGTGCACCGCCTGCCCCTCGAGCTGGACCGCGAAATTGCCCGGCTCAAGCTGGCCTCCATGGGGCTCGAGATCGACACGCTCACGGCCGAGCAGGGGGCGTACCTGTCGTCCTGGCGCGAGGGCACCTGAGCCCCGTTGCCGGGGAAAGTTCGGCGAGGGAGTCCGGCCGTGTACACTTTCGGCGATGCGCATCGTTTTTTTTGGAACCCCTGACTTTGCAGTGCCCTCCCTGCGCGCCCTCGTGGAGGCCGGGCACGAGGTCGCGCTGGTGGTGAGCCGCCCCGACAAGCCAGCGGGGCGACGCCTGCGGGTGGCCACCCCACCGGTGGTGGCGGAGGCGCGGCGGCTGGGTCTCGCGGTCACGCAGCCGGCCAAGCTGTCGGGGGAGGGTTTTGCGGCCCGGCTGCGCGAAGTGGCTGCCGAGGTGGCCGTGGTCGTGGCCTACGGCCGGCTTATCCCGGCACCCCTCCTGGCCATCCCGCGCTGGGGGTTCGTCAACCTCCACCCCTCGCTCTTGCCGCGCCACCGTGGTCCCTCCCCCATCCAGTGGGCGATCGCGAGCGGCGACAGCACCACGGGAGTCTCCACCATGCTGCTGGACGAGGGCATGGACACGGGTCCCATCCTCCTCCAGCGGCCCACGGCCATCGGCCCTGGCGAGCGAGCGCTGGAGCTGGAACGGCGACTGGCGGAGCTGGGGGCGGAGCTCGTGGTGGCAACCCTGGCCGGCCTCGAGGCCGGCACCGTGCGCCCCCAGCCCCAGGATCACCGGCTGGCCACGGTGACCCCGAAACTGGAGCGCAGCATGGGGCGGGTGGACTGGCACCTCACCGCCCAGGAGCTGGAGCGGCGCTGCCGCGCGTTTGACCCCTGGCCAGGGCTGTACTGCACCTTCCGCGGCGGCCGACTCAAGGTGCACGGCCTCGAGGTGGGGCCGCCCCTTGCCGGGACGGAACCGCCCGGCACGGTGGTGGCGGTTTCGGCGGCCGGAATCTCGGTGCGCTGCGGCAGCGGTACGGTGGCGCTGTTGACCGAACTGCAGCGGGAGGGGCGGCGGCGCCTGCCAGCCGATGCCTTCATCCTCGGGGAGCGGGTTGCCCGCGGCGAGCGCATGTCCTGACCCGCGGCGCACCGCCGCCACCATCCTCGTCCGCGTCGAAGCGGCCGGGGCGCACGCCGCACGCCTCCTTGGGGGGGTGCCGCCGCTGGTGCGCGAGCTGGTGCTGGGCACGCTGCGCTGGCAGCTCACCATCGATACCCTGCTCGCGCCGCTGCTGCGGCAGCCCCTGGCCGAGCTGGAGCCAGTAGTGCGGGTGCTGCTCCGCTTGGGGACCTTCGAGGCCCACCGCCTGTCCACACCGCCCCCCGTTGCCGTCTCGGAAGCGGTGCGCGTGGCCCGGACTCTGGCACCGGCGGCCTCGGGCTTGGTCAACGCCGTGCTGCGGCGCGTGTGTACCCTGCCCTGGCCCGACCCTGCCGACGCGGCGCTGCCGCTGTACCTGCGCTTCTCGCACCCGCGGTGGCTGGTGGAACGGTGGCAGCAGCGGTTGGGGGGGCACCTGGAGGCGGCCCTAGCCGCTGCCCAGGAGCCGGCACCGCTGTTCCTGCTGGCGGCCGCCTCGCATGCGGAGGAGCTCGCCGCAGCGGGGTGCGAGCTGGAGCCCCACCCCTTCGTGGCGGGGGTGCTGCGCGTGGGCAGCGGTGTCGCCACGGCGGTGGCTGCCCTGGCCGCGGGGCGCGCCTACGCCATGGACCCCACGGCAGTGCTGGTGGCGCGGCTCCTGCCACCCTGTGCCGGGGTGACGGTGGAGCTGGCCGCCGCCCCAGGGGGCAAGAGCCTGGTGCTGGCACTGGAACGGCCCGACACCCCCCGCTGGGCGTTCGACCGGCACCTGGGGCGGATCGGGCTGCTGCGGCGGGCGGCCGCGCTGGTGCCCTCCCCGCCGCGGGTGGCAGCTGCCGATGGGAACCGGCCGCCGCTGCGCCCCTCCTCGTGCGGTGCCGTGCTCCTGGACGCCCCCTGTTCGGGAACCGGAACGCTGCGCCGCCACCCCGAGATCCGCTGGCGCCTGCGCCCCGAGGACCTACAGCGGCACGCCGAGCAGCAACAGCACCTGGCCCGGGCTGCCGCCGAGCTGCTGCAGCCGGGTGGCCTTCTCCTCTACGCCACCTGCTCTCTCGAAGCGGAGGAGAACGAAGAGGTGCTAGCGGGGCTGCCGCTGGCGCCAGTGGAGCTTGCCACGCACCTGCCGGTCGGGGTGCCCGCCATCCCCACCCCGCTGGGCGGGGTGATCCTCCCCCCGGGCAACCACGGGGACGGGTTCACCGTACACCTGCTCCAGCGCACTTGAACGCGGCGCCGAGGCCGTGTACTGTGCGGTGCGAGGTCGAGCCATGGCGGGGAAGAGCGAGATCGTCGAGCGAATTGCCTTCGAAACGGGGATGCCCAAGGCGCACGCGGCCCGGGCCATCGAGGTGATGGTGGACGCCATCGGCGAGTGGCTGCAGCAGGGCGAGCGGGTGGTGGTGCCGGGACTGGGCAGCTTCTACGTTTCCGAGCGCCCACCTCGCGTGGTACGCAACCCGCGCACCGGTGCTCAGGTGGCCGTGGGTTCCTCGCGCACGGCGCGCTTCCGACCCGGCAAGGAGCTCAAGGGCCTCGTCAACCGGCGGTGACGGGCGCCTACTCCTGGAACGCGCCGCCGCCGATGAACTCGCGGAGGATCGAGGTGTTGGGCACGTCGTCCTGGAACACCGGTACGAACCAGGCCAAGAACTTCAGGAGACGGTACGCCTCGGTGTAGGTGGGGTGCTCGCGTGGCACCTCCAGCAGGAAGCGCTCCGCGTACACCTTGAGCACCGCTGGCTCGTACACCAGGGCGGAGTTGAAGACCAGGTCCGCCTCCTCCTGGAACGGGAACACCCAGCGAGCCTCGCCACGGCGCACCGCCCCCCACATCTCCAGGGTGCGGGTGGCGGGGTGGCCGCGGAAGAGGCGGTCGCGCACGATGCGCCGCAGCAGGCGGGCGTCGGAGGTGAAGATCCGGTTGTGGTCGTCCAGGGTGAGCTGGGTGAGGGCGGAGATGAAGATGCGGAACTTTGCCTCCTCGGCCACCGCGGCGGTCAAGCGGTGGTTCAGCCCGTGAATGCCCTCCACGAGCAGGATGTCGTCGGGGTGGAGCTCCAGGCGCGTCCAGCGGTCGCGGGCCACGCGCCGCCCCAGCACGAAGTCGTAGCGCGGCACGTCCACCGCCCGGCCCTGGAGGAGGGCTTCCAGGTGCTGGTTGAAGAGCTCCAGGTCCAGCGCCTCGAGGGCCTCGTAGTCCGGCTGGCCGTCGCTGCCCAGGGGGGTCTTGTCCCGGTCCACGAAGTAGTTGTCGATGGACAGGCCCACTGGCCGCATGCCGTTGACGCGGAGCTGTACGCCGAGACGGCGGATGAAGGTGGTCTTGCCGGAGGAGGAGGGACCGGCCACCAGCACCAGGCGCACGCGCTGGCGCTCCTTGGCAATGGTGTCGGCAGCCGCGGCAATCTTCTTCTCGTGAAACCCCTCCGCCACCCGGATCACCTCGGCAATCTCACCCGACAGGCACATGCGGTTGAGCGAGCCCACGTTGGCAACGCCCAGGAGCTCGTTCCAGCGGCGGGTCTCGCGGTAGGTGGCGAAGAGCTTGGGTTGCGGGCGAAGCTCCGGCAGTTGGGTAGCGTCACCGTCGCGGGGGAAGCGGAGGAGGAGCCCGTCCTCGTAGGGGACCACGGCAAAGCCCTGGAGGGTCCCGGCGGAGGGAGCCACTGCCCCGTGGGCGATGTCGAGGAAGGCACCGCACTGGATCACCGGCACGGTGGAGGAGCGGTAGGTGGAGAGGAGGTGAATCTTCGACTCGTCGCCGGTGCTCCGAAAGATTGCCTCCGCCTCCTCCAGGGTGACGGTGGTGCGCCGGAAGGGGCGGTCCTCGGCGCAGATCTCTTCCATACGCCGGGCGATGGAGGCTACCGTGGCGTCGGTGAGGGGTGTGGGGCCGTGCCAGGAGTAGAAGTACCCGCCGCCCAGCGACTGGCCGACCACCAGGCGGGCCTCGGGGTACAGCTCCCGCACCGCCGCCATGAGGACCAGCGCCGCCGAGCGGCGGGCCACCGCCTCGCCCTCGCGGGAGGTGGAGCGCACCGCCTCCAGGTTTACCTGCCCGCCGCGCAGCGGGAAGTCCAGCATCACGAGCCTGCGGTTCACCAGGGCAGCGAGGATGTCGCGCGGCAGCTGGCCGTAGAAGGAGATCAGGAAGTCCTTCACGGAGGTCCCGCTGGGGACCTGTCTCCTCTCCCCGGCAAAGCTGACCACCACGGTGCGGTGCGGCACGGGCCACCTCCCGGTCCGCCATTGTAGAGAAGCGCCCGGCGCCCCTGGCGGTTACCATGGGGGGCGCTGGCACCGGTGCCAGGGGGAGGTGGACGTGAGCAGCAAGCGGAGCAACTCAGGGCTGATCCGCGCCATCGAGGCCATCGTTCGGGCCGTGGAGGAGCGGGGCGAGCCACTGCTGCATTCGAGCGAGCAGCCACTGCCGCAGAAGCGGGAGGTCATCGCCATCGTGCGCGGCCTGCAGGAGGTGATCTACCCGGGCTACTTTGGGGACCAGGTCCTCTACCGGGAGTACCTCCACGGCCATCTGGGCGACCGCCTGTACGGTCTCGCCCGCGCCCTGGAACAGGAGGTCCGCAAGGCGCTCTCCAGCAGCTGCCGGCTGCCCGGGGGCACGACCCAGCCTGCCGGCCAGGGGGATGCGGCGCGGGTGGTGAGATCGTTTTTCGAGCAGCTCCCCACCGTGATGGAGCTGATTTCCGGCGACGTGGTGGCGGCCTACGAGGGGGATCCGGCGGCCACCTGTTTCGAGGAGGTGATCCTGGCCTATCCCGGGCTCAAGGCCGTGTTCACCTACCGCATTGCGCACCTGCTGGCCCAGCTTGGCGTGCCGCTCATCCCGCGGATCATGACCGAGTTTGCCCACAACGAGACGGGGATCGACATCCACCCGGGTGCCAGCATCGGGCGGGAGTTCTTCATCGACCACGGGACGGGCGTGGTGATCGGCGAGACGACGGTGATTGGAGACCGCGTCAAGCTCTACCAGGGAGTGACGCTGGGGGCGCTCTCCATCCCGCGCGGGGAGCGGGGGGAGATGCTGCGGGGGGTGAAGCGGCACCCCACCCTGGAGGACGATGTGGTGGTCTACGCTGGAGCCACGATCCTGGGCGGCCAGACGGTGGTGGGCCGGGGCTCGGTGATCGGCGGCAACGTGTGGCTCACCACCTCGGTGCCGCCGTACTCGCGGGTGACGCTGTCGCGCGACCAGCTGGCCTACGAGATCACCAACCGCAGCGGGCAGGGTGCGCATTGACCCCCGCCGGGCGCTCTGGTAGGGTGGCGCCGATGACGGGCCGAGCGCTGTTTTTTTGTTTTCTCGCGACGACTTCTTGGGCAGTCGCGCAGGAGCCTCTCCCCGCCGAGGTCCACGGGGTGGAGAAGCTGGCGCTGGTGGTGGCGCGGGTGAGCCAGGTACAGCGGGAGACGACGACCCTCACCGCCGAGTTCGAGCAGCAGCGCACCAGCCGTCTCCTCAAGGAACCGAGTCTCTCGCGGGGGCGGATGTACTTCCGGGCACCGGACACGGTTCGCTGGGAGTACGAGGCGCCACGGCCCATGTCAGTGCTCCTGGCGGGGGGCGCGGCCACCACTTACCGCCCCGCCGAGAAGCGGGCCGAGCGGGTGGAGTTTGGCCGCATCCAGCGGCGGGTCCTGCGTTTCTTGGGCGCGGGCGAGCCGCTGGAGGAGCTGCGGCGGTACTTTTCCTTCACCTTTCGCGATCCGGGAACGACGGGCAACTACGTGCTCGAGCTCCAGCCCACGGCGCTGCAGATCAAGAAGCGCTTGGCGTCGGTCACCGTGGTCATCGACCGCGACCGCTTCCTACCGGTGGGTTTCGCGTACACCGAGCACGACGGCGACCGCACCGTCTACACCTTCTCCAAGATTCGCCGCAACGAACCGATCCCGGACGAGGTGTTCCAACTCCACATGCCGGCCGACGTGGTGCTCGTGGAGCTAAAGGCGAGGAGCTCCGAATAGGTGATCGGTGGTTTCCGGGTCGTGGCCGAGGATGCAACGACCCACGCGCGGGCTGGCGAGCTCGTCACCGCCCACGGCGTGGTGCGCACGCCGGCCTTCATGCCGGTGGGGACGGCGGGTAGCGTGAAGGGGTTGGCCCCCTGGGAGCTGGAGCGGTTGGCGCCGGAAATGGTGCTGGCCAACACCTACCACCTGTGGTTGCGGCCGGGGATCGAGACGGTGGAAGCCCTGGGGGGGGTGCACCGCTTCATGGCGTGGCGCGGGCCAATCCTCACCGATTCGGGGGGGTTCCAGATCTTCTCCCAGGCGTCTCGGCGCACCCTCCAGGAGGACGGGGTGGTCTTCCGCTCGCACCTGGATGGAACGGAGATTGCCCTCACCCCCGAGGGAGCGGTGGAGGCGCAGCGGCGCCTGGGCGTGGACGTGGCCATGGCGCTGGACGTGTGTCCGGCCCTCCCCGCCGAGCCTGCCGAGCTGCAACGGGCGGTGGCCCTCACCTCGCGGTGGGGCGCCCGCTGCCGCCGGGCGCTGCCGCCAGGGGGGGCGACGCTGCTGTTCGGGATCGTCCAGGGCGGGCTCGACCTTGAGCTGCGGCGCCAGTCTCTGGCCGAGCTGGTCCCCCTCGGGTTTGACGGCTACGCCTTGGGGGGGTTCTCGGTGGGGGAGCCGGCGGAGGCCATGTGGGCCACGGTGGCGGAGGTGGCGCCGTTGTTGCCCGCCCAGCGGCCGCGCTACCTGATGGGGGTGGGCACGGTGGCGGACATTGTGCGGGCGGTGGCCGCCGGGGTGGATCTTTTCGATTGCGTGATCCCCACACGCAACGCCCGCAACGGGCTCCTCCACACCACGCGCGGCCCCGTTGTGCTCAAGCACGCCCGCCACCGGCGGGAGGCAAATCCGCCCGACCCCCAGTGCGACTGCCCCACCTGCCGCTCCTGCTCGGTGGGCTACCTCCGCCACCTCTACCTGGCGAAGGAAGCAGCGGCGGTCGTCCTCGCCACCGTCCACAACCTTTCCTTCTACCTCGCCTTGATGCGGAGGCTGCGTTCGGCTATCATCGCTGGCCGCTTTCCGGCCCTCTGCGCGCACCTTTTGGCCGAAACGCAGGAGGGCGGCTAGGGAGAGATGCTCATGGGTGCTCAGCAGCCAAACGCCTTCATGTCCTTCGTGCCGATCCTCATCATGGTGGTGATCTTCTACCTGCTGCTGTTTCTGCCGATGCGGCGCAAGCAGAAGAAGCATCAGGAGATGCTCAACCAGCTCACGAAGGGGGACCGGGTCATCACCAGCGGCGGGATCTTCGGCACGGTGGTCAACGTGGAGGGGGAGATCATCGAGCTGCGCGTGGCGGACAACGTGAAGATCCAGGTGGCGCGCAACGCCATCGCGGGTCTCGCCAAGGACGCAGAGACCATCAATCTCGGGCAGAAGGACTAGGGGGAGCCATGACGCGCAAACTCACGTGGCGGTGGGTGCTCATCGGCATCGTGACCGCCTTCGGCGTCTATTCCATGTGGCCGCCCAGCCAGAAGATCAAGCTGGGCCTCGACCTCAAGGGGGGTATCCACCTGGTGCTGCAGGTGAACACCGAGGATGCCGTGCGGGCGGAAGTGGACGACGCCCTGGAGCGGGTGCGAGCTCAGTTGACGGAAAAGGGTTTCCCGCCCGTTTCCTTAGCGCGCCTGGCGGAGGGCGAAGCCGGTTTTCGGCTCAAGCCTGCCGCCAACACGCCGGAGGCAATCCTCACCGAGGTCCTGGAGGATCACCTGCCCGACTTCAAGGTGTCGCGGGGCGTCGAGGTGACGGCCACGCTGCGCCCGGAGGTGGTGCGGTCCATCCGCGACATGGCGGTGCGACAGGGGCTCGAGACGATCCGCAACCGCATCGACCAGTTTGGCGTGGCGGAGCCCACCATTCAGCGACAGGGGATCGAAGGGGACCGGATCGTGGTGCAGCTCCCCGGCGTGGAGGATCCCTCCCGCGTGAAGGAGCTCATCCGCTCCACGGCGTTCTTGGAGATCAAGCCGGTGGTTGCCGTGGCCCCCACACGCGAGGCGCTCCTCGCTGCCCGGGGGGGCGAGGTTCCCGACGACTGCGAGGTGGTGGTCGGGGACGTGGAGAGCATGGAAGGGCGCGTGACCGGTCGCGAGTACTACCTGCTGAAGAAGGCGTCGGTGATCACCGGGCGCGACCTCCGCAACGCGCGGCGTTCCCAGGACCAGTACAACCAGCCAGCCGTGAGCTTTTCCTTGAACCCCGCCGGGGCCAAGAAGTTCGAGGCGTACACGGCGGCCCACATCGGTGATCGCATGGCCATCGTGCTGGACAACAAGGTCCGCTCCGCGCCAGTGATCCGCGGCACAATTTCCGACTCGGGCATCATCGAGGGGAACTTCAGCATCACCTCGGCCGAAGACTTGGCGCTGGTGCTGCGCGCCGGCGCGCTGCCGGCCTCCATCACCTACCTGGAGGAGCGCACGGTGGGTCCGAGCCTGGGGCGCGATTCCGTGGTGCGGGGCTTGCGCGCCGGTCTGGCCGGCCTCGTCCTGGTGGTGGTGTTCATGCTCCTGTACTACCGGGGCGCGGGCATCAACGCCAACGTGGCCCTCATCCTCAACGCCGTGCTGCTGCTGGGGGCGATGGCAGCCTTCAAGGCCACGCTGACGCTGCCCGGCATCGCCGGCGTGATCCTCACCATCGGCATGGCGGTGGACGCCAACGTGCTGATCTTCGAGCGCATCCGCGAGGAGCTCGACCTCGGCAAGCCGGTGCGCTCGGCGGTGGATTTGGGTTTCTCCCGCGCCTTCGCCACCATCCTCGACTCCAACCTCACCACCCTCATTGCCGCTCTGTTCCTGTTCCAGTTCGGCACGGGGCCGATCAAGGGGTTCGCCGTCACCCTGTCCATCGGCATCATCATTTCCATGTTCACGGCTGTCTTCGTCTCCCGCACCCTGTTCGACTGGGTGCTGGCTCGTCGGGGCAGGGTGGAGACCCTGTCCATCTAGGGGGAGCCCATGCGACTGTTCAAGAAGACCAACTTCCCCTTCATGAAGTACCGGTGGTTCTTCGTCGGTGCTTCGCTCACCCTCGTTGCCGCCAGCGTCGCCATGGTGCTGGTGGGTCCCGGCCTGGTGATGGGGATCGACTTTGCCGGCGGCACGCAGCTGACCGTCAAGTTCCAGGAGGAACCCGACCTGGGGCGGGTACGGGCGGCTCTGGAGTCGCTGCGCCTGGGTGCCGTGTCCATCCAGCGTTTCGACGAGGTGGAGCGCCACGAGTTTCTCGTCCGCCTCCAGAACCCCAAGCAGGAGGGCGACTTCACCGCGCGCATGCTGGAGGCCCTGGACCGCGAGTTCAACGCGGCAACGCCGGGGGTGCGCCTGAACCTCCAGGGCATGGAGGCGATCCGCGACGAATTGGTGATGGCCGACCCCGATCGTATCGGCAGCACGGTGGACGTACGCCGCACCCACTACCAGCCCATGGCCGAGGCGATCCTGGCGCTGCGCAAGGAGCGGGGGATCCTCGCTTCCGCCGCCGATCTGCGCGGTTTGCCGGCGCTGTCGGCTGGGGTGCAGCAGTACCTGGCGGAGAAGGGTCGTTTTGGAGCGTTTTCCCTGCTCGCCGCCGACAACGTCGGCCCGCTGGTGGGCAAGGATCTGCGCAACAAGGCGATGCAGGCTGTCGGCTTCTCGCTCGTGGGCATGCTGGTGTACATCTGGTTCCGCTTCCGCTTTGCCTACGGCATCGGCGCCGTGGTGGCACTGTTCCACGATGTGCTCATCACCCTTGGAGCCCTCTCCCTCACCGGACGCGAGATCAACCTGCCGACCATTGCCGCGCTCCTTACCCTGGTGGGGTACTCGGTCAACGACACGGTGGTGATCTTCGACCGTATCCGCGAGCGCCTGAAGCTGGACCGCGGCAAGTCGCTCGCCGACACCATGGACCTGGCCATCAACCAGACGCTGTCGCGGACCGTCATCACCTCGGGGCTGACGCTGATCACCGTGGTGTGCCTGTACCTGTTCGGTGGCGATGTGATCAACACCTTTGCCTTCGTCCTGGTGGTGGGGATCGTGGTGGGCACGTACTCATCAATCTACATTGCTTCCCCGATAGCCTTCGCGATCTCTACCGTCCTCGAGCGGCGGCGCGAAGCTCGCCGGCGCCGCTGATCGGAGCGTCCTTCTCGGGGCGGGGAGACGCGAGGGAGGTGCTCGCCAACGGCAGGCGAGCGGGTAGCTCGCCCTGCCGCCGGGGGGTGGCTGCGGCGGTGCGGCTCGTGTCCCCTACAATGGGGTCATGACGGAGTCGCTCCTCCGCTTCGAGGACATCCTCGAAATGGTAGCCAGCTACAAGCCGGACTGCGACGAGGACTTGCTGCGTCGCGCCTACGTCTTTTCCGCCATGGCCCACCGCGGACAGGTGCGGGTGTCGGGGGAGCCGTACCTGGTTCACCCCCTGGCAGTGGCGCGCATCCTCGCCGAGATGCGCCTGGACGAGCTGGCCATCGCCACCGGCTTCCTCCACGACCTTCTGGAGGACACCTGGGTGAGCGAGAGCGAGCTCGAGGCGCAGTTCGGCGAGAAGATTGCCGCGCAGGTGCGGGCGCTCACCAAGATCAGCACCATGGAGCGGTCGTTCGCCGCCAGGGCGGCGGCGCAGGCCGAGACGTTCCGGCGCATGCTGCTGGCCTCGGTGGAGGACGTGCGGGTCATTCTCGTCAAGCTGGCGGACCGGCTCCACAACATGCGCACGCTCCACTTCCTGCCGGAGGCGAAGCGGCGCGCCATCGCCGCCGAGACGCTGGAGATCTACGCCCCCATTGCGCATCGGCTGGGGATCGGGCGCATCAAGGCGGAGTTGGAGGACCTGGCGTTCGCCCAGCTCTACCCGGAGGACCACCGGCGGCTGGTGGAGGAGCTGCAGCAGCGAGAGGACGCTGCCGCCTCGCTCATCGAGGAAATCCGCACCACCCTCGTGGGGATGCTGGAGGAGCACTCCATCCCCGGTGAGGTGCGGGGCAGGATCAAGCACCTCTACTCGATCTGGAGCAAGCTGAACCGCCAGGGGGTGGGTGTCGACCGCGTTTACGACTTCCTCGCCTTTCGCGTCATCGTCCAGACCGTCCCCCAGTGCTACGCCACGCTTGGCCTCGTCCACCAGCTGTGGCGACCGGTACCGGGGCGCATCAAGGACTACATCGCGATGCCGAAGCCGAACGCCTACCAGTCGTTGCACACCTCGGTGATCGGGCCCTCGGGGCACCCCTTCGAGATCCAGATCCGTACCCATGACATGGACGAGATTGCCGAGCGGGGCATTGCCGCCCACTGGATGTACAAGGAGGGCAGGGCCCGTCCCCAGGACGCGGAGCGGGTGGCCTGGTTGCGGAGTCTGGTGGAGGGGCAGCAGGAGAACCCGCGGGAGTTCCTCGACTCCCTGAAGCTGAACCTCTACCCGGAAGAGGTGTACACCTTCACCCCCAAGGGCGAGGTGTACGCCTTCCAGCGCGGGGCTACCCCCATCGACTTCGCCTACCGCATCCACACGGAGGTGGGGCACCACTGCGTGGGGGCGCGGGTGAACGGGCGCCTGGTGCCGCTGCGCACGCCGCTGGAGAACGGCGACATCGTGGAGATCCTCACCTCGCCCAGCCAAGTCCCCAGCCGCGACTGGTTGGAATTTGCCGTGACGGCCCGGGCCAAGAACAAGATCCGGGCTTGGGTGAAGAGCGGCGAAAAGGAACAGGCCATCGAGGCGGGGCGTCGGCTCCTGGACCGCGAGGCGCGCAAGCTGGGGGTGGGTTGGAAGCAGCTGCGGGACGACAAGAAGCTGGCCGAACTGGCGGCGGAACACGGTTTTGGCAAGGTGGAGGAGCTGTTCGCCGCCATCGGCTTTGGGCGCCTCTCCCCCCGGGAGCTGCTGGGTCCGCGTCTCCCCGCGGAGGCGGAGGCGCCGCGTGGCCCGGCACGAGAGCTGCCGGCAACGGTGACGACCGGTGCGGTGATCCTGGTCAAGGGCCAGGCCGGGCTGCTCACCTTCCGCGCCCGCTGCTGCAACCCGCTACCGGGCGACGACATCGTGGGCTACATCACGCGGGGGCGTGGGGTGGCGGTGCACGCGGCCAGCTGTGCCAACGTGCGCCGGTTGCTGCTGTCGGCGGAGCGTGAGGTGGAGGTGGAGTGGGGCAGCGAAGAGGGGAGTTACGCCGTGCCGCTGCACGTGACCTTCGAGGACCGCCCCGGCATCCTCGCCGGGATCTCCCAGGCGATCACGGGCGAGGGGGGCGACATCCGCTCCTGTCACCTGGCCACCCACGACGCCGGTTCGGGCACCGTGGACTTCGTTGTGCAAGTGCGGGACCGGGAGCACGTGCGCCGCGTGATCGCCGCGGTTCGCGGCGTGGCCAACGTGCTCACCGCCGACTCGCGCTCCAGCCGGCGGTTACGATCTCCCGAGGCGGCCCTGCCGGCGGGCGAGGCGTCTCCCCCCCGCCGCCGCGGCCAGCGGATGCCCAACTGAGGGCACCACCCGGGGTGGCCTGGCGCGACACGACCTGTGGCGAGGACGGTGGAGGGGCTCCGCGCGGGAGGGATCAGCGGGTCGCCTTGACGATCCGCCCGGAGCGCAAGCAGCGGGTGCAAACCATGAGGCGCACGGTTCTGCCGTCGATGCGGGCCCGGACCGAGCGCAGGTTGGGCCGCCACCGGCGCTTGGAAACGTTGTGCGCATGGCTGATGGTGTGGCCGACCAGGGTACTCTTCCCGCAAACATCGCACGCTCGTGCCATCGACTCCTCCGGCCCGCAGAGCGGGAGGGGAAGTCTAGCAGAGGTGTACCGATTTGCCAAGGTGGAGCCGAGGCCGCTCCCGGTGGGGCGGTGGGAAAGGCGACGATCTTTGGCCTTTCCTTGACTTGACAACGGCAGATTCGCTTGTTAGATTGAGGGGTAACACGGTCTATGTGCGTGGAAACCCTCGCTCGCGCGGTGCAACATTGGACAAGGGGACGGTGAGCCGTGCTGCTACGCAAGAAGAAGAACATCGTCGGACTCGACATCGGTTCTTCCGCTGTCAAGCTGGTCGAGCTCAAGCAGGGGAAGGGTGGGCGGTACTCGCTGCTCCACGCCGGCCACGCGCTCCTGTCACCCGAGGCCATCGTCGAGGGGACCGTGATGGACTCCTCGTTGGTGATCGAGGTGGCGCAGCGGCTCATTCAGGAGCAGGGGACCAAGAATCCAAACTTTGGTGTCTCGCTGTCGGGAAGCACGGTAGCCATCCGCAAGATCCAGGTTCCGGCGATGTCCGAGGCCGAGCTGGCGGAGTCCATCCACTGGGAGGCGGAGCAGTACCTCCCCTTCGACGTGAACACCGTGAACCTCGACTACGTGGTGCTCAACAGCGACGCCGACACCATGGACGTGCTGCTGGTCGCGGCGAAGAAGGACCGCGTCGCCGATTACACGAGTATCGTGGCGCAGCTGGGGAAGGTGCCGGCGCTCGTGGACGTGGACGTGTTTGCCGTGCAGAACGCCTACGAGCACAACTACGGGGTGCCCACGGACCGGGTGGTGGCGCTGGTCAACGTGGGCGCCCACGTCATGAACCTCAACATCCTGGCGCACGGCCAGTCCGTGGCCTGGCGCGACATTGCCTTCGGGGGCAATAACTACACCGACGCAATCCAGCGGGAGCTGAACCTGACCCGAGATCAGGCCGAGGCGGTCAAGAGCGGCGAGCAGCTGGGCGACCATACGCCGCAAACCATCCTCAGCGTGCTCAACGGTGTCAGCGAAGAGCTTTCGGACCACCTGCAGAAAACCTTCGAGTTCTTCTACACTACCTCGAGCTATGACCACGTGGACGAGATCGTGCTAGCGGGGGGCGCCTGCCAGGTGCTGAACCTGGATAACGTGCTCAAGGAGCGACTCAACGCCCGGGTCGAGGTGATGAACCCGTTCCGCGAAATTGACTTCTCGGAGAGCCAGTTCCCGCCCGAGTGGCTGAACCGACACGCCCCGGCCATGACCGTGGCGGTGGGAATGGCGCTGCGGACCGTCGGGGAGTGAGCGATGATCAAGATCAACCTTCTGGTCGAAGCTCGTGCCGCGAAAGTAACCCGAAAGCCGCTCATCTCCGTTGGCGTGGAGGGTCTCAACAACTTCATCCTGGTAGCCGTGCTGCTGGTGGGCATTGCCGCCGTGGGGGTGACGTACTGGCGCTTGAGCTCGACCTTGAGCGGGATCGAGCAGGAGATTGCCGTCAACCAGAAGGAGTTCGAACGGCTGAAGCCGATCATTGCCGAGGTGGAGGCGTTCAAGAAGAGCAACGCGGAGCTGAAGCACAAGATCGAGGTGATCGAGAAGTTGAAGGCGGATCAGTACGGGCCGGTCCGCATCATGGACGAGGTGAGCAAGGCGCTCCCCGACCTCCTGTGGCTGTCCGACCTCAACCTCTCGGGTTCGACGATCACGCTGAAGGGGAAGGCGCTCAACGAGAACGCCGTCGCCAACTTCATCTCCAACCTGGACGCGAGCCCGTACTTCGCCGAACCCACCTTGAGGATCATGTCGCAAGACAACAAGGGGATATTCTCCTTTGATATGGCGTGCACTTTTACGTACAGCCCGCAGGAGGCCACAGCGGCCTCCAAGTCGCGGAGCTAGAGGGGGCGAGCGGCCATGGCAGGGCTCGAGCTAGAGAACCGTCCCTGGTACGTGGCGTTGATCGTTGGCTTGATCATCGCGGGCGGGTTGTACTGGGCAAGCGATACCTACTGGTTCAAGGGGATCCGCAAGGACATTGCGAAGCGCTCCAGCGATCTCGAGACGCTGAAGCAGAAGGTGCGCGAGGGGAAGGCGGCGGAAGCGCGACTCGCCCAGTTCCGCGAGGAGGCTGAACGGCTGGACACCGAGCTGCAGCGTCTCCTGCGGATCCTGCCCACGGCCATGCAGACGGACGAAATCATCAAGAAGATCAAGTCGCTGACCGAACGCGGGGCGTTCCGCTTCGTCACCTTCCAACCCCAGGCCTTTGCGAAGAAGGAGTTCTACTCCGAGTGGCCGATCCGGGTGCAGCTGGAGGGCACGTACCACGAGCTCGCCCTCTTCTTCGATCGTCTCTCGCGCTTCTCGCGTATCATCAACGTGGAATCGATGGCGATCCAGGGGATCGACAAGCCGGGTCCGTACACCATCGTCTCCAATTTCACGATGAAGACCTTCATCTACGGTACTGCGGAGCAACCAGGCGTGGGGAGGAAGACGCGATGAAACCCTGGCTTCTCCTCGTGGCGCTCGGGGGTGTGGCCACAGCGCTGGCCCAGGCGCCGCCGCATGCGACGCCCACGCCCCCCTCGGAAAGTCCCATCGACACGACGACGGTGGAGCGGATCCTCTCCGGTGAAGAGGCCGCCGAGTCGGGTGCCGGCTTCACCTACGACCCGGCTGGGCGGCGGGATCCGTTCCGCTCGTTGCTGCGGGGTCGGCAGCGGGAAGAGCTGGGCGAACGGCCGCCGGGGCTGCGGGGTATGGCGGTCGAAGAAATCCGGCTGGAGGGGATCGTCCGGCTCCCGGAAGGGTATGTGGCGATGGTGCAGGGGACCGATAACCTGAGCTACCTCATCCGACCGGGAACCGTGCTCTACGACGGTTCCGTGGAATCCATCGACAAGAATCAAGTGGTGTTCAAAGTTCAAGTTGCAGACCCGAAGAGCCTCAAGCCCTACCGCGAGGTGGTGCGGACGCTGCAGTGATCTTTCTGGGGGTTGCGATGATGGCGACAGGCAAACGCTGGAAGGTGGCGGTGGTGGCGATCGCGGCGGTGGCCGCCTTGGGTTACGCAGGAACGACCCAGGGGTCCGAAACCGTCTCGGTCCTCGGCATGGCGTGGACCGAGGCGCCAGCCTCCGCGCTGGTGGTGAGCGCAACCGGGCCGCTGGTCTTCAGCGAGTCCCGCCCAGCACCGGGGGTGGTGCAGGTGGATATCGCGCACGCGGTCGTGACCGGGGAGGCACCGCCTGTTCGGAACCCCTCGGTGGGGCTTCGCAGCGCGACCCTCGCGGAGATCCGCGAGGGCGAGACGGTCTTCACCCGCCTCACCATCGAGCTCGCCGCTGGTGCCGAGGCTGCCGTGAGCGCTCTCCCGGCCGGGCTCGAGGTCCGTTTCTCGGGGCTCTCCCCCTCGCCCCCGCGCGGTGAGGTGGTGAGCGATCTGCTAGCCGTGGCGGACGAGGGGGGCGTGTCGGTGGTGCTGGCCTCGGGCGCCCCGTTGGTGGGCAAGACCTTCACGCTCGCCGATCCGCCCCGGGTCGTGCTGGATCTGCCCGGTGTGGTCAACCAGGTGAAACGCCGCGTCCACCCGGTGGAGGCGGCGGGGATCCAGCGGGTGCGGATCGCCCAGTTTGCCACGGAGCCTGCGCCCGTGGTGCGGGTGGTTGTGGACCTGGAACGGCCGCTCCCCTACGACTTCACGACGTTGGAGACCGGCGCGGTGCTGCGGGTCGGCACGAAGGCGACGCACTCCGAGAGCGCCGAAGTTGCGAGAGCGACGGCCCAACAGGCGCCGG
>Ga0068707_1000426_pt1 | contig 26905 bp, 19 predicted proteins | sample YNPNPMetaG_FD_66600 | JGI IMG/M metagenome (GOLD analysis project Ga0068707, IMG submission 66600) | Anoxygenic and chlorotrophic microbial mat microbial communities from Yellowstone National Park, USA - YNP NP MetaG | ecosystem: Environmental > Aquatic > Thermal springs > Hot (42-90C) >... | reverse complement strand
GACCGTGCAGTTCTGCATCCTCATACAGACGGAGAGGGAGGGAAAGAGCAGCCTTCAAGGCCAGACGTACCGAGGATGCGGTCATCCATCCTATCCTCCGGTAGCGATACAGGGCATTGGTCACCTCGTAGCCAGGCAGCGCCGGAGCAACCTGTGGTCATTTGCCGATGAAACTGGCCGTCCACTCCGGCTGGGCGGGCGCTTCGCCCGAGGCCAGCATCGCCCGCCACTTTTCGTCCGTCAGGCGGTCTCCCATCGGCCAGGGGAATTCGTAGTAGGAAAAGACGCCACCCTTGGCGATATGCAGGCCGCCAGCGCCGTCCGGGACGACGACATAGATTTCAAAGATGCGGCCGATGGCCTCCTCCAGGACCCGGCCGCCGGGGTCGGTGGCCACGTCGGCCACCAGCGCCGCCTGCTCCTCCTCCTCGAAGAAGGGCGTGCCCCCGGTTTCCTCCTGGTCGGCGGCGGCCAGGGTGATGGCCTCCAACTCGCCGCCGTAGTAGCGAATGCGGTCGTATTCCTCGTCGGTCAGCGGCCGGCCGGCCAACTCGCGCTGGGCCACATCCAGGAGAAAGGCCAGGAGTTCCTCCAGGCGCCAGAGGTTGACCCGGACCTTTTCGCTCAGGAGGCCCCGGCTCTCCAGCCCATCGCGGGTCATCTGGGCCAGGGCCAGCAGGCGGGCGTAGGCCTCCGGGTTGGGTTCCACCCAGCCCCGGGGCGGCGGCGATGGCGGCCCACCCCCCATCTCGGCCATGACCTGCTTGGCGTAGAGGATGGTGTCGTGCTTCAGTTCGGTCCAGGAGCCCAGCGCGGTGTGGATGTCCTTCCGCGCCCAGGCCCGGGTCTGCATAAAGGGCGGGTAGGCCGCCCCCTTGGGCGCGATCAGGGGCTGGAGGGCGTAGAGCCAGGCCCAGTAGAGGTTCTGGGTCCAGGAATCGAGTTGCAGGGCGGAAATTTCCCGGCGCAATTTGGCCATCTGCTCCGGGTAGCGCCCGTAGGCCGTCTCCCCCATCTCGTCCAGGATGGCGTAGGCTTCTTCAGAGCCCATGGCGGCCAGCACGTCGAGCCCTTTGGGCAGCATGCGTCCCTCAACCTCGCGCTCGATCAGTTGCTCGAAGATGTAGGCGTCCAGGACGAAGCGCTGGCCCATGAAACGAAAGCCCTGGGTGACCTCCTTCTCGTCCTCCCAGATGTAGACCCACATGGAGTTGATCTGGGGGGGCGGGAGTTGGCGGGCGGCGGCCACGAAGGCGGTGAATTTCGACTCGTCGGCGAGGGCCGAGGCCGGGGCCTCGGGGCCGAAGATGGCGTCCCAGAGCGCGCCGTATTCGTGAAATCCCAGGTCGTCCGCCTTGCCCACGATGAAGGCGGTGGGCTCATAGACCTGGGCCCAGACCTCGGCGGCCGGCCGGCCGTCCACCTCCGTGTGGCGCAGGATGTAGGTGATGAGCAGGGCCGTCTGGGTCTCGCCGGGCAGCATCAGGCGCATGTTGATGCGGCCGTACCACATCATGGCGCGGAAGTAGCGCTGGAGTTGCTCGCTGCGGGTATAGTGCCCCCGGGGGAGGTACTGGGAGTAATCCTCGCAGAGGCAGGGTTCCCGGCTGCATTCGCGCCCGCGGGCGCAGGGAGGGCAGGCGGTCGGGCAATCCTGGCTGAAGATGGGGCTGCCGGCCGGCCCCTCGTGGGCCTCGATCTGGGCCAGTTCGGCCGCCACCAGGTCGGCCACCTCCGGCGGGGCGACGGCCTGGGGGTCGAGCAGGGCGTCGGCCACGGCAAAGTAGGCCACGACGTTGCGGGCCGGCTTCTCCAGGGCCGTGCCCCGCAATTCGGCGTAGAGGTCCTGGGCGGACTTCAGGCAGGCCGCCGTGAGGGCGCGGATGGCCGGTTCAAAGTGCTCCCGCTCCAGGTCGCGCAGCATCTTGTCAAAGATCAGGTGATAGACGTGGTAGACCGAGTCGGTGGTGATGAAGACGGGAATCTCCTGGTAGCGGGCATCTTCGTAGAGTTGGAAGAATTCCAGCCACCCGGCCGGCACGACGACGAAGCCGTTTTGGGAAAGGAGGGCGCGCTGGGCCTCGGTAAAGGTGAACTGGCCGTAGTTGCCCAGGGTCTCCAGGTCCACCGGCAGGGCATATCCCGCCGGGTAGGCGGCGGGCAGGGCGACCGGTACGGCCCGGTAGGTGGCAAAGCCCGGCCCGCGTCCGACCGGCGGCGGGGTGGGCGGGACGCCGACGGTGGAAGTTGGCTTCGGGGACGGCTGGGGCATAATGGAAGGGATCGGGGTCGGAAGGGGGCCGGCCGAGGGGCTGGACGGCGGGGCACAGGAGAGCAGAAGGGCCAGGAGAGACAGGGCAAGGACCGGTTTGATTCGCATCGGAGACCTCCTTCGGAGACAGGTTGCCTTCAGTGTATCACCGATCTCCCCATTCGTCAAAACGTCCTGGTGCGGAGGGTGCGCGCCATTGGTTTTCTGCGCTATTTTCTGGCCCTCGCCTCCGATTCACCAAGGCCCTTTGGAGGGCTATAGACTGGCCCATCTTTGCTCTGGTAGGTGCGGGTTTGTTGAACAAACCGGATCGTAAGCCGACATAGCGTAGCAGGCCATCTGAACCCTCTGCTTCGCCTGCACCCGCCTTCCCACCGCCGGCCGGCGGGCGATGGGGCCGATGGAAATCGTCCTCCCTCCAGGCGTCGGCCTACGCCGACGCTCTCCCACCCCAGGCCGGCCGCCAGGCCCGTAGGGGCGGGTTTGTTGAACAAACCGGATAGTAAGCCGACATAGCGTAGCAGGCCATCTGAACCCTCCGCCTTGCCTACACCCGTCTTCCCACCGCCGGCCGGCGAACGATGGGGCCGATGGAAATCGTCCTCCCTCCAGGCGTCGGCCTACGCCGACGCTCTCCCACCCCAGGCCGGCCGCCAGGCCCGTAGGGGCGGGTTTCAAACCCGCCCCTACTTCCCCCGACCGCGCCTTCTTGGGCCTCCTGAGGCCCCTACTCTACCACGATCCGACAATTGCCCAACAAACCCGCCCCTACCAGAAAGTGGGCCAGTCCATAGCCTTTCCAAGGGCCTTTGGGTGAATTGGAGGCGGGGGCCAGGAATAGTGCGGAAAACCAACGGCGCGCATCCCGGCCGGCCTATCCCCGGTTGCGCCTCCGGAAAAGTGTGGTAGAATTCCTGAGAGGATTTGGACCGGCCAGAGCCGGGCAGCGGCCCGTCTAGTGCAAGGCGGGCCGGATTGTTGGACACGGCCGGCCGGGCATGATAGAATATATGCCAATTGTGTGAAATATATGCCAATCCATAGAGAAGGATGGTACGGATGAGCAGCGCGAGCGTGGCGACGACGGAGCGGGTGGAACTCCGTCGGGATGTGACCATCTGGGGCTCCTACACCTGGGGCTATGCCGATGTGGGAGCCGATATTTACGTGGCCCTGGGGCTGGTCATCGGGGCGGCCCAGGGGGGAGCGCCGCTGGCCTTTGCCATTGCCGGCCTGATCTATATCCTCATCGGCCTGGCCTTTACCGAACTGGCGTCCGCCTATCCGGTGGCCGGCGGCGGACACTACTACTCGTTGCGCGGCCTGGGCGACTTCTTCGGCTTCCTGGCCGGCGCAGCGCTCCTTCTGGACTATACCATCGACATCGCCCTCTTCGCCACCGCCTCGGCCGGCTACGTCAACTTCTTCCTGCCCTACCTGGGAATCGACATCGGCCGCTTTGCCGTGTCCTTCGGCCCCATCCAGAACCTCAACCTGTTGTGGATGGGCGAGGCGGTGGCCATGATCGGCCTCCTGCTGGCACTGAACATCCGCGGCATCCGCGAATCCTCCCTGGTCAACGAGGTTATCGGGCTGGTGGACCTCCTTCTGGAGATGTCCGTGGTCGTCTTCGGCTTTATCCTGGCCTGGAAGCCGGAGTTGCTGGTGCAGCAGTTCCTGCACGAGTTCCCCAGCCCCCAGCAGTTCCTCTACGGCTTCTCCCTGGCCATCATCTCCTTCGTCGGCCTGGAGAGCATCTCCCAGGCGGCGCAGGAGACGCGCCGGCCGGCCACGGTGATTCCCCGCACCTCCATCGCCCTGATCTTCACCGTCTTCATCCTGGCGGTGGGCTTTTCCACCGTGGGGCTGGGCATCCTCCCCTGGCAGGAGTTCAAGGCCCACGAATCCGACCCCATTGCCTACCTCGCTTCCCACATCCCCTACCTGGGCCTGCTGGCCGGGCCTTTTGCCGCCTTCCTTGGCGCCACCATCCTCTTTATCTCGGCCAATACCGGTGTTATGGGGGATTCCCGCCTGGTCTTCTCGATGAGCCACTTCCGTCTGGTCAGCCCCTGGTTTGGCTATGTGCACCCCAAATACCGCACGCCCCGGAACGCCATCCTGGGCTTTGGCTGGGCGGGAATCGCCCTGACGGTCATCTCCTTCCTGACCCCCAGCGTCCTGGACACCCTGGCCAACCTCTACGCCTTCGGGGCCACCTTCGGCTATATCCTGGTCTATTTTTCCCTGATCTGGCTGCGCCTCACCGACCCGTACTCCCCCCGCCCCTATAAAGTGCCGCTCAACCTGAAGTGGAAACGGAAGGACGGCACGGTCATCGAGTTTCCTATCCTGGGCACCCTGGGGCTGCTGGGGGTCGCCAGCATCTTTGTGGCCGTGCTCATCACCCACAGCATCGCCCGCATCGCCGGCCCGTTGTGGTTGCTCGTCGGCACCGTCTATTACGTCATCTTCCGCCACCGCAACGGCCTGCCCATCTTCGGCAACGCGCCCCACGATTGGGAGAAGGAACAGATCGAGGTGCTGACCAGCGCCGAGGAGTATGAACTGGTGGAGCAGTACAAGCAGGCCCTGATTCGGCGCGACCGGGCCCGGGGCGTGCCTTCGCGCTGGAGCGAGGAGGTCTAGATGTTCCGCCGCTCCCTTCCACCGCCGGAACGCCTGACGACCGTGGACGTCCTGCACATCCTCCTGGCGGCGCTGATGGTCCCGCTAGGGCTGCTCATCGTCGTCCGCACCCTGGCCGTGGCTCCAACGGTGCCCGGCGCGCTGGTGGGCGGGGCCATGCTGGCCCTGGGTCTGTACCGCCTTTATCTGGCCGGCAGCCGCCTGCGGCTGCTGGCCCAGAAGCGGAGGGGAAAGAACCGATGACGACGCCCCTTCTGGAACCTGTCCTGAATCCGATCGGCATTGTCCTGGCCGTCGTCTTTGTCGCGTCCATGGGGCTGCTCTTCTTCTGGATGTTCCGGGTGCCGCCGCCGCTGCCCCGGGAGGTGGCCGCCGTGCGGCGCTCGGTGGCGGCCCTACAGCGCATCCTGGTGCCGGTTTCGGGAAAACTGGCCTCGGAGCGGGCCGTGGAACTGGCCTGCCGGCTGGGAGAAGCCCAGAAGGCCGAGATCGTCTTGGCCTATGTCATCGAGGTGCCCTTCACCCTCTCCCTGAACACGCCCCTTCCGGACGAAGAGGCCAGGGGGCAGGAGGCGCTGCGCACGGCCCGCTTCATCGTCGAGCAGCACGGCCTGCCGGTGCGCACCCGGCTCATCCCGCACCGCTACGCCTGGGACGGCATCCTGCGCCTGAGCCGCGAGGAGGGGGCCGATGCCATCGTGATGAGCGTGGGCCGGGGAGGGCCGGGGGGCGAAGTGTTGGGGCGAACCACCCAGGAGGTGGTCCGCCGGGCCGAGTGCGAGGTGATTCTGGACCGGGTTGCCCGTCGGGGAGGATAAGATGGTGTTGGAGCGTCGAGTCCGCCTGACCTACCCCCAGCATCTCCTGAGCCAGCCGTTGCTCTATCGGCTGATACGCCAGTTCGACCTGCAGACCAACATCCTGGAGGCCCATGTGACCGCCCAGGAGGGCTGGCTTGTCCTGGCCGTGCGCGGCGAACAGGAGCGCGTCCTCCAGGGGTTGAAATGGCTGGAGGAGCAGGGGGTGCAGGTGAAGGTGTTGAGCGAGGAGGAACCATGAAGGTGATCGTTCTGGGTTGTGGGAGGCTGGGGGCCTATCTGGCCCGCCAACTGGCCTCCCGGGGGCACGAGGTCACGGTGATCGACCAGGATGCGACGTCGCTGGAGCGGCTGGGGGACGATTTCCCCGGCCGGACGGTGGTGGGGACGGGCATCGATGAAGATGTGCTGCGCCAGGCCGGCATCGAGGGGTGCCAGGCCTTTATCGCCGTGACCAACTGGGACAATACCAACGTCATGGCCGCCCAGGTGGCCCGGGAGATTTTCGGCGTCCCCCGGGTCATCTGCCGTCTCTACGATCCCTTGCGCGAGGAATTCTACCGCTCCCTGGGGCTGGAGACGATCTGTCCGACCCTGTGGGCGGTTGAGCAGATTCGGAAGTTGCTGGAATAGAGCGCGGGGTCGGACCATCGGGCTGGACAGGAGGAAACGAGATGTATATCGTCGTCGTGGGCGGAGGCAAGGTCGGCTATTACCTGACCAGGTTGCTTCTGGAAGAGGGGAAGGAAGTCCTGCTGATCGAAAAAGACCCGCACCGCTGGGCTGTGCTCAGCCGGGAACTGGGCTCCGTTGTGCTGGCCGGGGATGGCTGCGAGGTGGCGGTGATGGAGCGGGCCGGCCTGCAGCGGGCCGATGTGGTCATCGCCGTAACCGGAGATGATGAGGACAACCTGGTCATCTGCCAGGTGGCCAAAGGCCGCTTCCATGTTCCCCGGACCATCGCCCGCATCAACAACCCCAAGAACGAGAAAATCTTCCGAAAATTGGGCATCGACGTCACCGTCTCCAGCACCGAAATCATCCTCTCCCAGATCGAGCAGGTCATCCCGGCGGAATCGCTGGTGCACCTGCTGACGCTGCGGGGGTTGGGGGTGAGTTTTGTGGAACTGGAGGTGCCGGCCGACTCCCCGGCGCTGGGCCGGCCGATCAAGGACCTGGGCATCCCGGATGATTGCATCTTCCCCCTGGTGATCCGGGGAAAGCGGGAAGCCATCATCCCCTATGGGGAGACGGTGCTCCAGCCCGGGGATCAGGTGATCGCCGTAACCTCGGAGCGCAGCGAGGAGACGCTACGTCGGCTCCTGCTTCGTCGGGCCGGATAGTCCCCACCGAAACGTTCCGCGTTCCCCTGGCCGGTTCGCCGCGCCATCCTGAAGCCGGGCGCTTCCGGCCGGCACCGGGACGACCGGACGGCCCGGAAGGCCACTCCGCTCCGCTTCATGGCTGACTGCGAGCGATGCCACCGCGTGGGGTGCCCGCCGGGCCGCCCCTTCGTCCGCCAGGGATATCCCGCCGGCCCGCCGCGTTGGGGTCGACTGAAGTCGCCCTCCCCCTGACGGTCGGCCCGCGCCGACCTGGGGCAGGGGGAGGGACGTCCACCGTGGGCCGGCCGCTGGCCTCGTATACCCCTGAGGGGTATGCGCCGGCCTGGAGGGAGGACGAGTTTCCATCGGCCCCATCGTTCGCCGGCCGGGGGCAACGCGGGCGGGAAGTCGCCCCCGCCTGGCGGCCGGCCTGCGCCAGCGGGCAGCAGCACGGCGGCGGGCCGGCCGGGAATGGGATCGGGTCGGCCCGAACCCCGTTTGCGCCGAGGCCCAACCGGGGTTATAATGCAGACGATAGGGCGGCATGGAACAGACCTGGGGGCGGGCTTCACGCCCGCCTCTGCGACCCGAAGGAGACCGATGGAAAACACGCGACCGGCGATGGAAGAAGCCTATCGCCTTCCTGTCGAGGAAGTGGCCCGACGCCTGGGAACCGACCTGGAGCACGGCCTGAGCAGCGAACAGGCCCAGGCTCTTCTCCGGCAGTTCGGCCCCAACGAACTTCCCGAGGAAACCCCCACCCCCCTCTGGCTCCGCTTTCTGAACCAGTTTCGGAGTTTCCTGGTCATCATCCTCCTGGTTGCCGCGGCGGTCTCCCTGGTCGTGGCCGTCCTCTACCCCGAGGGGGGCGGCGAAGAGTATGTGGACGCCGCGGCCATCTTCGCCATCGTCCTCCTGAACGCCGTCCTGGGCGTGGTTCAGGAGAGCCGGGCGGAGAACGCCCTGCGCGCCCTGCGCAAGATGGCCGCCCCCCAGGCCCGCGTGCTCCGGGACGGGCACGTGCAGACCCTTCCGGCCCGCGAACTGGTGCCCGGCGACCTGGTCCTCCTGGAGGCCGGCAACTATGTCCCGGCCGACCTGCGCCTGGTGGAAAGCGCCAACCTGCGCATCGAGGAGGCCGCCCTGACCGGCGAGTCGCAGCCGGTGGAAAAACACGCCGCCGAGGTCCTTCAGAGCGAAATTCCCGTGGGCGATCGCCTCAACAGCGCCTTCATGGGGACGGTGGTCTCCTATGGCCGGGGGAAGGGGATCGTCACGGCCACCGGCCGGCACACCCAACTGGGCCTGATCGCCGAGATGCTGCGTTCCTACCGGGCCGAGCCGACCCCCTTGCAGGTCAAACTGGACCAGTTGGGCCGCTGGCTGGGCATCGCCTCCCTGGTGATCTGCGGCATCATCTTCCTCCTGGGCCTCCTGCGCTGGTGGCCTCCCCAGCCGGAGATGCTCCTGACCCTGTTCATGACCGCCGTTTCCCTGGCCATCGCCGCCGTGCCCGAAGGCCTGCCGGCCGTCGTGACCATCTGCCTGGCCCTGGGCACCCAGCGCATGCTCCGCCGCCACGCCCTCATCCGCAACCTGCCGGCCGTGGAGACGCTGGGCTCGGCCACGGTCATCTGCTCGGACAAGACCGGCACCCTCACCCAGAACGAGATGACCGTGGTCAAGGTCTGGGCCGGCGGGGACTCCTACAGGGTGGAGGGCCGGGGCTACCAGCCCTGGGGCCGGCTTCTCCTCCACGGCGAGGAGGTACGGCTGGAGGACCGGCCGGCCCTTTGCGGCGTCCTCCTGGGCGGCCTGCTCTGCAACGACGCCCGATTGGAGAGGGTGGGCACAAGGCCCACTCCTGAGCAGGTGCAAGGCCCGTCCTCCTCGGGCGGCCCGGGGGAGGAACGTTATCGCATGGTCGGCGACCCCACCGAGGGGGCGTTGGTGGTGCTGGCGGCCAAGGCCGGCCTGTGGCAGGAGGAAATGGAAAAGCGCCTGCCCCGGGTGGGCGAAATTCCCTTCGACTCGGTGCGTAAGCGCATGACCACCCTGCACGCCTGGGCGAGCGGCCGGGGCGAGGGGCGCCTGCCGTTCTTCGCTGCCAGCCCCTACCTGGCCTTTACCAAGGGGGCCCCCGACCTGCTTCTGGAGCGCTCCCGATACCTCCTGGACGATGGGCAGGTGCGCCCGCTGAGCGACCAGGACCGGAAGGAAATCCTGGCCGCCATGGACGGCATGGCCGGCGACGCCCTGCGCGTCCTGGCGGTGGCCTGCCGGCCGCTCCAGGAACTGCCGGAAAACCCCCGCGCCGAGGAGGTGGAGCAGGACCTGGTCTTCCTGGGACTGATCGGCATGATCGATCCTCCCCGGCCGGAGGTGCGGGAGGCCATCCGTACGGCCCAGGAGGCCGGCATCAAGACGATTATGATCACCGGCGACCACAAGCGCACGGCCATGGCCATCGCCAGCGACCTGCACATGTTCACCCCGGGCCTGCAGGGGCTGACCGGGGAGGAACTCGACCGCATGGGGGAAGAGGAGTTCCACCCCCTGGCCGCGGTCGTGGACGTATACGCGCGGGTCTCTCCCCAGCACAAGGTGCGCATCGTGGACGCCCTCAAGGCCCAGGGGCACATCGTGGCCATGACCGGCGATGGGGTGAACGATGCCCCGGCGGTCAAGCGGGCCGACATCGGCGTGGCCATGGGCATCACCGGGACGGACGTGGCCAAGGAAGCGGCCGACATGGTGCTCACCGACGACAACTATGCCTCCATCGTCGCCGCCATCGAGGAGGGGCGGGTCATCTTCTCCAACATCCGCAAGTTCGTCTATTACCTCCTCTCCTGCAACGTGGGGGAAATCCTCATCGTCTTCCTGGCCACGCTCCTGAACCTGCCGGCCCTGCCCTTTTTGCCGATTCACCTCCTCATGCTCAACCTGGTGACCGACGGCCTGCCGGCCCTGGCGCTGGGGATGGAGCCGGCCGAACCGGACGTGATGAAGCGTCCGCCGCGTCCCCCGAAGGAACCGATCATCAACCGGGAGATGTGGTGGGGCATCGCCGTGCAGAGCCTTTTGATTGCCGGGGCAACCTTGGGCGCTTTTATCATCGGGTTGCGTTGGTACGAGGGCCAGGCCGAGCGAATCCCCAACGCTCAGACCCTGGCCCTGGCCACGCTGGTTACGGCCGAACTCCTGCGCGCCTTCACCGCCCGCTCCGAGCGCGTTTCCCTCTGGCGACTGGGCCTCCTGAGCAACCGGAACATGCTCTGGGCCGTGGCCAGTTCTTTCCTCATCCTCCTGGCCATCATCTACGTACCCTTCCTGGACCCGGTCTTTCATACCACCTTCCTGACTCCGCCGGAATGGGGCGTCCTGCTCCTGCTGTCCCTGGTGCCGGCCCTGGGAGCCGAGGCCACCAAGGCGCTGCTGCGGTGGCGGGAGAGGCGGCGGGCCAGGACGGCTCCCCCCGTCTCTGCCGAGGAAGAGGCATCGTCGGAAGCGGCCGACCCCCAGAAAGGAGACTAGCGGATGTCCTTCGTGCCCCCCTCCGAAGGCCGGCTGCGTCTGGAGCGCTGGTGGCAGGCGCTCCTGGCCGCCCTGGCCAAAAACGGCCTGTTGCCGGCCCGTAGCCCCAGGGCCAAGGCCTTTCGCCGGCGGTCCGCCCTTCGCCTGCCCTTCCGCGCCCTGGGCCTCCGGCCGTGGCTGAACCTGGGGCTGGCCGCCCTGGGCCTCTTCTACCTGGCCTTTGGCCTCTTTTACCTCTGGACGGGGAGGGTGGTCAACCACCTGGGAGTGGATTTCCGCACCTTCCGGGCCTCGGCCGAGATCGCCTGGAAATACGGCTTCGGTGCCATCTACGACCCGGCCAAACAGGACGAGTTCCAGAAACCCTGGTATGACCAGGGCATCTTTGGCACCGGCTTCGATTCCTATGACTACGCCCCGACCTACTACCTGCCGGCCTTTGTCCTGCTTTTCCTGCCCCTTCTCCTCTTCGACCCCCGGACCAGTTTTTACCTCTGGACCGGCCTGAACGTTCTGCTCCTGGTGCTCTACCTCTGGCGCTTCCAGCGGGCGCTCCAGGACCGTCCCGACTGGGGCATCCTCTCCCGCATGGTGCTCAGCGTGCCCGTCTTCACCACCCTCATGGCCGGACAGGTCAACGTGCTGCTGCTCATCTGTATGGGCGAGTTCATCCTGGCTCTGAGAAAGGGGCGGGATTTCCCAGGGGGGCTTTGGCTGGCCGGCCTGCTCCTGAAGTGGCAGGTGCTCGTCCTCTTCCTCCCCGGCCTGCTCCTGGGCCGGCGTTTTCGCACCCTGGCCGGCTTCGCCCTGGCGGCCTTCCTCATCCTGGCCCTCTCCGTGGTCCTGGTCGGGCCCGAGGGCCTCCTGGCGGTGGGGAACCTCTACCTCAAGGCCTCCTTTGGGGAGAACCGCACCATCAACCCTCAATTGATGATGAACTGGCGTTCGCTGGCGGCCAACCTCGGCCAGGTCCTCCCGACCGCTCTGGCCTGGGTTCCGGCCGTCATCGGGATGGCGGCGACCGCCATCGCCGCATTGGCCCTGTGGGTGCGCCGGCCGGAAGCCTCCTCCCCGGCCTTTGGCTTCGTCCTGCTCGGCACCTACGCCGCCACCTGCGCCGCCTCCTGGCACATGCATATCTACACCAGTCTGCCCCTCATCCTTCCCCTGCTCCTGCTGTATGGCCAGGGTCAGGTCTCCTGGAAGGTCATTTACCTCTGGCTGTATGTGCCGGCGGTGCTTTTCCCCCTCCTCTACCTCCTCACCTCGGAACTGTCCTTCAACCTGATCGGGCTGACCATGTTGGGGCTGAACCTCTTCCTGCTGGGGTATTCGATCGGGAAGGTCCGAGGGACGAGCCATCCCCTCCCCGCCGGGGAAGCGCCCGTCGCCTAGCCGGCCAGTACCTCCAGCAGGCGGTCGACCTCCGCCGGGGTATTGTAAAAGTGAGGGGAGACGCGCAGGTAGCCTTCGCGCAGGGAGACGAGCACCCGCGCCTTTCTCAGGCGGCCGTAATCCCGGAGCACGTCGGCGGTGCGGAAGGAGACGATGCCGGCCCGCGCCTCCCGCTCCCGTGGGGTGAGAATCTCCAGCCCCAGCGCCTCCAGGCCCTCCAGCAGCCGGTCGGTCAGGTCGAGGACGCGGGCCTGGATGCGCTCGATGCCGACCTCCAGAAGGAGGGAAAGGGCGGCATGGAGGCCGTAGATGCCGTCTACATTGGGGCTGGAAGGCTCAAAACGTCCGGCGTCGGGGCGCAGGGTCGTCCAGTCGTAGCGCAGATAAGGCTCCGGAGAGGGGATGGCGCGGTAATAGGCGTAAACCGGCTGGAGACGTTCGATCCACTCCCTGCGCACATAGAGGATGGTGATGCCGATGGGAGCCAGGAGCCACTTGGCCCCGTTGGCGGCCAGGATGTCCACGCCGGCGGCACGCACGTCCATCGGGATGACTCCCAGCGACTGGATGGCATCCACCACCAGGACAGCGCCGGCCTCATGGGCCAGGCGGGCCAGGGCCGGCAGGTCGGCCCGAAAGCCGGAGAGGAACTGCACCGAACTCACCGCCACCACGCGGGTGCGCTCGTCCAGGCAGGCGGCCAGCCGTTCGGGGGTCAGTCCGCCCCGGTCGTGGGGGACGATGCGCACCTCCACCCCCCGCTTCTGCAGGTTGAGCCAGGGGTAGACGTTGGCCGGGAACTCCATATCGCAGAGGATGACGTTCTCGCCGGGGGCGATGGGCAGGGCCTGGGCGGCCAGGTTCAACCCGTCGCTTGTCGAGCCCAGGAAGGCAATTTCCTCGGTCGAGGCGTTCAGGAGGCGGGCCGCCAGCGCCCGGGCCTCGGCCATCACCGGCGGCGGCCAGACCTTCAGCCCCAGTTCCCCCCTCTGCCGGGCCTGGAGGAACCGCCTCATCGCCCGCACCACCCTTCTGGGAAGCGGAGCCACGGCCGCGTGGTTCAGGTAGGCCCAGGTCCGGGTGATGGGGAACTCTTCCCGGTACGCTTCAAGTTCCACGGCTTCTCCTCCGGCCTTTCAAGGGATTGGGCCCCAGGGCGCGGATGCGTTCGGTCATCTCGGCAGCGATCTGGGCAAAACGGGGACCCTCGGCCGAGGAGAGGTGATAGAAGGCCAGGCGGTCTCCCTCCAGCCCGACCTCCTCCAGAATCTTTCGGGCATAGGCGACCCGTTTTCGGCCCCGCAGATTACCTTCCAGGTAATGGCAGGTCCCCTCCAGTCAGCCGGCCACAAAGACGCCGTCGACGCCTCGTTCAAAGGCGTGCAGGATGTGCAGGACGTCGATTCGGCCGGAGCAGGGCAGTTCGACCACCTTGACGTTGGGCGGGTAGGAGAGGCGCATCGCTCCGGCCAGGTCGGCGGCGGCGTAGGCGCAGTAGTGGCAGCAGAAACCCAGGATTTCCGGTTCAAATTCTTCGGCCATCGGTCCTCCCCGGGACAGGTGAATCCTGGAACGCGCAATCCTAATTGTACATGAGGAAGGGCAATTTCGCAAAAACGGATGGGTGCGCGCCATTGGTTTTCTGCGCTATTCCTGGTCCCCGCCTCCCATTCACCCATCAAGGCCCTTGGGAGGGCTATGGACTGGCCCACCTTTTCTGGTAGGGGCGGGTTTGAAACCCGCCCCTACAGAGATGGCGGACGCCCAAACGGATTCCCCATTTGCCCTCTGTGCTCCTCCGGACTATAATAAGGCCGGAAACCTGAAGCGAGGAGGTCATTTTTGGATACGCCACTGCGCCACCAATATCTGCGCATCAAGCGGCGCTATCCCGACGCCATCCTGCTATTTCGCCTGGGCGACTTTTACGAGACCTTTGACGACGATGCCCGAATCGTCTCCCAGGTCTGCGACATCGTCCTCACCTCCCGCCCGGTGGCCAAAGACCGGCGGGTGCCGATGGCCGGGGTGCCCTACCACGCCGTGGAGACGTATGTGGCCCGCCTGCTGGCCGCCGGCTACAAGGTGGCGGTGTGCGATCAACTGAGCGAACCGGGGCGGGGGCTGGTGGAGCGGGACGTGGTCCGGGTGATCACCCCCGGCACGGTGGTGGAGCCGACGATTCTCCCGGCCGGCCGCAACAACTACATCGCCGCCGTGCTGGTGGAGGCGGAGCAGGCCGGCCTGGCCTATGCCGACGTGAGCACCGGGGAGTTTGCCACCACCGAGGTGCGCGGTGAGGAGGCCCTCCTGGAGGTGCAGCGGGAACTGAGCCGGCTGGCGCCGGCCGAACTCCTTCTCCCCGAGGACCCGACGGCGGCCGCCTTTGGCAACACCTCCCACGCCGCCGTCACCCGTTATCCGGCCTGGCACTGGCAGGAGGAGACAGCCCGCCAGGCCCTCAAGGACTATTTCGGCGTGGAACGACTGGAGGGCTTTGGCTGCGAGGGCAAACCGCTGGCCATCCGCGCCGCCGGTGCCCTCCTCCAGTACCTGCAGGATACCCAGCAGAACCTCCTGCGCCAGATTCGCGCCCTGCGCACCTACTCCACCGGCCATTACATGACCCTGGACCCCCAGACCCGCCGCAACCTGGAACTCACCGCCAACACCCTCACCGGCGAGACGGCCTATTCCCTCCTCTGGGTCCTCGACCAGACCCGCACCCCGATGGGCGCACGCCTGCTGCGGCGCTGGCTCAACCAACCCCTCCTGGACATCGCCGCCATCAACGCCCGGCTGGACGCGGTGGAACTCTTCGTCCGCGATACGGCCCTGCGCACGGCGGTACGCGACCTCCTTGCCGGCATGCGGGACATCGAACGCACCACCTCGCGCATCCTCTCCGGCATCGCCGGCCCCCGCGAACTCCTGGGGCTGCGCGCCAGCCTGGAGAAGGTGCCGGCCCTGAGGAGCCTCCTCGAACCGGTCCTGGCCGAGCGGCCGATCTCCGCCCTGACCCTCCCCGACCCCTGTGCCGAGGTGGCCGAGATCATCGGCCGGGCCATCTCCGAGGAGGCGCCGGCCACCCTTTCCGCCGGCGGGGTCATCCGCCCCGGCTTCTCCGCCGAACTGGACCAGATCGTCTCCGCCAGCCGGGAGGCCCGGGAATGGATCGCCTCCCTGGAGGAAAAGGAGCGCCGGCGCACCGGCATCCGGACGCTCAAGGTGGGCTATAACAAGGTCTTTGGCTACTACATCGAGGTCACCCGGGCTTTGGAGAAGATGGTCCCGCCGGAGTACATCCGCAAGCAGACGCTGGTCAACGCCGAACGCTATATCACCCCGGAACTGAAGGAGTACGAGGCCATCGTCCTGGGGGCGCAGGAGCGCATGGCCGAGATCGAGGCCCGGCTTTATAAGGAGGTGCTCCTCCAGATCGCCGCCGTCGCCGACCGGCTGCTTTCGACGGCCGATGCCCTGGCCCGGCTGGATACCTTTGCCGCCCTGGCCGAGGTGGCCGTGCGCAACCGCTACGTCCGCCCGGTCCTGAACGAGGGGGAGGCCATCACCATCCAGGCCGGCCGGCATCCGGTGGTCGAACTGACCCTGAAGGACGAGCCGTTCATCCCCAACGACATCCGCCTGGACTGCAACGACGCCCAACTGATCGTCCTCACCGGCCCGAACATGAGCGGGAAGAGCACCTTCCTGCGCCAGGTCGCCCTGATCGTCCTGATGGCCCAGATCGGCTCCTTCGTTCCGGCCGAAAGGGCCGAGATCGGCCTGGTGGACCGCATCTTCACCCGGGTGGGGGCGCAGGACGACATCGCCACCGGGCGCAGCACCTTTATGGTGGAGATGACCGAGACGGCCAACATCCTGCACCACGCCACGCGGCGCAGCCTGATCGTCCTAGACGAGATCGGCCGGGGCACCTCCACCTACGACGGGCTGGCCATCGCCCGGGCCGTGCTGGAGTACATCCATAACCACCCCCGCCTGGGAGCGCGGACGATCTTTGCCACGCACTACCACGAACTCACCGAGATGGCCCAGGTGTTGCCCCGGGTGCGCAACTTCAACGTGGCCGTGGCCGAGGAAGGGGGGAAGGTGGTCTTCTTACGCAAGATCGTCCCCGGCGGGGCCGACCGTTCCTACGGCATCCATGTGGCCCAACTGGCCGGCCTGCCCGGAAGTGTGATTCACCGCGCCGAGGAGGTGCTGGCCCAGTTGGAGAAGACGCGCCAGAAGGAGGAGCGGCGCGAGGTCCTGCGACAGGTCACGGTGGTGAAGCAACTGCCCCTCTTCGGCACCGGCTCCGGCCGGGTGGTGGAGGAACTCCAACGCATCCGGGTGGAGGAACTGACCCCGCTGGAGGCGATCAACAAGTTATACGAATTGAAGCGGATGGTGGAGGAGGAAAATGGCTAAAGGAAATGCATCCCGCCGCATCCCCATGCGGGCCATCCGTTCTGTGGTGGAGAAGATTGTCGAGAAGTTCCATCCGGAGAGGGTCATTCTTTTCGGTTCCTACGCCTACGGCCGGCCCGGGCCGGAGAGCGATGTGGATTTATTGGTGATCATGAAGACCCATTTGCGTTCGCGCCAGCAACGGCTGGAGATTTCCCGGGCCCTGTCTCCTCGTCCCTTTCCCCTGGATATCCTGGTCCGCACGCCGGAAGAATTGGAGGAACGTCTGGCCCAGGGAGATATTTTCCTGCACGAGGTCGTAACCCGAGGCAAGGTGATCTATGAACGGCGTAGTGAGCGAATGGATGGAGAAGGCTGAAGGGGATTTTCGGACCGCCGAACGGGAGATGCGGGCCCGCAAGGCTCCGAACTATGATGCGGTCTGTTTCCACGCCCAGCAGTGTGCCGAGAAGTACCTGAAGGCCTTTTTGGTCCATCGTCAGATTCCGTTCCGCCCTATTCATGACCTTGAGATGCTGCTGGAGTTGATCGTTGCGGCCCATAGATTTTGAGGGCCTCCGTGACGCACTTTTGCTCCTCAACGATTACGCGGTAGATGTGCGTTATCCGGGTGAGTTTGCCACGCGAGAGGAGGCGCAGGCGGCCGTAAAGGCGATGCGAACCGTGCGCACCTTTCCCCAGCGAAAGTTAGGCTTGCTATGAGAAGGAGGTGGACTTGAAACGGCCATTTTCACCCGGGGACAAGGGAATCGGAGGCAGGGACCGGGAATAGCGCAGAAAACCAATGGCGCGCACCCGCCTGGGCAGGGCAGTTAGGGCGTGGGGGAGATGCCCGACTCCGCCTTTCGGAAAACGATCTTCCCTGCCTCGGCGTCCACCACCACCGTGTCCCCTTCGCGGAATTCGCCCTCCAGCACCTTCAGGGCCAGCGGGTCCAGCACCTCGCGCTGGATGGCCCGCTTGAGCGGCCGGGCCCCGTAGGCCGGGTCGAAGCCGACCTCGGCCAGCAGGCTCCGGGCCGCCTCCGTCCACCGCAGTTCCAGGCGGCGCTCGCGCAGCCGTTCCTGCACCCGACGCATCTGAATTTCCACAATCTGGCGAATTTCCTCCGGCCCCAACGGGTTGAAGATGATGACCTCGTCGATGCGGTTCAGGAATTCGGGGCGGAATTGCGCCCGCAGCGCCTCCATGACCCGCCGGCGGACTTCCTCCTCCTGGCCCTTGCGCAGGTCCTGGAGGTAGGGGCTGCCCACGTTCGAGGTCATGATGATCACGGTGTTTTTGAAATCCACCGTATGCCCCTGGCCATCGGTGAGCCGGCCGTCGTCGAGCACCTGGAGGAGGACGTTAAAGACCTCGGGGTGGGCCTTTTCCGTCTCGTCGAAGAGGACGACGCTGTAGGGCCGGCGGCGCACCGCCTCGGTGAGTTGGCCGCCCTCCTCATAGCCCACATAGCCGGGCGGGGCGCCGATCAGGCGGGAGACGGTGTGGCGCTCCTGGTACTCGCTCATATCGATGCGCACCATGGCCTCTTCCGAGTCGAAGAGGAATTCGGCCAGGGCGCGGGCCAGTTCGGTCTTGCCCACGCCGGTCGGCCCCAGGAAGAGGAAGGAGCCCAGCGGCCGGTTGGGGTCCTGCAGGCCGGCCCGGGCCCGGCGGATGGCGTTGGAGACGGCGGAGATGGCCTCCTCCTGGCCGACCACGCGGGTGCGCAGCCGCTCCTCCATATGCACCAGTTTCTGGATTTCGCCTTCCAGGAGGCGGCTCACCGGGATGCCGGTCCACTTGGCCACCACCTCGGCGATGTCCTCTTCGCCGACTTCCTCCTGGAGAAGGGCGCCGTCCTTCTGGAGTTCGGCCAGCCGGGACTCCTGAGCGCGCAGTTCCTTCTCCAGTTCGACCAGGGTGCCGTACTGGAGTTGGGCGGCCCGGTTATAGTCCAGGGCCCGCTGGGCGCGTTCGATCTCGCCCCGCACCTCATCGATGCGGGCCTTGGTCTGGCGGATGGCCTGGATGGCCTGCTTCTCCTGCTCCCAGCGGGCGCGCAGGGCCTGGCGCTTCTCCCCCAGGTCGGCCAGTTCCCGCTCGATGCGCTCCAGCCGCTCGCGGGAGGCCGGGTCGCGCTCCTTGCGGAGGGCGGTGCGCTCGATCTCCAGTTGCATGATGCGGCGCTCGATCTCGTCCAGTTCGGCCGGCATCGAATCGATCTCCATGCGCAGCCGGGAGGCCGCCTCGTCCACCAGGTCGATGGCCTTGTCCGGGAGGAAGCGTTCGGAGATGTAGCGGTGGGCCAGCATCGCGGCAGCCACCAGGGCGCTATCCTTGATGCGCACGCCGTGGTGCACCTCATAGCGTTCCTTCAGGCCGCGCAGGATGGAGATGGTGTCCTCCACGGTCGGCTCGCCCACATAGATGGGCTGGAAACGGCGCTCCAGGGCGGCATCCTTCTCGATATATTTGCGGTACTCGTCCAGGGTGGTGGCCCCGATGCAGTGCAGTTCGCCCCGGGCCAGCATCGGCTTGAGCATGTTGGCGGCGTCTATGGCCCCCTCGGCGGCGCCGGCCCCCACAACGGTATGGAGTTCGTCGATGAAGAGGATGACCTGCCCCTCGCTCTGGGCGATTTCCTTGAGCACGGCCTTCAGCCGCTCCTCGAACTCGCCCCGGTACTTGGTGCCGGCGACGAGCGCCCCCAGGTCCAGTTGCACCAGGCGCTTGTTCTTCAGGCCCTCGGGGACATCGCCCCGGACGATGCGCTGGGCCAGCCCCTCGACGATGGCCGTCTTGCCCACGCCCGGCTCGCCGATGAGCACAGGGTTATTCTTGGTGCGCCGGGAGAGGACCTGGATGACCCGGCGGATTTCGTCGTCGCGGCCGATGACCGGGTCGAGTTTATTTTCGCGGGCCAGGCGGGTGATGTCGCGGCCGTAGCGTTCCAGGGCCTGGTAGGTGGTCTCCGGGGTGGGGCTGGTGACCCGCTGGGAGCCGCGGATGGTGGTCAGGGCCTGCAGGATGGCGTCGCGCCCGATGCCGAAGCGCCGCAGGATGTCGGCGGCCGGCCCGCGCACCCGCCCGTCGGCCATGGCCAGGAGGAGGTGCTCGGTGGAGATATATTCATCGCGCAGGCGGCGGGCCTCCTCCTCGGCCAACTGGGCCACCTGAGAGAGGGCAGGAGAGAGGTAGACCTGGGTGGCCCCGTAGGCCTGGGGCAGGCGGGCCAGTTCCTCCTGCACCGCGGCCAGCATCTGGGCCGGGCTGGCCCCGACCTTCTGCACCACCTGCGGCACCACCCCATCGCTCTGCCCCAGGAGGGCGGCGAGCAGGTGGAGCGGCTCGATCTGGCTGTGGTGACGTTCCTGGGCCTCGCGCTGGGCGGCCAGGACCGCCTCGGCGGCTTTTTCGGTAAAACGGTTCAAATCCATTGCCATCATCAACCTCCATTCAGTGCTGTCGGGAAGGATAGGGAGGGAGTATAAGAGAGGTGTTGGAAAGGCGTTAGAAATATGCCGACGCCGTTCGCCCCTCCCCGGTGCCGGGCTTCTCCGGCAGGCCGACCACGCCCGGCAGCATTTGAGTTTCCCCAGGACTTCGGCTATACTGAGCAGGGCATCCGATGTCGCCATTCACCATCGCGGGTGAGCCGTTGCTCCCTGGGGCAATCCCCAGGAGTTTGACCGCTTCCGAGGAGGAAGACAGCCGGATGGAATGGGTTGAAATCGACGGTTCCTACGGCGAGGGCGGCGGCCAGGTCCTGCGCACCTCGCTTACCCTCTCGGCCCTGACCGGCCGGGCGGTGCGCATCGACAAGATCCGCGCCGGCCGGCGCAAGCCCGGCCTGGAGGCCCAACACCTCACCGGCGTGCTGGCCTGTGCCCGCCTCTGCGATGCCGCCCTGGAGGGGGCCCGCCTGGGCTCCACCACCCTCACCTTCGCCCCGCGCCGGCCTCCCCAGGCCGGAGAATACCGCTTCGACGTGGCCGAACAGCGGAAGGGGGGCAGCGCCGGCTCGGCCACCCTGGTGCTCCACACCCTCCTCCTCCCCCTGGCCTGGGCCGAGGGAGAATCGAAATTGACCGTCCGGGGCGGCACCCACGTGGCCTGGAGCCCGCCCTACCACCACCTGGAGCGGGTCTATTTCCCCATGCTGGCGAAGATGGGGCTGTCCATGCGGGGCAAAATCTCCCGCTGGGGCTGGTACCCCCAGGGCGGCGGGGAGGTCACCGTCTGGGTGCATGGAGCCTCCCGGCCTGCCCTGAAGCCGCTACAACTGGAGGAACGGGGGGCACTCCGCCGTCTGTGGCTCCTTTCCGCCTATTCGGAACTGCCGGCCCACGTCGGCGAGCGGCAGGGCCGGCGGGCCGAAAGCCTCCTCCGCCAGGCCGGCCTCCACCCCCACCTGGAAATCCTCCGCGCCCCCTCGGCCGGAATCGGCAGCGCCGTCCTCATCGTTGCCGAGTGCGAGAACGTCTATGCCGGCTTCAGCGCCCTGGGCGAGCGGGGCAAGCCGGCCGAACAGGTGGCCGAGGAGGCCTGTGCCGACTTCCTGGCCTGGTATCGGAGCGGGGCGGCGGTGGAGATGCACCTGGCCGACCAGTTGATTCTCCCCCTGGCCCTGGCCTCCGGGCCCTCGGCCTTTACCACCTGCCGCCTTACCCAGCACCTTCTCACCAACGCCTGGGTGGTGCAGCACTTTCTCCCGGTCCAGATCGAGGTCGAGGGGGAAGAAGGACAGGCCGGCCGGGTGATGGTGCGGCCCGGACCGCTCAGCGGAGCCGCCTGAGCCAGAAAAAGCCCCCTCCGGCGATGAGCAGCGCCCCGGCCAGGAGGCCGCCGACGAGTACCCCGCCCATATCCATCCAGAAACGCTCCGGATACAGGCGCAGCAGGGTGTCGGAGTAGGAAAAGGTCCAGGAGCCGGGGGAAAAGAGGATTTGGTGAAAGCCGGTGAAGAAGGTGTCCCAGCCCAGGAGCATCAGCAACCCGACCGCCGCCACCAGGCCCATGGTGAGGAGGCCTCCCCCCAGGAGGGCCAGGGGGGCGCGGCGACGGGCATGGGGGGAAACGGCCAGGGCGACCGTCCCTCCCAGGATCAGCAGGCCGGCCGCTGCCCCCGCGCCCCACAACCCCCACAGCACCCGTTTGACGTCCTCCATATGGGCCAGTTCCCTGGGGGTAAAGGCCGGCCGGTCCCCCAGAGAAATTCCGGCCAGGCGCTCGATTCCTGCCCCGCTGAGATAGTCCAGGCAGGCCTCGGCCAACTGGATGCGCTGCGCCGGGGAAAGGCCGTAGGGGTCGGGAGGAAAATCCGCCCGGGCGTATTCCCAGCGCACCAGGGCAGGGGTGACCATCAGCCGGAGCACCAGGGAGAGCAGGGCCGGCGGGAGGAGCAGGATGACCAGAACCTGCGTCCACCGCGACCATCTGGAAGCCACCGCGACCTCCACGCAACACGCAACACGCAACACGCAACACGCATTATATCACAGTTCCCCCTCCGCTTTGACAGCGGCCGGCCCGGAGCCTATAATGGCCCTGGCGCTCCGCCTGTAGAACGGCGGCCTGCCGGAAAGCGGTGGTTCAGATGAGGGTCCGCGAAATTTGCGACAGCCAGGAATGGGACCGCCTGCTGCTCTCTTTTCCCCGGCCCCACATCCTCCAGTCGTATGCCTGGGGTGAGATCAAGCGGGTCACCGGATGGTCGCCCCGGCGGCTTCTGCTGGAGGAAGGGGAACAGGCGCTGGCGGCGGCGATGGTCCTGCGGCGGGAGGTCCCGTTCCTGCGGGCCCCGGTCCTCTACGTCCCCAAGGGGCCGCTCCTGGCGGAGGAGGGGCCGGCCCGGCTGGAGGCCGCCCTGGAGTTGCTGGAAGAGGAAGCCCGCCGGGAACGGGCCATCTTCGTCAAGGTGGACCCGGACATCGCCGCCGAGGACGTCGCCGCCCTGGAGGTGTTCCGGCGGCGCTCCTGGCGGCGTGGGGAGGATGTGCAGTTCCGCAACACCCTCCTGGTGGACCTGCAGGCCGATGAGGAGGCCCTGTTGAGACGGATGAAGCCCAAGACGCGCTACAACATCCGTCTGGCCGAACGGCGGGGGGTGCGGGTGCGGGCCGGGACGGCGGACGACCTGCCGGCCTTTTACGGGCTCTATCGGGAGACGGGCCGGCGGGACGGCTTCCTTACCCGCCCCTACCCCTATTACCGTCAGGTCTGGCAGACCTTTCTGGAGGCCGGATGGGGGCGCCTTTTCCTGGCCGAGCATGAGGGGGAAGTGCTGGCCGGCCTCTTCCTCCTGCGTTACGGCCCCTGCGCCTGGTATATGTACGGCGCCTCCGCCGGCCACAAGCGGGAGCATATGCCCAACCACCTCCTCCAGTGGGAGGCGATGCGCTGGGCCAGGGCGGCCGGCTGCACGACCTATGACCTCTGGGGGGCGCCCGAGCAACTGCATCCGGGCGACCCGCTCTGGGGGGTGTACCGCTTCAAGGCCGGCTTCGGGGGGCGTTTTGTGGCCCGCATCGGGGCCTATGATTTCGTCGTCCGGCCGGCGCTTTACCTGGCCTTTTCCTGGGCCGTGCCGCGCCTTCTGGCCCTCTGGCGACGGCTGCGCGGCGAACCGACCCTGGGGCAGGCCGGGCCGGCCTAGATTTCGCCGGTACGGAGGGCGGCGCTGTGGAGGATGGACGGACCGACCCGCGCTACGGGCGGGCCGGCATGGCCCAAAACGCCCTGATCGTCATGGCGATGACCGTCCTGAGCGGGCTGCTGGGGCTCCTTCGGGAGAGCGTCATCGCCCACCAGTTCGGCACGGGCGACGACTATGCCGCCTACGTGGCCGCCTTCCGGCTGCCCGACCTCATCTACCTCCTGGTCATCGGAGGGGCGCTGGGCTCGGCCTTTATCCCCGTCTTCACCGCCTACCTGGCCCGGCGGGACGACGCCGGGGCCTGGAAACTGGCCGGCGCGGTGCTCCACCTGGCCCTCCTGGCCGCCCTCCTGCTGGCCGGCCTGGTCTTTTTCCTGGCCCCCTACCTGGTGCGCTGGGTGATTGCCCCCGGCTACCCCGAGGCCCAGCAGGCCCTCACCGTGCGCCTGACCCGCCTCCTTCTCCTCCAGCCGGTCCTCCTGGGGGTGGGAGGGCTGGCCATGGCCGTCCTCAACGCCTTCCGGCGTTTCCTGCTCACCTCGCTGGCCCCGTTGGTCTATAACCTGAGCATCATCGCCGGGGCGGCCTTCCTGGGGCCGCATTGGGGCATCGACGGGCTGGTGGCCGGCGTGCTCCTCGGGGCGGCCCTCTACCTGCCGGTGCTCCTGCCGGGGCTTTGGCTCTGCCGGGCACGCTACGTTTTCTCCCTGGACTGGCGGGAGGAGGGGGTACGGGAGGTGGGCCGGCTGCTCCTTCCCCGCGTCCTGGGACAACTGGCCTTTCAGGTGAACTTTGTGGCCATCACCGCCCTGGCTTCCTTCCCCGGCAGCCTGGCCGTCACCGCCATCAACTACGCCTACCGCCTGCTGGGCTTTCCGCTGGCCATCCTGGGGGTGAGCCTGGGGACGGTGGTCTTCCCCACCCTGGCGGCCCTGGCCAACCAGGGGGACATGGAGGACTTTCGCCGGACGCTCTCCCGCATGGTGCGGGTGGTGCTCTTCCTGGCGCTGCCGGCGGCGGCGCTCCTCCTGGTCCTCCGTTTCCCTCTCCTTCGCCTCCTCTTTGAGCGCGGCGAGTTCGGCCCGGAGAGCACGGCGGCGACGGCCCAGGCCTTTCTCTTCTTTGCCCTGGGGCTGCCGGCCGCCTGCGTCACCGAGATTCTGCTGCGTGCCTTCTACGCCCTGCACGATACCCGCACGCCGGTGGCGGTGGGGGCGGCGGTCGTGGTCCTCAACGTGGCCCTGGGAGCCGGGTTGCTTCAGGGGATCGGCTTTGCCGGCCTGGCCCTCAGTTTCAGTTTTACCAACTCGCTGGAGACGGCCGCCCTCTTCCTCCTCCTGCGGCGGCGAATCCGGCGGGTGGGGGGAAGGGCCATCCTCCGGAGCGGGCTGCGCTCGCTGGCGGCGGCCCTCCCGGCGGCCGGGACGGCCGCCCTCTTCCTCTGGGGGGGAGAACGGACGATTCCGGCGTCCGGGGCGGCCGCCCAGGTCCTTCTCCTGGGCCTCCCGGCCGTGCTGGGGGCCGGCCTCTACCTGGGCCTGGCGTTGCTCCTGGGAAGCCCGGAGATGGGCGAGGCCTGGGCACTGCTGCGCCGGAGGATTTCTTCGCCGGAAAGGCCCGGCACCTAAAAATGGCCGCGGGTCCACAATGGTGGGGCATTATCCCTATTTTAACCCCAAAAATGGCCATGAGTGGTGGAAAAAGCCGTTTCATGCCGTAAAATAACCCTACAGGTGGAGAAGAATAGATAGAGAAGATGGCGCGAAAAAAAATTGCTTGACAAGGCCGGCCGGACATGGTAAAATATAACACAAAGGACCGCTTCTCTCCCGGAAGACTACAAGCCCGGTCCCATGCTTCCATCCTGAACCCGAAAGGAGGTGATGCCCGGAAGTAAATCGAACCAGGGCCTGGGCAAAAAGGCCATATTCGGTTTGGGGTCCGAAAGGAGGTGATGCCCGGAAACATATCGAACTCTGGCAGGGCTGTATTTCCGAAGAAGGAGGTTTCCCATGAGCCACCATTGGCCGAAATGGCTGATCGTGCTCTTCCTCCTCGCTCTGACCCTTTCGGCCCTTCCGGTCGCCCTGGCCCAGACGACCGAGGGCAAGATCGAGCAGGCCCTGCTCGACAAATTCGCTGCCGAGGGCCGGGCCGATTTCATCGTCCGCTTCGCCGAGCAGGCTGACCTCTCCCCGGCCTACAAAATGAACTGGCAGGAGCGCGGCGACTTTGTGGTCCGCGTCCTCTCGGAGACCGCCCGGCGCTCCCAGGCCCGGGCCAAAGCCCTCCTGGACGGCCTCGGCCTGCGCTACCACACCTTCATCGCCGGCAACGAACTCTACGTCTGGAAGGGCGACCTCGCCTCCGTCCAGGCCCTGGCCGGCCTCTCCGAGGTCGCCTTCATCCGCGCTCCCCGCACCTACCACATCGACCCCATCGTCTCCTCCAAACCGGCCGACCCTGCTCCCCAGGCCCTGGACTGGGGCATCGTGGACACCGGGGCCGACGACTTCTGGGCAGCGTTCGGCATGCAGGGCGACGGCATCGTCGTCTCCAACATCGATACCGGCGTCCAGTGGGACCATCCCGCCCTGGACCAGGCCTACCGCTGCCCGGCCAACCCCACCGACCCCTCCTGCTGGTACGACCCCTCCAACATCTGCGCCGGCACGGTCTGCGATAACGTGGGCCACGGCACCCACACCATGGGCACCATGGCCGGCGACGACGACCCCTCCCTCCCCTACCAGGTGGGCATGGCCCCGGGCGCCCAGTGGATCGCCTGCAAGGGCTGCGAGGGCTGGACCTGCTCCGAATTCGCCCTGAACGCCTGCGCCGACTGGATTCTGGCTCCCGGGGGAAGTCCTAACAACCGCCCGCACGTGGTCAACAACTCTTGGGGCGGCGGCGGCTGCGATACCTGGTATCTGGCCAAGGTGCAGGCCTGGCGGGCGGCCGGCGTCTTCCCCGCCTTTTCCGCCGGCAACTCCGGCCCCTCCTGCAACAGCCTGGGCAGCCCGGGGGACTACCAGGAGTCGTTCGCCTCGGCGGCGCACGATTCTTCCCGCAACATCGCCGACTTTTCCAGCCGGGGGCCGGCCAGTTCGCCCTGCGATCCTCACACTCCCTATACCAAGCCGAACATCTCCGCCCCCGGGGTGGACGTCTGCTCCTCCGTCCCCACCAACTCCTGGGACTGCACCTACAGCGGCACCTCCATGTCCTCGCCGCACTCGGCGGGGGCGGTGGCCCTCCTCTGGTCGTGCAACCCGGGCCTGGTCGGGCAGATCACCCAAACCTTTGAGATCCTCCAAAACAACGCCGACCCCCCGCCGGCCGGGAACTGCGGGGCGCCGCCCGACGGCGAGGGCAACTACACCTACGGTTACGGCTACCTGAACGTCTACAACGCCGGCCTGCTCTGGTGCGGCAGCGTGGGCTATCTGGACGGCCACGTCACCGACGCCAGCACCGGCAACCCGATCGCCGGGGCGACCGTCTCGGCCGTCCGGGATGGCCTCCCCCCGGTGACAGCGACCACCGATCCCAGCGGCTACTACACCAGGACCCTGGTCGCCGGCACCTACACGGTCACCGCCAGCGCCTACGGCTACCTGCCGGAGACGGTGTTCGGCGTGGTGGTCGTCACCGATATCGTGACCACCCAGAACTTTACCCTGACGCCGGCGGCGATGTACGTGGTGAGCGGCACCGTCACCGATGCGACCACCGGCTGGCCGCTCTACGCCCGCATCCAGATCGCCGGCTATCCCGGCGACCCGGTCTGGACCGACCCGGTGAGCGGCTTCTACAGCGTTACCCTGGCCGGGGG
>Ga0068707_1000424_pt1 | contig 27066 bp, 22 predicted proteins | sample YNPNPMetaG_FD_66600 | JGI IMG/M metagenome (GOLD analysis project Ga0068707, IMG submission 66600) | Anoxygenic and chlorotrophic microbial mat microbial communities from Yellowstone National Park, USA - YNP NP MetaG | ecosystem: Environmental > Aquatic > Thermal springs > Hot (42-90C) >... | reverse complement strand
GCCTGCCTGCTGACGAGCGGCGAGGTATTCCTTACCGGCCTTCGTTTCGCGATACTTCTCAGCCAGGTCGCCATGTTCATCCAGCGCGTCATCGCCGATAACTTCGAGCACCTTTTTCCGCGCCGCTTCCAGGGCCTGTGCTGCCTGCGCCTGTTCGGCCAGTGCGCCGCGCTCCAGTTCCTCCGTGATGGCCTGGGGTAGGTCTGCGGTAATGAAACGCTCGATCACGGCCCGCTTGTGATTCATGATGCGGTAGATGCCGAAATCCAGGTCGGCGCAATCAACCTGGAAGAGTTTGTCTAACAGCTCTTGGAACTTGCCCTTCATGGTTTCTTCCTCAGGGGGGGTATTTGAAGGTGTCACTTTCTGTCTCCTGGGTCAAATTAAGCGGCGGAATCGCCCTTGCCTGTCCCTGCTCAATGCGCTTTGCTCATCCCATGGGCACTGGTCCTTTTCCCTTACGCCGCTCTCCATAAAACCCAAACGCATTGTAGCATGGGGAAAAATCGTTGTCAAATGGAAACCGTCCAAATGGCGGTCAAGGTGGACCTTACCCCATCCCCCCACTCCCCCACCCCCTTCCCTCCCTGCGGCGGAGAGGGGAAGGGGACCAAGGGGTAGGGGTGAGGTCGAATCTAACATGGTCGAGGTAGTTACGTCAAAAGACCGTATTCATTCATGTAAAATGTTACCGAAGCGAGATAGTTCATTCAAGGGTTTTGATGTAAAGTAAACAGGCTGGGGGGTGAAACCGTGCCGCTTTCTGCCCCCAGGCGCCCGTAGGGGCGGCATCCCTATGCCGCCCCGTCAAGCGCATCCCTATGCCACTACGGAATAACACTTCATCATCAGACAATGGGTGGCTGAGCAGTTACCAAAATTTATCCTATCTCTTTCCCCTACAACTCCAGCGTCCGATTACGATACTGCAGAGCCTCGGCCAGGTGTTGCGGACGGATGTCGGCGCTGCCGTCGAGGTCGGCGATGGTGCGGGCTACTTTGAGCACGCGGTGATAGCCGCGCGCGCTCAGTTGCATCTGCCGCATGGCGGCGCGCATCAGCTCCTGCCCCTCCCGGCCCAGGACGCAGAAGCGCCGCACTTCGGCGGGGCCCATATCCGCGTTGCACAGGATGCCGGTGCCGCTCAGACGTTCGCGCTGCCGCTGCCGGGCGGTTTCGACGCGCGCTCGGATAGTCGCCGAAGGCTCGCCGGGCGTGGTGCGGCTCAATTTCTCATACGGCACACGCGGGACCTCCAGATGCAGGTCTATGCGGTCCAGCAGAGGACCGGAGATGCGCTTGCGGTAGCGCTGGATCAGCCCCATGGGACAGGTGCAGGCCCGTTCCGGGTCGCCGTAATAGCCGCAGGGACAGGGGTTCATGGCGGCGATGAGCATGAAATTGGCGGGAAAGGTCAGGCTGCCCTGGGCGCGGCTGATGGTGACAACTTTGTCTTCCATCGGCTGACGCAGCATTTCCAGGATTTTGCTGTTGAATTCCGGCAGCTCGTCCAGGAACAGCACGCCGCGATGGGCCAGGCTGATTTCGCCCGGACGCGGCCAGTGACCGCCGCCGATCAGGCCCGCGCTGCTGGTGGTGTGATGCGGGGCGCGGAAAGGCCGCTCGGTCATCAGGGGCGTGTCGGGCGGAAGCATATCGGCCACGCTGTAGATGCGCGTCACTTCCAGCGCTTCCTCCAGCGTGAGCAGGGGCAGGATGCCGGGCAGGGCGCGCGCCATCAGGGTCTTGCCCGCGCCCGGCGGTCCCGACATCAGCAGGTTGTGGCCGCCGGCGGCCGCGATCTCCAAAGCCCGCTTGGCGTGTTCCTGCCCCTGGATTTCGGCAAAATCCACCGGCGGATGGGCCAGCTGCGGGGCAAAGGTGATCTGGCCGGTGTAGGGCGCCATCGGCTCCCGGCCCCGCAGGTGCTGCACCAGGTCTTTCAGGGTATTGACGGGGTACACGGTCACGTCGGGCAATAACGCGGCCTCAGGCGCGTCACTGGCGGGGAGATAGAGGGTGCGCGCCGGGCTATGCCGGGCCATGTCCGCTACGGCCAGCACCCCGCGCGCGTGACGCACCGTGCCATCCAGGGCCAGTTCCCCCAGCACCCAGGCCCCATCCAGCGCTTCGCCGGGGAGCTGTCCGCTGGCTATGAGAATGCCCAGGGCGATGGGCAGGTCATACGTCGGCCCCTCCTTGCGCAGATCGGCGGGGGCCAGGTTGACGGTGATGCGCAGGTTGGCCGGGAAGCCGAAGCCACTGTTGCGGATGGCAGAACGGACGCGCTCGGCGCTTTCGCGCACTGCGGCATCGGGCAGGCCCACGATGGTCAGGGAGGCCATGCCCATGCCCACGTCCACTTCCACCTCGATAGGTTGAGCTTCCAGGCCGATGACGGCTGCACTGTTGATGCGAGCTAACATAGACGCTCTCTCGTTCCGATTTTAAGCGACTTCCCAGGACGCAAGGCTATTCGCGTTGCCAGCTCTTCCGCCGTCCAGGCTGGAGTCTCGGCCGTGACCCCGACCGGCGGATGGGCGGCTCTGGTCCAGGGCGAGGGACTCACAGCGCGCCCAGTTGGAGTGCGCGCGCCCGGTGAGCCAGCAGGGCCTCGTGATAGCGGGTGAAATCGCCGCTGGGCACACGATCGCCGCGGTTGGCGCGGTGCCAGACGTAGGCCAGTTCGGTGGCCGTCCATAAATAGCGCTCCAGTGCACGCCAGCCGGCGAAGTTCAGGCGGCCCAGCAGCCGCAGCGCCGCTCCCCAGCGGCGGGTGCTGGAGCTGAGCAGGGCTACTTCCTGCGTGGTGATGTAGCCTGAGCGCACATACACCTCGCCCCAGGCGCGTATCCGTTTGCGTTCCAGATAAAGGGAGATGGCGGCCACGATCAGCAGGGTCAGCACGCCCGCCCAATCCCCCAGAACCAGAACCAGGAGCGGGGCGTCGCTTTCCAGGTAACTCATGAAGGTGGCCATGCCGTTGTGGAACATGTGCATCCCCATGCCAGCGGCAAAGCCCAGAATGGGCCAGAGCCAGCGTCCCAGGCCCTTTTTGCTGTCCAGCGCCAGGGCCAGCCCCAGGCCGGTGAAGCCGGTGTACATGGCGTGATTCAGGCCAAACAGGCCGGCGCGGAAAGCCGCCAGGCTCAGCGCCCCGCTCGCGCCCCCCTCACTGTAGGCGCTGCCCAGGTACAGGACGTTTTCCACGGCGGCGAAGCCGAATCCCACCATCCCCCCATAGATGATGCCGTCCAGCGGGCTATCCAGCTCCCGCCGCCAAAAGAGCAGCAGCAGCAACAGGGCCACCCCCTTGGTAGTCTCCTCGATGAAGGGCGCGGCCAGGGCGGACCCCAGCAAGTCGTACACCACCCCGGCGGGACTGATGACGGAGATGGGGATATCCAGCACCACCTCGAACACGATGGCCAGGATGACGGCTGGAATGCACCCCCACAGGAAAGCGGCCAGCAACAACCCCAAAGGCTCTTTTTCGTAGCGATCCAGCCACCACAGGATGCCCGCGTAGATCAGCATGGGGATAAAGCTTAAAAAAACCACCAAGAGCAACGCCATCTTACCCCTCCTTCCCGGATTTACCTCGCACGGCGACATTCCGGTGTCGCTGCGCGCGTTTTGCTGCCACGGTCACAGGCGCTTGCGCTGCTGGACGCCAGAAGCCCGTCTGAGCGAAAACTCAAGCCGCTTTCGGCACGGCGGACCGGTTGCCTTACCGGCGCTGGCGCAACAGCCAGGCCAGGCCCGCTCCCAGCGCGCCCAAAGCCCCGATCACGCCCAGGCCTTGCAGCAGGGTTTTCTTCTCCACTGTCGGCAGGACGGCGCCTGCCAGCCCGGCCTCCGCCCCGTAGCTGGCGAAGAGCTGCCCCCAGGGCGTTTCTAAGGCCGCCTCTACCCGCTTGCGTCCGACGACGGGATACCAGTACACGTTGTGATAGAAGTTGCTGGCGAAGTAGGACCAGGGCACCAGCGGCGTGCGCAGGAGCAGCGCCTCAAAGGGTTTGAGCGAGCCGTGATAAATCCACTTCTGCCCCCGGCTGGCGAAGGTCTCCTCCTGCACGAAGGCCCAGCGCTCGTTGGCCACCTCGACATCGCCGACCAGCTCGATCTCCCGCGGATCACCCACGCCCAACCCCAGGTCGTGCGCGATGCGGATAAAGGGGATGCGCATGGGATCGAAGCCCTGCAGCAGCGCCGACATCGCGTCAATGGCCACCTGATCCGCAGAGGCCAGGATGACGTTCTTTTCGTGCCAGCGCATGGCGCGCGGACCCGGCCCGTCGCCGGCAAAGGTCCCATCCATCACCGCCAGGATGCCGGGATGAATCTCCTGCTGAATGGCGAGCAAATCCACCAGTGTTTCGTGAATCACACTGTGCGTCCAGTGCCGATGGCGGCTGAGCAGCCCGCCGAAGGCGTTTTTCATCGCGCCGGTGATGGTGGTGAAGACATGCGTTTTCACCGTCGGCAATTGGACGATGGAGCGGCCCGGCAGGACATCCGGGATATGCAGGCCTTCGGGGTAGATTTTATCCAGCACCAGCATCCGCCGTTTAGGCGTGTAAGCAACCCACTTCACCTCTGGCTTGTAGACGTAGGCGCAGGGGACGCCGTATTTATCGGTGACGTAGCGCTGCTTGTTGTTCACCTCTCCATCGCCAGTGTCCACCACCACGGTATCATTGTGCACGCCCAACAGGGAGTAGCCGGCAGCCTGCAAGGGACGAATGACGCCCTCCAGTTGCCAGGGCGTGGTCGAACAGGCAGGGTACCAGGTCTGCCAGGAGATGTTGATTTTGAGCAGCGTCGGGTCGGTTTTGGGCAGCACCTGCGTGAAGGCTACCAGCTCCAGCAGGCGCGCGTAGTCATCCAAGACAGTTTCGGGGCTGGTGCGGAGCACAGCCACTTTGCCACGACCAGGAAAGTCCATGGTTTTCCCCCACAAGAGCTTCTGCTTAAACGCGATAGGCGCGCAGCGAGCGCATGGGTTTGTTGACCATGCGGAAGGCGCGCTTTTCGGCCTCGTAGCGCACCCGCTCGATATCCAGGGTGAGGAATTCCCCCTGATGGTAGAGCAGGCGGCCATCACACCAGACGTAAGCGATATCGCCCGGATGGGCCGTGTAGACGATGCCCGCGGCCACATCGTGCCGCGGAATCCAATGCGGGGCCGTGGTATCGAAGAGCAGCAGGTCCGCCGGGCGTCCGGGGGCCAGCACGCCGCTTTCGGGGAAGCCGAGCGCGGCCGCCGGGGCCTGCGTCGCCAGCCGCAAGAGCTGCAGCCGCGGCATAGCCTGGGGATCGGAATGCGCCATCTTCTGATAGACGCCGACCAGACGCATCACCTCCAGCAGGTTCAGGTCGCTGTTGGAAGCCGGCCCGTCGGTGCCCAGGGCCACGCGGACGCCGCGCTCCATCATGCGCATGATGGGCGGCATGGTGAGCGCCAGCTTGCCGTAGGTTTTGGGCGTGTGCGCCACATAGACCCCTTTGCTGGCCAGCAGCTCCATATCCCCCTCAAAGACGCTGTTGCAGTGGGCTACCAGCGTGGGTTCGGGCAGATCGAAAAGTCCTAACTCAGCGACGTGGGCTACCGGCGTTTTGTTGTAACGCTCCAGGGAGCCGTGGACCTGCTCGTCGGACTCGCTCAGGTGGAAGTGCGCGCCCACCCCCAGCCGGTGCGCTTCCTCGACAAAGCGCCGCAGCACTGGATCGGGGGTCATGTAGGGGGAGTGTGGTCCCATGGTGGTGCGGATGCGGCCATCGGCAGCCTTGTGCCAGCGCTCCACAAAGCGGATCGTGGTCTCAAAGCTGGCCTGGCCTACTTCGTGCTCATCGCCGATGCCAAAGTGACACCAGGCTAACAGGGCTTTCATCCCCGACTCTTCGACGACGCGCGCGGTGTGATCCTGCCAGAAGTAGTGATCGGCGAAGCCAACGATGCCAGCGCGGATCATTTCGGCTGCTGCCAGGCTGGCTCCCCAGTAGATATCCTCCTCTTCCAGGGCCGACTCGGCCACCCAGATTTTCTCGTTCAGCCAGTCCTCAAAGGCCAGGTCCTCGGCCCACCCCCGTTCCAGGGTCATGGCGGCGTGGGTGTGCGCGTTGAAAAAAGCCGGCAGAGCGACCAGCTCGCGCCCGTCAATGATCTCATCGGGGACAAAATCCGCGGGGGCCTGGCCTACAGCCACGATGCGCTTGTCTTCCAGGGCGATGTCTACGTTTTCTAGGACGCGATCTTGCTCATCCAGGGTGATCGCGGTGACTTGGCGAATCAGGGTACGCATGGATAACCTCCTTAGCCTGACTGAGTGCATTGACATTATCCTGCTCAGATTATAATTGAAGCGCTGAATATGTCCATAGACAAGCGGCCCAGGTCGGCAGCCTGACGGGGCTTGCGGTCCGGTCGGGCGCGTGAAGATATAAGTCACGGGAAAGGAGAGGCATGATTCAACTGGCAGATCGCACAGCGATGATTTCGCCTTCGACCACCCTGGCGATCGCAGCACGGGCTAAGGCGTTGGCTGCGGCGGGCGTCCAGGTGTACGATTTCAGCGTGGGCGAGCCGGATTTCGACACGCCGGCCCATATCCGCGAGGCGGCCAAGCGCGCCCTGGATGAGGGGAAAACGCGCTACGCGCCGGCGGCAGGGGTGCCACGTCTGCGAGAACTGGTGGCGGAAAAGTTGCGCCGGGAAAACGGCCTGAATTACACGCCCGATCAGGTCATCATCAGCACCGGTGGCAAACAGGCGATTTTGAACGTGATGCTGGCCGTTTTGGGGCCGGGGGATGAGGTGCTCATCCCGACGCCCTATTGGGTCAGCTATCCGGAGATCGCCAAACTGGCGCGCGCTAAACCCGTGCTGGTCCCCACGGAGGCAGCTGACGGGTATAAACTCACTGCGGAGCAGCTCCGTCAGGCCATCACCCCCCGGACTAAGATGCTCATTCTGAATTCCCCCTCCAATCCCACAGGGACGGTCTACACGCGCGAGGAACTGCAGGCCCTGGCCGAGGTGCTGGTGGAAAAGCAGGTAGCCGTGCTTTCCGATGAGATGTACGAAAAGCTGATCTACGATGGGGAAACTCACGTGAGCATCGGCAGCCTGGGGCCGGAGATTTTTGAGCTGACGCTCACCTGCAACGGCTTCAGCAAGGCTTACGCGGCTACCGGCTGGCGTTTGGGCTATGCCGCCGGGCCTCATCATGTGATTAAGGCGGCGGTGGATATCCAGTCTCACACCACCTCTGGCGCGACCACCTTTGCCCAATACGGGGCGATCGCGGCCCTGGAAGGCCCACAGGAGGCTTTGGTAGCGATGCGGCGCGAGTTCGAGGGGCGCCGGGATTTGATGTACGCGGGACTCCAGGCCTTGAAGCTGCCCTGCCCCTATCCCCGCGGCGCTTTTTACGCTTTCCCCTCAGTGGCCAGCACGGGTCTGGATGGAGATACCTTCTGCGCGCGGCTGTTGGAGCAAGAGCATGTCGTGTGCGTCCCCGGTTCGGCCTTTGGCGCACCGGAGTGCGTGCGTTTCTCGTATGCCACGAGCCGCGCCACCATCGAAAAGGGCCTGACCGCTCTGGCCCGCTTCCTGAGCCGGTTGGACTGACATGCCAGAGCTGTTCCACTTCGAGCTGCTAGCTAAAGAGGGCGCAGCCCGGGCCGGAGTGTTCCACACCGCGCACGGTCCGCTCCCTACCCCCATCTACGCCCCGGTCGGCACGCAGGGATCGGTCAAGGCGATGACGCCGGCCCAGTTGCAGGAGGTCGGCGCGCTTCTGGTGCTGGCCAACACCTACCATCTCTACCTGCGCCCCGGCGATGAGCGGGTGGCGCGCTTGGGCGGGCTGCACACCTTCATGGGCTGGCACGGCCCGATCCTCACCGATTCCGGGGGCTTTCAGGTCTTCAGCCTGGCCGGCGGGACGCGCGGCTCTGCCCTGCGCAAGGTGGACGATGAGGGGGTGACCTTTCGCTCCCACATTGACGGCTCGCTGCATCGTTTTACGCCGGAAAAGGTGGTGCAAATTCAGGAGAACCTGGGTTCCGACATCGCGATGGTGCTGGATGAATGCGCGCCGCCGACGGAGCGCGCCTATCTGGAGGTGGCGCTGCGGCGCACCCATGCCTGGGCGGAACGCTGCCGCGCCGCCCATACCCGCGCCGATCAGGCGCAGTTCGGCATTGTGCAGGGCGGAATTTATCCCGATCTGCGCGAACGCAGTGTGGCGGCCCTGCTGCCGCTGGACTTCCCCGGTTATGCCATCGGGGGGCTTTCGGTGGGCGAGACGAAAGAGGAGATGCTGCGCGCGCTCGATTTTACCGTGCCGCTGTTGCCGGAGCACAAGCCGCGTTACCTGATGGGCGTGGGCACGCCGGAGGACCTGGTGGAAGGCGTGGCGCGGGGAATTGATATTTTTGATTGTGTGCTGCCCACGCGCGTGGCGCGCAACGGGCAGGCGCTGCTCCTGACGGGGCGGCGGAATATGCGCAACGCGCGCTATGCCGAAGATCCAGCCCCGATTGACGAGCGCTGCACCTGCTACGCCTGCACGCACTTCAGCCGCGCTTACATCCGGCATCTGATGGTGGCGGGCGAAATTCTGGGCGCTACCTTGCTCACCATCCACAACCTGCACACGATGCTGACGCTGATTCACGCTATCCGCGCGGCCATCCTGGAGGGGCGTTTTGCGGAGTTTCGCGCGGCTTTTTGGGAACGCTGGCAGCGCGAGTATGTGAAGTCGTAACCCGCAGGACCCGGATGGGGTGGGGATAGGGGCGGGCTTTCAGGGCCCGTGTTTCTCCGCCTCATCCGGGTTTATCTGTGTCTTAAAGCTCTTAGCTGTTCATTGTGTCAGGTGATTTTTTCAAAATGGGCCGGCATGGGACGGACAGGCATGAGATGTCTGTCCTGCCGTAAACATGGCATCTCTATGCTGCCGCACGCAAGGACGGGCGGGCATAGGATGGGCGAGCATAGGATGGGCGAGCATAGGATGGGCGGGCCTCCTATGCCCGCCCTACGGTACAAAGAACGTTGGTGAAAAACTTTGCGCTTTGCAGTGAGTTAAAGAGGTCACTTTGGGCTTTTTCTGCGGTAAGATGGCGCAGAAAGTGCAATTTCAGTCACAATGGAGGTATGGCAAAGCCTATGCGTTGGTCAAAAGTTAGTTCAGGCATTATGGGGCTGATAGTACTGGTCTTTTTGAGCGCCTGTGGCAGTGGGACAGCTCTGCCCGCGCCTCTGGCGCCGACGGCGACGCCAGCGCCGACGCGGACGCCGCGTCCTACCGCTACGCCGGTGCCGACCTGGACGCCGACGCCGGCCTGGCCGGTGAGCGCAGGCTGCGCGGACACGGTCGAGCTGGGGGCCTGTCAGGCCTTTCAGACTTTCGTGGCCACCGTGCCCGATCTGCTGACCTGGCGCGGGGATGCCCTGGCGGATGTGATCCTGGTGCGCCATGCGCAGGCGCCAGTGACGGCCGGGCGCTGGGTGTATGTGCTCGCGGCGCCCTTCTTCACGCTGGAGGATGAGGCCAGCTTCGCCGATGTGCAGGCGACCTGGCGGGGCGATCCGACCGGCACACTGCAGGGGCATCCCTTGGTGGTAACGGATGTGGATTATCGGGTGTTGAGCGCCTGGTGGGGCGCGCCAGGGCCGAGCGTCCAGGCCTACCCGGCTGAGGAGCTGCTGGACCGCGCTGAGGAGCTGGACGCCTGGGCCTTGCTCCCCTTTGATGCGCTGACGCCCAAGTGGAAGGTGTTAAGGCTGGATGGCTTCAATCCCCTGGAAAAGGAGCTGAGCGCCGACTATCCACTGAGCCTGCCCCTGGGGCTGGTGAGCGTCTCCCGTCCCGACGCGCTGGCGCGCTTGCAGGAGCAGCCGCCGGCCCTGACCAATCGGGATGAGCAGCGCATGGCCGTCGTGGCCATGACGGGCGTGACCGCGATGTGCCGCGGCACAGCCAGCCTGATGGAGCGCGCCGGGGTCACTTATCCCGCCCGCGATATCGGCGACTGGCTGCGCAGTGCCGACATCACGCACATCAGCAACGAGGTCTCCTTCCGCGAGGATTGCACGCCTGAACCTTCGGGCGCGATGAGCTTCTGCTCGAATGATAAGTATATCGGCCTGCTGGAGGACGTGGGCACGGATGTGGTCGAACTGACGGGCAATCACCTGGTGGACCGCGGCATAGACCCCCTGCGCCGGACGCTGGAGATGTACAGGGAACGCGGCTGGAAGTGGTTCGGCGGCGGGGAAAATTACACCGACGCGCGACAGCCGGCCTTGTTTGAGGTGAACGGCAACAAGATCGCCTTCATCGGCTGCAACACGATTGACAATCCCTACGACTGGGCTACCAACGAGCTGCCCGGCGTCTTTTCCTGCCGTTATTACGATCAACAGGGGCTGGATCCCAATGACATCGCTTACCTGCAGGAGACAATTGCCAAACTCCGCGAGGATGGCTACAACGTCATTTTCACCCTGCAATACTACGAAACTTACGAGTACATGCCTTACTATCAGCAGATTGTGGATTTCCGCACCTTTGCGGACCTGGGGCCGGTGTATGTGCAGGGCAGTCAAGCCCATCAGCCGCAGACGATGGAGTTTTATGGGGACACCTTCGTGCATTACGGCCTGGGCAACCTGTTTTTTGATCAGATGTGGAGCGAGCCGACGCGGCAGGGCTTTGTCAACCGCCTGGTTTTCTACGACAACCGCCTGGTGAGCATCGAGCTGCGCACGATTATAAACGAGGAATTCGGTCGCCCACGTCCCATGACGGAAAGCGAGCGGCGGGCTTTTCTGGAGCAGCTGTTCGATCTCAGTACGCGCCTGCCTTGAGGCAGGCCGAGGAGCCAAAAGAGCAGGGGCATCCATGACGGATGCCCCTGCGGGTTTACTTTACGGAGTCGGTGTCGCTGAAGCTTCAGGGGTCGGCGTGGCCGAAGTTTCAGGCGTCGGCGTCGCTTCCGGCGGCAGGGTCGCTTCCGGGGTCGGCGTGGCGTCTACCAGGAAATCCTCCACCGTCTTGTTCAGGATGGATTCGGCGGTATAGGTGGAGATGCGCACGTAGTAAGGCGAGTTGGAAGCTTTAGCCACGTAGCCGCCCTGATACGCCGCGCCGATGCTCAGGGTCACCGTTTCGGTGATGGTTTTGAAGGTCACGATAGCCTGCGGCGTTTCGAGCTGATAGGCCGGGTCGGGCTGGGTGCCCAAAGGCGCGCTCAGATGCAGGGTGGCCAGCGTGGTCACCCAACCGCTGATTTTGGCCTGATCCGGCAGGCGCGGCAGCTCGCGATTGGGGATGCGCCACAGGTCTATGTCGTGCACCAGCCGCACCTCGTCTTTGGCGTTCTTCAGAATGACTTCGGTGAGCTTATCCACATTCAGGGTGAGATAGGCCGTGTCTATCCAGCTTGCCGGATCGGGATTGAGGCTCCAGACGCTGAAGTTATCGGCCTGATAGACTGCCACCTGATCGCCCCGGCGCACGTGGGCGCCAGAACCGACCGCAGTGCCCACATAGAGCGTATAACTCTTGCCGTCCTGCGTTTCCCAGCTTACACGGCGGGCGAACTGGGTATCGGCTACCTGCAGGCGGAAATGGCTCCCGGTCTCTTGAGCGACCAATCGGCCGGTGGTCAGGCCTTGCAGGCGTTCAAACAGGGACTGCAGCGCTGAGTCCTGAGCCGGATAGTCGCCGTAATCGGGCAGTACCCAGCCCGTCTCATGCCGTTCCAGCGTCAGCCGCTTATCCGCCGTTTCGAGGGTGATGCGCTGGACCTGATCCGCGGCGAAGTCTGGAAAGAGCGCTGGGCCTTGCCCCGCTGAAGAGGTGGAACGGGGCCAAAACGTCAGGCCGATGAGGGCCAGTTGCACGATCAGCAACCCCCCCAGGAATTTTTGGATGCGCGTCATGCTAACACCTCCTCTTCTTGCAAAGTGGTGGGATCGAGCAACGGGAAGGGGCGCATCTGGCGCCGCTTCCAGTGCGTCAGGGCGGCCAGAAGCAGCAGGCTGCCCAGGGCCAGCAGCACGTTCAGGCTGGTGAACAGGCGCATCCCGTTGCGGTTAAGGGCGGTGAGCACGCGCACCGCCGTGCCGCGCGTGCGGATGGTCAACAGGTCGGTGTCTTCGGTAGCCCAGTCTATGGTGTTGAGCACAAGCTGCAGGTTGTTGTACGTGCGGTCTCCGTTGAGTTGGGTGGCGAAGCGCAGGACCACATCCCCCACAAACTCCGAGCTGCCGATAACCACCAGGCGGGCGGTATCGGGCGAGCTTTCCAGGGTGGCTGTTGGCGTGATCCCGCTGTTGGCGGTGATGGGCGCCTCGCGCCCGGCGAAGTAGCTGGTGAAGCTGCCCTGCAGGCTCACGCCCACCGTGAAGGGCTGCGTCGCTTCGGGCACGGCAAAGCCCAGGTCCGGATAGAGTTGATAGTTCGGCTTGATGCTCAGGGCCCGTCCCAACCAGGAGCGCGGGCTTGAACGCAACAGCGTCGTCACCTGCACCGGGTCCGTGACCGGCAGGGTAACGGTGAGCGGCGCGCTCCAGGCCAGGGAGACCGCCGGCAGGCCCGCCACCGCCAGATGGTTGGACGCCATGGCGTTGGAACGCACATCAATCAAATAAGGGTAAGGCTTGACCAGTAAATCCTGCACCACCTGCCCCTGCACCAGGCGCGTGTAGGGGATGATGAAGAGCTGATTCTGTTCATCCATCACGACCGGCGTATCGGTCTGCACGCCGTAGTGCGCCAGCAGATCGTCTATGCGCCCTTCGATGGGGATGAGGGTCAGCTCGCCGGTCATGTTGTCCAGCCCCAAGTTGTGATGGGTGAGCAGGACAATGACCGATCCGCCGCGCATCAGGTACTGGTCAACTGCGTACAGGGCTTTTTCGTCCAGGTTCTGCGGGGCAATCAGCAGCAGCGCGTCCAGCCCCTCTGGCACCACCCCCGTGCTCAGGTCTACATTGGTGACCTGATAGCCGCTTTCCAGCGCCTGACGCAGATTTTCCCAGGAGGAAAGCGGTTGGGCCGAAGCCAAGGGGTCCTGCTGCGCGTTGAGGGCCGGCGTCCACAAGCCGATGGCCTTGAGGAAACCCGGCGTCAGGCGTTTGAGGGCGGCTTCGATGGCCGAGCGCAGGTCCGCGCTGCTCATTTCCGCGCGCGGATAAATCACCTCCTCGCGGTCCTGCACCTTCAGCACCAGGTAGAGGTAGAAGGTGTCGTTGGAAAACAGCGAGGTGGCGATGGGGCGGAGTCCGTAACGCTGATACAGGTCATCGCGCGTGACCCCGGCTGCCGGATCGTCCAGGTTGACAGTCTGGTACACCAGCTTATCGGGCACGCGGGCGCCGATCTCATCCACTACCCCCTGGACCAGGGCAGGGAACTCCTGCAGCGTTTCGGGCACAGTACCGGGCGTGTAGTACAGGGTGAGCTGCGCCGGCTGCTCCAGGGTGGTCAGCACCGCTTCGACGCTCTGGAAACCGTACACCACCTTCTTAATCGAGCGCGTGAGATCGTATTCCAGGTTGCGCAGGCGCACCTGAACATCCCCATCGCGGGTCGGCTGCACCTCGATCAGGTCCTGGAAGTTCAGCTTGACCCACTGGTCCCCGTAACGCACCACAATGTCGAAATAAGAGTTGATGATCGCCGCCTCGTACTGACCGGTGACCTGGAAGGGCGTGGGCTTGATGCCGTAGATCTGTGCGGCCTCGGCTTCGGCTTCCTGGTTCTGGGCGGGATCAACGATTTCCACCTGGACCTTGCCCCGTCCGGCCAGGCGGTACTCTTCCAGCATGTCCTGCACGACGGGGACTAAGGGGGCAAGTTTGGGATGGGTGCGGGCGCTGAAGTAGCCGCGGATCAGCAGTGGCTCGTCGAGCTGCGCCAACAAGGTGCGCGTCGTCGGCGAGAGGGTGAATTCCTGCTGTTGCGTCAGATCCAGGCGCAGCATCTGCAGCGGATACACCCACACATTGACCACCAGCAAGTTGGCCAGCACCAAGCCCGCGGTGAGCGCCTGCCGACGGCGCTGCGGCCGGGTATGAGGGGTGGTGCTCCAGCGCTTGCTTTCCAGCGAAAGCACATTCAGTGTGAGGAAAATTCCGCTCAAGGCCAGGTAGTAGAGCAGGTCGCGCAGGTCAATCACGCCGCGCTCGATGCTGGCGAAACGGCTGCCCGTGCCCAGAGCGCGTAACAGCTCGCCAGCGCGGGTACCCACGAAGTCGGTCAGAGCGGGTGACCCGACCAGATAGAGCACGCCCCCCAGGGCTACGGTGCTGATGAGCGCCACAATCTGATTGTCCGTGCGTGAGGAGATCAGTAAGCCCAGGGTGGTGTAGGCTGCCGCCAACAACAGGGCCGCCAGGTAGCCCCCCCACACGGGGCCCCAGTCCAAGTTTCCGATCAGGCTCACGGTGATGGGGATGAAAAAGGTCAGGCCCAGGGCCACGGCCACCAGGGCCAGGACGGCCAGCGCCTTACCTGCGACCAGCTCCAGGCTCGTCACCGGCAGGGTCAGGAGCACTTCCAGTGTGCCGGAGCGCTGTTCCTCGCTCCATTGGCGCATGGTCAAGGCGGCCACCAGGAAGAGCAGCAGCAGGGGCATTCCCGCGAAGAGCGGGCGCACGTCGGCGATGCCGCGGGCGAAAAAGCCCTGCAGCCAGAAAATGTTGAACAATGTGGCGGCCAGGAAGGTCCCCAGGAAGATGTAGGCCATGGGGGAGTTGAAGTAGGTGTTAATTTCCTTGCGGGTTAAAGCCAACAGGCGTTTCATGGCTTACCTCCCTTCCTTTGCGGATTGAGCGAGTTCAGCGAAGACTGCTTCCAGCGTGCGTACATCGCGGCGCAGTTCCCGCAGGGGCCAGTTGTGCTGCTGCGCCAGGGCGAAGAGCGCTGGACGCAGATCGGTTCCGGCGGCTGCCTGAAGGCGGAAACCGGGGCTGCCATCCAGGTCGGTGAAAGGCTCCAGTGCGCGCACGCCGGGCAGGGCGCGCAAGTGCGCGGCGCCGTCCGCCGGCAGTTGCGCGAAGGTGATGCGCACATCCGGCGTCGCTGCCAGCTCGCTCAGGCGGGCATCCGCGCGCATTTCGCCGTTGATCAGGATCAGCACGCGGTCGCAGACGGCTTCCACCTCGGAAAGGATATGCGTCGAAAAGAGGATGGTACTGTGCCGCGCCAAACGACGGATCAGTTGGCGGACTTCCACAATCTGCGTGGGGTCGAGGCCCACTGTCGGCTCATCCAGGATGAGCAGGCGTGGACGGTGCAGGATAGCCTGCGCCAGGCCGACCCGTTGGCGGTACCCCTTACTGAGCTGTCCGATGGGCCGGGTCAGCTGGGTCTGCAGGCCGGTGGCATAGACCGCGGCGGAAAGCCGGGCCGCCTGTTGGGCGGGAGGGATACCGCGCAGCTCGGCCATCATCAGCAGATACTCCTGGACCGTTAGCTCCGGGTAGAGCGGGGCCGTTTCGGGCAGATACCCCACTTGCGCCTGCACCTGGCGTGGTTGTTCCAGCACATTTAGACCGTTCACAACCACCGTCCCCCAATCCGGGTGCAGATAGCCGGTGAGGATTTTGATGAGCGTTGTCTTTCCGGCTCCGTTAGGGCCGAGCAGCCCTACAATCTCCCCTGCGCCTACCTGAAAACTGACATCGCGCAGGGCTTCAATGGGACCATAAGCCTTGCTGAGATGAGAGACCTCGATCAAGCTCCACCTCCTTATTGGCGAAGATGACATAACAGCGATGGGGAATTCTAAAACCAGAGGCGGTTTTCGTCAAGGGGGGCCCTGAGATTAGGACATGAGTTCGGACATGGCGCTGCGAAACCGAGATAGGGTTGCGGTAAGAAGATCACCCATGAAACCATTATCCCTCCCTACCCGTCCCCATGCCTGTAGGGCATGGGTGCGGCGGCATAGGATGCCGCCGCTACGGGGGATGATGCGGGATTTATGGTAGTAGGGCAGGCATATCCCATGCCTGCCCATCCCATGCTTGTCCGTTCTATGCCTGCTCTGTCCCAACTCATGTCCGAACCTCAGAGGGCCAGGCAGGGTTGGAGGCAGGTCCCAGGGTCGCCATAGGCCCTGGGAAGCCCATCCCGTCAAGGCGCTGGTGGGCGTTTCCCCGGTCCGAAGGCCTTACTTTGTCTTTGAGACGCTCGTCAGGCTACGCAGCCCCTGGCTACGCAGTCCACAAAATGACTGGATCACGGGGCAATAGCGCCGTCACTTAGCGGCGAATGGCCCTGGGGGGCCTGGACTCAGGGGGCGATGTCGCCCGGTGTTCTTTTCAGCGATTGCATGGGGGGATTCGTAACCCCAGTCTGGCAGATTGAGCCCACGGAGCACCGCGGATGAGACGCATCAGCACAGAATCGTAACTGCTCAGGCTGGCCGTTGCCACCGCACCGCGCTCTGCTCCGAACGCCTGTAGGACGACATCCCTATGCTGCCCCTTGAGCTGAGATGCGTAGGGGATAGCTTTTCCCCAGGCCCGGCATGATTTTCCACAGTTTTCTCCAGGTTATCCACAGGTTTTTCCAAAGGCGGCTGATTTCGCCTTCGGTGGACAGGCTGTGGAATTTTTTCCCGCATTCAGTGGACAATCTTTCATTCTATGGTACATTTAGCCGCGTCAGGGCCGTTCCCACGAGGGCACGGCTCGATTTTATGCTTGAGGACAGAAGATGAATATCATTATCACAGGTTCAATTGCTTTTGATTACATCATGTCCTTTCCGGGGCATTTTCTCGATCATATCCGCCCGGATCGGCTGCAGAAGATCAGCGTCAGCTTCCTGGTGGATGCGATGAAAAAGCAACGCGGCGGGTGCGCGACCAACATCGCCTACACGCTGGCTTTGCTCGGCGAGCGTCCGCGGGTGATGGCGACGGTGGGGGAAGATTTCGCGGAATACCGCACCTGGCTGGAAAGCTGTGGGGTGGATACCAGCCTGATCCGCGCCTACCCTGGCGAGTTCACCGCTTCCTTTTTCGTCAACACGGACCTGGATCAAAATCAGATTGCCACTTTTTACGCCGGGGCCATGTTGCGCGCGCGCGAGCTTTCCTTCTACGAGGTCGCCGGGCCGGTGGATATGGTGGTCATCTCTCCCAATGATCCGGTGGCCATGGAGCGCTATGTGGCCGAGTGTAAGGCGCTTAACATCCCTTATCTGTACGATCCCAGTCAGCAGGTAGCGCGGGTAGATGGGGCGACGTTGCGGGCCGGCTTTGAGGGCGCCGACATGTTGATTGTGAACGATTACGAGTTCGAGCTGATTAAGGAGAAAACGGGGATGCGCGCCGAGGATATCCGCGCGGCGGTGAAACGGGCGCTGATCGTGACCCAGGGGCCGGAAGGCTCCCTGATCTGGGCCGACCAGCTGCTCCAGATTCCGGTTGTGCCGCCAGAGCGCATTGAAGATCCGACCGGCGTCGGGGATGCCTATCGGGCCGGCCTGCTCAAAGGCCTGAGCCTGGGCCTGCCCTGGGAAGTCTGTGGCCGCATCGGTGCGCTGGCCGCCACTTACGTCCTGGAGCGGATGGGACCGCAATCTCATCATTACACGATGGGAGAATTCGTGGCGCGCTACCGGGAGAATTTTGGCGACGATGCCTTCGTCGCCCGGATGCGGGCCTGAGCTGAGCGGCGGACGCCGGTCGGGATGGTTCGTTATCTTTGTTTGCCATTTTAATTCACCACCAGTTAAGGAGTAGAAGATGAAGTTTCATGTCAAGGATTTGAATCTGGCCCCAGGCGGGCGGTTGCGGATTGAGTGGGCCGAACGCGAGATGCCCGTGCTGCGCGCTATCCGCGAGCGCTTCGCGGCGGAGCAGCCGCTGAAGGGTGTGCGCATGTCGGCCTGTCTGCATGTGACGACCGAAACGGCGAACCTGGTGCGCACCCTGCAGGCGGGCGGCGCTGATATTGTGCTCATCGCCAGCAACCCGCTTAGTACCCAGGATGATGTCGCCGCGGCGCTCGTCACCTACGATGAGATCCCCGTGTATGCCATCAAGGGTGAGGATAACGAAACCTACTACGAGCACATTCATGCCGCGATCGATCACAAGCCGCATATGACCATGGATGACGGCGCGGATTTGGTGAGCGTGTTGCACGACAAGCGGCGCGAGGCTTTGCCGGGCGTGATCGGCGGCACGGAGGAGACGACGACGGGGGTGATCCGCCTGCGCGCGATGGCGAAAGAGGGCGCGCTGGCTTATCCCATCATCGCCGTGAACGACGCGCTGACCAAGCACCTGTTCGACAATCGTTACGGGACGGGCCAGTCCACGCTGGACGGCATCATTCGCGCTACCAACGTGCTGGTGGCCGGGAAGACTGTCGTCGTGGCGGGGTACGGGTGGTGCAGCCGCGGTATCGCCATGCGGGCCAAGGGCCTGGGCGCCAATGTCATCGTCACCGAGATTGACCCGCTCAAAGCGCTGGAGGCGGTCATGGATGGCTATCGCGTGATGCCCATGATTGAGGCCGCGCCGCAGGGCGATATTTTCATCACCTCGACCGGAAACAAGAATGTCGTGGATCGGCAGCACTTTGAGGTGATGAAGGACGGCGCGATTGTGTGCAACTCTGGTCACTTTAACGTCGAGTTGAACCTGCCGGCCCTGGCGGAGCTGGCTGTAGCCGCGCCGCGTCGCGTGCGCCCCTTCGTCGAGGAGTATACGCTGAGCAATGGACGGCGCATTTTCGTTCTGGCCGAAGGCCGCCTGGTCAATCTGGCTGCGGCTGAAGGCCATCCCAGTGCGGTGATGGATATGTCCTTCGCCAATCAGGCCCTCAGCGCGGAGTACATGCTGCGCCATGCGGATAAGCTGGAAAAGACGGTTTATTCTGTGCCGGAAGAGATTGATCAGGCGATTGCCGCGCTCAAACTGGAGGCGATGGGGGTGAAGATTGACGTGCTGACCGAGGAGCAGCGCCTTTACCTCCAATCCTGGCACGAAGGGACGTAGGGCTTCTCAGGGTTTACCTGACAACACCGCCCCCGATATCGGGGGCGGTGTTGCTTTTGGGCTAAGGGCGATTCGGGCCGGGGCCACCGGGACCCTGCGGGGTGCCGGTAGGATTCGGGCCGGGGCCACCAGGACCCTGCGGGGTGCCGGTAGGATTCGGGCCGGGGCCACCAGGACCCTGTGGGGTGCCGGTAGGATTCGGGCCGGGGCCTTGAGGGCCCCCAGGCGTTTGCCCGCCGTTCTGCCAGCCAGGCGTCCCATCTTCCAGATGCTGCTGGAGCCGCTGGCGGACCTGCTCCTGCGTCTTGAGCATCTGTTGCAGGGCTTCCTCGGATTGGGCGCGTGTGCGCACCTGCTCGGCGAGCTGGGTCATGGCCTCTTGATGCTCCTGCAGGCGCGTTTCCAGGCGCGTGCGGAGCTGATCCCGTTGGGCTTCATCCGCACCGGCGATGAGCGCTTCGGCCTGCTTCAGGTGCAATTGATAGCGATTGGCCAGGGTTGGGGGGATTTCCTTGCCGGCCTCGCTTAGCGCCTGCGCTTCCTGGAGCCGGGTTTGGGCCATGGTGAGCAAGCGCTCCAGTTTGGCTTCGGGCTGAGCGGTCATGGCTACCTGGCTCTGCTCCAGGGCCAGTTTGACCGGGTACAGCGCGTCACCGGGCAGGCTGGACTGCGCCGCGTTTGCCGCCCCCGCCGATGCCCCAAACATCAGCGAAAAAATCACCATCAATTTTACGAGCGTGACCATAGGATGGGCCTCCTTTGCGAATAAAATTGGCCACCACCGGGTGGTGAGTGACTTCTGCTGTTTATGACGCGCCAGGGGCCCAGAGGTTACGCTTTCTGGCCGCAAGCGGCGTGCCTGGTCCAAAAAGGCCTGGCGCTGCGCGGCCCAACGCTCAGGATGGGGCGGCGGCACCTGACGCAGGGCCTCCAGGCCACGCGCGACGCTTTCGGGCAATTCGGTTTTATCCTTGGGTGACATGCTCTTTCTCCTCTAACAGGCTGCGTAAAGTAGCCATGGCGCGATGTTGCAGGGCTTTGATGGCGTTGGTTTCGCGCCCTAAAAAGCGAGCGACGCTTTCCAGGTCCCAGCCTTCTAAGAAGCGCAGGATGATGACCTGTTGTTGCAGGGGGGTGAGGCGACGCAAGGCCTGGCGCGTGCGTTCCGCTTCGATGCGCTGGAGGGCCAGGGTCTCGCTCACGTCTGGCCCGGGCAGCGGTAGCTCCTCATCAACGGGGACCGGGTCCAGCGCAGGTTGACGGCGGTAGAGGTCGGTGATGAGGTTGTGCGCTACGCGATACAGCCAGGCCTGCAAGTTGTCCCGTGGCCCCCGCCCCTGCTTGAGCGCGATGAGCAGTCGCTGGAAGGTTTCGGCCACAATGTCCTGCGCCTGATCGCTATCGCCCAGATGGTGCCAGGCGTAGCGATAGAGCGCCGGGGCATAGAAATCGTAAACCTCGGCCAGGGCGTCCAAGTCCCACTGCTGGACACGCTCCAGAAGATCGGGCTGCGCTTTTTGCTTCACATGCATTATGACGGCACTGGAGGAAAAAGGTTACGTTGCGGCGGGCAGAATAAAGCAGAGCGCCTCCCCGAGAAACGCTCTGCTTTGCCGATAGGCTCTTGAGACTGACCTGTTCGCCGGCGCGCAGGTCGGCCTCACTTCTTCTTCTTACCTTTCTTCTCTGACCCGGTGTCGGCGCTTGAGGCGGCTTGGGATTTTTTCTTGCCCTTTTTCTCCTCGATGATGGGGCTGGGTTCGTAATCCAGGCCGCGGGAGAGCACCTCGACCAGGGTCTGTAAGGTGCGGACGCGCGCGTAAAGCTTGTCGTTGCCCTCGACGATGGTCCAGGGGGCGTAAACGGTGCTGGTCTTGAGCAGCATCTCTTCAACCGCTTCCTCGTAGGCTTCCCATTTGGCGCGGTTGCGCCAGTCCTCGTCGGTGAGCTTCCAGGAGCGGTAGGGATCGTTTTGCCGCTCCATAAACCGGCGGTATTGCTCATCTTTGCTGATGTGAATCCAGAATTTGACCAGGAACATGCCGTGATCAATGAGCTGCCGCTCGAATTCGTTAATTTCTCGATAGGCGCGCCGCCAGGCCGCTTCGCTGCAGAAACCTTCAATGCGTTCCACCATGACCCGGCCGTACCAGCTCCGGTCGAAGATGAGGATTTGCTTTTCTTCGGGCGGGACCAGGCGCCGCCAGAAGCGCCACAGGTAGTGATGGGTACGATCCTCGCCTTGTGGAGCGGCGATGGGCAGGACTTCGTAGCCGCGCGGATCGAGGCGCTCCGTCACGCGCTTGATGTTGCCCCCTTTGCCGGCGGCATCCCAGCCTTCATAGACCACGACCAGGGTGCGCTTCTGCACGTAAAGCTGATAGGCCAGCTCGCGCAGTTGGAGCTGATATTTTACCAGCTCGCGCTTGTAAACGTCCGGCTCCAGCCGTTTGCTCAGGTCAATCGTTTCCAGCATCGCGCACCTCCTTTTCATCGTCAGCCGGGTCTTCAGCCGTGTCCGTTGCGGCGGGAGCTTCCGGCGGCAGGGGCTTGCCGCGTTGGAGCAGGGCCTGTTCCATGCGGCGGATGATGGTTTCGAAGACTTTGACGCGCGGCCAGTAGCGATCGGTGGCCTCGACGATGGTCCAGGGCGCCCATTCCGTTTCGGTGCGCGCCAGGGCTTCTTCAATGGCCAGGGCGTACAGGTCGTATTTGCGATGATGTTCCCAATCTTCGGGTTGCACGTGCCAGCTTTCCAGCGGGTCTTTTTCCAGCTTCTTGAAGCGCCGGTACTGCTCTTCCTTGCTGATGTGGAGGAAGAACTTGATGATGACGTAGCCATCGTCGGCCAGGGTGCGCTCGAAATCCAGGATGTCCTGATAACCCTTGCGCCATTCTTCTTCGGGCGTGAACTCCTCGACCCGTTCGACGATGACGCGCCCGTACCAGCTCCGGTCGAAAATGGCTATCTGTCCGTAGTTGGGGACTTTAAGCCAAAAGCGCCACAGCCAGGGCATGTGGCGCTCATAGGTCCGCGGGGCCTGAATGGCGTAGAGCTTAAAGCCCCGCGGGTCGAGACGGCGGGTGAGCAGGTTAACGGTGGTGCCTTTTCCCGCTGCGTCCCAGCCCTCGAAGGCGATCATGGTGGGGATAAGGGCGTCCCAGCAGGCCTTCTGCAAATCGTACAGCCGGTTTTGCAGGCGCGGCATCCGCGCTTTATACTCCGCTTTGGAGAGCTTTCGGGTGAGGTCTACTTTCTCCAGCATCGCCCCCTCCCCTCCATAGCGTTACACCTGAGCCAGGGCCGCCATCAGTGCGGCTTCAACCTCCGGAATGGGCCGGTTGCCGTCTATGTCCACCAGCACCCCTTGCGCGCGGTAGTAGTCAATCAGGGGACTGGTTTGTTTCCAATAGACTTCCAGCCGTTTGCGCACCGTTTCCGGTTGGTCATCATCACGCTGATACAGCTCGCCGCCGTCCACATCGCAGACGCCCGGGGTCTTGGGCGGATTGAACTTGACGTGGTAGGAAGCGCCGCAGGTGCGGCAGAGCCGGCGTCCGCTCACGCGCTCCACGAGCACATCATCCGGCACCACGATGTTCACTACCAGGTTGATGGCCAGTCCTTTTTCCGCCAGGGCCTGTTTCAAGGCCTCGGCCTGCGGGATAGTGCGGGGAAAGCCATCGAGGAGCGCCCCGACGGCGCAGTCGGGCCGCGCCAGACGATCCATCACCATGCGGATAGTCACGTCATCCGGGACCAGTTCGCCCCGATCCATGTAGGCTTTAGCCTCCATGCCCAGGGGGGTGGCGTTTTTGATGTTTTCCCGGAACAGATCGCCGCTGGCTACGTGGGGAATCCCCAGGGTTTCGCGGATGCGGGCAGCCTGGGTGCCTTTGCCGGAGGCCGGGGGACCCAGCAGAATCACGAATTTCGGTTTATTGTCGCTCATGAGCACTCCTTTCGTCAGAAAAGTCTGAATGGCGCAGCTCCTTCGGGAGAGCCAGGCCTGATGCAAGATTATTTTATCACTACTTCCAACTTGTAGGGCAAGGGCTTATCATGCCGGGAGACGACTTTGAGGATGTAATGTTGGGTGGCGGGCAGGACGCCTTTCCAGCTCGTCTGGCCCAAATCGGCGCGCAGGAGCGGTTGACCGTCCTCGTAGCTGTAAAGTTCCAGCGCTACCGGACCATCGGCTTTAAGCTCCAGCTCCATGGTTTGCTTGCTCCCGGCTTGCAGGACATACGTGTGTACGTCTGTTGCCGGCAGGGTGGCTTTGATTTCCTTGGAGACCGCGCCCGCGGCGAACCGAATCTCACGCGGTAGGATCACGCGGAGGGTGTAATCGGTCGGACTGCCCGCGGTCACCGCCTTGATGAGGTAGTCCTGCGTCATGGGCACAAAACCCTGCCAGGAGGTGGCGCCGGATACGGCGCGCACGTAGGGATTGCCATCGGCAAAGCCGACGATGGTCAGGCCGATCTCCTGTTGCGCCTGCAGGCTCACCATCATCAACTGCCCTTCGGGGACTTCCAGACTGTACTCGTGGGTCGAGTAGGCGTCCAGATGGCTTTGATATTCGAGCTGCGTGCGTTGCTCATCCAGGCGCAGGCGGCGCGGAATGGTGATGTTCAGGGTGTAGCGGGCCGGAGCGCCATCGCGCGTTGAGAGGGTAATGGCGTAATCCTGCGTCAGGCGCAATTTGCCGCCCCAACTGGTGGCCCCCATGTCCGCCCGGGCCAGGGGGACGCCATCGCTTAGCCCTACCAGGGTGATGTAGACCTGATCCTGGGGTGAGGTGACCAGCACCTGCATGATCTGATCCTGCATGGCGTTGACCAGATAGGTGCGCATTTCATTGCGTCCCAGCGTGCCTTCGGTGGCCCAGGAGGTAGCTCCGGACGCAAACTGGACCCGGATGCTGTTTTGCGGGATGACTACCGTAGGGGCAGGCGTGGCGCTGGGGGCTGCGGTCGAGGCGACTGTGGCCGTCGCAGTGGGCAGGGCGGTCGGGGCTTCGGTGGTGGGCAGGGGAGTTGCGGTGGCAGACGGCTGGGTGACCGTAGGGGACGGAGTGACGGGTGACGCGGTCGGAGTGACGGTGGCAGGTGGGCGGACCAGGGAACAGGCCAGAGTGAATCCAAACAGCAGGCTCAACAGTTTCCACTTATCCATAGGACCTCCTCAAGTGGCTTAAAGAATCTCATAAGGTGCCAGGCGTATCTGGTAAGACAGACCTGCCTGAGCATCGCCGGTTGGAGTGCGGGCCGCTTCCCGTGGACCCGGATGAGCGCCTGGACGCGGGCCGAAAAGCGTGCCAGGCTTTAAGGGACGCGGGCGCTGCGTCCTCCCGCGCTGCGCAGGGCCAGGCGGATTTCAGCAATGGTAGGCGCGTTGAGCGTGAACTCCGTCAGCACCTGACCTATGCCATCTAAAAAGTGCGCATCCGACGCCGTGATGAGGGGCAAATCCGCCGGTAAAAAACGATAGCGTTGGCGGGCCTGGGAGGGGCGGAGATTGGGCGAAACTTCCGCGGCTTCGGCCTGCAGGTCCGGCGGCCACAGGCCCAGCACGCCCAGCAGCCCCTTCACTCGGCGGTCAATGTGGGCCGGGATGGCCAATCCGCCGCGGCGCGTCACCTCGGCGATGGCCGCTTCCAGAGGAATGGTCGTCGGTCCCTGGCGCAGGTGCGGGTCTTCGGCTACGAAATCCCCCGCGGCATCCACGATATACTGGGGGCCAAAGCGCTCTACATCGTTGGCCAGGGCGGGCAGGTGCGCGTCTACAAAGGCCTGCCAGTCCGCGGCCTGCTCCAGCGTGTCGAACAGGCACAGCACATCTACTTCCTCGCGAGTTTGCAGCTCCATGCCAGGTAGGACGTGCAGGGGGGTGCCCGCTGCTGCCTCGATCACCGCCTGAGCGTTGGCCGTAGCGTTGTGATCGGTAACGGCTATCACATCCAGGCCGCGTTGCAGGGCGACCGTGACGATCAGGGGCGGCAGCATCTCGACTTCGGCACAGGCCGAAAGGACGGTGTGCAGATGCAGGTCCGCCCGATATACGCGCATGGGCTACAGGCCCAAGGCGATGGCCTGCTTCACCGTTTCGTAGACGGGGGCGGCGCTGCGCAGCAAAACGACGCCTTGCTCGGCTGCTTTCTGTACCGTATCCGCCCCGACCGCCGCGCCTTCACAGATCACCACCGCGGCCACGCCGGTCAGTGAGGCGACGGCGACAATGTTGCTATGGGTCTGCAGCGTGAACCAGAGCTGATCGGGCTGGGCTCCGGCCATCACGCAGCTCAACAAGTCGGCCACATAGCCCCCTTGAATCTCGTTTTCCAAAGCCGGCAAAGTTGGCGTGAGCAGCTCCCAGCCGGTTGCGGCCAACACATCTTTTACCTTCACTTGGGACCTCCTTGGCATTATTCGGGTTGGATTTCTTCGGGTGGGACGTAAAAAATCATCTCCACCCGCGTTCCCACTCCAACGGCAGACCAGATGTTCACTTCATCGGCGCAGCGTTCAATGTTGGGCAGGCCCATGCCAGCGCCAAACCCCATTTCGCGCGCCAGATCGGAAGCGGTAGAATAGCCCGGCTGCCGGGCCAGTTCGACATCAGGGATGCCGGGACCGCTATCATGGGCCACTACGGTGATCCGATCGGGGTGAATTTCAGCAACAATATGGCCCCCATCGGTGGTGTGAATGATGAGGTTGATTTCGGCTTCGTACGTGGCAATCGCTACCCGGCGGGCAAATTTAGCCGAGGCGCCAATGCGGAGCAGCGCCTGTTTAATGCGCGCCGAGGCGTGTCCGCCATGCGTAAAGTCGCCCTGCCGGACGCGATAACGCAAAATCAGGCTGGTTTCATCGGATTCGAGGGCTTCAAAAAAATAGTGCGGGCGCCGTTGCTGTTCAAAGGCGCTGTAAGCCTGCTGCAGGGAGCGCAGCAGGCCGGTGACGATGTCGCCGCGGGTGATTACTCCCCGGAGTTTGCCCTCAGCATCCACTACCGGCATCCGCCCGACCCCGGTTTTTTCGGCCCGGCGCAGGGCTTCCAGAATAGGCTCGTCGGTGCGCGCGCAGACCAGTTTGCGCGTCATGTAATCCGCTACCGAAGCGGTCACGCGCCCTTCTTCTAAGGCCCGGATCAGGTCTGCTGTACTCACCAGGCCCACCAACTCGTCGTTATCTACAACCGGCAGACCAGAGATGCGGTGATCGCGCATCGAGTCGCGCACAACCTCCATGGTGTCCCAGGAGCTGACGGTGTACACCGGCGAGGTCATAACCTGTCCGACGGTGACCTCGCGGATCAGTTCGTGGATTTTGGAAAGAGAGGCTCCCGGTCCCAGCCGGGCTAACAGATCCAGGCTATCTTTCATGATTTTTCTAGTTTACGATCTTCCCCTTACCCCGCAGTCCGGCTCCGTAAAGCAGACCGCAGGTTTCGTACATCGTATAGGGCGAAACCAGAATGGCGATATTGGCCTCACGCGCCAGGGCTATCATCTCTTCTGTCGGGAGCTTCCCGCGCACGAAGAGGATGGCCGGCATATCGGCCATTTCCGCGGTGCGAATAGCCTGCATGTTGATGAGGCCGGTGATCAGCAGCATGTCGGGATTGGCCAAAGCCAGGACATCGCTCATCAGGTCCGAGGCGAAAGCTTCTTCAACCTCCAGGTCAAAAGTCGGGTTATAGACGATGTGACCTTCAACTATTGCTGCAATCTCTTTCAGTTTCATCTTCCACCTTCCTGCTGTCCCGGTTTCAGGTTGGATATCTCAGGAAAATCGCCCTCATAGGGACCCGCGTCAAATTTGTTTGTGTTATGTAGGGCACGACCAGGCCCGCCAGCAAGGCGAACCTGGTCTGCTTTCAAAACCTCTTTAATTGTATCCGAAATTCAAAAAGTGGGAAATTCAACGTATTCATTCATGTAAAATGTTACCGAAGCGAGATAGTTCATTCAATTGATAATGTTACCGGAGGGGAAATGTCCGCAGATGATGAAATGG
>Ga0068707_1000423_pt1 | contig 27114 bp, 20 predicted proteins | sample YNPNPMetaG_FD_66600 | JGI IMG/M metagenome (GOLD analysis project Ga0068707, IMG submission 66600) | Anoxygenic and chlorotrophic microbial mat microbial communities from Yellowstone National Park, USA - YNP NP MetaG | ecosystem: Environmental > Aquatic > Thermal springs > Hot (42-90C) >... | reverse complement strand
TCCAGCCAGGAGCGGATGGCACGCAGTTTGGGCAATACTTCGGGCAAAGAAGCCTGCCCCCCAAAGCCGGGATTGACCGACATCACCAAGACCAGATCGAGCAGGGGCAGGACGTATTGCAAGGCTGTCTCCGGCGTGGCCGGATTCAAAGCCACCCCCGCCCGCACGCCTGAAGCGCGAATGTGCTGTAATGTGCGATGTAAATGTACACTGGCCTCCGAATGCACCGTCAGATAGTCCGCCCCGGCCCGCACAAAGGCCTCGATCAGGCGCTCCGGCGCTTCGATCATCAGGTGAACATCCAACGGCAGAGACGTAACCCGGCGTAAAGCCGCGACCACGGGCGGCCCAATCGTCAAATTAGGCACAAAATGCCCGTCCATCACATCCACGTGGATCAGATCAGCGCCTGCCGCCTCAGCAGCACGCACAGCTTCTCCCAGGGCGGCAAAATCCGCCGCCAGAATGGATGGCGCCACCTTGATATAACGTCCCATGGCGGTTTATGATACACCGGATAACAGAAAAGGCAACTTTACGCTGTCCGCCGCTTTCCGCAGTGAACAAAAAAGTTACAAAAACATTAAAGCATTCAAAATAATATTGACTTCCTGCCTCAGACAAGTTATGATGAAAATGCAGCGCGCATCATCGTCTGGCCGTTTCAGGTCACGCCTGAAAACGAACCACATGGTCCGCACTACAGGTGTAAACACTCATTCAGCATTTGGGTTTCGATTCAAGGAGAAGTGGTCATGTTCAAAACTCGGATCCAGGAAAAGTATGGGAGCCTTTCAGCCCGTTTTAGAGTCATTGCCGACTATATTCTGGAACATACGCTGGAAGCCAGTTTTCTCACGGCAACGGAACTGGCCCGGCAGTTGAAGATTGACCCGGCTACGGTGGTGCGGTTTTCCCAAGAGTTGGGGTACTCAGGCTACCGCGATCTGGCGCGCGAAATCAAACGCTACGTGAGCACGGAACTCACCACCCGCTATCAACGGCCCGTCGCCGAAGCGCAAAGTCTGGAAGAGCGCATCGAGCACCTCATCGCAGAACAAAGCGATCGGGTGCTCAGCCTGAAGGCCAGCAGCGCGGCGCTGGCCGAAGCCGTCCGGCGCATTCAGGCCGCACGCCAGGTCATATTCACCGGCGCAGGCGAAGCCGGACACCTGGCAGAGCTTTGGGCCACCTGGTTTACGCTGATCGGCATTCCGAGCCGCTCCCTCCAGGCCTCCCCCGATCGCCTGGGTCTGGCGGCAGAAGAGGTTGACGCCGGGACCCTGCTGATCGTATTGTCCCTGGGGCTGGTTTCGGAAAGCGACCTGATTTACGCTCTCCGCGTCTTCAAAGAGCACGGCGCTTACACCCTGGCCGTACTGCCCAGCCCGACGCTCCTCCCCGCCCGCGAGGCGGATCTGCATCTGGTAGCTGAGGCGCAGACCCCTTCAGGCTATCCAGGCTGGGATAATCTGGTGGTGCTGATGAGCCTGCTATGGCAGGCGGTGATTTTTCTTGATCCGGAGCGGGCCCGGCAGCATCTGCAGCAGCATCTGAGCGCGATGCATCTGCTCCAGAGTCATAATGGAGAGAACCCCCCGGAGGACCTGGCCGCTCTAAAACGGCTCTGGCAGATGGAATGAAAGCCCGACATGACAAACAGGCGGGGGAGCTTATCCCCCGCCTGTTTTATGCCGTAGCTCAGGGTTGAGCTTCCGGTAAGTTGGGCACCGGTTTGTTCAGCTCATCAGCTCCTGGAATGCGCGGCAGGTCGGCTACCGAAGCCGGCCAGGTGCGCGTGTAGAAGAAGAGGTAATCTCCCAGGGCGCTTTGCCAGAGCGCATCTACATGCGCACCGACGTGGGTTTGCAAGGTGACATCCGCGCCGGCTTCCCGGGCCACCCGGGCGAACTTCTGGGCATCGGCGTTAGCCCAATCCAGCGTGCCACCATCCAGATAAAGGCGCTGACCAGGTGCCCCGTTAAGAATCAGGACATACGGATCATGATCGCGCCAGGGGTTGTTGAGCGCCAGGGCCGGGCTGTGGGACCCTATGATGCTAAACAAGTCTGGATGGCGCAGGCCAATTTCCAGCGACCAGACCGCCCCGCGCGAAATGCCGCCCACCGCTCGCGCTTCCGGCGCTGTCCAGGTGCGATAAGTGCGGTCTATTAAGGGCACCAGCTCATTGACCACCATGCCTTCAAAGGAATCGTCCCCGCCGCTGGTGTGAATATAATCGCCATCCGGCCCTACGCCTGGCATGACAATGATGAAGGGGGCCACCAGATGCCAGGTTATCCAGCGATCCGCCAGGTCCGGCATCCCCAGGTTGAGCCAGTGCGTCTGATTCATGGGCCAGCCGTGAAACAGGTAGAGAACCGGATAACGGCGATCGGTGTACACATTGTAACAGGGAGGCAGGTGCACCAGGTAGGTCACCTTTTCCAGCATCGCCTGACTGCGAAAAGACCCCTCTTCTGTGCGGCCCTGAGTCTCATAGCAAGGAGGGAGTGAGGGGGCCGTTGGCGTAGCAGAAGGTTGAAGGGCATGGGCTGCCCGCAGAGGAAAGGGCAATACCAGCCCTAAAGCTGCCAGAAGAAACATCAAGCCTATCTGATAGCGTTGCATAACTTCCCAGACTCCCCTATAGACTACGCGCCGGATTATACCTGCAAAAGGGCTGGTCGCAAGCCCCTTTCGGGTGGTTCCGGGCATGAAAAAAGCCCGCTGGTGCGGGCTTGTCTATAAATTAGAAAAGGTCTCTTGGCGATGACCTACTCTCCCAGAGGGCTGCCCCTCAAGTACCATCGGCGCTGGCGGGCTTAACTGCCGGGTTCGGGATGGGACCGGGTGTACCCCCGCCGCTCTTATCACCAAGAGACCATTTTCTCGTCTCTAAGTCCAGTCTACTCAGTGAAACGTTCCTCTTCCATGAGAACCCCAACTTCTCCATATCACGGTGAAGCCCTCGGCCTTTAGTACAGGTCAGCTCAACGCATTGCTGCGCTTACACCTCCTGCCTATCTAACTGGTAGTCTCCCAGCGGCCTTACTCCCTTCACGGGATGGGGGGTCTTATCTTGAGGCGGGTTTCCCACTTAGATGCTTTCAGCGGTTATCCCTGCCAGACTTGGCTACTCAGCTATGCACCTGGCGGTACAACTGACTCACCAGCGGTCTGTCCACCCTGGTCCTCTCGTACTGAAGGCAGACCCTCTCAAACCCCCTACGCCCACAGCGGATAGAGACCGACCTGTCTCACGACGGTCTGAACCCAGCTCGCGTGCCACTTTAACGGACGAACAGTCCGACCCTTGGGACCTTGTCCAGCCCCAGGATGTGACGAGCCGACATCGAGGTGGCGAGCGAGGCCGTCGATGTGAACTCTTGGGCCTCACCACCCTGTTATCCCCGGGGTAGCTTTTATCCGGTAAGCCACAGCCCTTCCACTCGGTACTGTGGGATCACTAAGCCCGTCTTTCGACTCTGCGCGGCTTGTCGGCCTTGCAGTCAAGCTCCCTTTTGCCTTTGCACTCTCCGGTGGGTTTCCATTCCACCTGAGGGAACCTTTGGGCGCCTCCGGTATCTTTTAGGAGGCGACCACCCCAGTCAAACTGCCCACCTGGCACGGTCCCATCGCCGGCTTACGGTCAATGGTTAGAATCAAGATTGAACCAGGGTGGTATTTCACCGCCGGCTCCACCGAGACTGGCGTCCCAGCTTCTCCGCCTCCCACCTATCCTACACAAGTTCAACCCTAATCCAGTGCCAAGCTGCAGTAAAGCTCCACGGGGTCTTTTTGTCCTGCTGCGGGTACACGGCATCTTTACCGCGACTTCAATTTCGCCGGGCCCCTCGTTGAGACAGCGTCCTAGTCGTTACACCATTCGTGCGGGTCGGAACTTACCCGACAAGGAATTTCGCTACCTTAGGACCGTTATAGTTACGGCCGCCGTTCACCGGGGCTTCGGTTCAGAGCTCATCACCCCTCCCCTTAACCTTCCGGCACTGGGCAGGTGTCAGCCCCTATACGTCCTCTTCCGAGTTCGCAGAGACCTGTGGTTTTGGTAACCAGTCGCTAGGACCCTTTCACTGCGGCCGCCTCGGGCTCCGTATGTTCATACTTCACCCAACGCGGCGCCCCTTCTCCCGAAGTTACGGGGCTAGATTGCCTAATTCCTTAACGAGGGTTTTCCCGTTCGCCTTGGTATGCTCTACCCGTCTACCTGTGTCGGTTTGCGGTACGGGCACCTGAGGGTGTCTTGCGCTTAGAGGCTTTTCTTGGCAGCGAGGCTCAACCACTTACGGCATCGCTTCTCGGACTCCAGGGACGGCTTTCCCTGCCCCCTTCACCATCCTACCTGCTTACACCAGGACTCCATCCCCTGGCTGGCCTACCCCTCTGCTTCACCCCTTCGCTCCCCTTCGGGTGGTTCCGGACTATTAACCGGATGTCCATCGCCTACGCCCTTCGGCCTCGGCTTAGGCCCGACTAACCCGACGCGGACTGACCTTCCGTCGGAAACCTTAGACTTACGGCGAACACGGTTCTCACGTGTTTTACGCTACTCATGCCAGCATTCTCACTTCTGCTCGCTCCACCGCTCCTTCCGGTACGGCTTCACCGCTCACAGAACGCTCCCCTACTGCCACCGCCTTCGCGGTGACCCATGGCTTCGGTGCAGAGCTTTAGCCCCGTTATATTTTCCGCGCAGGATCGCTCGACCAGTGAGCTATTACGCACTCTTTAAAGGATAGCTGCTTCTAAGCTAACCTCCTGGCTGTTTCGGCAACCCTACATCGTTTCCCACTTAGCTCTCACTTCGGGACCTTAGCCGATGGTCTGGGCTCTTTCCCTCTCGACTACGGATCTCATCATTCGCAGTCCGACTCCTGTGGTCTTAAGTACTGGCATTTGCAGTTTGGTTGGGGTTGGTAGGCGTGAGCCCCCTAGCCCATCCAGAGCTCTACCTCCAGTACTGAACCCACAAGGCTAGCCCTAAAGCTATTTCGGGGAGAACAAGCTATCTCCGAGTTCGTTTGGCATATCACCTCTACCCACAGTTCATCCCACCCCTTTGCAACGGAGAAAGGTTCGGCCCTCCACGAAGGTTTAGCTCCGCTTCAGCCTGACCATGGGTAGCTCACCCGGTTTCGTGTCTACTCCTTGCCACTTCACGCCCTCTTCAGACTCGGTTTCCCTACGGCTCCGGCTGTCTCTGCCTTAACCTCGCGACAAAGAGTAACTCGCTGGCTCATTCTCCAAAAGGCACGCCGTCGGGCGTGAGCCACCTCCGTGACTCATGGCCCTCCGACTGCTTGTAAACGTACGGTTTCAGGTTCTATTTCACTCCCCTCACCGGGGTGCTTTTCACCTTTCCCTCACGGTACTTGTTCACTATCGGTCACTAGAAGTATTTAGCCTTGGGAGGTGGACCCCCCTGCTTCCCACGGGATTAGCGTGCCCCGTGGTACTCAGGACCTCCGGCGGAAGGGTGCTTGTTTTCGCTTACGGGGCTCTCACCCTCTTCGGCCTGCCTTCCCAGTGCAGTTCTGCTAACAACCACCTTGCTCACTCCCTTGTGCCGGGTCCTACAACCCCGATCCCCGCTCGCGCGGGTCCGGTTTGGGCTTCTCCCCTTTCGCTCGCCACTACTCAGGGAATACTCTCTTTTCCTGCAGGTACTTAGATGTTTCAGTTCCCTGCGTGCCCCCCTGTCGGCCTATGTGTTCAGCCGCAGGTGCCTGGGTATTGCCCAGGCGGGTTTCCCCATTCGGATATCCCCGGATACTAACGCCCGCACACGACTCTCCGAGGCTTTTCGCAGTGTACCGCGTCCTTCTTCGGCTTCTAGTGCCTAGGCATCCACCGTACGCTCTTAGTAGCTTCAACCGTGATATGGAGAAATTGAAGTTCTCATTCTCTCTTGTTTCTCGTTTCACTATTCGACTGTTAACGTCCCGGAGAGGTCTCCCTCTCCCTCCTCAGGGGGTTATCCCCTGGCGGCTACTGCCCTGTCGGGCAGCACCCGCCATTGGATGACCTGTGGGCCTGAGTGGACTCGAACCACTGACCACTCCCTTATCAGAGGAGTGCTCTAACCGACTGAGCTACAGGCCCCTCTCTCCTTAACCTCTGAAAAGTGATAGGAAGCTCGCGAACGGGCAAGTCGTATTTCCGCTTCGCCCGGAATCCCTCCCAGGCTCAGCTCCTTAGAAAGGAGGTGATCCAGCCGCACCTTCCGGTACCGCTACCTTGTTACGACTTCGTCCCAGTCGCCAGTCCTACCCTCGACGGCGCCCCCCTTGCGGTTAGGCTACCGGCTTCAGGTATTACCGACTCCCATGACGTGACGGGCGGTGTGTACAATCCCCGGGAACGTATTCACCGCACTATGCTGACGCGCGGTTACTAGCAACTCCGGCTTCATGGAGGCGGGTTGCAGCCTCCAATCCGAACTACGACCGGCTTTGCTGGGTTTCGCTCCACCTCACGGTCTCGCTCCCCATTGTACCGGCCATTGTAGCGTGTGTGTAGCCCTGGGCATCAAAGGGCCATGCTGACTTGACGTCATCCCCACCTTCCTCCGACTTATCGCCGGCGGTCCCCTTAGACACTTGTAACTAAGGGCGAGGGTTGCGCTCGTTACGGGACTTAACCCGACACCTCACGGCACGAGCTGACGACAGCCATGCAGCACCTGTGCAGGCTCCCTCGCGGGTCGCTCCCCTTTCAGGTCGCTACCACCTGCATGTCAAACCCAGGTAAGGTTCTTCGTGTAGCATCGAATTGAACCACACGCTCCGCTGCTTGTGCGGGGACCCGTCAATTCGTTTGAGTTTTAGCCTTGCGGCCGTAGTCCCCAGGCGGGGTGCTTAGCGCGTTGGCTTCGGCACGGAGGTTGTTCACCCCCACACCTAGCACCCATGGTTTAGGGCCAGGACTACCAGGGTCTCTAATCCTGTTTGCTCCCCTGGCTTTCGCTTCTGAGCGTCAGGGCAGGCCCAGAGAGTCGCCTTCGCCACTGGTGTTCCTCCCGATATCTATGCATTTTACCGCTACACCGGGAATTCCACTCTCCTCTGCCTCCCTCTAGCCTGACAGTATTGAACGGCCTCCCCAAGTTAAGCTCAGGGCTTTCACGTCCAACTTATCAGACCGCCTGCAAGCGCTTTACGCCCAGTGAATCCGGATAACGCTCGCGTCCTACGTGTTACCGCGGCTGCTGGCACGTAGTTAGCCGACGCTTATTCCTGGAGTACCGTCCTCTCTCTTCCTCCAGAAAAGGGTTTTACAACCCGAAGGCCTTCTTCACCCACGCGGCGTCGCTGCGTCAGGCTTTCGCCCATTGCGCAATATTCCCTGCTGCTGCCTCCCGTAGGAGTATGGGCCGTGTCTCAGTCCCATTGTGGAGGGTCGCGCTCTCACGCCCCCTACCCGTCATCGCCTTGGTAGGCCTTTACCCTACCAACTAGCTGATGGGCCGCAGGCCTCTCCCGAAGCGCTTCCGCTTTCCCTGGCAAATCCCTCCTCTGCCAGGCTCATCCGGTATTAGCACCCGTTTCCAGGCGTTATCCCGAACTTCGGGGCAAGTTACCTACGTGTTACTCACCCGTTTGCCGCTGAACACCCGATGGTGCCCCGCTCGACTTGCATGCATTAGGCGCGCCGCTAGCGTTCATCCTGAGCCACGATCAAACTCTCCGTAGTATTAGCTCGTAACCTACGCTACAGAAAGTTCCCGCAAGACTCACTCATTCGCTTTGCTGCTTCCTATCACTCTTCAGCTGTTAAGGTGCGCTTTCGGGGCCTCGATTCCGCGCTTTACGCGCTTCTCATCGGCTCGAAAACCTGTCTTTCAAAGTGCTTCCCGTCGCAACGGGCAAGTTTAGATTCTACCACCGACGCTTTTTTTGTCAAGCCGGTCTTTTTTGCCGGGCACCGGGCTTTTTCATTCCCGTTTGCGCCCGAACGAGGCGGGATTGTACCCGATCTCGCTTTTTTGTCAACCCGCTGACGGCGGTGGTTTTTTAAAGTGCTGTCGCGCTGAGCGACGGGCCGGAATACTACCAGGGTTGCGGATTTTGTCAAGCAAGGGGGGGAACTGTAACGGCTCAGACTGGCGATTGAAACCATGCCGCTTTCTGCCTCCGAGTGTCTGTAGGGACGGCATCCCTATGCCGCCCCGCCAGTACCCAGGGATACGCTGGTTACGGAATAAGCCAGCAGTCGCCAGACGGCGGACGGCTGAGCAGTTACCGCGAACTGGAGCAAGGTTGGAAATCCGGACTCTGAGCGCGCCGGGACGACGAGAGCTGACGGCGATGGTGCCCGGCGATAGCTAACACCGGCGCTTACGCAGATAAAAAAGGCCGTCCCGAATGGGGACGGCGGATAAGTCAATCCCGCTGTGCCGTGTGCCGACGGTTTTGACCCTGCTCACGCAGGTGGGAACCTGCCCGAAGAATCCGCTTTGCCCGCAGGCTACTGCTTCCTCTTCCTTGGGACTCCGGCTCCCTTCAGATAAAGTGTTGGCTCAAAACCCCATCCCGGCATCACGCACACAGCAGGAGCAAAGATATGATACCATAATTCCCCCAGAAAACAAGCTCAGGCAGAAAAATGTTCCAGAGTCGCACGCATCACCCGAAGCCAGTTGCCGCTGAGGATGGCTTCGATGTCGCCAGGCCGGTAGCCGCGCGCGCTGAGCAGGTCGGCCAGTTTGGGCAGGTCGGCGGCGGAATCCAGCCCGGCAGGCACCGCTTCTTGCCCAAATCCCCCGTCCATGTCCGAGCCAATACCGACGTGCCGCGCCGAACCAACGAGCTGGCAGATGTGATCAATGGCCTGAATAAGACGTTCGATGGGTAAACGTGGCATGGATCCGGTCCAGCCGGGGCTTAACATGCGGTTGAAGGGGACGACGCCTACTACACCATCGCGCTCGGCCAGACGCCGAATGATATCGTCGGTGATGAGCCGGGGGGAGTCCGGGACAAAGAGGCGGGGATTGGCATGGGTCGCGACAACCGGCCCGGTATACAGGTCCAGAGCTTCGTAGATGTTTGTCATCCACAGGTGACTCACGTCCAACATGAGGGCGTAGGCGCTCATGCGGCGCAACAGGGCTTTTCCCGCTTCGGTGAGGGGGCCAGGATAGGCGTTGCCGCCGGCGTAATGCGAGCCTGAGGCCCAGGCCAGGGTGACACCGCGCAATCCGTGTTCGACCCAGGTTTCGAGTTCTTCCGGGGTGCGGATGGGATCGGCGCCTTCCATGACCACGAAAAGCCCCAAACGCGGCTGCTGTTGCTCCCAGCTTTGCAACACGGCGTCCAGATCATGGGCGGTTTGTAAAAGGGTGACGGGAGCTTTTTCGGTAAGCTGATGGTAGTAATCCAGTTGGGCCATGGCCTGAGCATGGGCCTCATCCAGCGTGTGGTAAACGAGCGGTTCATGGCTCCATGAACGCCAGGCGGGAGCAACGAACAGGCTGGCGCCAATGACGGCGCACCGGCCTTCCAGCAGGGTCGGGATGGAGGCCATACAGATGCCGGCACCCTTGCCCGGAGGCGGGGTCAGCTGCTCGCGCTCGCGGATGACGGCTACGGGCTGCAGGAGGTCACGTCCCAAGACGACGGCGTTGTAGGCCATGTCTATGTGTCCATCTACAATGATCATGTTCACTCCTCGAAAAGGTTTGCTGCTTTCGCCTGTCCCTGGCGCAGGGGATGTTTGGCAGGCCGCCCTATCGGCCGCGGGTATTTGGCCGGGGTGGGAGCGATTTTGTCTACCAGCACCAGGTAGCGCGCATCCAGGTTGGGAAGGGTGACGGGCATGAGCGCCCGCAGTTTGCCTCCCAGGGTTTCGATGGCCCATAGGGCTTCACGGGTTTCTACGGCGGCTTTTTCGCCTTTTTGCGCCAGCATCCAGCCCCCAACCCGCACCAGGGGCAGGCAGTATTCAGCCAGAATGGTCATTTCGGCGACGGCACGCGCCAGGACTCCATCGTAGTTCTCGCGATGGGCGGGAGCCTGTCCCAATTCCTCGGCCCGGGCGTGGAGGACGACGACATCCTGCAATCCCAACTCGGCAACCATGGCCTGCAAGAAGAAAGTTTTCTTGAGGGTGGCCTCGACGAGGGTGAGGTGGAGGTTGGGATAGACGATCTTCAGCGGGAGGCCAGGGAAACCTGCCCCGGTCCCCAGGTCCAACAGGCGCAAGGGAGCCTGCCAGTGTTCGACAGAAAAGGCGCTGAGACAGGAAAGCGAATCGAGAAAGTGCCGGATTTGAATGCCCTCCGGGGTGGTAATGGTGGTAAGGTTGAAGCGTTCGTTCCACTCCAGCAGGGCTTGCTGATAATGAGCAAAGGCGCGGATCTGCTCTGGGGTGAGGTCCAGGCCCAATTGACGGGCCCCCTGGATCAGCCATTCCATGCGCTTAACTCCCACGTTTTTGGGACACACGCGCCATGAAGCGCGCCCAATCAATGATAAAGCGTTCGTGTTCGCCTTCGCCGATCTTTTCCTGTTCGTCCCAGGCTTCAACGTGGAAACGCAGCCGCCGCCCCTCAACGCTCAACAGTTCGGCGGTGGCGCGCACCTGCATTCCAATCGGGGTTGCGGCCAGGTGACGGATGTTGACCAGGGTGCCGACGGTACTCTGGCCTTCCTGCAGGTAGGGTTGGACGGCCTCTTTGGCGGCGCTTTCCAACAGGGCTACCAGGTGCGGGGTGCTCAGGACGGGCACCAGGCCGCTGCCATAGGCGGCGGCGGTGTGCTGTTCTTCGACGATGAGGGTGATTTCACCTTTTAAACCGGGTTCTAATGCCATATAACCTCCTCTTCACTGATGCTTGCAAGGTGTTTCGTACCTGCTCAGACTGGCGTTGAAACCGGGCCGCTTTCTGCCTCCAGGCGCCTGTAGCGACATCGCTATGCCGCCCCGCCAGCGCATAGGGATGCGCTGGCTACGGAATAAACCTGCAGTCGCCAGATGGTGGATGGTTGAGCGTTACGGTATTTCAACGATAGGCGGCGCCACTCGTCCAGGCCTGGGCCGGCACGATTTTGTGGTTACGAAAGGCCCCGGCCAGCGCGAATTCCATTTTCATCCCCAAAAATCGCAAGCGCTTTTAAGAGCGCTGCAACAACGCGATGAGCAAGGCCAGCAAGGCCAGGCCCAGGATGAGCCAGGCCAGGTTCTGGCTGAGGGCCAAAAGCCACACGCGCCGGCCGTGGCTTTGGTGATAACACACGCCGGCCTGGAGCGGCGCCTGGTCGTCGGGGGTGAGGCCGCGCAGGTGATGGAGACTCCAGGCGCGCGCGCAATAGGTGTATTCCCCGATCTCCGAGGCGCGGACCCAGGGCTGTCCGGATTCAGGCTTCGGCACGGGCCAGGGCCTCCAATAAGCGCTGGGCCTGCAGGCTGTTGGTCAGGTCGCCGCGGGTGCGCTCCAGGACGGCGCGGAACTGGTCGAGGCGCCGCCGCAGGCCACCGGTGATGGCGTCCGGGTAGTCGAAGGTGATGAGGACGTCGTAAGCAGCGTCCATGGCTTCCAGGAGGCGCTCAGCTTCGGGGTAGCGCCCGGCCCGCAGGACGTCCAGGACGCGCCGTCGGAGTTCGCTGGCGGCTTCGCACAGGCCGTTGAGGAAGGTGTCGTAGGGGACTTGAAGCGCTTCCGGCGTGGGCGGGAGCCGATGGGCGATCAGGGCCAGGGTGATGTGGGCTTCGACCAGCTCTTTGAGGGCGTCCTGGGTGTAGCCCGCGTAATAGAGGTCGGGATAGGGTTGCAGGTCCTGCCGCAGGGCCTGGGCGACGGCATCGGCCTGGGCCAGGTCGGCATGGGCGGCGGCCTCTTCCTCGCGATGGGCGGCACGGATGGCGGTGGCGCAGAGCCGGATGAGTTCGCGGCTGTGCTCCAGGGCGCGTTCACGGGCGGCATTACGCCGTTCCAGGTCGGCACGAGCGGCTTCGCTGAGGGTGTCGAGGTAGGTCTGGAAGGCGTCGCTCATTGGTTTTCTCCTCCTGGCGTGGGGCGAAGGTTGCCAAAGAAGGCGCGGGTGAGGTCGTCGGGATCACCGGGGATGACGATTTCGCCAAAGCGGGCTTCGTATTTGGCCAGGTTTTCCTGTAAGGCGCGCAGGAGCAGTTTAGCGTTGAGGGGGGTGAGGACGACGCGCGCTTTAACGCGGACGTTAGGTTGATTGGGCAGGGTCTGGGCCAGGTCCAGGATCACTTCGGAAGGGGAATGGGTGATGAGCGCGAAGTTGCTGTAGATCGGCTCCAGGTTGGCGGGAAGTTCTACGTTCAGGCTGGGCGGTTTGGGATTGTTCATGGTTCCTCCTTAAGGCTTAGAAGGGGATGTCCTCATCTTCAGGGGCGACGTAGCCGTAATCGGCGCCGGTTTCAGCTACGCCTGATCCAGAAGCGAGGGGCGCTGGAGCGCTGGTGCCAGCGATGGGTGTCTCAGCTGTACCGCTCATGGATTCACTCCGTCCGCCCAGGAAGCGGACGGTTTCGGCGGTGAGTTCGTACGCGGCGCCATAGGTGCCATCCTGGCGCTGATAGACACGGGGGCTGCCGGTGGCGCGGTCGGGCTGGAGCCGCCCTTCAACCAGGACGGTGCGCCCTTTGGTGAGGTATTGGGCGACGGTTTCCGCCAGACGCCGCCAGCAGGTGACGCGAAACCAGATGGTCTCTTCGCTGGTTGAGCCATCGGGGTTGGTCCAACGACGATTAGTGGCCAGGGAAAAGGTGGTAACCGGGGTCCCGTCCGGGGTGTAGCGCATTTCCGGGTCACGTCCCAGGTTGCCGACGACGATCACTTTATGGTACATGAGTCCTCCTCCACGGTAAGCTTGCTCGCTGCTGGTGAGCAGGGCGAGCTTTTTGAGCAAGGCTTAGTTTACTGCTGAAGGGCCAGGATGGCAAGTAGGGGGTGCTGAGGTTCGGACATGAGTTGGGGCAGGGCAGGCATAGAACGGACAAGCATGGGATGGGCAGGCATAGGATGGGCAGGCATAGGATGCCTGCCCTACTACCATAAACCCGCATCATCCCCCGTAGCGGCGGCATCCCTATGCCGCCGCACCCATGCCCTACAGGCATGGGGATGGGTAGGAAGGGACAGGGAGTTCAGCCTAAACAGCAAGAAAACGATGGGATGCCATCATGGTTTCATGGGTGATCTGCTTACCGCAACCTTATCTCGGTTTCGCAGCGCCACGTCCGAACTCATGTGCTAATCTCAGGGGGGTGAGATAGAAAACAGAGGTAAGGCGGGAAAAAAGATAAAAATGGCCCTGCCAGACGGAGACCAGACCGGCCTCTTTAACCGGAGGGGACAAAGAAATTCGGGCCGGTGGAGAAGCCGAAGAGGAAAAGCGTTCAGGGCTTTTCGTGATTGATGAAGCAGAGGATGCCCTCGACGATGCCCTGGGCGACCAGGTCGGGGCGCTGGGTCAGGAGTTCGCGGTCATCCAGCATAAAGCCAATTTCGATAATGGCCGCGGGGGTGGTCGGGTCAATTTCATAAAAGGCATGATAGCGCGTCATGTCGTAGGTGATGGTGTTGGCGTCAAAGGGCAGACCGGTACGGTTGGCGTAGCGGGTGCTGAGGCAGGCTACCAGACGATTTTCGACATCTGCGGCATAGCTCGATTCCACGCGCGCAACTTTGAAGCCGGTCTTGCCGGGGTAGATGCAGGAATCAGTATGGATGGAGACAAGCGCATCGGCTTGAAAATTGTTCAGGCGGGGATCGAACTCTTCCAGCAGCAGAACATCCCACCCTTTGTTTTTCAATTGGCCCACTACCCGGCGGGCGACATCAGTGTTAATGTCCACCTCCCGCAGGCCGTCGGGGCAGATAGCACCTGTGTCATTTTGAGGGCCAGAGTGCCCGGCGATGATCCCGATGCGCGTAACGGTGCGGGTGGGGGTAGGCGGCGCCCCCGTCGGCGTCGGCGTGGGGTTGCGCAAATCTATAATAGCAGGGCCAGGCTGCACGACAGGCGCCGCGTCGTCGCTCGTCCCGGCCATTATGATAGGGATCAGGCCAGCGGGGACCCCCAGCGCCAACACGAAAGAGGCCAGGGTCAGGAAGCGCAAGACCCGCGCAGCTATCCAGACATCGGCACTCGCTTTCGTGTTTTTCATATCTCCATGCCTAACGCATGCGCCGGCGCCACTCTTCCTTGACCTGAATGGCCTCCCAGTTATCGCGATGAATCATAAAGTCGCGCAGCAGGCGGTTGAATTTGTTGGTATCCTCCAGCATAGGATAGTGTTGGGCTTCGGCCAGCAGGAAGGGATAGACGTTGTAGTCCAGAGAATCGAGCGTCGAACGGTCGGGCGGCTGAACGATCGGATCCTGCCCGCCGTAGAGCATCATCACGGGCAGGTCAAGGTTTTCCAGGGCTTCGGTAAGGTCCTCTTCCAGGGCGGTTTTAACGCTGCTGACCACCGCAGTCGCATCGGTCTTGCCCGCTTCCAGGGCTACTTCTTGATAGGAGCTGAGTTTGCGGCCCAGAATTCGTGAGGCCGGATTATCCCCGCCGCTGAAGGTGCTCAAGGGGCGGGCGATTTGGGACCCCACCAGGGGAGTGCACACGGCCATGAGCAAGTCCACCCGTTCAGGATACCGGGCGGCAAAGAGGCAGGCGACCATGCCGCCCAATCCATGGCCGATCAGGGGGATCTTACCAATCCCCATTTGATCCATGAAGAGCGCCACCTGTTCAACATACCCGTTGAGGGTGTAACGCGCCGGGACTTTATCCGAATCCCCAAAGCCCCAGAAATCCAGGGCATAGGCGCGGTAGGAGGAGGAGAGCTCCACCATGGAAGGCACCCAATAGCGCCATGACCCCAGCCAGTCATGCAGGAACAGTAAGGGCTTACCGCGCCCCAAGGCTTCGTAATGGACCAGACTACTTTCCAGGATAATAGCGCTCATACGCCCCCCTTATGCCTTCCCAATCTGCTGGAGGATTGCTCGAACCTGTTCGACCAGACCCTCAGGCTCAAAAGGTTTGAGGATATAGCCCAGGGCACCCAATTCCTTCCCCTCAAGGATTTCTTCATCCTGGCCTTTAGCGGTAAGGAAAACGACAGGATAATGCGCTGTTGCCGGATTTTCTCGCAAGGCCCGGCAGGCCTGGAAACCGGTCATCCGCGGCATGCGCACATCCATCATGATCAGGTCAGGGTTGACTTCCGGTGCCTTTTTCACCGCCTCTTCCCCATTACCCACCGGGACCACCTCATGTCCTCCGACAATCTGGAGGATGAACACAATCAGATCCCGAATGTCCCGTTCATCTTCTGCGACCAGAATTTTTGCCATACCTACTCCTTATGCCCAGATTCACCACCAAGCAACAGGGTGATCTCTTGTGCTAAATCATCCGGGGTGAACTGACGATCCCGCAGACGCCAGCCCCCCAGCACTTCCAGGGCCTGAATCAAGCCTTCTTCTGAAGGACCACCGTAAACAACAACCGGGATGCTGGCCGTGCGCGGCTCCTGGCGCAAGCGCCGGATCAATTCCTGCCCGGTCGCCTCCAGGAAACTATGGCTCACCAGCAACACGCCAGGCATGAGTTCCCGCGCCAACATGAGCGCGCGTTCTGTGCGGGCGGTCGAACGGACCTGCAGGTTATGCGCCCGCAAAGCATTTCGCATCTGCAGGAGCTGCTGCTCGTCATTATCTACCACCAGGACCAGGCCTTGCTGCGTGAGCACCTGACTCAAAGCCCGCAACAATTGTTCTTCGTTCAGAGGCTTTGTCAGATAAGCGGCGGCTCCAAGACGCAGCCCGCGTTCCTGATCGGACACGACTGAGAGAATGACCACCGGAATGTCGCGAGTAGCCGGCTCGTGTTTCAGTTGTTCCAACACTTCAAACCCGTTAATATCGGGCAGCCAGATATCCAGGGTGATGAGGTTCGGATGGCGTTCGCGCGCCAGCGCAAGCGCCTCTTTTCCCGATGCCGTGACCAGCACCTCATACCCGGCGCGTTTCAACATAAAACGCAGCAGATCGGCCACATCCGGGTCATCTTCGACCACCAGAATTGTCTTGAGGGCGGGAGCACTGACGACGGACGGGGCTTCTCCCAAATCCCCGGCTGGTTCTCCCTCGGCCAGCGGCACGGTGAAGTAGAAGGTGCTCCCTTCCCCGACTTCACTTTCCAGCCAGATTTGTCCGCCATGCATCTGAACTAGCAGGGCCGCGATAGAAAGCCCCAGGCCCGTGCCGGTCGTTTCCCGCACACCGGGATCATCAACGCGGTAGAAACGCTCGAACACCTTGCGCTGGTTTTCCGGCGATATGCCAATTCCCGTATCCGCCACAGCCACATGCATCATGCCGTGCCGGACATAAGCATAGATAGCGATGCTCCCCCCTTCGGGGGTGTACTTATGGGCATTGCCCACCAGGTTGGTGAGGATTTGGGTCAGCCGGGCCGCATCGCCATACGCTTTAGGCAGGCCTGCCGGCACCACCATGCGCAGATGCTGGCCCTTCTCTTCGATGTTGGGGGCGATCGTCATCGCCACCTGTTCTATCAGCTCAGCCACATCCACCGGTTGGCGGACCAGCGTGACCTTCCCGGCTTCGATGCGGGAAATATCCAGCAGGTCGCTCACCAGATCAATCAGGCGCTCTGAATTGGATTTGACGACCTTCAGGAATTTACGCTGTTGCTCGGTCAGCGGACCCGGCGTCTCCATGAGCAACAGGTCCACATAAGCCTTAACCGCCGTCATGGGCGTACGCAATTCATGCGACACCATGGAGACGAAGTCGCTCTTGGCCCGATCGGCCTGCACCTCGGTCGTGATGTCCCGGAAGACCGAAACCAGGCCCAGGAATTCCTGAGTAGAAGAAATCACCGGCGAAAGGTGCACACTGATAAACCGCTCACCCAACTCAATGCGCTGCGCCAGGTACTGGCCGGAATGGTGCGTTTCAGGCGACTGCCGCCACTGTTCGATGTGCAAGGCCCACTCGCGGGCCATGCTCCCATACAGGCCGACCATCTCGTCAAAGAGCCGGCCCAGGGCCTCCTCGCGTTTGATCCCCAGGATGCGCTCAGCCGCCGCGTTGAACAGCACAACCCGCCCATTGGGATCGGTCACCAGCACGCCGTCGGCAATGTCCTCCAGGATCGCCTGACTCTTGGCAGCCTCAATTTGCTGAGAGCGCAACATGCTGCCCATGTGCTCGGCCTGCTCGCGGATGAGCCGGTAGAGTTCCGCATTGTTCAGGGCGTTGCCCAGTTGGACCGCGGCCGTCTCCACCAGACGCAGGTCCATATCGCCGAAGGCACCAGCCCGCGAGGATTGCAGAATCAGGGCACCCAGGGCCTCGCCACCTCCGCCCAGAATGGGGACCACCAGGGCCGAAACCGTGTTGGTATCGCCGGGCAAGGGCACCCAACGCTCATCCTGCGTCACATCAGGCAACACCAGCGGGGTCGCCCGGCTCATCACCCACCCGACCAGGCCCTCCTGCAAGCCAGCCGGCGCCGGACGGCCGCTTGGCGGGGTAGCATAAGGATAGCCGATGGAAGCCCGCTGCAACAGGCGCCCCGAAGGAATATCCATCACCACGATGAGGCCGCGTTCGGCTTTGACCCCATCGCGCAAAATAGCCAGAGTCTGGTGCAACACCCGGTCCACATCCAGGCTCGAAACCAGCTCCGAAGCGATGCGGAAAAGCATTTCGGCCCGATCCCGCTCAACCTGGAGTTCCTCGGTGCGCTCCGCCACCCGCGCCTCCATTTCGTGAGAGAAGCGCGTCACTTCTTCAAACAGGCGGGCGTTTTCGATCGCCACAGAGACCTGATCGGCCAGGGCCGTCATAGTAGCCACATCCACCGGCGTTAGCTCGCCTTTGACCCGGCGGTCAGCCGTCAGCACACCCACCGGGCGGCCCTCGACCAACAAGGGGCACAGAATCGAAGCGCTAACTTCGACCGGACCGGGTACATAGCGCGGATCACTGGTGACATCGTCCAGTACCAGCGGCATCCCGCTGTGAGCTACCGCCCCGACCAGGCCTTCCCCCATGCCAAAACTGATGTTTTCCAACAGTTCCACCGCATATCCCGAAGCTGCCAGCGGCACAAAGCGATGGGTAAAATAATCTTCCATAAAAATGGTGGAGTAATCATAGCCCAACATCCTGGTTACCGAGGAGACCACCGTCTCCAGCACCTGATTGAGATCGAGCTTGGCCGTGATGGAGCGATTAAGCTCATTGAACAGGCGCAGGGTGGTCACCTGACGGCGCAGGTCCTCAACTAGGCGATTATTCTCGATGGCCAAAGCGACTTGGGCCGCGAACAACTCCAGCACTTCCAATGATGCGGCACTGGGGACGCGCCCATCCCGCGGCTTATCCACCGAAAGCAGGCCGATCACTTCCCCACGGGTCCCCTGCAGAGGCACCAACAGCATATCCTGCGGATGCCAGTGCCCCGGTTCCCGCCCCACCTCCATCCGCGCATCTTCCGGAATGAACACGTCCAACTTGCGCTCCTGCCAGACGTGTTGGTATTCAGCCGGGATGTAATAACAGCGTCCCAACTTAAAGCGAGGCTGCAGAACTGCCTGAATGCGTGGCCACAACTGCCGAACCTGCTTAAGCCGCTCTAAATCAGCCAGGGGCAGCCCGGCCCCGGCCACGCGCCGCAGGAACTGATCTTCCCGGACGCTGATCAGCACCAGATCGTAGCCGGTCCCTTCCTGAATGGCGTAGGCCACATCCGCCAGAATATCGTCCAGCGGGCGATCGGAAAGCATGGTGCGCGTCACTTCGAGCAACAGGGCCATCTGCTCGGCGCGCTGATGCATGAGTTCGCTGCGTTCCAGTTGCTCACGATAGCGCCGATCATTCCCCACCGCAACGGAAGCCTGCTCCAGCAGGTTCTCCATGAACACAGAAATGGAAGCGGGGAAAGTATAGGGTTCCGGCGCTTGCAGAGCCATAAAGGCAGCCAGTTGTCCAGCGTAGAAGATGGGGCCGACAACCAGCGATTTGGGATTGCCCACCCAATACTGCGCGTTAGTTCCCAGGTCGTGCTCAACCAGCAAGCGCGGGTCCGCCATCATCTGCGCCAACACGGGATTTTTGCCAGGAGCGTTTAACATCGTGCGTAAGTGCTCCACCTGCACCAGGGAGTATCCCTGCCAGGCGCGCAGCTCTGAACACTCGCGTTCGCAAAAAGCGACGAAACCAGCACTTGCCCCGCTAAAAGCCATGGCTTCGCGGAGCATCAACTGCATGATCTGCTGAATGTTGAGGGTAACGTTGATCTCCCGGACGATGCGCTGAAGCGCTTCCAGAGCTTTAATGCGCTGCTTGAGTTCCTCATCGGTTTCAGTGTAGAGGCGGGCGTTATCAATGGCCGTCGCGGCCTGTTCGGCCAGGATCCGCAGGGTGTTGACTTCCTGCTCGGCAAAATGATGCGGTTCGGTAAACTGCACCGAAAGCAAGCCCAGGGGCTTATCCCCCCGCATCAGAGGCATGTCAATAAAGGCGCGGAACCCTTCAAGCCTGGCCAGCGGGGCGATGGTACGCTGTTCGGGAGCCTCCTCTATGTCATCCACAATGATGGCCTGATTCACGGCCAGGGCATGAGCGCGCCCCCCTACCTGGACAGGAATGGCCTGCGAGGCTTCCCAATACTCACGGGAGATGCCGCGCGCGGCGACCATCTTCAAAAGATTCGTGGCAGGATCGAGGGCGAAAATAACCGCGCGTTGGCCGGGGAACAGCTCCATAAGCGCGGTTACAATCTGGTCCAGGACGGTAGGCAAATCCAGCGAACGGTTCAACGCTGCGGCGGTCCGCACCAGGGAAGCCAGTTGCGTCGTACTGCGCCGGCTCTCTTCTTCCAAGAGCGCCAGCGCCTTCTCCTGGTTTTGCAGCGTTTCCCTCACCTGCTGCAGGGTTTCCTGCGTTCCCTGCAGCTCCGCCTGTGTCTGCGCCAGACGGGTTTCCTGTTCAAGCCGGCGCTGTTGTTCCGCTTCCCAGGCGGCCGTCGTGAGGTTGAGGGTCTGGCTGAGCCAGCCCAGCACCCCACCTACCAGGAGAAAGACCAGGATGAGGGGGAACCAGAGTCCAATCCAGGCGACCAGCGCCATATCCAACACAAGCGCCATCAGGAGACCGCCCCAGGGTCCCCAGCTCAAAGCTACCAGGGCAATGCTCAGCAAAGTACCGGCAAATACCAGAGCCTGCACCCAGCCGACAAAGGAGCCAGCAAAGGTCAGGCCACCGATTAGAAGCCCCAGGTAGCCAGCGTAGCGCAGATACTTACGCATGGTCGTCCACATGCTCCTCACACTCCACAGCGCGCCTTGAGCGCGCTACCCCATCGGGCGGAATCAGGCCGTCGTTACCACACGGCGCCGGGCTTCCGCGGCCATTTCGGTGATCTCGCGAATGTCCGTGAAGGGGCCATCGGCAGCCGTCAATACCCCTATCTGGAGTTTCATAAGCGGAGCGTGGGTTTCCTTGCCATCAGCGTCCCGTACGACCAGATAGCCTTGCTGACGGGTCATGAAGTCGTAATGCGTCCCGGAGTTTTCATCAAAGCGGCGATTCAGTTCCTGCCGTACGGCTTCGACTAAATCAGCACGGGTGATGATGATGAAATCATCCCCGCCGATATGCCCGATGAAGTCATCCGGTGACCCCAGCTCGTCTACCACTTCGCTGATGAGCATGCCCGTGAAGCGCAGGACTTCCTCACCGGCGACGAAGCCGTACACCTCGTTGAAGGCGTCCAGCCCGTTGATGCCGATGTAAAGGATGCCCCAATCATCACGGCGCATGAGTTGCCGCAACTGCTCTTCGATCAGACGACCACTGGGCAGCCCGGTTGAAGGGCTGGTCAGGCTCTCGAAGGTGGCACGCTTAATGGTGTTGCGGACCCGCAGGCGCAATTCTTCCACGTCAAAGGGCTTGGTGATGTAGTCATCCGCGCCAAGCTCCAGGCCGTGAATTTTATCGCTGCGTTCGTCCTTTTGGGTGAGAAAGATGATGGGGATATGGCTGGTGCGCAGGTTAGTGCGCAACTCCCGGCAGATTTCATAGCCGTCCTTATCGGGCAGCATGATGTCCAACACAATGACGTTGGGCATGGTCTGCCGGACCATATCCACTGCCACCCCACCGCGCGAGGCCACGTAAACTTCATAGCCCAGCGACTTGAAGTAGAGCTGCAGCATGTTTGAAATGTCGAAATCGTCTTCCACTACCAGGATGCGGCCCTCACTCATTCCCTACCTCCTGCACCCTCAACTGCGGATCGAGGCCTTGATACGCTCAATTATAGCCTCATCCAGTTTATGTTCAAAACTGCGCAAGGCAGCCAGTTCAAACCCATGATAGCTGCCCAGCCGGTCTATCTCCTGCACCCGTTCAACCTGCAGGTCTTTCCCCAAGGTGTAATCCTCAAACCGTCCCTCGAATGTCAGCGTCATCACCTCCGCCATGCAACCATAGGTCAGATCGGGTGGCAGGCCGTAATCGAAGCCAAAATTGACCGGCCCCGGCACCCGCAACAAACCGCCATCGAAAAAGAGCACATCGGGACGCGCCTGTGCCACCGTATGGGACACGTCACGCGGACGCGAAACATCACACACTACCGCTCCTGAACGCAGATGCTCCGGCTGGATAAGGTTCCCGCCAGCGCTGGTAACCGTCATCACCAGTTCGGCCTCGCGCAGACGCATCAGATCGGTCGTAATCTCCACCTTAGCGCAGCCGGCCTGCCGCGCCTTTTCCGCCACCTCGTTCAGACGCTCGACCCGACGGCCCAACAACAGCATCCGCCCCACTGACGCTGCGGCGATTTGGGCGACCACCCCGCCGATGGCCCCGGAAGCGCCTGCTACTGCCAGGGTGGCGCGGGCCGGCTCGATCTCCATCATCGCGGCAGCTTTCCACAGAGATTGCACCGCCACGGCTGCGGTATAGCTATCTCCCGTAGTGACGGGGATGTCCAGTTCTCGCGCGATCGTCACCCCGCCATCGCCGACAACCGAGGTGTAGGCGCCCAGCCCCAGGATGTTCGCCCCCAGGGATTGCGCTAACTGCCCCGTTGCAATGATTTTACGATAGACTTCACGAGTTGGCAAACTCAACATGCGCTGAGGCGTATAGGGAACGGCAATCAACCAGCCCTCGATTTCTTTTCCCGTAGCAGCCGAGCGTGCCCCGGTCACGTGAGACAGTTTCACCGGCGGCCAGAAACGACACAAGAAATCAATGGCCGCTTCATTGAGCACTTTACCGAGCAAGGGATATTTGCGAGCCACATCCCGTTTGGGATCAATGGGGTGAATAATAAAGGCAAAAGAATCCATAGCTCCTCAATCACGTGGATAAAGCCGCGGATGCAGGCTTTCTCCATCCTTGAGTTTGAGATGATCGCTTTCTTCGTAGGTCACATTCTTAGAGATAACCCGACGTTCAGGGGAGGCAAACAGAATCACATCCGACTCAATCATCCGGGCGGGGAAGATGATCATCCCGGAACCGATGCGGACATTGTGGCCAACAGCACTCCCCAGCACCGGCATACCGGTATCCTCCAGCCGTCCGGCATAGTGAGAGCGGATGGGTTTGGGAACCAGGTTGAAGTCGGTAAAGGTGTTGCCGGCGCCAATAAAAGTGCCGCGCCCTACCACGCACATTTGCAAGCAGGTATTCTGCGCTATCAGACAATCTTCCATCAAGACCGTTTCAAACAGGGCGGCGCGGAAAGGGAGGAAGGTGCCATTACCGATCACGCTCAACAAGATCTGACATCCTTGCTGAATGTTGACGTTATCCCCGATGATGGAGTTGCCAATCACGACGCCCGGCCCAACGGTCACATTATCCCCCAGAATCGCCGGGCCCTGAATGACAGCGCTGGGGTCAATGCTGCAATTCTTACCCACCTGGACCAGCGTCGAGGTTGTGAGCACCTGTTTGCGTTCATACATCCCCCGCAACAGGAGCTTGATATTGGTCATCACATCCCGGTTGACCAGCCGCTCGAAACGCGCGCCAATGGCAAAGATGCCAAAGGTAACGTTAGCATGGAGAATGTGTAACCAGTGTTCGATGGATAGGAAGGCTTTGGTGGGGATTTGATACACCAGGTCACCGTAGACGTTGGACATGTGGGTCGGTACGTGATAGAACCCCACCTCATAAGGCTCAGTGCGCATCACCAGAGGGCGGACTACAGGGTCAATGCCATAGGGATAATACCAGAGATCGGCCACGTAATAGTTGCCCTGCCGGCGAATGCCCCGCTGCAGATAAAGGGCATGGGTGGTGATGGCCGGATCGTTTAACTCAAAAGCAACCTGACAGGCTTTGCCCGACTTACGAGCCCGGCTGATAAATTCCTCAATGAAGGGCTGATCAAAATAGAGGTTATCCCGATAGACCAGGGTTTCAACCCGTTCTGGCCCCACTTCGGCAATGGATTCAACCTCGATTTCCTCGGTCGTGTAGGGCGCGAGCAAATCGCGTTGATAGAGCCAGAGCGGCTTGGCGAGGAAGGACAGCTCGCGCGCCGGCTCGTTAAAAGGCGGTATTTTTCGCTTATCCAACAAGATAACTTTGCGCATGGAGACGTGCTCACACTCTCAAGCTGATAGATTTTTAACGCCCAAAAACAAGCTCCCTGTAACGGCTCAGGCTGGCGGTTGAAACTGCGCTGCTTTCTGCCCCGTCTGTAGGCGGGACGACATCCCTGTGCCGTCCCACCAGCGCATCCCTGTGCGCTGGCTACGGCATAAACTTTCAGTCGCCAGACGGTGGGTGGCTGAGCAGTTACAGCTTACTTTTCAATCTCAAACTCGCATACCCGATGTCCCAGCGCGATGCAGGCCCGCTCACGCACGGTAAAAGAGGTGGCATGAGCGATCTGCAACAGTCCCTCCAGCACTCCCTGCATCCCGCCACCCAGGGGACGGGTTCCGTATCGCCCCTGACAAAAAGGGCAGGCCCTCATCCGCCACAGATAGCCGGTTGGGAGACGCTCAAGCTGGACCGACTGAGGCCAGGAGCGGTTGAACATTTCGCTCAAGATCAGCAGATCCCAGTCCAAGGCGATAGCCGCAGGAAGCAAGTCCTGGAATCGCAACCCTATACGCCCGACCGTCCAGTCCTGCCAGAGCGACTTGAGTACCCGCCGCCCTGCCTGACGCATCAGCGCCTGCTCCTCATCTACGCCATAAAGGTCTTCCAAAGCCACGCCGAGACGCGCCAGCGTCTGCGTCCCGTCCAGAGCCGCCATCCGCATCACCCGATCGAGGGCGTGCCGACCCATCAGGTCCTGTAAGGCGGCTACCACCTCTCTTTCAAGCTGATGCGGAAAAGCTCCGCTCCCCATTTAAGATTCCAAAAACTCCAACACGGTCGCGTGGAATTTTTCGGTTTCGTCCAGCATGGGGAAATGCGCCGAATTTTCAAAATAGTGAATCACGCTGTTGGGGACGTATTGTCGGAGCACCTCACCCTGCTTGGGGCTGACAATGTTATCCTTACGTCCATAAATCCCCATGGTCGGAATCCGCACTTCAGGAAGACGCGGCCGCAAATCCGTGTAATGCAGATCGTGAATGCTGGTGGAGAAGGACTCCATGGTTGAACGCGACAGGTCCTTCTGGAACATCTCATACCAGGTGCGCCAATCGCGAGCATAGAAGGGGGAGGCCAGCTTAACCCCTAAAGCAAACAGATCGGGGAAGGTGTACAGCACCCGGCCCACAAAACTGTTTCCGGCTATTTTCAACAGGGTGCTCAGGCCACTCCCCACCATGGGCGATCCCACTACGGCGGCTTTGGCAACCCGATGAGGATAGTAAATGGCCAGGCTCATGGTCACTGTGCCGCCCATGGAATGCCCCATCACCGGAGCGCGCTCCAGGCCCATCCGCTCCATGAACTGATCTACCATGGCCACGTATTCCAGGACGGTAAAAGAGCCTTGTTTAGCCGATTCTCCAAAGCCCCAAAAGTCCAAAGCGTAAGTCTTGTACCGGTGGCGCCCAAGGAATTCCATCGTCGAGTACCAGTAGCTCCAGGAGCCCAGCCAGCAATGCAGCAAGATCACCGGTCGGCCGCGGCCAAAGGTCTCGTAATGGACAATACCCTGGTCTGTGACGATCGAACTCATGGGCGCGTTACCTCGCATGCCTTAGTTTTGACACCAACTAGACAACTTTTTCCGCAACGAGCAGGACGTTGCGGAAAAAATTATGACTTTATCTTAACACACTTTGCAAGCCTTATAAAGCTTCAAGCCGTTGCAATTTGGTTAAAAATTAGCTAACACTACGCTTCGCGGTCCATGATCTCCAGGATGGCGTAGAGCAACTCCAACAGGACCTGCTTGACGCTCTCGCGTTTGGTTCCGATGCAGGGCACAACCTTTATGTCGTCCTCAACCCGCAGGACGATCCGCAAGTCCTCGGCGGGCCAGGCATCCGGCATGTCCTGTTTGTTGGCCGCGACGATGTAGGGTACCGGCGAGTAGCTGCGGAAGGTTTCCAGGATGCGGCGCGCTTCGCGGAAGGTTTCCGGGCGGGTGCTATCCACCAGAACAATAAAGCCCAACATGCCTTCGGAAAGGATTTCCCACATGAAGTCGAAACGCCGCTGTCCGGGCGTGCCAAACAGATAGAGGATCAGCTCGTCGTCAATGGTGATGCGCCCAAAGTCCATGGCGACGGTCGTCTGGTTTTTGATGCGCTCGGATTCGTTGGAGATTCTCCGCTCAGTAGCCACCACATCAATTTCGCTGATGGACTGAATAAAGGTGGTTTTCCCCGATGCAAAAGGTCCCGTGACAACAATTTTCAAGGTCTGCATGGCTATAACTCCCGAATCCGATCAATCAGTTTCTGTACGACATTGCGTTTAACGGCAGGACTGCGCATCTGCACCGCCTGAGCTCCGGCAGCAGCGGCCGGTTGCGCCGCAGCTCCCGCCGGCGCGGCCTGTTGGCGCTGTGAAGGCACGAGTTGGACGATGCCGGCCTGCAAGAGGCTATAGACGATTTTACGAATCTGATATTCGCTCATGTTGTTGCTCTGAGCGATCTGCCGGATGGTGTTACGCGGGTTGACGAAGGAGATGACGCGCCACTCGTCCGGGCTTAGATTGATGTCGCGCAAAGGCGTGGTCGGGCGCTCGGCGAATTTGAGGGAGGCGTCCAGGTCGGGCAGCTCGTCCTGCAGCCGCTCCCACTCTTTCAGCCGCCGGCTGCCCTCCATGATGACGTTTTCCAGAGCGATGGAAGTGGTCATCTTCCCCTGCGGGGGCATGTCCGTCGGCTCAAAGCGGAAGGTCCCATCGTTCCAGGAGAACACTTTGTAGACCGTGTTCAGGGTCTGCTGATTGACGACCTTGACGATGTCTTCGGGCTTGAGGTGACCGGAGTTAATCAGGGTGATGGCAATATCCCGATCGGGACGGCCCGCCATGTGCTGCTGAATGGCCCGCACCTGCTCTGGGGTCAGCTTCCCCGCTTTCTGCAGTAAGACGGGCAGGCTCTCCTCTTCGCCGTCCATGGAAGCGTAGATCAGTTTGCCTTCGCGGAAACTGAGCATACACTTTCCCTGGCGACTTTCCAGGTACAGGCTGCCGGTCTTCCGGGCCAGGTTGACCAGGTTCAACAATTGTGTGATGCCAAAATCCTGTAAGTTTCCTTTGAGCGCCATCTTTCAGATTCCTTGTCTGAAATGCCATGAGATTGACCGCGAGCACGGTTTCAACCCTACTCCCCAGGCCGCCGTGACCTTAGAGAGCCAGCCCAACTAATACCCAATTATAAACGCCTTCCTATTCTAACGCAACTAACTTTGACGTTGAGCGGTCAGCGTGAAGCCTGCTTGTACGCTTCCGCCATGTCGCGCTTGAAGCGTTCAGCCTGGGCCAGGATGTCCCGCGCGCCCTGGTCGGCGGCCTCGCCCTGGGTGCCGAGCATGGCGCCTAATTCCTGGCGCCGCGCGGCCTCATCCAGGCGTTCGACCTGGACGCTGGTACGCCCATCCGCGACCTGTTTCTGAATGCGATAGTGCACA